>JAEAMG010000483.1_pt1 | contig 44291 bp, 31 predicted proteins | sample 8958741 | NCBI WGS metagenome assembly JAEAMG01 (sample SAMN16933256, study PRJNA681125) | bioreactor sludge metagenome | isolation source: anaerobic bioreactor treating anionic surfactant - SDBS | place: India: Bengaluru | collected 2019-02-28 | reverse complement strand
GTCATCATCTACTCCTTCTGGGGATATGGAGGCGGCCAGCAGCGCGGTGCGCAAGGCGCCCGGGCTGGCCAGTCGCAGGGTGGCGGCGCTGGGACCGAGACCCACTTTCACGCCCTGCCCGCCTGCTTGTTGTACAAAGGCAAAGCCTGCCTCATCGGTGGTGTCGTCGCCCGCGAACACGGGCCGGCGGCCGGCAAACGGGGATTCCTGCATGAAGGCGGCGATGGCGCCGCCCTTGTCGGTGGCCGCCGGCTTGGCTTCCAGGACCATTTTGCCATGCAACAGCAACACCCCCGGGCACGCTTGCACGGCGGCCGTCATTTCACGCAAGCACAGTTGCTCAAGTTCGGGCGCCAACCGGTAATGCAGGGCCACGGCGCCGCGCTTCTGTTCCACCAGCAAGCCGGGGTGGACAGCGGCCAGCGCCCGGGCATGCGCCAGCACGGGAGAGACATCGGGCGTGGCCGCCACGTGCAACACGCCATCGGCGCCGCGCCGTTCCACGCCATGCACGCCCGCCACCGGCAAGACCAGGGGCGCCAGCATGGCATCGATCTGCGGCACGGGACGCCCGGAGATAAGCGCCAACGCACCGCCATGGCGTTCGGCCAGCAGCGCCAGCGCTTCAATGACACCTGGCGCCACATGGACGCCATCGGGCGTGGGCGCCAGGTCGACCAGGGTGCCGTCGAAGTCGAGGAAGACGGCTGCCCCGGGCGCACTCAGCAGCTGCAACAGGGCCGCGCTATCGTCAAGAGTCTGCGTCATCAGAGCCCCTTGCGCCGCTTGATGCGGCTGTGGGCGTCGATCTTGGTCATGACCTTGTCGCGCTGGCGCAAGCGGGCCGCGTCCAGCAGCATGCGCCCGGCCCAGCGGTAGACATTGAAATGCTTGACACGTGCCCGCATGCTTTTCATGCGTTCGCGCTGTTCCACGGGCGGCATCACGAGGCCACGGTACAGGGCATCGGCGCCCTGCTCGATGTGGTACGGGTTGATGATCAGCGCTTCGTGCAGCTCGCGCGCGGCACCCGTGAATTGGCTCAGCACCAGCACGCCCAGCTCGTCGTCGCGCGCGGCGATGAATTCCTTGGCCACCAAATTCATGCCGTCATGCAAGCTCGTCACCATGCATACCTCGGAAGCGCGGAAATAGCGCTGCAAGTCGTCCTGGCCATGATGTTCGGCTTTCAGCAAGATGGGCACGTAGTTGCCGCTGCCGAAGCGGCGGTTGATGCGCTCGACCATCTTGCGCACCCTGGCATCAAAACTTTGATATTCATCGAGCGAAGCACGGCTGGGGGCGGCGATTTGCACGAAAGTGAAATTACCCACCATGCCGGGCTGCTGTTCCAGCATGCGCTCGACGGCCTGGAAGCGCTCGACGATGCCTTTGGTGTAATCGAGGCGGTCGACGCCGATACCCAGCAAGTGGTCGGCAGATACGCCCAGTTCGGCGCGGATTTGCGCGCGGCAGGTAGCCACGTCGGGCTGTTCGGGATTATCCTCGGGCCAGGCGATGGAGATCGGGTAATCCTCGACCTGCGTCATCTCGCCGCCGTAGGAAATCGTGGAAGCCTCTGGCTCGATGCGGGTTTCCAGGTAGCGGTCCACCGTTTCGAGAAAATTTTTGCGGTGGAACGGCGTGTGGAAACCGAGGATCGTGCTGCCCAGCAAGCCGTCGAGGATTTCCTCGCGCCATGGGCAAATGCCGAACGATTCCGAGTTCGGCCAGGGGATATGCCAGAAAGTGATAATGGTCGCCTTCGGCAAGGCTTCGCGCACCATGCGTGGCAGCAAGGCAAAATGGTAATCCTGCACCAGCACGACAGGGTTGTCCGTCTTCGCCTCGGCGATCACGGCGTCTGCGAAGCGGCGGTTGACTTTCACATACTGTTCCCAGTCGGACGAGCGAAACACGGGACGCACGTGGGCGATATGGCACAGCGGCCACATGCCTTCATTGGCAAAGCCATAATAGTAGCCCTGCTCTTCCTCTTGCGTCAGCCACACGCGGCGCAAGGTATAGCTGGGGTTATCGGGCGGCACGGGCACGTGGTCGAGCTTATCCACCGTCTCGCGGTCGGCGGAACCGGCGCCATGCGCGATCCACGTGCCGGAGCAGGCGCGCATCACCGCTTCCACGGCCGTCACCAGGCCGCTGGCGGGACGCTGCACGGTGATGCCAGTTTCCGTTTTGGTGTGGATATACGGTTCGCGGTTCGACACCACCAGCACCTGGTCGCCCTGCAAGTCCGCTTCCAGCAGCGCGCGCAGTTTGTCCGGCGTCCAGTCGGATGACCAGCCGCTGTCGCTCTGGCGTTCCAGATGGTATTCCTGCAGCAGTTCGCGCAAGTCGCCGATCAGCGGCTGCATTTCCGGCGGCGGCGCGGGCGCGGCGGCGGGCGCCGTGGCGGTGGCCACTGCGCCATTACTTTTCGGCAGCAATTCGCCCCGTAAAATATCCTTGACGGCGGACAGCCAGCCGCGCCAGCTCAGGTGGGCCACGAACACGGTCATCAGGGAAATCAGCACGGCCAGCACGGCCAGGAAGGCAAAAATGAAGCGCTTGGTATCGGTATTGCGGCGCTCGACAAAGCTCATGTCCTGCACCAGCACCAGGCGGCCCAGCTGGGACGCATCCTGCATGACGGGCGTTTCGCTGAGGTGGACTTGCCCTTGCGGCAGTTGCGCCAGGGATTTATACAGGCCGCCTGTGGGAGGCGTGCTCCAGCAGCCGATGGAGGCCGGGTATTGCGCGGATTGGTACAGCAAGTGGCCCGCATTGTCGCAAAAGCCGATGGCGATCAGGCGTTCGTCGCGCGTGGCGCCCTGGAACAGTTCACCGATGCGGGTGGCGTCTTGCGCGGGCAGGTATTCGGTGAGCGAGGGGCGGAGGGTTCCTGCGGGTGGCGTCTTGCGCGGGCAGGTATTCGGTGAGCGAGGGGCGGAGGGTTCCAGCGAGCAATTCCGCCCGGCTGTCGAGGTCGCGCACATACCAGCGCAAGGTAATATTATCGAGCAGGGGTACCACAATATAAGCAAACAATCCCAGCACCAGGGCCAGCGGCAGGATGAAGCGCAAGGACATTCGGAGTGATCGTACTATCATCGTTTTCCTTTGCAGACATAAACAACCATTGCAAGTATGGCTATATTTCCAATAGGGCGGCGCGCGTTTGCTTTGCGTAGTGAAACGTCAACGTGACATGGCGCAGCGCAGCAATTTCTTCCAGTATCCACGTTAAGCCAAGTCTTATCCGTTCGGCAACGCACGCCCCCGTGACGCCATCTGCCCGTAAAATACCCGCTTCCGACATCCATTTCACCAATAACGAAGGAGTTTTCGCCTATGGATCTCAGCACGTTTCACTCGCTGATGGGAGGCCCGCTGCGCTCGGCGCTGACCGTGCTCGTTTCCGCCCTGCTCGTCACCCTGGTCGCCATCGGTGTGCACCGGGCCGGCATCGGCCTGCTGAAAAAACTCGCCAATGGCCACCCGTTCACCCGCAACCTCGCGCGCGTGGCCTTCCGCGCCAGCCAGCTGTCCATGATCGTCTTCGGCCTGCGCATGGTGCTGGCCAGCGCGCCCGACGACACGCCGGGCCTGGTCGCCATGTCGCATGTCACCAGCGTGGCGCTGATCATCGCGCTGACCTGGCTGGCCATGCAATGCATCGAGTCGCTTTCCATCACGATTTCCCAGATCAACCCCGTCGACGCGGCCGACAACCTGCGCGCGCGGCGCCGGATCACCCAGGCCCGCGTGCTGACGCGCAGCGCGCACGCCATCGTGGTCCTACTGGGCCTGTCCTTCGTGCTGCTGACCTTGCCCGGCGCGCGGCAGATCGGCGCCAGCCTGCTCGCTTCGGCCGGCGTGGCGGGCCTGGTGGCCGGTATCGCCGCCCGCCCCGTGCTCGGCAATTTCATTGCCGGGCTGCAAATTGCGTTTTCTCAACCCATCCGCATCGACGACGTGCTGATCGTCAATGGCGAATGGGGCACGGTCGAGGAAATCAAGGGCACCTACGTGGTCGTGCGCGTGTGGGATGAACGGCGTTTGATCGTGCCTCTGCAGTGGTTCATCGAAAATCCGTTCGAGAACTGGACGCATACCTCCTCGGACATCCTGGGCACGGTGTTCCTGTGGCTCGATTTCAGCGTCCCGATCGAACCGCTGCGCGCGGAACTGACGCGCATCTGCGCGTCCGCCACACAATGGGATGGCCGCGTCTGCACCGTGCAGGCGACGGATTCGAACGAGCGGGCCGTGCGCGTGCGCTTTCTCATCAGCGCGAAAGATTCGGGCACGGCCTTCGAGCTGCGCTGCATCGTGCGCGAGCAGATGCTGGCCTTTATCACGAGCAATTATCCGCACAGCCTGCCCCGCTTGCGCTCCACGCACGACCCCATCGAGGTACATGGCATGCAGGCGCAGCACGACAGCGTGACGCTCTGCAAGGTGTAACAACTCCCTGCGGCGCGCCGCCCTTGCCCGCGCGCCGCTACAATGGTTCGCATGAGCACCACCGCCTGGTTCATCCTGATCGGCTGCCTGATGCTGGCACGCGGCCTGGGCGCCGACCGCATCGCGCGCCTGCCCTTGACTTCGGCCATGGCTTACCTGGGCGTGGGCCTGCTGCTGGGCCCCATGTTCCTCGGCCTGTTTGCGTTTGACCTGCTGCAGCAGGCGCCCCTGCTGGAAACCCTGACGGAAATCGCCGTCCTCATCTCCCTGTTTTCCGCCGGCGTCAAAATGCCCGTGCCCTTCAGCCTGGCGCGCTGGCTGCCCTCGCTGCGCCTGGCGTGGCTGTCGATGGCCATTTCCGTGGCCCTGGTGGCAGCCTTTGCCTACCTGGTGCTGGGTTTGCCGCTGGGCGCGGGCGTGCTGCTGGGCGCCATCCTCGCGCCCACCGACCCCGTGCTGGCCACCGACGTGCAGCTGCGCCATGCGGGCGACAGCGAGCAATTGCGCTTCATCCTGACCAGCGAAGCGGGCATGAACGATGGCAGCGGCTTTCCTTTCGTCATGCTGGGACTGGGCCTGCTGGGCCTGCATGAACTGGGACCGCATGGCGCCACCTGGCTGTGGCGCGATTTGGTCTGGGCCAGCGGCGCCGCCATCGCCCTGGGTGCGGCCGGCGGCGCGCTGCTGGCCTGGCTGGGCTGGCAGGTGCGCGCCAAGGAGCCGAAACACGCAATGCTGGACGACCTGGCGGCGCTGGGTTTGATCGCCCTCGTCTACGGCCTGACTACCTGGCTGCACGCGTGGGGCTTTTTGGCCGTCTTCTTTGCCGGCGTGGCCCTGCGCCAGACGGAACTGCGCCTGGCCGGCGCGCCCAAAGACCGGCAAGGCTTGCTGCAAGCCGAGGAAGCCCATGCCGTGTCCGCCGCCAAACCGCACGCCAGCGAAGTGCCGCTGACCGTCAGCGGCGAATCGCTCGTCTTCAAGGAACACCTGGAACGCCTGTCCGAACTGACCCTGGTGCTGTTGCTCGGTGGCACCGTCACGGCGGCGGCCTGGAGCTGGCAGGCGTGGGGCGTGGCGCTGTTCCTGCTGCTGGTGGCACGCCCGGCCAGCGTGATGCTCGGTTTATTGGCGTCGGGCACCAGCGTGCGCCTGCGGGGCCTGGCCGCATGGTTCGGCGTGCGGGGCATCGGCTCGCTGTACTACCTCAGCTATGCCATCGCGCACGGCTTGCCGCGCGGCCTGGCGCGCGAGCTGGCCGACATCACCGTGGTCGTCATCATCCTCTCCATCGTCGCGCACGGCCTGACCGTCAAACCCCTGCTGGAACGCTACTGGCGCAAATAAGGGGGGCAAACAAGCACTGGTCAGCCCTCTTTGTCATTGCTGCAAAGCAATGTTTTGTCAATTGCCCCTATGGCGGGCGGAAATATTGTTAAGATAATTAAAAATGGCAAAAGAGAGTATCAATGAAACGAAGAAGCGTGCTGGGACTCGGCGTCTCACTGGCCCTGCTGCAAACGGGCTGCGCCACCGATCCGGCCCGGTTGGCGTGGGAAACGGAATTTGACGGCTTCATGCGCGATGGCCTGGCCCGCACGGAAACGCCGGGCATGAGCGTGGCCGTGGTGCGCGGCGAGCAAACCATCTTTGCGCGCGGCTATGGCTGGGCCGATATCCAGGCCGGCAAGAAGGCCGATGCCAATACGGTGTTCCATGTCGCCTCCGTCAGCAAGCTCGTCACGGCCACGGCCATCATGATGCTGCTGGAACAAGGCGCCTTCCAGCTTGACGACAAGGTGGCGGCCTACCTGGACTTCCCGCTCATGCATCCGAAGTTTCCCGACGTGCCCATCACCTTTCGCCATTTGCTCAATCACACCTCGGGCATTTCCGATGCCGTGTACGAAAAGACGACGGCGTTTGCCGTGCAGGGCGACCCGCGATTACCGCTGCGCGACTTCGTCAAGGGCTATCTGTCGCGCGGCGGCGCCTGGTACGACGCGGATGTGTCGTTTGCCGCCCGGCCCGGCACGGAATGGCGCTACAGCAATGTGGGTATCGCCCTGCTCGGCTATCTGGTGGGCCGCTTGAACCCCGACGGCCTCGACGCCTTTGCGCAGGAGCACCTGTTCGAACCGCTGGGTATGGACAGCACGGCCTGGAACCTGGCCGGCTTGCCGCGGCGCGCCGTCGTTGCCCAGCCGTATGCGCACAAGGAGGCGGGACTGCAAGTGCTGCCGCCCGTCGGCTATCCGGACTGGCCGGCCGGCCTGCTGCGCAGCTCGGCGCATGACTTTGCCCGTTTCCTGGCCATTTTCAGCAATGGCGGCCGGGTCGATGGCCACCGCTACCTGCAAGATGCCACCCTGCAATTGTTTTTTGCCCCGCAAGCGGCCCCCGTCGTGCCTGCCGACTCGTCCGTGCGCCAGGCCCTGGTGTGGCTGCTGCGCGATGTCGACGGCAAGCCGCTGGCCACGCACAGCGGCGGAGACCCGGGCGCCGCGTCCGTCGTCTGCGTCGACCGCGCCAGCAGGACAGCAGTGCTGGCCTTCGCCAATGTCAGCGCCGACAAGGAGTTTCGTTCATTCCAGAAAGAAGTCGTGCTGCGCCTGCTCGCCCATGGGGGCAGCGGCGCACCCGCTGTCAAGAAAGGCTAGGCGCCGAACCAGCCGCGCAATTTCTCGGCGGCGCGCTCCTTGACGTCGGCCGTGATGTAGGTGGCGACCGTGGCGACGGCCGCCGCCAGCACGGCCAGGTCGTCCGCGTAGCCGATCACGGGCGTGATGTCGGGAATCGCATCGATGGGTGAGATGAAATAGCCGAGCGCGCCATAGATGGCGGTCTTGGCCCACAGCGGGGTATTCGGCTGCTGGGCCGCGTAATACAGCCACAGGGCTTTCTCGATGACTTCGCGTCCCGCCGTCTTGGCGAACTTGACGACCTTGTCCCAGAAGCTGTCTTCCGTGTATTTCTTTTCATACCGCTTGTCGGCCTGTGGGGCGTGGTCTTGTTCCAGATTCTTTTTTCTGCCAAACATCTGCTGCTCCTGTCTGCCGTGCACGGCGTTACGAATGCGCACCTTAGCATAACGGCGCGCCGGGTGCGCGGCGTGCAAGGTAAGCTATCACCATGGAAATATCTGCCACCAGCACGGCCCGCGCCGCCGGCCTGCGCTACACGGGCGACCATCAACCCGGCATCACGCGTCTGGGCCAGCCCGGCAAATTCCGCTACCGCGACGCGGATGGCCGGCTCCTGCGCGACGCAACCACCCTGACGCGCATCAAGGCACTGGCCATTCCGCCGGCCTGGACGCACGTGTGGATCTGCCCGCACGCCAACGGCCACCTGCAGGCGACGGGGCGCGACGCGCGCGGCCGCAAGCAATACCGCTACCATGCGCGCTGGCGCCAGGTGCGCGACGAAGTCAAATACGAGCGCATGCTCAGCTTTGGCCGCGCCCTGCCCGCCATCCGCGCCGCCGTCGCGCGCGGCATGAAACTGCCGGGCTTGCCGCGTGAAAAAGTGCTGGCCACCATCGTGCATTTGCTGGAATTGACGCTGATGCGCATCGGCAACGAAGAATACGCGCGCACCAACAAATCGTTCGGCCTGACGACCCTGCGCACGCGCCACGTGCAGGTCGACGGCGGCGCCGTGGCCTTCCACTTCAAGGGCAAGAGCGGCGTGCGCCACGATATTCGCCTGAGCGACCGGCGCCTGGCCAGGGTGCTGCAGCGCATGCGCGAGCTGCCGGGACAGGAACTGTTTCAATTTGTGGATGAGCACGGCGAGCGTCACGGCGTCGATTCGGGCGACGTCAACGACTACCTGCGCGAAGTGACGGGCGAAGACTACACGGCCAAGGATTTCCGCACCTGGTCCGGTACCTTGCTGGCCGCGCTGGCCCTGCAGGCGTTCGCACAGGTCGATTCCGAGGCGCAGGCGAAGAAAAACATCGTGCAGGCGATCGAATCGGTGGCTAAGAAGCTGGGCAACACGCCGACGATCTGCCGCAAGTGCTATGTGCACCCGGCCGTGCTGGAAGCGTATCTGGATGGCAGTTTATGGGAAGGCATGCGCGCGCGGGCGCGGCAGCAATTGCAGGACGATTTACCGGCCTTGGCGCCGGAAGAGGCGGCCGTGCTGGCCTTGCTGCAGCAGCGGCTGCAGGCTGCGGTCAAGCCTGGCGCGCAGCCTGCGGCTGGCACCGGGCCGACAGTGTGAGGGCATCGCTGCTGCAGACTGGCAAGGCGCCATGGCCCACATCGCGCGCCACGGGCGCCGGCACGGCATCGCTCGTCTGCGCCTCGCCCGTATTCATCCAGGTGGCCGCCAGGGTCGACAAGGTGAACAGGCAGATCAGCAGAAACGGCTTGTTCACATGACTGGGCTTGGCTGGCTTGGACATCGCATACTCCATCAGACTGGTTGGTTGTTGCAGCATAGACACGATCATCGCGTGTTTCCGCAAGGCATACAATCAGACAGTTTCGACAAGATGGGTAGGACAAAGCTGACAGGCTCGGCAGTAGCGGCGAGTGGGCGACAGCACCTTATCGCCCGGCCGTTTGAACACGGATACTTATTCCCGCTGCAATTCCCCCAGTGCCAATTGATCGAACCAATGTGCGTAAATCGAACAAAAGCGCGACGTCGTCGCAAGGATCAGTGCGCGGCCGGCGTGCTCAAAGTCGGGATACTTGGCTAGATAACGTGGATCGAACTGGCTGCCCGCAGGGACGCTATCGCGCCAGAATGGCCATTCATGGTCTTCTTCGATGAAACTGGCCTTGCGCACGTCAGTCCCGGCATTCATACCGAAATTCCTGTCATCCTGATCTGGTGCCGCATCCAGCTTGTCTGCGGGTGCATCCTTTTGATCCGCGCGATTGAGCTCCAGCGGCCAGGCACGCAAATTCCCCAGCGAGCGATGCCAGTCGCGGATCGCGCCCGGCGCCTCATTGCAACGCAAGGCTTGCGGATGGATATGATCGTAGTCCCACGGCCGATTCACGTCTTCCATCTGCCCTGGCAGCGTTGGATCGTAATCGGGAAACCATCGCATGAGCCAGCCACGCTGCGCATAGTCGACGAGGGCGCGCTTGTCCCACAGCCTGTCAAAGAACCTCTGCCAGGCAAGGTGGCGGCGCCCCGTGAGCGTCGCGGCATCCGTGGCATGGGTGTCTGTTCCGTCCAGCTTCTGCTCTTGCAGCCATACGCGCAAGCCGGATTCAAGCTGGCTAAAATTGTCAGGCACCAGTCGCGAATAATAATGCGTCCACAGCGATTCGGATCGCCAGAAATCGGCATGGTTTGGCCCCGGAAAGCCTTTCTGCCCCGCGGTGACGCGACAACGAATCACCTCTGCCAGCACAGCGGGCGGCACCAGGGGCAACATCACCAGCCCGCCATTATGTATCGGTAACAAAAGCTGATAGCGCTTGGCATTGAAAAAATCGGGCAACAACTTATCATCTGCAATCGAGTGCAGTGCTTCCCATAGACGCGCCACGCACTGTTCGGGCGACTCGGCAAATTCTGCCATCGCCATCAGAAACCCAAGGGAGCGTCGCTGCTGCTTTGTCGATAGCTGGGCAATGCGGATACCAGCTTTTTCCAGGCGCAGAATCCAGGCGGCACTGATAAATAGCAGCTCCAAACCCTTTCCACCCGAAAAAATACTGGCCGCCAGCGTAGGCGGCAATTTCCACGCCGACTTGTCATCCGGGCCGGTCAAGCGCACCAGGTCGAACAACTGCGTGATAGTGCCAAGGCGTGCCCGCTCCACAACAAAGTCTTGAAAAGCATCCAGCTTGGCCGGATCTTTCAAGGCGGAACGAAAAGAGGCAACATCGGGCATCGACGGCGCTTTATCGTTATTCCGGTCTTCAGAAAATGCCAGGTGCAAACGATACAGGAAGGTCACCATATGTTCAGGCGCCACGATACGTTGCTTGCCTAACAGGCTTTCCAATGCCAGTGTCGCACCGGGCCACACAGCCTTGAGTGAAGAATAGATCAAGTCCTCGGTACTGAGCGGAACGCCGGCCGTATTAATACGCACGAATAAAGTTTCAACCGCATCGACGGATGGTTCGCTGCGCTCCTGGGAATTAATTTCCTGCATTTCCATTGGCAATGCACGCTCGCGCATAATAATGGCGGGGATCGTTCTCATCCGCAATTCTGCGCTCAATGCATCAATGATCCATTCCAGGCGGGGGCGAAATTCACCCTCTAACGCTTTTTTCCATTGATCAACTAGACTACTGCCGTCATTTACCATGGCACCGTCATGCCACATGGGCAATGCCGATAATAATCGCAGCAATTCCGCATGCCAGTCCGCGTGCACGGCAGCTTTCAATAAAATTGAAACAGGCATGGGACACACCGCGTCCCAAGGCCACGCCAATTGCAGCGGCAAGGTTGCTCCTCGGGCAGCCGGGTCCTGGGCCACCTTGCGAAAACATGCCAATGCTGAACGAATTTGCGCGTGTTTCAGACGCGTTTCCGGATCCCGTGCGCTGTAGCCCCAGGGATGGGAACGAGTCAGCAAGCGAAAAAGGAAGGCACGATCACCGCCGGGGCTGTTATTCCCCAGATCGAGCCATAAGGCCGGCCCTTCGCTATATTGCGGATTTGCCCACACATCCAGAAAGCCGAGCGCCACAGCAGTGGCGCGCTGTTGACCATCGAGTAAATGAAAACGGCTCCCCTGATTAATTTGCGCGGTATTGTTTCCCAATTTATACTCGGCATGCCCGAGCCGCTCATCATAGGGAGACAGCAAAAGCGATCCTATCGGAAAACCACGGATCAGCGAGTCCCAGAATGCTTCCACTTTGGCAGCCTTCCAGACGGCTCCGCGTTGCAATGCGGGCAATTCAGCGTATATAGGCACATTGTTTCCATTTTCGCGCCGAGGCAATGTATCGTTAATTTGCCAAGACACGATTTCTTCCAATGTCAACAGATAGTTTGATTGGCCGTCCCGCCCTGTATCATTCAACTTCATCTCAGTCCCTACAATCTGGAAAACCACCAGAGTAAGGAAGGGAAACCTATTAATCCATCTTTTTATCTATTTTTCTAAAAATAAAGGCTCTGTCACCGTTAAGTAGGGGTTTTCCAGGAATCTTGCTCTGCCCTGGCTGTCTGATTGTACATAGCAGACAAACAGGAGCCTTCCATGCAGCACGCCAAATGGAGCCATTTTATCGCGCAGTTAGCCCAGTTACGCCGCCAGCGGCAGGCAGGAATGGCCCTGCTGCGTGGCAACGCGCCACACGACGCCACCGTCGCATCGCTTGAAAGTGAGGCACAGCCGCATTTGGCGTGTCCCAATTGCCACAGCAGTCATGCTCACCGGCACGGCCATGCGCACCGTCAACTTGCGCGCCGGCATCCGCATGCGGGGCGCTACCCATGTACAGAACGTCAACGATTATCACAGCCGCCTGCGCGAATGGCTGCGGCCCTTTCACGATACGCGGAATCAGGATGGCAAGTCGGCCAGTTCCAGCTCCGAAAACCCGGCCCGGCGCCGCGCTTCCAGGTTGAACGGGCCGCGCAGGGTGGGCGCTTCGTAGCGCAGCGCCAGCTCCGCATACGTGGCGCGCAACTCCAGGCCCCTTTGGTCGCACAGGTAGCCGTACCAGCGGTTGCCGATCTCGACGTGCCCCACTTCGTCGCGCAGGATGATGTCGAGGATGGCGGCAGCGGCCAGGTCTCCCGCCTGGGCCAGCTTGGCGCGCAGCGGTGGAATCGCATCGAGGCCCCGCGCTTCCAGGGTGCGCGGCACCAGCGCCATGCGCGCCAGCACGTCGCCGCGCGTCTTGTCGACCATTTCCCACAGGCTGTCGTGGCCGGGAAAGTCGCCATACGTATGGCCCAGCACTTGCAGGTGCGCCTGCAACATGCCAAAGTGCGTCGCTTCCTCCTTGGCCACGCGCAGCCAGTCCGTGTAGTAGTCAAAGGGCAGGTCCGGGAAGCGCCACAGGGCATCGAGCGCCAGGTTCATCGCGTTGAACTCGATATGCGCGAGCGCATGGACCAGCATGGCGCGCCCTTCCGGCGTGATCATCGAGCGCCGCCCCACCAGGCGCGGCGGCACCAGTTCCGGACGCTCGGGCCGGCCCGGCACGGGGCCGGTGGGCGCCAGCGGCGATTGCGCATCGAGCGAAAGTTGCGCCTCGGCCATGGCCGCCACCATCGCCACCTTGGTGGCCGGGTCCGGTTCGAGCAGGCAGGCGAGCGCATACGTGCGCAATTCCTGCGGCGCGGTGAAGGTCAGTGGGGATGTTGCGTGCATGGTGCTTCCTTCGTGCGCGTTCTTGAACAAGGGGCGCAGTGTATCAAATAGCCTGCCCCATCAGCCAGTCCAGCAACGCCTGGACTCTCGCCGGCAGTGTCCGCGCAGCATGCACGAGGTAATACGCCTGCGGGCTGGCCAAGGCAACCTCGCGGAACGGCAAGACCAGCTGGCCGCTGTCGATCCACGGCTGCACCAGTTGGCGCCGGCCCATGGCCACGCCCGCATGGTGGATGGCCGCCTGCGCGCACAGGTCGGCGCGGTCGAAGCGCAGGCTGCGCGTGGGCAAGTTCACCTCGGGCGCCTGCCTGTCCAGCCACAGCCGCCACTCGGCATCGGGCGCGCAGGCGGGCCAGGCCAGCGTATCGTGCAACAGCGTCGCGCTGGACAGGTGTTGCGGCGCATCTTGCAAGCCGTGCTCGCGTGCATATTGCGGGCTGCACACGGGCGCCAGCCATTCATCCATCAGCTTGCGCGAGGCCAGGCCGGGAAAGTGGCCATCGCCATAGTGCAAGGCCAGGTCGACCTGGCCGGCGCGAAAGTCCACGCTATCATTGCCCACGCGCAAATCGATCGACACATCCGGATATTGCGCAGCGAAGCTTGCCAGGCGCGGCACCAGCCAGCACTGCGCCACCGAGGGGCGCGCATGCACGCTGACGCTGCCCTCCAGCGTGTCGCCGCCGGCCAGCGCCGCCTGCAAGCCGTCCCAGCCAATTTGCAGCGCGGCGAAGATGCGCTCGCCGTCGGCCGTCAGTTTGACTTGCCGCGTCAGCCGTTCGAACAGGCGCAGGCCCAGGCCCGCTTCCAGCCGCGCGATACGGTGGCTGACGGCGCTGGGCGTGAGCGCCAGTTCCTGCGCGGCCAACGCAAAGCTGGCATGGCGCGCCGCCACGAGAAACGTGTACAGGTTGGCGAACTGGCTGGCCGTCAGCGTACCTGTGAGCGCCACGCCGGCCGGCATCAATCGGCTCCGGCCTTCAGCTGCGCGCGGCCACGCGCCACATAAGCGGCCATTTCTTGCTCCGGCACCATGCTGCCGCCCGTGCCCCACACCAGGTGCGTGGCGGTATCGAGATGCTGCTGATATTGCGGCGCGGCCAGCACGGCAGGAATGCCCGCGAAACCGGCCACGGCGGACGGTTCCAGGCGCATGCCTTGCGTTTGCTCAAGCAGCGCCAGCAAGCGGTACAGTTCTTCATCCGTGACGGTGGCGTAGCCGTCGATCAGCCGCTGCATGGCGCGCCCCACAAAGCCGGACGGGCGGCCCACGGCCAGGCCATCGGCGGCCGTGAGGTTGTCGATGCCGATCTCCTGCACGCTGATGCGCTCGTGCAAGCCCGTGTGCACGCCCAGCAGCATGCACGGCGAGTGGGTCGGTTCGACGAATACGCAGTGGACGGCATCGCCAAAGGCCAGTTTCAAGCCGAAGGCCACGCCACCGGGGCCGCCACCGACGCCGCACGGCAGGTACACGAACAGCGGGTGCTCCTCGTCCACCGCGACACCGGCCGCTTCGAACTGGGCTTGCAGGCGCTGGCCCGCCACCGCGTAGCCGAGAAACAGATCGTGCGAGTTTTCATCGTCGACGAAGTGGCAAGTCGGATCATTCTCCGCCTGCCTGCGCCCCGCTTCCACGGCCACGCTATAGTCGGTCGCGTACTCGACGACGGTGACTCCGTGGCTGCGCAATTTATCCTTCTTCCATTGCCGCGCGTCAGCCGACATGTGCACGGTGGCGCGAAAGCCCAGGCGCGCGCTCATGATGCCGATCGACAAGCCCAGATTGCCCGTTGAACCGACGGCGATCGCATACTGGCCGAAAAACGCGCGCACGGCATCACTGGCCAGCAGGCTGTAATCGTCGCCCTGCTTCAGCAAGCCGGCGTCCAGCGCCAGCATTTCCGCATGTTTCAGCACTTCATAGATGCCGCCGCGCGCCTTGATCGAGCCGGAAATGGGCAAATGGCTATCCTGCTTGAGCCACAGCTGACCGCTCGTCATGCCCAACGTTGCCTGCATGGCCGGCAGCGGCACGACGGGTGACTCGATGATGCCGCCGCTGGCCTGCGTTTCCGGAAACGCCCTGGCCAGGTAGGGCGCGAAGCGTGCCAGGCGCGCGCTGGCGTCCGCCACGTCGGCCGCCGTCAAGCCCACGTCCTGCAAGGCCTCGGCCGCTGGCGCGATGCGGGGATTGAACCAGCTCAAGGGCTGCAAGGCCATCAATTCTGTAATCAGGGGAAATTTTTCGCACAGCGCAGCGATGGCGGGAGTGGGCAGCATGGCAACCTCGTCAAGGAACAAGCCATGATTAGACCGCATCCGGGCGCCGCTGGCAAAGGATGGTTGATCAGGCAATAGGTGACGGAAGATCATCTGTCATGATGACCCGGCTGCTCCCTATTTCAATTTGATGTACAGATGCATGGCAGGATTCTTTTCACTTTGAACTTCTTTGACTTCAACGAAAGGAAGACGACGTACCAGTTCGCTCAATTTCTGGCAGCCATAGTGGCGCGGATCGAAGGCCGGATTATTCTTTACGATCAGACTACCAACGCCACCTAAGGACGCAAAACCGTCATCACGCGCTGCGGCGATGATGGCCTTGCGCAGCACTTCCTGCGTATCTGCGTCGAGGGAGACAGGCGCCAGCGCATGCAACGTTTTTTGTTGTTTTCCCGCCAATGGAGGCAGTGTTACCGGCCGCAAAATCTCCGTATAAACAAATTTGTCGCAGGCGGCAACGAAGGCCTGCGGCGTCTTTCTTTCACCAAAGCCGTACACGGCCAGTCCTGATTCGCGAATCCGTGTTGCAAGGCGCGTGAAATCACTGTCGGACGATACCAGGCAAAAGCCGTCCAGCTTTTCAGAGTGCAGCAAATCCATGGCGTCGATGATCAACGATGAATCGGTTGAATTTTTCCCTGTCGTATAGCTGAATTGCTGGATCGGCTGAATGGCCATCAAATGCAGGGTTTCCTTCCAGCCTTTCAAATTGGGCGTGGTCCAGTCTCCATAGGCACGCTTCACCGATGCGGTACCAAAGGTGGATACCTCAGCCAGCAATTCCTTGATAATCGACGCTTGCGCATTGTCCGCGTCGATCAAGACTGCCAGCTTGGCATTACTTGTCATAATTTTGGGGCTTCAAAAAGTTGAGATTCCGGAGGTGGCTCAATATCAATGCACACGGGCCAATCAGGTAGCCGCAGTGTATGTGCAGTCCCTACTATGCAGTCAAATGTTCCGGCAAGCAATATCCAAACCTGCACCTGATCCCTGTCGATAGCTAAATTTAATTCCTGAATGCACTATCGATTAAAGAAAAATTTCCACAAAGGCACAAAAATAAGTTATCTTTAAGGCAAACAAAGGGGACATTTTTTCTCTTTTCTACTGAGGCAAAAATGCGCTCCAACAATGACAAAGCCAATGCTACGAATATGGACATCCTCGACTGCGCAAGGCAGGACGATCTGACAGCCCAAAAGGTCGAGGTCGGCATTATCTTCCAGGAAATGCTCGATACTGCCACGGCCGCCGCCTACCTTGCCAGGAACAAGGTGCCGATTGCCACCGCGCTGCGCGTCCTGACGGGGTCACGGCGAAAAAAGAGCGGCGGCGAAAATTGATGGCGTTGTGGCGGATGACCTGGGGCGCTGGATAATCGACGCCGGGCACGCCCGCTCTCCAGATTTTCCAGCCCTTCATTTGCCAATACCAGCGACCTGTCGATGGCATCGGCAAGAGGACTGCCCGACGTAGGCCTGTGCGGCAAATACCAGAGCCAGGATGCCATCGAGAATACCAAATGACCGTAAAAAGAAACAGGCGCACATCGTCGCAAGCACCTGACTAGATCGATGCGGTGACTCCCGCAGACGCCTTCCACCATCGGCAGGAGGAAGGCGCCATAGCCAATTGCCAGCCTTAGAACTTCAGCTGCAGCCCCAGATCAATCGACCTGCCCTCGGCCGGCAAGGCTTGCAACGCCCCGCCATTCGCTTTCAGCCCCGACAAATACACGCCACCGAGCGGGTCCGCATACGCGCGGTTGAACAGGTTGCTCACGCCCGCGCTCAGGCTGGCCATCTTGCTCAATGCCACGCTGCTGCGCAGGTTGACGAGCGCGTAGCCGCCCGTCTCCGGTTCGAAGCGGCGCGCATCGACCTTGTCCTTGCGGGCAACGATCTTCGTTTCGATGCGGCTGCTCCAGGCGCCCAGCTTGTGCTCGACAGCCAGCAAGGCGTTGAACGGCATCATGCGGTACAGGTCGCCGCCATCGCTGCGCTTGCCCCGCGTGTAAGCTGCATTGCCACTGGCGATCAAGCTGCCCCATTGGCTGCTGCGCGCCAGCGGCAGCTGCCATGCCAGATTCACGCCATACAGCTTGGCGTCGTGGTTGGCAAAGCGCAACAAGTTGCCATTCGCGCCCATTTTCATGTACGGGTGGAAAGACGCCAGCACGTCGACGTCGATGTAATTGTCGACCTTGCTGTAGTAGGGGTTGACGCGCAGGAACCAGCCCTGCTCGCCGCCGCCATGCCAGTCGGCCGTGAACGCGGCCGTGTAAGCCGTCTCGGGTTTCAGGTCGATATCGCCCACATAGCCGTTGCCATCGCCAAACCAGTTGGTCATGGTCATGGCCATCGAGCCGCGCCCCCACGAATAGCGCTCGTACAGGTTGGGCGAGCGCACCTTGCGCGCCAGCGCGAATTCATAGCTGCTGGCCGTATCCGGCGTGAAGGTGGCTTGCGCCGAGGCATCGATATTCGTGTCGCGCTGGCTGCGGCTGCGCGCATTGAAGGCCCGGGCGGCCATCAGGTCCGGCATGTTCATCATGTTGGTACCATACGCTTGCACGTCGCCCGACTCCATGCGCACGGATTCGCCGCGCACGCCCAGCACGCTCGTCCAGCGCGCATCGTGCCGCGTTTCCAGCTCGCCGAACAGCACGGTGCGGTCGCGCTTGCCGTCGTTGATGTTCAAATAGGTGCGCGGCCCCATCATCATGGAACCGGGCACGGCAGGCCAATAGTCGTCGAGGCGGAAACCGTGCCACTCCTGGCCCAGGCGCAACTCGCCCGCAGCCATCGGCAGGCTGGCCATCAGCGCATAGCCCGTGTTGCGTCCATGCGTAATCATCGGCATCGTGCCCGTGCGCTCGGGCGTGAAAAAGCCCATTTCATGGTCCGTCTGCTGCCAGTAGGCACGCGCATCAAACACGCCCCAGCCGAACTCGCCTTTGTAGGCGAGATTGGCGAACTGGCCGTGGTTGTCCGTCATGTCCATATACTGGTTCGGAAAACCCTGGTACGGGATATGCTGCACGCCGGCGCGCAGGGTCAGCTGCTGTCCATCGCGTTTCGCCGCCAGCACGATGGCCTGGTTGATGCTCTCGAACATGCTGGCCAGCACCTTGTTGCCGTGGCCATCGTCATAGCTTTGGCCGCGCGTGTAAGCGCCGTTGTAGCCGATGCTCAGCGTGTCGCTGCCGGCCGAGGCATTCACGCTGGTCGCCACACTGTTGTTGACGCTGCGTCCCGAGACGGCAAAGCTGCCTTGCGTCAGCAGCGCCGCGCCGGGCTGGGCGAACACGGGCGCGTTCGATTGCACTTCGATGGTGCCGGCGATGCTGTCGCCACCCGCGCTGACGGGTGTAACACCCGCGATCAGCCGGATGCGCTGCACCTGCTGCGGGTCGATGTACGACAGCGGCGCATTCATATGATTGGCGCAGGCGGAGGTCAATTCCATGCCGTCGATGCGAATCTTGATGCGGTCGTCGGCAAAGCCATTCACTACAGGCAAGCCGGATACGCCGCCGCCGGCCGCCACGCTGTAGCCGGGTGTGCTGCTGAGCATCAGGGCCGTGTCGGCGGCGGGACGGTAGCCGTCACCGATGGCTGTCACAATGACTTTCATCTCGGGCAAAACATCTTCAGCGCGCGACTGGGCCACGGCAGGCATGGCGATGGCGAGGGAAATCAATAACGGTAAATGTTTCATGGTGCTGCTTTCAGATTCTGTATAGGTAAGACGAACAAACGCAAGCGCACGGCACGCGTGGCGCAAGGCAGTTCAGGGAAAGGGACAGATCAGAAAGCGGCAGGCGGGCCACGGGGCTGGACGGGCGTCCAGGCGAACAGCGGCGTGGCGGATTGGTAGAACAGCTCGGGCAGCAAGCCCGTGAGGACTTCTCCGGAAGCGAGCACGAGGGAGGTAGGCGGAAGCGACAAGGTGTCCGCATGCATGCTGCAGCACGGGCAATCGCCCATGCGCATGCCCTGCTTTTCAGGAGCGGAGGGTTCTTGCGCATCGTAGCGGGCGGGCATGGCTTGCATGCCGCCCGCCACCGAACAGATTTCCAGGCTGGGCACGGCCATGCCGCTGGCGACCGTCAGCGCGCGCGACACCGTAGGGGCGAGCGTGGCCAGGAAGATGGCGATACACGCGATCCACAGGACGATGCTGGCCTTGCCTTTGCTGATGAACATGGCAACATTGTATCAAAGCAAGCGCCCTGTGCACAGGGCGCAAGTCAAACCTGACTTACAACGCCTAACAAAACCGTGGCGAGCGGAAGGAAGGCTCGGCGCCCCCGTTGGCTTGAGAAGCGCAACTGTACGAAGGTACGGGGGCGCCGAGCCAGTGAGCATCGCAGGCCGCAAATTACGACGCGCAGTAGGTTTTGATAGGCGTTCTTACAAATCCACCTTCATCGACAGCTTGATGGCGCGCGGCGCGCCGGACGCCAAACGCGTGCCGGCGCCGGCCCAGTAGCGCTTGTCGGCAAGGTTCTCCACGTTGAGTTGCCACACGACGGCCTTGTTCATTACCGTGCTGGCATAGCGGGCGCCCGCGCTGAAAAGTGTCACCCCGCCGAGGAAAGCCTGGTTCAGGTCATTGACGGGACGGGCGCTATAGTAATACGCGCCACCGTTGACGGACAGGCCCGGTACAAAGTCAAACGCGTAGGCGAGAAAGGCGCTGGCCGTGCGTTTCGACGCGTTTTCCGGCGCCTTGCCATTGTAGTCGGCGTTGATATGGGCAAACTCGGGGGCGAGCAACTGCGCCGACGTCTGCCACGACAGCTGGCGCGTCAGCTTGCCCTGCGTCGACAGTTCCACGCCACGGTAGCGCTGTTCGCCGTCCGACGTAAACACATTGCTGGCATTCGTGTAATAGCCGGGGCGCGTGATGTCGAACAGCGCGGCGGAGACCAAGGTGCCGCCCGGCGTCAGCCAGCGTGCGCCCAGTTCCTGTTGTTTACTCACGCCGGGCGCCATCTTGACGCCCTGGTTGGCGGTGCCCGTCGGGCCCGTCTCGCCCTCTTCCAGCCCGCGCGCCGTGGACGCGTAGAACGACAGCTCGGGCGTGGCCTTGTAGATCAATGACGCCATCGGCGTCGTCTTGCTGACGTCATAGTGGCTGGCGCCCTGGTCGCTTTGATAGCTGCTGCGCCGCACGCCGATGATACTTTGCCATTGCGGGCTGAAGACCATGCGGTCAAGCGCGTACAAGCCCGTGTCACGGGTGTCGAGCGCGGCCGTCGTCGGCGAAGCCGGCTTGGGACCGAACACGACATTCGTCACGGGCACGGGGTTGTACAGGTTTTGCGACGCAATCGTGTAATTGCTCTGGTAAATAGGATCTTGCGACTTGTCCGTGCGCGAGGCGCCCAGGGTAAGTTCATGGGAGATAAAACCCGTGCTGAAATTGCCGGCAAGTTCCGCGCGCAGCAAGTCCGACGCGGTCACGCTGTGCTGGATATTGCCCGTGATACGCCCCGCCCCCGTGGCCAGTGCTGCTGCGTTATTCAGGCGAAAGATCGCCAGGCGGCGGTCGCGCGCCGTTTCCGAGTGGCCCGCTTCCACCGTCAGGGCCCAGCCGTCCGTGATGGCATAATCGGCGCGCAATTGCGCGTTTTTCGTCTGCGCTTCGAAAGCCGACCAGTCGGGGCCGATCAACTGGCGCGGATCGACGGCGCGCGGCAAGCTGATCACGCCTTTCACGGCCGTGGGCAAGGCCACGCCCGCCTGCTCCGTCACCTTGCGGCGCTCATATTCCAGGTCCGCCTTCAGCAGCAGTTTATTGTTCACGCGCCAGTCGAGCGCCGTGGAAATGAAGCGGCGGTTGCCGTTGCCGACATGGTCCAGCCAGGAACCCAGGGTGCCGCCGGCCGCGTTGATGCGCACGCCAAATTCCTGCTGCGCGCCAAAGCGGCGACCCACGTCAATATTTGCCACGGCACTGCCACGGTCGTCGAGACTCAGGCCCATGCTGGTGACGGGCTGGCTGCCCGCCCGCTTGGTGACGAAGTTGACGACGCCGGCCGGCGAGGTAAAACCGTAGTACAGGGCCGAGGCGCCCTTCAGCACTTCCACCCTTTCCTTGTTTTCCATGGGCACTTGCGAGAAATTCATGATGGGCATGGAGCCGTTGAGGCGGTAATTCGTGCGGTTTTCCACGGCGATGCCGCGTATCACCAACTGATCCCATGTTTCGCCGCCGTTTTGCTGGCGCGTCACGCCGGCCGTGTTGCGCACGGCGTCGTACAGGCCGGACACGGCTTGCTGCTCCAGCAATGCGCGCGTGATCACGTTGACGGTCGAGGGCACGTCCATGATGTTGGCGCCACGAAAGCTGCCCGCCTCCGTCGTGACGGGCACCAGGCCTTGCGCGCGCGCGCCCGTCACTTGCACGGCTTGCATGACTTTCTCATCGCCAGCCGTCAGATCGTCCTGGCCGCTGGCGGCATGGGCCGCATGGGAAGCGAAGGCCAGCGACAGGGCGGCGGCGACTGGAAGCAAGCGGGTGCGAGGAGAGACGACAGGCATGACATCGGGCTTTCAATGAGAATATGTACAAATGGAAACTTACGGTTAGCGGCCATGATACCGATAATGAGAATCATTATCAAGTGAGGGTGAGTTTGTGTGAGTTTTATAGAAGAAACAAGGCCACCATGGCGCCTGTTATCATATGAACACGTTTGCATTTTGCAGACGAGGCCGCAAAGAGGCATACTGACAGTCACGGCGCACCCGATGCGCCGCCCAACAAGATCAAAAGGTAAGTTCGTGAACACAATCGACAAGAAAAGCGTGCAGACGAAAACATTTCGCTGGAAACGCTGGCAGCGCTGGGCCGTTGGAACAGGCTGCGCCCTGGCCGCCTACAGCGCGGCCGGCTTCTGGCTGGTGCCCTACGTCATCAAGCACCAGCTACCCAAATTTGCAGAGAAAGAACTCGCGCGCCAGGCCAGCATCGCCGATGTGCGCTTCAACCCGTTTACCTTGCGCCTGGAAGCGGACCAGATCGCTTTCAGGGAAGCGTCCAGCGCAAACAATGCGCCGCTGCTGTCCATCGGCGCCCTGGCCGTGCAGCTGGAATGGAAATCCATCGTGCGTCGCGCCTGGAGCCTGGCGGAAATCCGTATCACGGCGCCGCAAGCCCAGCTGACGATCACGCCGGATGGCAAGTTCAACCTGGCTGAAGTGCTGGCCACCTGGCAACGCAACCATCCTGAAAAAAGCGAAGGCGGCATGCCGCGCCTCGTCATCGGCCATTTTGCGCTGGAACAAGGCAAAGTGGACTGGCATGACCAGAAGGCGGGCTACGCGGACAACTTCACGCCGATCAACTTTACGCTCGACAATATTTCGACCCTGCCTGACACCAACGGCAGCTACAGCCTCAGCGCCGATGCGGCGCGCGGCGGCAAGCTGCACTGGCGCGGCACGGCCTCGCTCAGCCCCATCCGCGGCGAAGGCGAACTGATACTGAACGATGCCTCCCTGCCCGGCCTGGCCGCGTATTTGAAAGCGTATACGCGCGCCACGGTGACCAGCGGCAAGCTGTCGGCACGCCTGCCCTACGCCTTTTCCTATGCCGACGGCACGCTGCAAGCCACGGTCAAAGGTGCGGGCCTGGCCTTGCGCGACCTGGCGCTGGTGCAAGGCGTTGTAAAGGGAAAAGGAGAGCCATTCACCTCGCTGACTACCTTGGGCATCGCCGGCGTGAACGCCGACCTGGCACGCCAAAGCGTCACGGTGGATAAAATCAATCTGTACGGCGGCAAGGTGGCCGTGCGGCGCGACAGCAAGGGCGAGATCGACGTGGCGAACCTGATGCTGCCTGGCAATCCCGCACCAGCAGCAGCGGCCGCCGTGCCTGCCGCACCAGCCAAGCCGGGCAAGTGGAAGGTGGACTTGCATCAACTGGCGCTGGCCAACGTGGACGTCTCCGTCATCGATGAAACCGTCTCGCCTGCCCTGCAGCTGAGCGCCAGGCAGTTGCAGATGAACTTGCAGCTGGCCTTGCAACAGGGGCCATCGGGCATGGCCACCGTCATCGACGGCGCGAATGTCAGCCTGGCGGATCTGGCCATGCAGCGGGGCGCGCAAACGCCGTTCAAACTGGCCCGATTGGGTTTTACGGAAGGCAAGATCGACTTGGCCGCGCATACCGTGCACCTGGGCGCCGTGACGGCCAGCGGCGCGCAGATCGACCTGGCGCGCAACCGCCAGGGAGAATTTGCGATTGCGCAACAGCTGCCCGTGTTTGCCTCAGGCAAAGCCGACGCAGGCAAGGAAACGCCGTCCGCGCCCTGGTCCACCAAGGTAGACAAGGTAGAACTGAGCAAGTTCGGCGCCCATTTCGATGACGCGGGCACTGGCATCAAAGGCACGCTGCAGGATACGCGGCTCTCCTTGCACAAGGTCAGCAACGATATGAAACAGGCGCTGCCGTTCGAGCTGGGCGTGGGCTTGCGCGAAGGCGGCTTGCTCACGGCCAAGGGCAAGTTTGTGCCGGGCACGGGCGCCGTCGATGCGCAGCTGAATCTGCAACAGCTGCCCCTTGCGCCCGTGCAACCCTTGCTGGCGCAGCATGTGAAACTGAAGCTGGCAGGCGGCACGCTCTCCGGCAGCGGCCGCCTGACGACGGGCGGCGGCGCGCCGAAAGCGCCAAAAGTACGCTATGAGGGCGGCGTGGATATCGCCGGCCTGGTGCTCAATGAAACGGATGGCAAACGCTTCGCCTCGTGGAAAAGCGTGCGCGCCGACAAGCTGACGGCCAGCGTGGGCCCCGATTTTGTCGACATTCCCGAGCTGCGCGTGGTGGAACCGAACGCCCAACTGATCATCGAAAACGACCGCAGCCTGAACGCACAGCGCTTGCTGGTGAAGGCGCCAGAGCCAGGCACCGCGCCCGCTGTGGCTCCCGTTGCCGCCGCCACGCCTGCAGCCGACGCCGCCTTCCCCGTGCGCGTGCGCCGCGTGCGCCTGCAAAACGCCAAGCTGGACTTTGCCGACCTGAGCTTGCGGCCCCAGTTCGCCGCCAAGATTTATGAACTCAATGGCGTCGTCACAGGCCTGTCGACCAAGCGCGATGCGCGCAGCCAGATCGAACTGGACGGCCGCATCGACGAATTCGGCCTGGCCCGCGTGCGTGGTCAATTAAATCCGTTCGCGCCGACCGACAACACGGACTTGAACGTGGTTTTCAAGAACGTCGACATGGTCTCCGCCTCGCCGTACACGATGAAGTTCGCCGGCTACAAGGTGGCGGAAGGCAAGATTTCGCTGGACTTGCAATACAAGGTGCGCAACCGCCAGCTCGACGGCACCAACCAGATCGTGCTCGACAAGCTGACNGTGGCGCAAATCCTCGCCAAGCGCGAACAGCTGAAGCTGGCCGTGCCGGGCCAGTACAGCGACACGGACGGGGCCGCCCTGCGCGCCCAGGCCGTGCGCCGCGCCGTGGCCGCCAAGGCTGGCATCAAGCTGGAAGCGGGCGAAGAACCGGGACCGTTGAACCTGGGCGAACGCAAAGTACGGGGCGCCCTGCGCGAGCTGTACGGCGAACGCTTCGGCAAGGCCGAGCTGGACAAGCAGAAAAAGGCGGCGGAGTCGGCCGTACCAGCCACCGCAGCGGCAGCGGCCGCCGCCTCCACTGCGACGGCGGCAAAAATCCCCGTCCTGCAGCGCCTGGGCAAGCTGATCGAAGGCGAACCGCAAGTGGCCGACACGGGCGCCTTCTATAACGGCTTGCGCGAGCAGCTGGAAGCCAGGCAACCCTTGCCTGCCGATGCCTTGAATAAACTGGGCGCCCAGCGCAGCGCAGCGATTCTGGCGGCCCTGCAGCAGGACGGCACGCCGGCGGCCAGGGTCAGCGCGGGTGCGCCGGAAAAAACGCAGGCCGCACCGGGCAAGCTGGTGGGCTTGAAGCTGGGACTGGCGGCGCAATAAGCCAAAAGCAAAGTGCCGGGATCAACCCCTCAGGGTCCGATCCCGGCACTTTCCGGCGCCCTCCCCTTTCTACTTTTTCTTTTCCACAGCCTCGTCCGGCAAGGCAAACGCCACCAGGCTATCGCCCATCTTCGTGCCCAGCGAACCGTGGCCACCGGCCATCACCACCACATACTGCTTGCCCGTCCTGTCGGAGATGTAACTCATCGGCGTGGCCTGGCCGCCGGCAGGCAGGCGGGCTTTCCATACGGTTTTGCCGTTGCGCACGTCATAGCCGCGGATGGTGTAGTCGAGCGTGCTGCTGAGGAAGGCCACGCCACCGCCCGTGGTACTCATGCCGCCCAGGCTAGGTACGCCCAGCGGCAAGGCGATGGGTACGGGGGCGCTGTCGCGCGTGGTGCCGTTCTTGTGCATCCACACTTTTTTCATGGTGCGCAAGTCGACGGCGGCGATATAGCCCCAGGGCGGCGCCTGGCAGGGGAAGCCCAGCGGCGACAGGAAGGGCTTGATTTCCACGGCAAACGGTACGCCCGTCTGCGGTTGCAAGCCCATTTCCGACCCCGTGCCGCCCTGCGCATTGGCTTGCGCGCGCGGCACCAGGCGTTCCAGGAAGCCCATGTAGTCAGGGTTCACCAACAGCAACTGACGCACGGGATCGACGGCCGCCCCGCCCCACTCGAAGATGCCCAAAGGACCCGGCGAGATGATGGCGCCCTTGATCTTGCCTTCGGCCACCGTTTGCGGCGTGAACGGCCCCTCATAACGGTGCTGGCGGAAGATGATGCGGCAAGCGAGCTGGTCGAATGGCGTAGTGCCCCACATATCCGTTTCGCTGATATGTTTCTCCGGCAGGAAAGTGAGGGCCGAGAACGGCTGCGTGGGCGACAGCTTGTCGCCAGGCGCGGCGTTGGCCGTCGGCACGGGTTTTTCCGGCGCCGGCACCACCAGGCTGCCGTCGCGCCGGTCGATCACGTAGATGTCGCCCCGTTTCGTCGTGGCAACAACCGAGGGAACTTTGCCTTTCGGCGTGTCGATGTCGACCAGGGTGGGCTGGCCGCCGATATCCATGTCCCAGATATCGTGGTGCACGGTCTGGTACACCCAGCGCACCTTGCCCGTGGCCAGGTCCAGCGCGACGATGGCGCTATTGTATTTCTCGCCGTTCGGGTTGCGCTTGCCGCCCCAGGTATCGGGCGTTTCATTGCCCATCGGGATGTACACCATGCCCAGTTTTTCATCGACGCTGGACACGCCCCAGGAATTCGGTGAATTGTTCGTATAGGTCTTGCCGTCAAGAATCGGCGCCGTATCGTCGGGATTCGCGGCATCCCAGTTCCACATCAGCTTGCCGGTGACGGGATCGTAGCCGCGGATCACGCCTGACGGTTCTTCCGTGGAAAAATTATCGGTGACGCTGGCGGCCATCACCACCACGTTCTGCGCCACGGCCGGCGGCGAGGTGGGCATCAGAAAGCCCCGCTTCTTCATGCCCATGCCGTGGTACAGGCCGATCACGCCGTTTTCGCCGAAGCTTTTGCACGCTGCGCCCGTATCGGCATTGATGGCGATCAGGGTCGCATCCATGGTGGGCGCAAAGATGCGGCGCGGGCACTCCATGCCGGCCGCCTGCGGCGCCGGGTCTTCCTTGGCGCGGCCCGCGTTGACGTCCCAGTACGCCACGCCACGGCAAATCATGTGCTGGTAGCTGGACGCGTCGCGGTTGATCTTCGGATCGTGGCGCCACAGCTCCTTGCCCGTGTCCGGGTCCAGCGCGATGACGATGTTATGCGGCGTGCACAGATACAGCATGCCGTTCACTTTCAGGGGCGTGACTTCATTGGCGATTTCGCCCGGGTCGTTCGGCCCCTTGAAGTCGCCCGTGTGGTAGACCCATGCCTGTTTCAGCTGCGCGGCGTTGGCCGGCGTGATCTGCGCGGCCGGCGCGTAACGGTCGCCATAGCCGGAGCGGCCATACGCGGCCCAGTCGTTGGGCGCCACGCCCGGTGCGATATCGCCTTGCGGCGCGGCTGCCATGTTCTCGGCCGGCACTTCGCCGTGCAAGGTGTAGTAATCCTGGAACAGCGAGAACACGCCCACGGCGGCCGTGGCCACCACGGCGGCGGCTAGCGCGCTCTTGCCCGCGTCACGCGGTTTCGCTCCGGCGCCCAACGGCGGAGCGAGACGGCGGTCGACGAACGGCAGCAGCAGCCAGACGGCGGCGGCGAACCAGATATCGAGACGCGGCAGCAATTGCCACCAGTCGAACTTCACTTCGATGACAGACCAGATCAGGGTGGCGAACAGCAGCAGCGCGAGAAACAGCTGGGCGCTGCGTCGCCCCTTCCACACCAGCGCGCCCGCGACCAGCATGCCGATGCCGGCCACGACGTAATACCAGGAGCCGCCAAGGCTGACGAGCCAGGCACCGCCGCCAAGGAGCGCCAGGCCCGGCAAGATGAAGATGACTGCAGTGAAGATAAGCAAGGGTCCAGGCCGGGCAGAGGCAGTCATGATGCTCCTTTACAAGAGTCAGTCGGCGGCAGGCGATTGCGCGCCGGATGGGATGGCAATCGAGAAGTTCCATTTTTTCACTAATTGGCCAAGCATGGCACACGCCAGAGCGCGCTATCCGCGCGGTGTTGCTTTTCATCACAGGTCATCCCCGCCAGCCCGCCTTTTCTCTGTGATTTCAAAAAAAATACAAAATAAATCAAATAAATAACAAATATCTCGAATAAATCAAATTTTTATCGTAAAATGAAAATCATAAACTCTGACAACCGAATTTCCCGATTTTCAACCTTCATGTGGAGCGGCACTCATCATGACCATCGCCAAACGCCTGTATGCATTGATACTCTCCGTCGTCCTCGGACTGGCCGCCCTGCGCCAAACGCCTGTATGCATTGATACTCTCCGTCGTCCTCGGACTGGCCGCCCTGGCGGGCTTCAGCATCTATGAAATGGACCGCGTGTACACGGCGGCCAGCTATGCCACCGTCAACACCGTTCCCAGCCTGCTGACACTGAACCACGCTTTCGTGCCCTTCACGCAGATGCGCACGGCCGTCTGGCAGCATGTGGCCACGAAAGACCCCGCCGCGCGCGACAAGCTCGAAGCGGGCATCAAGGAGGCGCGCGCAGCAGTCGGCCAGGCGCTCGACAAGTACGAAAAGGAAAACCTTTCCGATGAGCAAGACAAAGCGCTGCTGGCGGCCGACCGCGCCGTACTGGAGCGCTACGATGGCGTGCGCGACAAGGTACTGGCCCTGTCGAAGGCAGGCGAGCTCGACGCGGCCCGCGACTTGCTGTTGACCAACCAGCCCATCATCAAGGAACTGGTCGACGCCTTTGCCGCCCATCACCGCTACAACGAAAAGCTGGCCAACATGGGCGCGGCCGAGGGCGGTGCCACCGCTGCCAGCGCGCGCTGGATTTCCATTAGTGTGGCCCTGGCCGTGATGGTACTGGTGGCCGGCATGGGCCTGCTGCTGGCGCGGCGCATCGCCGCTTCGCTCAAGAATGCCATCGAGGTGGCTCACACCATCGCAGGCGGCGACCTCAGCGTGCAAATCAGCGCCACCTCCAAGGATGAAGTGGGTCAGCTGATGACAGCTTTGGCGGACATGAGCGAGAACCTGGTGCGCATCGTCTCCGAAGTGCGCTCCGGCACGGAGACCATCGGGACGGCCTCGAGCGAGATCGCGGCGGGCAACCTGGACCTGTCGGCACGCACGGAACAGCAGGCCGGTTCGCTGGAAGAAACCGCCTCGGCCATGGAAGAACTGACGGCCACCGTGCGGCAAAACTCGGACAATGCCCGCCAGGCCAAGCAAATGGCCGTCAGCGCCTCGGACAAGGCGGTACGCGGCGGCGAGGTGATGGGCGACGTGATACGCACCATGGAAGCGATCGACAGCGCGTCCAACAAGATCGCCGACATCATCAGCGTCATCGACGGCATCGCCTTCCAGACCAACATCCTGGCCCTGAATGCGGCCGTGGAAGCGGCGCGGGCGGGCGAACAAGGACGCGGTTTTGCCGTCGTGGCGACCGAAGTGCGCAACCTGGCGCACCGTTCGGCGGCGGCCGCCAAGGAAATCAAGACACTCATCAGCGACTCCGTGGAGCAGGTGGAACAAGGTGGCAAGCTGGTCCAGCAAGCGGGCGCGGCCATGACGGAAGTGGTCGATACGGTACGCAGCGTTACCGACATCGTCAGCGAAATCTCGGCCGCCAGCGCCGAGCAAAGCACGGGCATCGACGAAATCAACCGCGCCATCACGCAAATGGATGAAGTCACGCAGCAGAATGCGGCGCTGGTCGAAGAAGCGGCGGCGGCATCGCAATCGCTGCAGGAGCAGGCGAGCAACCTGGCCAGCGTGGTCGGCGCCTTCAAGCTGGCGCAGGGCCAGGCCAACGCGGCGCAACACAGCACGCCGGTGCGCCATGCGCCAGCCGCCAAGCCACCTGCGGCACGCAAGGCGGCGCCGCTCAAGCTGGTCACCCAGCGCGACCCCGGCCCGGCCAGCAGCAAGGCCAGCGCCAGCGCCGGTGCCGGCGGTGACTGGGAAGAATTCTGAACCCGTCGTCATGCAGGCTCACCTGCATCGATGATCCCGGAGCATCGCCATGATATCCGTTGTCAACCACTTTCTCTGCATGCAGGCATTGCCATGAACTCCTTCCTCGCGGTCCATCCTTACCTTCGTTGCGACGATGTCTCGCTGATGCGGCCGGCGCTGGCGCTGGCGGGCCTCTTGCTGCTGCTGGCCGCCCTGCTCTGGCGCCGCCTCCACTGGCGCCAGAGCAGGGCGGCAGCCAGCACGACAGCTGCCGATCTGCATCAGCAGCTGCAAATGCGCAAGGCCACCGAGCCGGCCAAGACAGCAGACACGGCAGATACGGCACCGCCGCCACAGCCCGAGGCGCTGGACCCGCCGCCGTTCGAGCTGGCCCGCCTGGACGCCATGTTCGGCTACGACCGGCGCTTGCAAGGCGAGATTCTGGCTCTCTTCGTGGCCGAGACGCGCGACCGGCTGGCCGGCATCGCCCATGCGCTGCGCTGCGAACGCCCGGCCCCGGCACGCATACTGGCCCAGGAAATTGTCGACAGCAGCTACGCCATGGGCTTGCTTCCCTTGCAGGCACTGGCGCGCCAGGCCGTGCATGCGGGCTTTTCCAACGATATGGGCGCGCTGCGCCGCCTGCATGCGGAGCTGCTGATGGCGCTCGACGTGCTGTCGCAAGCGGTCACGGCCCTGCAAACGGGCGCTGCGCAGGTGGATGACTGCAGCGGTATCGGGAGCCGGCCATGAATGCGCCGCTCGATCTGGCGAACCTGCTCGGCGGTGCGATCCTGCCCTCGCCCGCCTGGCGGCGCCACTGGCTGGCGACCTTGTTCCAGCAACAGGTGCCGTTCGACGAGCTGGCCGAACAACTGGGCTGCGATCCGGCCCTGACCGGCAAGGTCATCGGCCTGGCGAATGGGGCCGTGGCACCGGGCGCGCGCCAGCATGCGGCAGTCGACGCCGCGATGCTGGCCGCCATCGGCCTGCCCGCCCTGCGCCAGGCGTTCGCCATCCCGGACCGGCCAACGGCCACGTGTGCGCACTTCGACGAACAGCGATTCTGGTCGCACTCGCAGGCCATGGCCTGCGCCGCGCGCGTGGTGGGCGAAGCGCTGCAACTGGCACCGGTCAAAGAGCTGTACACTTGTGGCTTGCTGGCCAACATCGGCCAACTGGCCTTGGCCGTGCTGCATCCGCAAGCGTATGGAGAACTGCTGGGCCAGCACGGCAGCGCTGCCAGGGCGCTGCTGCTGTGCGAGGAATCGCAGCGCTTCGGCCACCATCAACTGGGGCTGTCAGCCAGCCTTATGCGGGGCTGGGGCATGCCGGACATCCTGTGCGACGCCGTGCGCTGCCATGCCGCGCCGCCCGGCTTCGGGCAGGCCGGACGCATGACAGAGCTGGCCTGGCTGCTGCAACTGGCCAGCAGTTTCGCCGACCTGATACTGCGCAATGGCGTGGGGCCGCGCGGGCCGGCCACGGCCGCCGCGCGGGTACTGGGTCTGGAGGTGGAGCAAATGGAAACGCTGTTACGCCACAGTAACGCGGAGTGGAGCGAATGGCGCGCAATCCTGGAACCGCACGCCCATATTGCCCTTGGCCGCACGCGCAGCAGAATCGGGCCCACCGCGCGGCAGGTTTTTAATGAATTCATCTAATTTGTTGAAATTGATTTTTTGTGCGTGATTGCGTATCATTCCATTCAACTTCATCCTCGACCATAAAGTCCATCATGCACACTGCAGACGTATGCACTACCCAAAAGGCTGCCGAAATACTCGGCATCTCGGTCACATCGGTGCAGCAACTGGTCGAGGCGGGCGTTATCGAAGCCTGGAAGACCAAGGGCGGCCACCGGCGCATTCCCCTCGCGGCCGTCGAGGCCTACAAGGGCAATCCCGGCCAGCAAGGCCAGGATCAGCGCGCGGCACGCGCCAGCCGCCCCGCTGCATCGGGCCGCCCGCCGTCCATCCTGGTGATCGAAGACAATCCGATCGAACGCGCACTGTATGAAAAGCAGATCGGCTCATGGGGCTTGCAGGCAAGCTTGCGCTTTTGCGAGAACGGCTACCAGGCGCTGATGGAAATCGCCCGCGACCAGCCCGACATCCTGCTGGCCGACATCATCATGGAAGGCATCGACGGCTACGAAGTGATCCGCACCATCCTGTCCGACCCGCTGCTGGCGGACATGCATATCGCCATGCTGTCGAGCCTGACGCCGGAAGAGCTGGAAGAACGCGGTGGCGTGCCGCCCGGCGTGGTGTTCTTTGCCAAGCCCGTCAATTACGACGAGCTGCGTGGCTATCTGCGCGCCTGTTGCGCCGGTCATGCGCGGCGCAACAGCCTGGCCGCCTAGTCCGCCAGCGCTTTCCCCGCTTTTCCCTCGTTCCGGAGCCTCCATGCAAGCCTATCGCCACATCGATCCAGCCGTGCTGTTCCAGGCCACCGGCCACGACCTGGAGATGTTCCGCGCCCTGTCGCAGACCTACCTCGATACGGCGCCAGCCATGTTTGCGCGCGTCGAGCAGGCCGTGCGCAGCGGCGCGGCGCCAGCCATCGTGCATAGCTGCCATACCTTGCGCGGCACCGTGGCGCTGCTGGGCGCGGGTGCCCTGGTGGCGCGGTTGGCGGCACTGGAGCAGCTGGTGCGCCACCAGGGCGTGGCGGCACCGGACTGGCTGGCGGAAACGGCAGTGCTGGTCGGCGCAGTGGAGCAGGAAGTACACCGCAGCCTGCGCGAGTATACGGGCGCGCAGCCATGAACCTGCGCCAGGCTGTCTTGCGCCTGGCGCACCGCTATCGCCCGCGCACCACGGCCGCCGTGGTGGGCCTGGTGCTGGTGTGCCTGCTGGCGCTGCGCATCGTCGTTTCCGGCGCGCTGCTGTACCGCGAAGCCGTTGATGACTGGAAGCAGGATCTGTCCAATCTGTCGCTGCTGCTGGCGGAAAACACGGCGCAAAGCATGACGGCGGCCCGCCTGGTGCTCGACAGCGTCAGCAACGACATCCAGGGCGCCGCCCCCGCGGACGCGCACGCGCTGGCCACCACCGTCGGCACCCCGGCCATGCACCAGATGCTGCAGCACAAGATCGGCGGCGTACCGCAAGTGGACGTGGTGTCCGTCGTCGGCAGCGACGCCAGCGTACTGGTCTTCAGCCGCGCCTATCCCGCGCCGCCCATACGCCTCGACGAGCGCGATTACTTCGAGTATCACCGGCGCCACCCGGACGGCGGCATGCATGTCAGCGCGCCCGTGCAAAACAAGGGCAATGGCGCCTGGACCTTCTACATCAGCCGGCGCATCAACAGCCCGGACGGCCGCTTCCTGGGGGTGGTGCTGGTGGGCCTGTCGTGCGACTTCTTCAGCAAATTCTTCCAGAACACCAGCATCGGCGAACATACGGCCTTTTCCCTGTACCGCAACGACTACACGCTGCTGGCCCGCTGGCCGGCCGTGCCCGCCATGATGGGCCAGCGCAACCTGACGGGCAGCACCTACCGCCTGCTGGAACAGGGCAAGACGCATGGCGTACTGCAGGTGGACTCGCCGCGCGCGGCCGAGCAGGGGCGCACGGTCGACCGACTGGCCGGCGTACGGCTGGTGCGCGACTATCCGCTGGCCATCAACGTGACCATTACCGACGAGGTCTACCTGGCGGTCTGGCGGCGCATGCTGCGCACCATGGGCGGTGCGGCGGTCATCAGCGTGCTCGTGCTGGCCGGGGCCATCGCGCTGATCATGGCCCTGCTGCGGCGCCAGGAACGCGACGCGGCCATGGCGCTGGCGCTGCAAGCGCGCGCGGAAGCGGCGAATGCCGCCAAGTCGCGCTTCCTGGCCATCATGAGCCACGAGATCCGCACGCCCATGGCCGGCATCGCCGGCATGGCCGAACTGCTGCAGGAAACCGAACTCGAGGCGTCACAGCAGCAATATGCGCAGCGTATCGGCGATGGCGTGCAGCACCTGATGCGCATCCTGAACGACATCCTCGACCTGTCCAAGGTCGAGGCAGGCCAGATGAACATCGAACTGCGCGACTTCGACCCGCGCCTGCTGCTCGATGACGTGCTCGCCCTGCACCGCCCGCAAGCCGACCGGAAGAAGCTGCACCTTGCCAGCGAGATCGGCAACAGCGTGCCGCAACGCGTGTGCTCGGACCGCACGCGCATCGCGCAAATCCTCGGCAACCTGCTCAGCAATGCCATCAAGTTTACCTCCTCCGGCAGCGTGACCGTGCGCCTGCACCTGGAAGCGGCCACGCCGGACGGCGCCAGCGCCTGCCTCGTCGCCAGCGTCAACGACCAGGGCATCGGCATGAGCCAGCAGCAGCTGAGCCGCATCTTCGAGCCGTTTTGCCAGGCCGACGACAGCATCAGCGGCGCGTATGGCGGCACGGGACTGGGTCTGAGCATCTGCAAGCACCTGCTGGCGCTGCTGGGCGGCGAGATTTTCTGCAACAGCGAGCCCGGCATCGGCTCGCGCTTCACCGTGCGCATTCCCTGCCAGGTGGCCCAGGCGCCAGGCGCCCCCACGCCGGCGCCGGAAGCGGAAGCGGAACCGGCGCCCGCTCCAGTTCCCCTGCCCGCGCCCGCATCAGGGCCGGGCGCGCGCATCCTGCTGGTCGAGGATACGGCGCTGAACCGCCAACTGGTGTGCCTGCAGCTGGCCTCCCGCGGCTATCACATCGACACGGCGGAGAACGGCGCACTGGGCCTGCAGGCCCTGGCCGGGCAGCAGTACGACCTGGTCCTGATGGACTGCATGATGCCCGTCATGGATGGCTACCAGGCGTGCCAGGCCCTGCGTGCCCACGAAGCGGCCAGCGGTGCGCCGCGCCTGCCCGTCATCGCCCTGACGGCTGGCGTGACCGAGGACGACCGGCAGCGCTGCATGGCGGCCGGCATGGACGACTATCTGTCCAAGCCCTTTACGGCCGCCCAGCTGCGCGCAATGGTAGAGCGCTGGCTGACGCGCTAAGTAAGCCGGGCCGGCGCTGAATACAACAACTTCCGCATAAAAATCATTTTATTCGATGAAATCAATTATATTCGCTATAATTGACAAATCAACGTGCCAGTAACGCCGGACATCCGCGCGGAATGGACAACCTGGCAGACCTGGCAGACCTTGCGGAGGCAGCATGCGGCAGTACAGATACTGGAAGGCCATGGCCTGGGAGCGCTGCGATACGCGCATCCTGCTGTCGCTCTTCATGGCGGTCCTGCTGGCGGGGCTGTGGAGCATCACCATGCTGCAATTGCAGCGCGCGCACGACGCCGCCATCACCGATGCCGGGCGCGAGGCGCGCAGCATGGCGCGCGTCTTCGACGAACACGCGATCCGCACGATCGAGGCGGCGGACCAGGCGGTCACCTACCTGCGCGGCCGCTACCAGGCGCTGGGCAACCGTCTCGACATCGTGGCCGACCTGCAGCAAGGCCTCAATCCCGGCCCCCTGTACAACCTGTTTACCATCGTCGACGAACGGGGCGACACGGTACTGTCAAGCCGCCCCTTCAAACCGACCAACCTGGCCGACCGCGAACACATCCGGGTACACATGCAGCGCGACAGCGGCGAACTGTATATCAGCAAGCCGGTGCTGGGGCGCGTGTCGAAAAAATGGTCGATCCAGATGACGCGCCGCATCAACCATGCCGATGGCCGCTTCAAGGGCGTGGTGGTGGTTTCGATGGACCCGTATTACTTTACCCGCCTGTACGACGAAGTCGACCTGGGCGACAACAGCTCCATCACGCTCGTCGGCAGTGACGGCGTGGTGCGCGCGCGCCGGGTCGGCGCCGTCAACACCATCGGCCAGGATGTCGACGGCAGCAAGGTATTTTCTCTGATGCAAGGTAACACGCGGGGCAGCTTCATCGAGCGCAGTCCCGTCGACGGCACCCTGCGCATTTACGCCTTCGAAAAACTGGCAAACTATCCGCTCTACATGCTGGTCGGACTGGACCGCAATACGGTATTGGCCGACTACGTCTCGCGCCGCAACCAGGCCTTGCTGATGGCCGCCGTCACAAGCGTGCTGATCGTGCTGTCGTGGGCGGCGCTGGTGCTGCTGATCGGCCGCCTGGTCGACAGCCGCGCCAGGGCCATCGCCGCCAGCGAGGCCAAGTCGCGCTTCCTGTCGAACATGTCGCATGAATTGCGCACGCCCCTCAATGGCATCCTCGGTTTTTCCGAGCTGCTGCTGGAGCAGCTGCGCGAGCCGGAACAGGCCGCCTACGCGCAAACGATACAGGACAGCGGCCGCCAGTTGCTGGCCATGGTCGAGGCGGCGATGGAACTGAGCGCGCTCGAAAACGACCAGGTGCGGCTGGAGTCTGCCGCTGCGCCGCTGGACCAGCTGCTGGCGCTGGCGCTGGCGCCGCACCGGCAGTGCGCGGCGCACAAGGGTCTGCTGCTGGCCTCGCACATCGCGCCAGGAACGCCGCCCAGCATCGATTGCGACCGCGTGCGTCTGGTGCGCGTGCTCGACATCCTGCTCGACAATGCCATCCGCTACACGTCCGCAGGGCGGGTCGATGTCCACGTCATGGCGAGTGGCGCGGACCTGCAGATCGAGGTGCGTGATACGGGCATCGGCATCGCGCAGGCGCAGCAAGCCGACATCTTCGACAAATTCTCGCAGGCGGACGACTCGCCGAGCCGCGCCCATGGTGGCGCCGGCATGGGCCTGGCCATCGCGCGCCAGCTCGTCACCTTGATGGGCGGCAGCATCGGCGTGACATCCGCGCCGGGCCACGGCGCGGCCTTCCGCTTGCGGCTGCCGCTGCGCGGCACGGCCCGTGCGATGGCGGAGGACGGCAAATTGACCACACTTTCGCATGTATAGTCGTACGTAAAAGTTGTCCTGCGTGCATATCGGGTATAGCATCGCCCCATGACCTATCACACAGATGCGGCGGCGGTACGCAGACAATGGATCGAATGGCTTTTTTTACTCCTCGGCTTGCTCCTCGTGGCTGCCGCCCTGGCCTATGCGCACCTGGCCGAAGCCGCGCGGCACGAGGCGGCCGAGCGTGAACGGCTCAGCGTGCTGACGGCACTGCTGGCAAAAAATATCGAAGTCGACCTGGCGGCGACCAACCTGGTGCTCGGCGGCGTGATCCGCGACTATCTTGGCGATGGTGCTGCGGCGGGCTCCGCGCAAGCCCTGCCCCGGCGCCTGACAGCGCTGGTCGACGCCATGCCGGGCGTGCGCACCATGCTGGTCATCGATGCGAAGGGCAAGCCGATCGCCACCAATATCGCGGAACTGGCCGACCAGGATTTTTCGCGCCGCAGCTACTTCCAGACGGCGCGCGACGCCCCTGATGCGCGCATGCTGTACATCTCGGCGCCCTTCCTGTCCTACAAGGGCGACCTGGTCATCACGGCGTCGCGCATGGTGCAGGACCAGCAGGGCCGCTTTGCCGGCGTGGTGGTGGCCACCCTCGATCCCGAATACTTCACGGCCAAGTTCCGCACCGCCATGTATGCCCCCGACGTCTGGGCCGTGGTGCTGCATGGCGACGGGCGGCAATTCCTGAACTATCCCGCCAGGGCTGCGAATGGCGGCAAGGTGGACCTGCCCGGCAGCTTCCTGCGGCGATTTCGCGACAGCGGCTATCAGGCTGGCGTCCTGAGCGGCGTCGAGATTGCCGGCGCCGCTACACCCCGCATCATGGCCATGGCGACCATCGCGCCGCCCGCGCTGCACATGGACCGTGCCATCATCATCGGCCTGAGCCGCGAAGAAGCGGCCATCGCCGCCCCGTTGCGGCGCCAGGCGCTGGCCTACGTCCTGTGCTTTGCCACGCTGGCGCTGGCCGGGGCCAGCCTGCTGTTCTGGAGCCAGCGGCGGCGCCGGCAGCAGGCCACCTGGCAGGCCGAACAGGAAACGGAGCGCCAGGCCATGCAAGCCGTGTCCGACAGCGAAACACGCTTTCGCACCTTGATCGAAGATGCGCCCGTGGCCATCGCCATCCTGCGCCACGGCCGCTTCATCTACTCGAATCCGCGCTACCGCAGGCTGCATGGCTACTCGTTCGAAGACGATCTGAACGGTCTGCCCTGGTCCGCCATGATTTCCGCGCAATCGCAGGCGGCACTGGCCACCAACGAAGCGCTGATCGAGGCGGACTCGCCCAGCGAACAGGTGTTCGAAGCCATCGGTATGGGCAAGCAGGGCCTTCCCGTGCCCGTTTTCAAGACCACCACGCGCGTGATGCTCAAGGATGGACCGGCCACCTTGATCTTTGCACAGGATATTTCCGCGCAAAAGCAGGCCGAAGAGGCCATGCTGCTGGCGCGCGATGCGGCAGAGGCGGCCAACCGCAGCAAGGCGGAGTTCCTCGCCAACATGAGCCATGAAATCCGCTCGCCGCTGAACGCCATCCTCGGCATGGCATGGCTGCTGGAACGGGGCAAGCTGGACAAGGAAGGACTCGAGATGACGCGCAAGATCCGCGCCGCCGGCCAGTCCTTGCTGGGCATCATCAACGACGTGCTCGACGTGTCGAAAATCGAGGCGGGCCACATGAGCATCGAACAGGCGCCGTTCCGCCTGGCCGAGGTGATCGAGAAGATCGCCGCCAGCATGGGCGTGGCCGCGCATGACAAACCGATTGAGGTGCGGATCGGGCCGCTGCCCGATGGCGTGGACCAGGTGCTGGGCGACGCGCTGCGGCTGGAACAGGTGCTGGTCAACCTGACCAGCAATGCCATCAAATTCACGGCGCAGGGTACGGTCGAGCTGTCGAGCGCACTGGAAAGCCGCGACGGCGACGCCGCAGTGCTGCGTTTCAGCGTGCGCGACACGGGCATCGGCATCGCACCCGAGGTGCAGGAATCGATCTTTTCCGCCTTCGCCCAGGCCGACACGTCCACCACGCGCCGCTTCGGCGGCACGGGCCTGGGCCTGACCATCTGCCGCCAGCTGGTCAGTCTGATGGGCGGCTCACTGCATCTGCAAAGCCGCCAGGGCCAGGGCAGCGAATTCAGCTTCACGGTGCCGCTGCAACTGCTGCCCGCCGCCACCCTGTCCTCGCCGGACATGCAAGCCCTGCATGCCTTGCTGGCCGATGCCAATGCCGACGCGCGCGAGGCCGTTGCCGCCGTGGCGCAGGGCCTGGGCTGGCGCGTGCATACCGTCTCCGACGGGCGGGCGGCCCTCGACTATGCGCTTGCCTGCGCCGAAGACGCGCGGCCCGGCGTCGTCCTGCTGGCCGCGCGCATGCCGGAGCTGGACGGCGAAGCGACGGCGCGCGCGCTGCGCGAATACCTGCCGCCACAAGATTGCCCCGTCGTCATCCTGGCAGCGGGCGGCGTGCCGGCCACGCGGCCGGCGCGGCGCGATACCGACCCGGCCGATCCGGCCGACGCCATCCTCAACGAACCGGTGACCGCTTCCAGCCTGTACAACGCGACGATGGAAGCGCGCCAGCAGCGCGCCCGGGCCGCCGGCCTGGACGCCACTCTTGTGCCGCTGGAAGAACGCGTACTCGCCGGCGTGCGCGTGCTGGTGGTCGATGACAGCGAAATCAACCGCGATGTGGTCAAGCATATCCTGTGCGATCAGGGGGCAGTGCCATCGTTCGCCTGCGATGGCAGGCAGGCGCTGGACTGGCTGCTGGCCCACCCCGCCGATGTCGACATCGTGCTGATGGATGTGCAGATGCCTGTCATGGATGGCTTGCAGGCGACGCGCGCCTTGCGCCAGCTGCCGCAGTTTCAGGACTTGCCCGTGGTGGCGCTGACGGCCGGGGCGTTCCAGACACAGCGCACGGCGGCGCTGGAAGCGGGCGTGAACCATTTCATCAGCAAACCGTTCGACGTGCCGCAGACCATCGCCCTGATCGCGCGCGCGCATCGGCGCCACGTGCAAGGTCTGCCAGCCCTGCCGCCGTTCGTGACCGAAGCGACGATGTGCGTGCCGCCGTGCGGCGCAGCAGCCGTGATCGACCTGCAGCAGGGCATGGCGCAGTGGCTCGATGAAGCGCCCTACCGCCAACATCTGTCGCGTTTTGGCAGCAACTATCGCAATACGGTGGGCGCCATGCGCGCGCTGCTGGCAGCCGATGCGCGCGACGATGCCGCCGCGCTGGCGCACAAGCTGGCGGGCGAGGCTGGCAGCCTGGCCCTGCCCGCCACCCTGCAAGCCGCGCAGCAAGCGGAACAGCTACTGCATGCCGGCGACGATGCGTCGGCCGCGCTCGACACGCTGGAACAGGCGCTGGCGCGCGCCATCGAGGCGGCCGCCGCACTCACGGCACAGACGCCGCCCGGCCAGCCGGCCATGCCAATGACAAAATGATCACTATGAAAACTCGGGGGATGCCATGATCTGGTGCAGGGATTTGCTGCTGAGGGCCTTGATGCTGGGCATGCTGCTCTTCGTCGTGGGCGAATCGCTGTCCTACTGGACGCCGGAACTCAAAAAACTGCTGGCCTGGCGCCCTTTCTGACAGCTTAGCCTTCGCGCCCATCCACCCTGACACGCCACAGATAGGGCGCATACACGCACGCATACAAGCCAAAGGCCAGCGACCAGCACGCGCCGGCAGCCAGCAGCAGCGGCATGGACAGCGAGGCGGGACCGACGGCGGCCAGCAGGCGCGCCAGCGCGCCCAGCTGTATCAGCCAGTACATCGCCGCTTCCGCCCGGCCGCCCTTCAAAGGACGGCCCGTGTGGCCCAGGGTGGTGCGCGTCATCATGCCGATGATCAATCCCGCCATCGAGCCCACCGTCAGCGCGTGAAATGCGGCGCTGGCCGGCAGCAGCCCCATACTGGCAGCCGCCAGCAGCGCAAAACCGACGCCTATCCACGCATACGACAGGTGCAAAATCCACAGCAAGGGCACGCGCAGCGTGCGCTGCGGCTGCCAGGCCAGCAGATTGGCCAGCGAGACGCCGCTTGCCACGAGAGCCAGTGGCGCCGTCAGCCAGGCCGGCGCGCCAGCCAGCCATGCGATGGCGGCGGCCGCCATGCAGGCCACGGCGACCAGCGCCCGCTGAGGACTGGCCACCGGCGTACTGCCTGGCGCACCGTTGCGGGTAAACATGGGAATGACGCGCGCGCCGATCACCGATTCGATCAGCACGATGATGAAGATGGCCGCCTGCACGGGCACGAACAGGGATAACGTCAGCCAGCCCAGCACGGCCGCGTGGAACAGGCCATTGGCCAGCGCCAGCAAGGCCAGCAAAGCGACCAGGAACAGGTTGCGTGTATTACCGGAACGGCGCAGCACCTGGTACAGGGGCCAGGCGGCCAGCGGCAGGAACAGCCACTCGACCAGCGCCGGCACCAGCCCGGGGCCGCACAGCATGGCGATGCGCCCCGCCAGCCACAGCGCCGCCAGCGCCATCAGCTGCGCGCCGTGCGGCGTGGGCAAGCCCGTCCAGTTGCGCCCCGCCGTATACAAAAACCCCACGACGACGGCCAGCGCGAAGCCGAACACCATTTCATGCATATGCCAGCCCAGCCCCACCTGCAGGCCGCCCGTCAGCAAGCCCGCGTAACTGGCCAGCCACCAGGGAATGCTGATGGCCGCAAACACGGCCGCCAGCAGGTAAAACGGGCGAAAGCCCAGCTGCCAGACGGCATGGCTGGCATGCCAGGGAGCGGCGCCGGGGGCGGCGGCAGAAGAAGATGGTTCGCTGATGGGAGTAATGGCCATGATGGACTCGTTTTAAAAAGTATATTCGATAAAGATATATTCAATATACTACTTTAAAAGCGCAACAACCGCCATCGGCATAAAGGACTAGAGCGATAGCGACAAGTGCCCATGGGGTCTGACCCGGCGGGTCAGACCCTGACTACTCGGCTACTTGCCTTGCCGGTGCTCGACCGCATACACGGCCGCCTGCACGCGGCTGGTGAGGTTGAGTTTTTTCAGCACGTTCTGCACGTGGATCTTGACCGTGCTTTCGGCCAGGTCGAGGGTGCGCGCGATGCCCTTGTTGCTCTCGCCACGCGACAGGCAGTCGATGATTTCCTTTTCGCGCGGCGTGAGCTTGTCAAGTTCCGACACGGGTTCCTCGCGCCGCGTGCCCGCCTGCAGCTGTGCCACCAGCTTGCCCGTCATGGCTTCGGCGATGACGACTTCGCCGGCGGCCGCGCGGCGGATCGCGCGCACCAGGTAGTCGGCGTCGATATTCTTGATCAGATAGCCGCATGCGCCCGCGCGCAGGGCCGTCGCCAGATCCTCCGCGTCTTCCGACACGGTGAGCATGACGATGGCCGTGTCGGGACAGTCGTGCTGCATCAGCTGCAGCGCTTCCACGCCCGACATGCCGGCCATGTTCAGGTCCAGCAGCACCACGTCAGGCTGCAGCTGGATGGCGCGCTTGATGCCTTCGACGCCATCGGCCGCTTCGCCCACCACGGAAAACTCGGCATGCCGCTGCAGCAGCGAGCGTATGCCGCTGCGGAACAGCGCGTGGTCGTCCACCAGCATGACGGTGATCGGTTTATCGGGAGTCTCCATTTTTTTGTACTTTCAGATAGTGGCTTAGGCGGCGCGGCGCTGTTCGCGCGACAGGTGCAGTTCGACGGTCGTGCCGCCACCGGGACAGGCGTGCACGTCGAACGTCGCGTCGATGCGCTGTGCGCGCTCGCGCATGATATGGATGCCGACATGGCTGTCGCCCTTTTCCAGCACGGCGGCAGCATCGAAGCCGACGCCATTGTCGCTGATCGTCAAGGTAAAGTCCTGGTGATCGGCGAGGCGCACCTCGACATGGCTGGCCTGGGCGTGCTTGCGGATGTTCGACAGCGCTTCCTGCACGATGAATAGTAACTGCAATTGCTGCTCGCGGGGGAATGGCGCGCCGTCGACATCGGCCAGCAGCTCGGCCTCGATGCCCGTCTGGCGGCGGAATTTGTCGATTGCCGCCCGCAGAGAGCCGATCAGGTCGTCCTCCATCAGGCGGCTGCGGAAGTTGGCCAGCAGTTCGCGCACGTCCTCGTAGCTTTCCTTCACGCCCGCATGCAGGGCCGGGACGATGCCAGCCACTTCATCGAACCGCGCATTGCGCACGGAGTCGTCCAGCATCTGCACCTGCAGGTTGAGGAAATTGAGGCTTTGCGCGATGCTGTCGTGCAGGCCCTGCGCCACCAGGTTGCGCTCCTCGGAAATGGCCATCTCGCGCTCGCGCGCGGCCAGGCGCAGGTTTTCCAGCGCGATGCCGAGCAGCTGGCCCAGGGTTTCCAGCAGCGCCAGCTCGCGCGCGGAAAACACGCGTGCATGGCGGAAGTGCAGGTTGAAAAAGCCCAGGTGCTGTTCGTGCGCATGGATGTGGAAGACGGAGACGGTGGCAAAACCCTCGCGGTGGCAGCGCAGCTCGTGCGCCTTGTCGATGCGGCGCATGTCGTGCACCTTCGCCACCTTCATCTCGACGGCCGTGCCGCACAGGCAGTCGCCCACTTTCAGGCAATGCTCGGACGCCACCAGTTCCTCGGACAGCCCCGTATGTACCACCATGTGCAGGTTGCCCCGTTCGGCGTCGAGCACGCGCACGGTGGAGCCGTCGGCCTCGAAATAGTCGACGATGCGCTGCATGAAGCCGCCGCAGATGTCTTCCAGCGGCTGCGGGCGCTGCAGGAAAGCGGCGCTTTCGTACAGCAGCGCCAGTTCGCGGTTGCGGTACTCGAGCGTGGCCGTCTTGCTGCGCACGCCCTCTTCCAGATTGCCGTACAGCGCCTGCAGGCGGTCGGCCATCTGGTTGAAGCCACTGGCCAGCTGGCCGAATTCGTCATTGCTTTCGACGGCCAGGCGCACGCTGAAATCGCGCTCCTTCATGCGCTGCATGCCCAGGCGCAGCCGCGTGACGGGCTCGATGATGAGCATGAACATCAGGTAAATCATGCTCACCGTGCCGATGACGGCCATGCCGACCAGGATCAGCTGCGAGGCACGCAGCCAGAAGGTGCGCTGCTCGCTATCGTGCTCGATCAGGCGCACCAGCTGGTCGACCTGGCCGACGAAGGTATCGGCGTCACGCTCGAACTGGCGCGCGCGCGCGGAGGAATCGGCGCCCAGGGCGGCCGGACGCAAGGCGCCGCGCCAGGTGGCGCTGATGCGCTCGAATTCCGATTTGATGGCAGTGCTGGGGGGCAGGAACAAGGGGCGCTGCGGGTCGCCGTGGCCGATCTTGGCCAGGGTCTCGTCGATCAGCAGCACCTGCTGGCGCGCCTGCTCGCGCGCGTCGCTGGCCAGCAGCAGGGTCAGGCGGTAGGTCTGCATGCGCAGCCGGCCCGTTTCATTGATGGCGGCGGAACTGCCTTCGAGCTGCCACGACAGGAACAGGGTGCAGCCGATGGCGCTCAGGGCCAGTACCAGCATGAGCAGCAGCGCGCCGACGATCTTGGTCGACAGCTTCTGCCAGGAGGAAAACATCGCCTTGAATTTCATAGATCCTTTTGCCTTAACAAGCCCACTCTTAGCGCCACGACACCTGACAAAACCGTCGCGAGCGGCAGTGATTTGTGGCCGAGAAGCGCAACCGTACTCCAGTACGGTGAGCATCGCCGGCCGCAAAGCGCGACGCGCAGCAGGTTTGGCCAGGTGTCTATCCTAGCCGCCCGTCTGTGCCATGAACCGGATAATCTTGTCCGGCTGCGTATTGAAATCATGCTGCTGCGGCTTGAGTTCGATGGCGGCGCGGA
>JAEAMG010000484.1_pt1 | contig 44472 bp, 41 predicted proteins | sample 8958741 | NCBI WGS metagenome assembly JAEAMG01 (sample SAMN16933256, study PRJNA681125) | bioreactor sludge metagenome | isolation source: anaerobic bioreactor treating anionic surfactant - SDBS | place: India: Bengaluru | collected 2019-02-28 | reverse complement strand
AGGAAAGCATATGATTGGAAAAATGTTGCCCACGCTGTGGCGAAGAAGCGAATCGCCCCTGCGACGTGCAGAGGACCATCCCTTCTTCGCCCTTCATCGGGAGATGAACCGAATGTTCGATGACTTTTTCAGGGACCTTGAGGCGTCCCCATACGAAAGCGGAGGCAGTTGGGAAGCTTTTTCTCCCTCGATCGATGTCCGAGAGGATGAAAAAGAGGTGATCGTGAAAGCCGAACTGCCGGGAATGGACGAAAAAGACATCGACGTCAGCCTTACGGATAACGGACTCACGATCAAGGGAGAGAAGAAGGCGGAGAAGGAAGAGAAGGGAAAAGACTACTGGCATCGGGAGGCCAGTTACGGCACCTTCCAGCGGGTCATCCCGCTTCCGGCAGGACTTAACCCGGAGAAGGTCGCCGCCCGTTTCAAGAACGGTGTGCTGACCGTTACGCTTCCTCGCCTCGAAGAGGTGAAATCGAAGGGAAGAAAGATTGCCGTAAAAGCCGAGTAAATGTGCCGATGAGGTGCACACGGCAGCAGGTTTCCGCCCTGGCCACGGTGCCGGGGTGGAAACCTCTTTTTACGAGGTGAGATATCTCGGTAGTCCATATCGGATGATCATCCAGGGCATAGATGCGGGGGGTTCCCCGCCCGTTCATTTAAAATGAGGAGGTTTTGGAAATGAAGGTTACACCGTTGCATGATCGGATCGTGGTGTCTCGAATCGAGGCGGAAGAGAAGACCAAAGGCGGGATCATCATCCCTGATACGGCAAAGGAGAAACCTCAGGAGGGCAGGATCCTGGCCGTAGGCCCCGGCAAGCGGGACAAGGACGGCAATTTGATCCCCCTGGAAGTGAAGGCGGGGGACAGGGTATTGTTCACCAAATGGGCAGGGACGGAAATCAAGATTGACGGTCAGGAGCACATGATCATGAAAGAGGATGACATCCTCGGAGTCATCGAATCCTAACAAAGGAGGTTACGCGCATGCCCGCAAAGGAAATCAAATATGATATGGCGGCCCGTGAGAAGATCATGAAGGGGGTGGACACGCTGGCCAATGCCGTGAAGGTGACCCTTGGGCCGAAGGGGAGAAATGTCGTCATCGCCAAATCCTGGGGTTCCCCCCAGATTACCAAGGATGGCGTAACCGTCGCCAAGGAGATCGAACTGGAGGACAAGTTCGAAAACATGGGGGCGCAAATGGTCAAGGAAGTGGCCTCCAAGACATCGGACAAGGCAGGAGACGGCACAACGACCGCCACGCTGCTGGCTCAGGCGATCTATCGGGAAGGTTCGAAAATGATTGTATCCGGGATGAACCCGATGGCAATCAAAACCGGCATTGAAAAAGGCGTCGGTATCGTCGTAGACGAACTCAAGAAGATGTCCAAAAAAGTGGGCGACAAGAAGGAGATCGAGCAGATCGGCACCATCTCGGCCAACAACGACAAAACGGTCGGCGAGATGATCTCAGAGGCGATGGAAAAAGTCGGCAAGGAAGGGGTGATCACCGTCGAGGAGGCGAAAGGAATGGAAACCTCGCTGGAGATCGTCGAAGGGATGCAGTTTGATCGGGGGTATGTCTCCCCTTATTTCGTGACCGACCCGGACAAGATGGAGGTCCGCCTGGATGATCCCTACATCCTGCTTCACGAAAAGAAGATCGGCAACATGAAGGATATGGTTCCGCTGCTCGAACAGATCGCCAAGGGAGGGAAGCCGCTGCTGATCGTAGCGGAGGACATCGAGGGCGAGGCCCTGGCGACTCTGGTCGTGAACAAGATTCGTGGAACGCTCAAATGCGCGGCCGTTAAGGCGCCGGGTTTTGGCGACCGACGAAAAGCGATGATGCAGGATATCGCCATCCTGACCGGCGGCAAGCTGGTTTCCGAGGACCTCGGGATCAAATTGGAAAACGTTCGTATCGGCGACCTTGGAACCTGCAAGAGGGTGACCGTGGACAAGGACAACACGACGATTGTCGACGGGGCCGGGAAGCGCGCCGATATCGAGGGGCGCGTCAAGCAGATCCGCGCGGAGATCGAGGAGACCAACTCCGATTACGACAGAGAAAAGCTCCAGGAGCGTCTGGCCAAGATCGTCGGAGGCGTTGCGGTGATCAAGGTCGGCGCGGCTACGGAAATCGAGATGAAGGAGAGGAAGGCGCGTGTGGAAGACGCCCTTCACGCGACACGGGCGGCCGTGGAAGAGGGAATCATTCCAGGCGGCGGTGTGGCCTACATCCGCTCTCTCCATGCGCTAACCAAGGCGAAGCTGCCTGAAGAGGAGCAGCAGGGGCTCAATATCGTTAGGCGAGCCATCGAAGAGCCTCTCCGTCAGATTGCCGAGAACGCCGGACATGAGGGTTCCGTCGTGGTTGAAAAAGTCAAGCAAGGAAGCGGCGCTTTCGGCTTCGATGCCGACAGAGATCAGTATGGCGACATGCTGAAGGCGGGGATCATCGATCCGACGAAGGTGGCGCGCTTTGCCCTCCAGAATGCCGCGTCGGTGGCCTCGCTGATGCTGACCACGGAGGCCATGGTCGCGGAAAAACCGAAGAAGAAGACCCCGCCGGCGCCAGCCGCGTCGCCGGACATGGGGGATTACGATTAACCCGTGGTGATGTGACCGGGATTGGAAAATCCGGGACGCATCCTCAATCCCGGCTGTCTGCTGCAACATGTCGGTCCACTGACCGATTGCGAAACGGTCAGTGGATCGACGCTTAATTTTGAGAGGGAAGATGGGCCTCGATCCAGGCTTCCATATCGTGAAAGACCCTGTCATGTTCCGGTTCGTTGAACACCTCGTGATATAAACCCTCATAGAGGATGATTCTCTTGTCCGGGGAGGCCACACGATCGTGGAACTTCTGCGAACCGGCCGGATCCACCAGACGGTCCGCGGCTCCCTGCAGGACCAGCAGCGGAAGCTTGATCCGGGACGCCTCATCCTCGATTCGCCGCATGGCCCGGAGCATTTCCGACCCGAAACGCGCGGTCATCTTCCCCCGGTATACGAGCGGATCGGTTTCATAAGCCCGCACCACCGCGGGATCCCGGCTCACACCGGATGAATCCAATGCCATCAATCTGAGTTTTGGCGCCAAGGTCGAAAAGATTTTTCCCGCGTAAATAGCAGCCTGTGGAACATTGTCCGGAACCTTGACGGCCGGACCGGACAGAACGGCGCCGGCCAGCCCTTCCTGGTGCTCTGTGAGGTACAGGGCGCCGATCAGCCCGCCCATGCTGTGCCCTACGAGGAAGATGGGCTCCCCCTTGTGCAGAGAATCGATGCTTTTCCTAAATGTCACGAGGGTATCCGTAAAATCGGTGAAGCGCTGCATGTAAACCCTCGCGCCGTCCGATCGGCCATGTCCGATGTGATCGAAGGCGTGCACGGAGAAGCCAAGTGGAACGAAATGGTTGACCAAGTTCATGTATCGGCCGCTGTGTTCGGCAAGACCGTGAACGATGATCAGAATCGCTTTTGTTTTGCCTTTCGGAAGCCACCGCTGGTGATAGATCCGGTGATTCCGGTCCCCCTTGAAAAACCCCTCTTCATGCTTCATGGTCCTGCCCCCCAGGTTGCGGCCGTTCCATCTACTTACAACTCTACAGCTTCACGATTCGACCCAGTTCCGGGAGCGCTCTACCGCGCGTCTCCACCCCCTCACCAGTTCCGCAATCCGTCCCTCATCCATTCCCGGCACGAATCTCTTCGGAGGCACTGAGTTGCGGCCGATCGCCTCCAAGTCCGGCCAACAGCCGACCGCCAGCCCGGCCAGACAGGCCGCACCCAGCGCCGTTGTCTCCATCACGGCCGGACGCAAAACGGGAACCCCCAGAATATCGGCCTGCGCCTCTACGTCGGCCGAGGAACGGATGATTCCCAGGCCGTCCCGCAGCCACTGGACGACGGCTCCCCCAATGAAAACGCTGCCTTCGAGCGCATAGGTCGTTTTTCCATCGATTTTCCAGGCAACGGTTGTGATCAGATCATTCGACGAGAGAACGGGATCCGTCCCGGTGTTCATCAGCATGAAGCATCCCGTTCCGTAGGTGTTTTTCACCATTCCCGGCGCGGTACACATCTGCCCGAACAGGGCAGCCTGCTGATCTCCGGCAGCCCCGCCTATGGCAATCGGGTCCGGACAGGACGGACAGTTCGTTTCTCCGTAAACTTCGCTGGAGCCTTTGACTTCCGGGAGAATCTCTCGGGGCACCTTCAGGAGGTTCAAAAGTTCGTCGTCCCACTCCCCGGTGTGGATGTCATAGAGCATGGTCCGTGAGGCGTTGGAGGAGTCCGTGACGTGGATGGCCCCGCCGGTCATATTCCAAATCAGCCAGGTGTCGATCGTGCCGAAGGCCAGGTCTCCCTTTTCGGCCATCCTTCTTGCATTCGGGACATGATCGAGGATCCAGGCGATCTTGGTTCCTGAAAAATACGCATCAGGGATCAGACCGGTCTTTTGTCGGATCAGAGCTGCATGGCCGCTCTTTCGGAGAAGATCGCAGGCGGCGGCTGTCCGGCGGTCCTGCCAAACAATGGCGTTGTAGACGGGGCGGCCCGTGGAACGTTCCCAGACCACGGTGGTTTCCCGCTGGTTCGTCACACCGATGGCAGCGATCTTACGGCCGCCAAGAACGTGATTCTTCATGATCCTGGCGGCCACATCCGACTGTGTGTCCCAGATCTCGCAGGGATCGTGTTCGACCCAACCGGGACGGGGGTAATGCTGGCGGAATTCCCGTTGCGCCGAGGCGACAACGGCGCCTGCATCATCGAAAATGATCGCACGCGAACTGGTCGTTCCCTGATCGAAGGCTAAAATCAGTGCCAAGAGGCCCCCCTTTCCGCAAGAGAATCATTCATGGCTTTCCGCTGGGAAAGCCTTCAATTATTTTTACAGGCCGACTTTTTCGATGGCCTGATCCTTCGGCATTTTTTTGTAGATGGGCAACAGTTTTCGATAGCTCTCCCGGACATGTTCGATGGTTTGGAAATCCTTTTCCGACAGTTCGCGGACGGGTCTGGCCGGCGTTCCCAATGCCAGCACATGAGAAGGGATGATGGTCTTCGGGGAAACGACCGAACCGGCCCCGATGATCGCTTTTTCCCCGATCCGGGCCCCGTTGAGCACCGTTGCCCCGATCCCGATCATCGCGCCGCAGGCGATTTGACATCCATGAACGGTCACGCGGTGGCCGAGGACGACATCGTCCTCCAGGATAAGGGGATATCGATCCCGTCCCACATGGAGGATGCAGGCATCCTGTATGTTGCATCCTGTGCCGACCCGGATGCTGTTGACGTCGCCGCGCAGCAGGCTGTAGAACCAAACATTTGTGCCCGACCCGAGTTCCACGTCCCCGATAATGGTAGCGTTTGGAGCAATAAATACATCCTCGGCCAGTTTGGGATGTTTTCCTTGATAATCCAGAATCATTTTTTTCGTCCCGCAACGGATTTGTTTGAAAGGACCTTTTTTGAATCGGGATCGATCACCCGCCGGGATCCGAATAAGACAGGATCCGGCTGCGATCGACGACCTTGACGTTCACGATTTTCTTCTGGCCATCGTCGTCGAGAAAAACGACCTTGCCGATTCCGGCGTTGAAGATCATCCGCCAGCACATGAAACAGGGCATTCCGCTTCGGGGTTTCCCCTGCTGCATCCCGTAGATGTAAAGTGTGGCGTCGTTCATCAAATCGAAGCTTGCCCGGATGATTGCGTTGGTCTCCGCGTGAACCGAATGACAGATCTCATAGTTTTTCCCGCTGGGGATCTGCAGGCGGTCCCGAACGCATTCCCCCCGTTCCAGGCAGCTCCGAACGCCTGACGCCGCTCCGTTGTATCCGGTGCTGATGATGGTATGGTTCCGGGCAAGGACGGCTCCGAACTGGGCCCGCAGACAGGTCGATCTGAGACATGCGGTTTCGGCCATTTTCAGAAAGTAATCGTCCCATGAAAGTCTCATCGTTCTACTCCTTACCGCCTGGGAAAAGGGATCCCGGTCAATCGGCCGCTCGGTGCGACCCTGTGGATTCTCGCGCAAAAGCCGATGGCGAATGCGATGCACTATGACCCAGGAATTTCTTTTTGTCAATCGCACGCAAGTCTGAGAGGTCCGTTCGATCATCTTCGACACGGATTCAATCATCAAAACCCCGTAGAAACTTCGAAAGAAATGCCTCTTCAAAATTTCATGCTTTCCGGCAAAAAAGGTGTTGACTATCCCACCACCATATATTATCCACCTCCATGATGTTGAGCCGGGGCAGGTTAGGATTGGAGAAAAAAAAGCTCTATATTCAAACTTTTGGCTGCCAGATGAACGTGCAGGACACCGAAAAGATGGTGGCGTTGCTCAGGGGGTCGGGATATCGAACGACGGATGACCCTGAGCAGGCGGACCTGATTCTCGTGAATACGTGCGGGATCCGGGAGAAGGCGGCTCAGAAAGTCTATAGTCAGTTGGGGCGGTTTCGTATTTTGAAGCAGAGAAAACCCGGTTTGATGATCGGGGTGGGAGGCTGCCTTGCCCAGCATTTGGGCAACCGGCTCTTTCAGCGGGCGCCCTATGTCAATCTGGTTTTTGGAACACATCAGATTCACCGGCTTCCCGAGATGGTCGCCAACCTTGAAGGATCCGGGGGAAGGGTCTCCGAAACCGGATTCTGCGAGAGGGTCCGCTCTCTGGACATTCCGGCGCAACCGGCCCCGGGAGCGGTCAGCACGTATGTGACGATCATGCAGGGGTGCAACAACTTCTGCTCGTACTGCGTTGTGCCGCATCTCCGCGGGCGCGAAGAAAGCCGCTCCTTGACGGAGATACTCCGCGAGGTGGAGGCACTGGCCGATCGTGGCATCCGGGAGGTGACGCTTCTGGGGCAGAACGTGAACTCGTACGGACAGACGCTGACGGACAGAAGGGACTTTGCCGAGCTCGTCCGGGAAATCGCACAAGTGCCCGGAATCGACAGGATCCGCTTTACCACATCCCACCCGAAGGACCTGTCGTCAAGGTTGATAGCCTGTTTCGGCACGGTCGCCCCGCTCTGTGAGCACATTCACCTCCCTGTGCAATCCGGTTCGGATCGGGTGCTCAAAAGGATGAATCGCGGTTACACGGCAGCCGAGTACAGGAAAAAGGTGGAGGCTCTCCGCGAGGTCTGCCCCGGGATCAGTGTCACTTCCGATGTGATTGTCGGATTTCCCGGCGAGGAGGAGGCCGATTTTCAACAGACCCTGGATTTGATGAGAGAGGTCCGGTTCGACAACCTCTTTTCCTTCCAATATTCAAAGCGGGAAGGGACCGCTGCCGCCGGCATGGATGATCCGGTGCCCGGCGACGTAAAGAGGGAGCGGCTGAGAAGGCTCCAAACCCTCCAGGAAGAGCATGCCCTGGAAAAGAACCTTGCCTGCGTCGGAAGACCGGAAGAGGTGCTGGTCGAAGGAGCGAGTCGAAACAAGCCTGTGGAGATGACGGGGCGGACAAGGGGAAACCGAATCGTCAATTTCCCGGGCACGGCGGACCTGATCGGAAAAATCGTGCCGGTCAGAATCGTGGATGCCTTTCTCCACTCCCTGCGGGGCGAGATGGAAAAGCGAGGAGACGAAGATGTTCATTGAGATGAAGGTGTCGGGACTGACGATGGATCCAATCACCAATACCCCGATCGTCATCCTGAAGGATCTTGAAGAGAAAAGGGCCATCCCGATCTGGATCGGCATCTTTGAGGCAAGCGCCATTGCCACGGAGATCGAGAAAATCACCTTTTCGCGTCCGATGACCCATGACCTGCTCAACGAAATCCTCAAACTCCTGAAGGCCGAAGTGATTCGGGTGGAGATCCACGATCTTCGGAACAACACCTTCTTCGCGAATCTCCACCTTCGCCTCCATGGCGAACCCATTGTCGTCGACGCCCGTCCCAGCGATGCAATAGCGATCGCACTGCGCGCCGGCGCCCCGATCTTTGTGGAAGACCGGGTCATCGATAAATCAAGGAATGTCGACATCGGAACGAAAATGGCCGATCTGGACAAACTCAAGAAAGAGAAACTTGCGGAATTTCTTGAAAATCTTTCCCCGGAGGATTTCGGCAAGTACAAGATGTGACGGCGACCATTTGTCGGGACCGCCGAGGAGGCGGTCGGTAAGTTTCCGGGATGGGATGGAGTTCGCCCCATCCTGAATTTGAGGAAATGCATGGATCCTCTGGAGCAGGCCATCAATCATTTCGGCAGACATTTGCAGGTTGAGAAAAATCTATCCTCTCACACCCGGGAGGGATATCTGGCCGATTTGAAACAGTTTCAATCCTTTCTGAAGGGAACGGATCTTCTTGCAGGTGCGGACGGGGGGATTCCCGGCGATCCGTTGGTGATCCGTTCCTTCCTGGCGTCGCTCTATCGCCGGAAGCTTCGGAAGGTGACCATCTCCCGGAAGATCGCAGCACTGCGTTCCTTCTACCGCTATCTGATCCGGGAAGGCGTTGTAGGGGTCAATCCCGCGGCGCTCGTGCAGCTCCCCCGCTGCGAAAAATACATCCCGGTCGTCCTGTCTGCCGACGAAATCATGGCGATCCTCCGGACGAAATTCAACGAAGACGCGGCGGGCAGCCGGGATCGAGCGATCATCGAACTTTTCTATTCCGCTGGGATCCGGCTGAGCGAATTGACGGGTCTCAACATGGAGGACATTCGTCTGCAGGAGGGGCTCGTAAAGGTTCGGGGCAAGGGACGCAAGGAGAGGGTCGTCCCGGTGGGAAGGCCGGCCCTGCAAGCGGTCGACGCCTACCTTCAAAAAAGGCAGGAGCTCCGGAAGAATGGCGCGACCGGGAACGGTGAGGATGCCCTTTTCCTGAGCACGAGGGGAAAGAGAATGAATCCTCGGGGGGTTGCGCGGGTGGTTGAAAGGCTGGTCCGGGAGAGCGGAATCGGAAGGAGGATCAGCCCTCATGCGCTGCGGCATACCTTTGCCACCCATCTGCTGGACGCCGGTGCAGACCTTCGGTCCATCCAGGAGATGCTGGGCCACAGCAGCCTTTCAACAACGCAGAAATACACGTCGGTCAGCGTGAGCCGGCTGATGGAAATTTATGACCGCGCCCACCCACGGGCCGGAGGAGGGAAGGGCTGAGGGATGAAGATCCGGGGAACGACCATTCTGGCCGTGCGGCATAGGGGGAAGGTCACCGTTGCCGGGGACGGCCAGGTGACACTCGATACGACGGTCATGAAGCACGGCGCCCGAAAGGTCAGGCGCCTCTACCATAACCAGGTGATCGTCGGATTTGCGGGCGCCACCGCGGATGCCTTCACGCTTTTTGATCGCTTCGACCAGAAGCTCGAACAGTACAAAGGAAACCTTGTACGGGCAGCCGTGGAGCTGACCAAGGACTGGAGGACCGACCGGATCCTCCGGCATCTGGAGGCGCTGATGATTGCCGTCAGCCGGGAATCCTTTCTGATCATCTCCGGAAACGGCGACGTGATCGAGTCGGACGACAATGTCATGGCCATCGGTTCGGGTGGACCGTATGCGCTTGCGGCTGCCCGGGCGATGGTTCGTTATTCCGATCTGACGGCAACGGAAATTGCCCGGGAATCGGTGAGGATCGCCTCCGAAATCTGCATCTACACCAACGACCATATTGCCGTGGAGGAGATCGACCTCGAAGAGGGACCGGTCGGAACGGAAGCAGAGAGAACGGACCTGAAATCCGATCCCAGGGACAAGATAAGGAAATAATGCAGCTATGTCACCGGATGAATTGACACCCAAAAAAATTGTTGAAAAGCTGGACCAATACATCATCGGACAAAACGAGGCCAAACGGGCGGTCGCGATTGCACTGCGCAACCGGTGGCGTCGCCAGAATGTCTCGAAGGATCTTGGGGAGGAGATTTCCCCCAAAAACATCATCATGATCGGGCCCACCGGCGTCGGAAAAACAGAGATCGCCCGCAGGCTGGCGAAACTGGACAACTCTCCGTTCATCAAGGTCGAAGCGTCAAAGTTCACCGAAGTGGGATATGTCGGACGGGATGTCGAATCCATCATCCGCGACCTGTTGGAGCTTTCGATCGGCATGATCAAATCGGAGGAACAGGGCAGCGTTCGATCAAAGGCCTCGGAACTCGCGGAAGACAGGCTTCTGGATATTCTCCTTCCTCCGAAGCCGGTGGAAAAAAAGGTGACCGACATGATCACCAACGGGAACGGGACGACTCCTGTGGCGGAATACCCTCCGGAGCAGGACTCGACCCGCGACAAGCTCCGCCGCCTCCTTCGCGAGGGTCGTCTGGACACCCGTTTTGTCGAGATCGAGACAGCCGAAGTCCGAAGCGGTCCGATGATCGAAATTTTTTCCTCCGCCGGAATGGAGGACATGGGGCTGAATGTCAAAGATATGCTGGGAAATCTTTTCCCCCAGAAAAAGAAAAAACGGCGCGTAAAAGTGCCGGAGGCCCTGCAGATTCTGGCCGATGAAGAGGCGCAGAGGCTCGTCGATATGGACAAGGTCACAAAAACCGCCATCGAACGGGTCGAGCAATCGGGAATCGTTTTTCTCGACGAGATCGACAAGATTGTGGGCGGGGACGGGTCGCATGGTCCGGACGTCTCCCGGGAGGGGGTGCAGCGGGATCTCCTGCCCATTGTCGAAGGGTCGACGGTCAACACCCGCCACGGCATGGTCCGCACCGATCATATCCTGTTCATCGCGGCCGGAGCCTTCAGCGCAACCAAGCCGTCGGACCTGATCCCGGAGCTGCAGGGGCGGTTTCCCATCCGCGTAGAGCTGGACTCTCTGGGACGGGACGAATTCATCCGGATTTTGACGGAACCCCACAATGCGCTCGTCAAGCAATATACGGAGATGATGGCGACCGAAGGGGTCCGGATTGTCTTCACCGAGGATGCGGTTGCCGCAATCGCGGAAACGGCGACCCTGGTCAATGACAGGATGGAGAACATCGGGGCGAGGCGACTATACACCATCATGGAGAGCCTTCTGGACAAGATTTCCTTCGAAGCCCCGGAGATGCGGGGTCAGGAGATCGTGATCAACGCGGATTACGTAGCCGAGCAATTGGACGAAATCGTCGAGGACGAAGATCTGAGCCGGTATATCCTGTAGCATTCGAAAGACGGAACGGCCCGATTTGAAAGGCATGGCAAGGAGAAGACGATGGACGACATGAAAAAATGCATGGACCGGGCCGAGATCCTGGTTGAAGCCCTTCCGTACATCCGACGTTTTTTTAACAAGACCGTCGTGATCAAGTACGGGGGTCATGCGATGGTGGATGAGGAATTGAAGGACAATTTTGCCCGTGACGTGGTCATGATGAAGTTTATCGGGATCCATCCCGTGGTCGTCCACGGCGGCGGTCCGCAGATCGGAAGCCTTCTGAAAAGGCTGGGAAAGGAGTCGAAGTTCGTTCAGGGAATGCGGGTGACCGATGAAGAGACCATGGACATCGTTGAGATGGTCCTCGTCGGCAAGGTGAACAAGGAGATCGTCGGCCTCATCAACCGTCACGGGGGCCAGGCGGTGGGATTGAGCGGCAAGGATGCTCAGCTGATCCGTGCCGAAAAGTATTACCTCAGTGCCGAGAAAGTGAAGGAGACGCCGCCCGAGATCATCGATATCGGCCTTGTGGGCAAGGTCAAGGAGATCAACGCGACCCTGATCGCCTCCTTGTTGACGGATGGCGTGATCCCGGTTATCGCCCCGACAGGAGTCGGAGACGGGGGTGAAACCTACAATATCAATGCCGATCTCGTTGCCGGTGCCGTGGCGGCCGCACTGTCCGCTGAAAAACTGATCCTGTTGACCGATGTTCCGGGCGTGCTCGACCGAAATAAAACGCTGATTCCAGCGATGGACGGTCCAATGACCCGCCGGATGATCGAGGAAGGGACGATCGCGGGAGGGATGTTTCCCAAGGTGAAATGCTGTCTCAAGGCTCTCCAGGCAGGGGTGAAGAAGGCGCATATCGTAGACGGCCGTCTGAAACATACGATTCTGCTGGAGATGTTTACCGATCAGGGGATTGGAACGGAAATCGTTTCTTAGCCCGGATCGAAGATGAATCGAGGTAAAGAAATGTTCACGACTCAAGAATGGACCGGCCTGTGCGATCGTTATATCATGGCCACTTACAAGCGCTTCCCCGTTGTCCTTACACGCGGCCTGGGGGTTCACGTCTGGGACAGCGATGGACGTTGCTATCTTGACCTGGTCGCGGGCATCGCGGTCTGCGCGCTTGGCCATGCCCATCCGGCCGTTGTATCCGCGATCAAACAGCAGGTGGAGAATCTCTCCCACGTCTCGAACCTGTACCATATTGCGCCGCAGATCATGCTGGCGCGTCTTCTCGTGGAGAATACTCCGTTCGACAAGGTGTTTTTCTGCAACAGCGGGGCGGAGGCCAACGAAGCGGCAATCAAACTGGCCCGGAAATACATGTCGGAGCAGATGCCGGGACATTACGAATTGATCACCCTGCACAACTCCTTCCATGGCCGAACACTGACGACCGTAACGGCCACGGCTCAGGAACGCTTTCATGTCGGTTTTGCGCCCCTCCCTGAGGGATTCCGCTACGTGCCCTACAACAACCTTCAGGCCCTGGAGGAGGCCATCACAGAGAAGACCTGCGGCGTGATGGTCGAGCCGATCCAGGGGGAAAGCGGCGTGGTCCTTCCGGCTCCCGGCTATCTTCAGGGAATCCGTCGCATCTGTGATGAGAAGGGGCTTCTGATGATTGCGGACGAGGTGCAGACGGGGATCGGCCGGACGGGTACGCTTTTTGCCTGCGAACAGGAGAAAGTGGTCCCGGACATCATCACGTCGGCTAAGGCTCTGGGAAACGGTTTTCCGATCGGGGCATGCCTCGCCAAGGAAAAAATCGCCTCGGCCTTTGGTCCGGGAACCCACGGATCAACCTTCGGAGGCAATCCTCTGGCGTGCGCTGCGGCCTTGGCAACATTGGAAACGATCCTGAACGGGAACGTCCTCGAAAATTGCAGAAAAGTCGGAGAATACTTCCTGGCTCGACTCTCCGAATTGCAGGAAAAGCACTTTCAAATCAAGGAGGTCCGCGGCCGGGGGTTGATGCTCGCCGTCGAGCTGAGCATCCCCGGAGCGGGAATCGTTTCGGATTGCATGAGAAAGGGGCTGCTGATCAACTGCACAAACGAAAATGTGCTGAGGTTTGTCCCGCCCCTGATCATCACAAAGCAGGATGTGGACAAGGCCATTGGAATTCTGGACGAGGCATTCGGTGGAAAATGAAAACGGCATGGGGATGAGATCCTCATCAGATTCGTTTCATCTTGACCCGGAGCGTTCGAGCGGATATGATCCCAAACAACCATCCGTTTTTCCAACGGTGGGCCGTACCGGTCAATGGGTTTCTACAGAAAAGGGAGGAAGTCAGGCATGAATGAAGTGAAGAAGGTTGTCCTCGCCTATTCGGGAGGATTGGACACGTCCGTGATCGTAAGGTGGCTGATCGAAACCTATGGGTGTGAAGTGATCTGCTTTGCCGCCGATGTCGGTCAGAAAGAAGAGCTGTCGGGTCTCCGTGAAAAGGCGATTAAAACCGGGGCAGCGAAGATTTACATTGACGACCTGCGGGAGGAGTTTGCGCGTGATTTCGTTTTCCCGGCGCTTCGGGCAAACGCAATTTACGAGGGGACCTACCTGCTGGGGACTTCCCTGGCCAGACCCCTGATCGCCAAGCGACAGCTCGAGATCGCAAAGCTGGAAGGCGCAGATGCCGTTTGTCACGGAGCCACGGGAAAGGGAAACGACCAGGTGCGCTTTGAGCTGACCTACATGGCACTCAACCCGGCGATCCGGATCATTTCAGCCTGGAAGGACGAGCATTGGACGTTCGATTCGCGCGTTTCGATGATCGACTACGCGGAGAAACATGGGATTCCATTGCCCCTCACAAGGGAGAAGCCCTACAGCAGCGACCGGAATCTGCTGCACATCTCACACGAGGGGGGAATCCTTGAGGATCCGTGGGCGGAACCGAAGGAGGACATGTTCATCCTGACGGTTTCCCCGGAGGCAGCGCCCGACCGGGCAACTTACCTGGAAATCGGTTTTGAAAAGGGGAATCCGGTGTCTTTGGACGGTGCGGTCATGACTCCGGCGGCTTTGCTCGATCGGCTCAATGCCATCGCCGGGGCAAACGGGGTCGGCCGCGTAGACATGGTTGAAAACCGTTTTGTCGGAATGAAGTCGCGCGGTGTATACGAAACCCCGGGCGGGACGGTGCTGTGGGCCGCTCATCGGGCCGTCGAATCGATTACGATGGACCGCGAGGTGATGCTGATGAGAGATTCCATGATCCCCAAATATGCCCAGCTTGCCTACAACGGCTTTTGGTACGCCCCGGAGATGGACGCTCTCCAGAAGTTCATCGATGCCACCCAGGAACGGGTGACCGGAACCGCACGCCTGAAACTCTACAAAGGGAATTGCATGGTGGTTGGAAGAAAATCTCCGTTCTCCCTGTACAGCGAGGACTTTGCAACCTTCGAGAAGGATCAGGTGTACGATCAGAAGGATGCAACCGGCTTCATACGCTTGAATGCGCTTCGGCTGCGGATCCTGGCGATGATCAATGCACAGAGATAGCTTGCGGAGGAAGGGTCTTTCCTATTCGAAAAACGACGGAGGAGAAACCTTCGCGGAACGGTTCCTCGCGATGGGTTGGACTGACGGAAAACGCCATGAAGAAAAGTGAAAAACCCTGGGGCGGGCGGTTCAGCGAGCCGACGGATCGCGCTGTCGAGGACTTTACTTCGTCCATCCAATATGATCGTCGGCTCTACCGGTATGACATCCAGGGAAGCGAGGCGCACGCAAGGATGCTGGCCAGGCAGGGCATCCTCACGAAGGCCGAAGCCGAAGCGATCCACAAGGGCCTCCGACAAATCCTGGCCGAGATCGAGAAGGGAACCTTCATTTTTCACCCTGACGACGAAGACATCCACATGGCCGTCGAAAAGGCCCTGATTGAACGAATCGGAGAGGCCGGAGGGAAACTGCATACGGGACGAAGCCGAAACGACCAGATCGCCCTTGACATGCGTCTCTATCTTCGGGAGGAAATCGGACGGGTCATCGGACTTCTTGCAGCCTTGAAAGGCGAATTCGTCCGTGCGGCCAAAGGGGCGATGGGGTCGATTGTGCCGGGATACACCCACATGCAGAAGGCGCAGCCGGTGTTGCTGTCCCATTACCTGCTGGCTTTCCGGGAGATGTTAGACCGTGATGAGGCGCGTTTACGGGATTGCCTGAAACGGGTGAACGTCATGCCGCTGGGCGCGGCAGCCCTCGCAGGGACCGGCCTACCCATCGATCGGAACCACGTCGCCCGACTGCTCCATTTCCCCTGCGTAACCGAAAACAGCATGGATTCGGTTTCCGACCGGGATTTTGTGACGGAGTTTATCTTTGACGCTTCACTCATGATGATGCACTTGAGCCGTTTCTGCGAGGATCTGATCCTGTGGTCCACCGATGAGTTCGGATATGTGGAGATCAGCGACGCTTTCACGACGGGGAGCAGCATCATGCCCCAAAAGAAGAACCCCGACGTGGCCGAACTGATCCGCGGAAAAACGGGTCGCGTTTATGGGAACCTTGTTGCGCTGTTGACGCTCATGAAAGGCTTGCCCATGACCTACAACCGTGATCTTCAGGAGGACAAAGAACCTCTGTTCGACACGGTCGATACCGTTAAGGCTTCCCTGGAAATCCTGACCAAGATGATCGGCCATCTTCATTTCAACCATGAGCGGATGGAGACGGGGGCGGGTGGAGGATTCTCCACGGCAACGGATCTGGCGGAATATCTGGTCCTGAAAGGGGTGCCGTTCCGAGAGGCGCACGGGATTGTCGGACAAATCGTTTCGCACTGCATACGGAACGGAAAGCGACTGAAGGAGCTGACCGTTCGGGATTTCAGGAGATTTCACAGGGCGTTTGAGAAAGATGTCTTGCGGTGTCTGACCATTCGTCAGTCGGTCAATGCCCGGAAGGTCAAAGGCGGGACGGCGGAACAGACCGTTCGCAAGCGGATTGCGGAGATCGAAGGACAATGAAAAACAGATGGCATGTTCGGGGGGTTCTGGTTGGGCTTCTGGTGGCGCTGCTGGTGGTTCCGGCTTGCGGGAAAAAGGGGGATCCTATTCCGCCTCGATTGAAGGCGAAACCGGAACAGCAGCGGATCGCCGATCTTACCGTTGCATCCATTCCGGAGGGGATGCTTCTCCGCTGGTCCCTGCCCGGAACGGATGTGCGCACCGAAGGCTTCCGGATTCTTCGGAGTGAAACGCCGGCATCCGAGGCATGTCCCGGATGCCCTCAGGACTACCGCATCCTTGTGGTGTTGAAAACAGGAGATGCACTTCTGGTGCGGGAGGGGGCCTCGCAATTCCGTTACACCGATATCGAAGTCAAAGAGGGGCATTTTTATTCCTATCAGGTGTCGGTATGCGATTCGCAAGGTCAATGCGGAGGGGTGTCCAAGCCGGCGCAACTCATTCGCGAGAAGCGCTGAACCCCGATTTATACATGAGACAAAAGAGAAAGAATTCATGAATTACTTTCAATATCGCGATCAGGCTCTCTTTTGCGAAGAGATCCCCGTGGAACAGATCGCCCGGGAGGTGGGAACGCCCTTCTATCTTTACAGTCATCGGACACTTAGGCACCACTTCCGGGTTTTTGACTCGGCGTTTGAGGAGATTCCCCATATTGTCTGTTTTTCGGCGAAATCCAATCCGAACACGTCGATCCTTCACCTGTTTGCTCGTGAAGGGGGCGGTATCGACATCGTCTCCGGAGGCGAGCTCTACCGCGCACTGAAAGCCGGTGTAGATCCCGGGAAGGTGGTCTATTCCGGAGTGGGCAAGCGGGACGATGAGATTGACTATGCCCTGAAGACGGGCATCCTGATGTTCAATGTCGAATCGGTTCAGGAGTTGGAGTCGATCAATCGACGCGCAGAAATGATGGGCGTCCGTGCGGGGGTCGGCCTGCGGGTCAACCCGGACGTCGACCCTCAAACACATCCGCACATTTCCACGGGACTTAAAGAGAACAAATTCGGAATCGACATCGAGGCGGCCATCACCGCATACCGGAATGCCGACGCTCTGAAGCATCTGGACATCAAGGGGGTAAGCTGTCATATCGGCTCACAGGTTACGAAGGTGTCGCCCTTCATAGATGCCCTCAAACGTCTGAAGGAACTGATCCGACAACTTCGCTCCGAGGGGATTTCGGTCCGCTACCTCGATCTTGGGGGGGGCTTGGGAATCACCTACGACCGGGAAACCCCTCCTCAACCATCGGAGTATGCCCGGGCAATCATCGATGCATCTCGAGATCTGGACTGCACATTCATCTTCGAACCCGGCCGGGTGATCGTCGGCAATGCCGGCATTCTCGTGACCCGTGTTCTCTATACCAAAGAGAACGAGGGAAAGAGATTCCTGATCGTCGATGCGGGAATGAACGACCTGATCCGGCCCAGTCTCTATGGTTCCTACCATCAGATCCTGCCGGTGATTCAGCGGAACAGGAAAGAGATTGTTGCGGATGTGGTCGGCCCGATTTGTGAGTCGGGCGATTTTCTGGCGAAGGAGCGACGCATACCGGCCCCGGATCGAGGCGAAATCCTCGCGGTGATGAGCGCCGGTGCATACGGATTTGCGATGTCTTCCAACTACAATTCCCGTCCCCGGGTGCCGGAAATTCTGGTCCGGGATGACTGCTGGGATGTGATTCGGCAGCGGGAGAGCTATGAAGATTTGATCCACGGAGAAAAAATCCCCGACTTCATGAAGGAGTGATTTCACAAGGAGGCTTTATGATCAGAGGCGCTATTGTTGCTATCGTGACGCCGTTCAAGGATGGGAAAGTCGATGAGGAGGCGCTGCGCCGCCTGATCGATGAGCAGATCGCCAACGGGACGGACGGCATTTCTCCCTGTGGCACGACGGGTGAATCGACGACCCTTTCCCATGAAGAGCATGACCGGGTGATCGAGGTGACGGTGGAGGCGGTCAACAAACGGGTGCCGGTGATTGCCGGAACCGGTTCCAACAGCACGGCGGAGGCTGTCCGTCTGACGAAACATGCCTGGAAAGCCGGGGCGGATGCGGCGCTGATGGTCTGCCCCTATTACAACCGCCCGACCCAGGAAGGTCTCTATAGACATTATCGGGCCATCGCGGAAGAGGTCCCGATCCCGATCGTGATCTACAACATCCCCGGACGGACGGGAACGAATCTTCAGACGGAAACCCTGGCCAGACTGGCCGAGATCCCGAACATCGTCGGCGTCAAGGAGGCTTCGGGCTCGCTGAAGCAAATGAGTGACGTGGTCCGACTGTGCGGTCCCGATTTTTCCGTCCTTTCCGGGGACGATATTTTCACCCTCGCCCTGATGGCCATCGGCGGCGCCGGAGTCATTTCGGTCATTTCCAACGTTGCACCGCGCGACATGGCCGAGATGGTCGATTCCTTTACGGCCGGAGACCTTTCGAAGGCAAGGATGCTTCATCACAAGATGAGTCCGCTGATCGACGCCCTTTTCCTGGAAACGAACCCCATTCCCGTGAAGGCGGCACTTGCGATGATGGGAAAGATCACCTATGAGCTGCGCCTTCCGCTTTGCCGCATGGGGGAAAAGAACGAGGCCATCCTCAAGAAAGAAATGCAGCGATACGGTTTAATATAGTTTGCAGAGGAGATCGAAGATGATCAAGGCCATCGTGACGGGCGCCGCGGGCCGGATGGGGGGCAGGCTCATCAGCCTCATTGCTCAGACTGAAGGGATTGAACTTGCAGGGGCTTTGGAACGTCCCGATCATCCGGCCGTCGGCCGGGACGCCGGAGAAAATCCGGGAATCGGCCGGACGGGAATCCGGATCGGCGATTCTCTGGCCGGCTGCATCGACCATGGGGATGTGGTCATCGATTTCACCTCCCACGAGGCCTCGCTGATCCATCTCAAGATTGCTGCGGCTGCGGGAAAGGCGATCGTGATCGGCAGCACCGGCTTTACACAGCAGGAGATGGAAATCGCCCGGGGATTGGCCTCAGCCGTCCGCTGCGTCCTGACCCCGAACATGAGTGTCGGCGTGAATGTCCTGCTCAAAGTCCTGGCGGACGTTTCGGCCATCCTTGGGGATGATTATGATGTGGAGATTGTGGAAGCCCATCATCATCTCAAGAAAGATGCACCAAGCGGCACGGCGCTGAAGATGGCACAGGTCATCGCTGACCGTCTCGGACGCAACCTCGAGAAGGCCGGCGTTTACAGCCGCCAGGGAATGGTCGGTGAACGGACGAAGGAGGAGATCGGCATTCAGGCCGTCCGAGCCGGGGACATCATCGGGGAACATACGGTGATCTTCGGCGGGACGGGAGAGAGGCTGGAATTCATCCATCGCGCGCACAGTCGGGACAATTTCGCCCGAGGGGCAATACGGGCGGCCCTGTGGCTCGTTCAGAAAAAAAACGGCCTCTATGACATGCAAGACGTGCTGGGGTTGAAAGGGTAAGGGGCGGGGCAAATGACATCCCATGCGTCGTCCGGAGAGGGTTTGGAAGGGGCTGTTGCGTTTATCGGCATCGGCGCGAACATAGGAGATGCGGTCGAACAGTGCCGAAAGGCAATCGTCCACCTTGCAAATGTTCGGGGTATTCACGTCCTGCGAAATTCCTCCCTGTACCGGACCGAACCGATCGGACCCAAGGATCAGGCATGGTATGTAAACGCTGTTTCGGAAATCCGAACGACACTGCTCCCCAGGGATCTTCTGCGGGCGTTGAAATCCATTGAAGCTCTGATGGAGAGGAGACCGGGGCCGCGTTGGGGACCGAGGGAGATCGACCTGGACATTCTGCTCTACGGCCAACTGGTGGTCAACGAAGAGGGTCTGGTGATTCCGCACCCGGAGCTGCACCGACGGCGTTTCGTTCTTGAACCGCTTTGCGAGATCGCCTCCTACACGGTTCATCCGGCGTATGGCATTTCCATGAAAGGTCTTCTGGACCGCCTTACGGATAGCCGTATCGTCGAGCGAATCGCCATGGAAGAAGACGTAAATTCAGAACCGCCGATCCTTGCTGCCGCGGGCAAACGGGACGAGGGAACATCGAGAAATGATATTTAAACTGATCATCGGCATCGTCGTAATTTATTTTCTATTCAAGCTGATCCGAAAAGGCTCTTCATCGATCGGCGCAAAATCCAACCCTGCGGAGATCCGGACATCGGAGCAGGGTGAAGAGCTGGTGGAAGATCCCCAGTGCCATGCATACGTTCCCATGAGCCAAGCCGTGGTCACGGAGATCGACGGGAAGAAGGTCTATTTCTGCTCCCGGAAATGTCTGGAGCAGTTTCGAAAGGCGAGATAGAAAGAGGGCCCTGGGATGATCGATTATATGAAACGGTTGTTCGACCGCTTGCCGATTCCCGAGGGAAAGAAGGAAATCTATAACCTCCCCAATACGATTTCTCTAATCCGGCTCGGCGTCATTCCCGTGCTTTTTTGCCTGCTTCTTTCACCGGGACCGCGGGCCAGTCTCGTCATCGCAACCCTTTTCATTGCCGCTTCCCTAACCGATCTGCTCGACGGATACATTGCCAGAAGATACCGGATCGTAACCACCATGGGAAAGTTTCTCGATCCGATCGCCGATAAACTGATTGTCAATACGGCAATGATCCTGATGATCCCCATCGGTCGCATCCCCGCCTGGATCGTCACCGCCATCATCATCCGGGATTTTGCCGTGGACGGCATCAGGAACATCGCCTCCGCCGAGGGGATGATCATCCAAGCCAGTCCGCTGGGAAAGCGAAAAACACTCTGTCAGATCTTTGCCGTTTCGGCACTGATGATTCATTACCCTTTTTTCGGCATCGATGCGCATGCGGTCGGCACGGTCATTCTCTATCTCGCCCTGCTCCTCACCCTGATCTCCGGCGTCGACTATTTCCTTAAATTTTATCGGAGCAGCATCCGGCCCAAAACCTGAACCTTCTCGATCGATCCCGATCCCGGTTCGGAAATATACAAGTGTATCTTATCGAAATAATGTAGAATACATGAACACTGGCGGGATTTTCCGGCGGCTCGCCGGGGCAAGTTTTTTGTTGTTGACAAACAGTTTTGTTTTGTTATGATCACGCCCCATCAAAAGCTGGGCGGGCGTAACTCAGTGGTAGAGTGCCACCTTGCCAAGGTGGACGTCGACGGTTCAAATCCGTTCGCCCGCTCCATATATTCTTCATTGGCGGCATAGCCAAGTGGCTAAGGCAGCGGTCTGCAAAACCGTTATTCTCCGGTTCAAATCCGGATGCCGCCTCCAGACCGCAAAGGGGGCAGCAGTCATCGGCTCGCCCCCTTTTTTATTGCATAACGGCTGATGGACTCGTTTTTATCCGCGGTCGACAAATTGCTGTTTTGGCATAGTCATGCCTTTTACAAAAGCCGATGCAACAAATCTTTCAAAGAAACTGATTCCATACCATGCACCACTGGGAGGCGGAGATGAAAATCCAGATCAGAAAAGGTATCTTGAAGGAACATGCCACCGGGGCAGCCGTGGTCGCCCTTTTTGAAGGTGAATCCGGACCGGGTCAGGCCTCAGCCATCTTAGACAAAGAGAGCTGCTCCCGGATCGAAGAGATCATCCGAATGGGCGATTTTCAGGGGCGGCTGAACCAGACTGCCCTGCTTTATACATTGGGGCAGACGGTAAAGAGAATCCTTCTTGTGGGGTTGGGAAAAAGGCTCGATTTTTCGATCGATCGGTTGCGGGGGTCCTATGCCCGGGCCGCACAGCAGATCCGCTCGATCGGCATAACTGAGTTCTCCACCTCACTCCACATCGTGGGTACCGACCTATCCGTCGAACGAATGGCCGAAGCGGTTGTAGAAGGCGTTATTCTGGGTCTATACCGATTCTTGCCTTTTAAGACGCAGAATCGGGATCAGGACTGCGAGGTGACAGGATTTACGATGCTGGAGCAGGACGATGCAGCCTACAAACTCATCCGAACGGCAGCCAGAACCGCTGAAATCATTGCGTCGGCAACCACGTTTGCCCGGGATCTCGTTTCCGCGCCGTCCAATGAAATGACCCCTTCGGATCTGGCCAACGAGGCCAGGGAGAGCGCCCGGGGTAAAAACATCCGCTGTACGGTACTCGATGCAACACAGATGCAGGAACTCGGCATGAATGCGCTGTTGGGCGTTTCCCGGGGCAGCGACGAACCGCCCCAGTTTATCGTCCTTGAATACCGGGGAGGGAAAAAATCAAGCCCATTCGTAGCCTTGGTCGGCAAGGGGATTACGTTCGACAGCGGCGGAATCTCCATCAAGCCTTCGGACAAGATGGACGAGATGAAGACGGACATGGCCGGTGGAGCGGCCGTAATCGCCACCGTCCGCGCCGCCGCAGAGCTCGGCCTGCCGGTGAACCTGGTCGGAATCGTACCGGCAACGGAAAACCTGCCGGGAGGAAAAGCCTATAAACCGGGAGACATCCTCAAGACGATGTCCGGTCAGACGATCGAAATCGTATCCACAGACGCAGAGGGGCGACTGATTCTCGCGGATGCCCTGACCTATGCCGGGAACTTCAAGCCTGCCGCGATCATCGATTTGGCTACCCTTACGAGCGCGTGCGTTGTGGCCCTGGGGGATCATGTGATCGGAATGATGGGAAACGACGTCGAACTGAAAAAGGAGATCCGCGAGGCGGCCGATTTCACCGGGGAAAAGGTCTGGGAGCTCCCGATATGGGATGAGTATCAGGAACAGATTAAGAGCGACGCCGCCGATTACAAAAATTCCGGCGGCAGACCGGCAGGGGCCATCACGGCAGCCGCGCTGCTGAGCAAGTTTACCGGCGGGTATTCCTGGGTTCATCTGGACATTGCCGGACCCGCCTGGCTCACCAATGAAAAACCGTATATTCCCAAAGGAGCCTCGGGGGTGGGTGTCCGGTTGCTGATCCAGTTTCTGCGGAACTGGTATCATACGGTAGGGAATCAAACGAGCGGCGGACAAAAGGTCCGAAATGGAAGCCATTCTTAAAGTCCGTGATCTCCGCACGTATTTTGAAACGGAACGGGGCATTGTTCGGGCAGTCGACGGGGTCGATCTTTCCGTAAACGCGGGAAGGACCGTGGCTGTGGTCGGAGAGTCCGGCTGCGGCAAGACGGTTCTGGCCCTCTCCATCCTAAGGCTTCTCCCGATGCCGCCGGGCCGGATCCTCGACGGATCCGTTATGTTGAATGGTCGCGATCTTCTGGCCCTGCCGATCGAGGAGATGCGGCGGGTGCGAGGGAAAGAGATCTCCATGATTTTTCAGGAACCGATGACCTCCCTCAACCCTGTGTTTCGGGTCGGGGAACAGATTGCCGAGGTATTCCGTCTCCACCAACGGATGAACCGTAATGACGCACTGCGGCAGAGTGTGGAGATGCTGCGGATGGTCGGAATCCCTTCTCCGGAAAGACGCGCGATGGATTACCCGCATCAAATGAGCGGCGGCATGAGACAGCGCGTAATGATCGCCATTGCCCTGTCCTGCCGGCCGCGCGTGATGTTGGCGGACGAGCCGACGACCGCGCTCGACGTGACCATCCAGGCGCAGATGATCGAACTGATCGGTTGCCTGCGTGAGGAAACGGGCGCCGCTGTGGTTCTGATCACGCACGACTTGGGCGTTGTCGGCGAAGCGGCTGATACCATGGCCGTGATGTATGCCGGCCAGATCGTCGAACAGGGTTCCGTTCGGGATATTTTTTCGAACCCGCTTCATCCCTATACCCGGGGTCTGATGAACTCAATCCCGCGGATGAATGGACCGGTTGGAAAAGATGTTTTTTTACAGACCATCCCGGGGTCCATCCCGCCGCTGGATTGCCTCCCTTCGGCATGTCGTTTTCAGGACCGCTGTCCTGACGTCTTTGCAATCTGCCGGAAGGAAGCTCCCGGCCTCGAGGAGATTGTCGCCGGGCACGATTGTCGTTGCTGGCTGTACGGGAAGAACCGATGAACGATATCCTGCTCGACGTCCGCGGACTGAAAAAGCATTATGCCCTGCAAACGGGATTTCTCTCACGACGGGCCGTCTTGATCCGGGCGGTAGATGACCTGTCTCTGCAAATCCGTCGTGGAGAGACGCTCGGTCTGGTCGGCGAATCTGGTTGCGGGAAATCGTCCCTGGCCAAGATGATCATGCGCCTGGAAGAGCCGACAGCCGGGACGATCCGGTTCGAGGGGGTCGAAGTGCCGGTTCGGAAGGGCAGGGCACTTACGGAATACCGCCAAAAAGTTCAGATGATCTTCCAGGACCCCTCCTCGTCCCTCAACCCGAGAAAGACGACAAGAGGAATCATTGAAGAACCGTGGCTCATTCACCACCCCCAGGAAAAGAAAGAAGGGATGAAAAGACTTCGGGAACTGATATCCGTGGTGGGTCTGGACGAGGGGCAATTGACGCGCTATCCGCACGAATTCAGTGGAGGGCAGAGGCAGAGGATCGGGATTGCCCGTGCGCTGATCCTCAACCCCAGGCTCATCATCGCCGACGAACCGGTCTCGGCGCTGGATGTGTCCATTCGGGCGCAGATCCTGAATCTATTGAAACGACTGCAACAAAAATTCGCTTTGACTTATCTATTCATCACGCACGACCTTGCGGTCGTGCGGCATATGAGCGACCGGATTGCCGTCATGTATCTCGGTCGAATCGCCGAGCTCGGAGGCACGGAACAGGTCTGTGAAAATCCTCTTCATCCCTATACGCGCGCCCTTTTGACCGCCGTTCCCGGCATGGATCTCCTCCGCAAGTCTGCACGCACCGTCTTGTCCGGAGAGATACCGTCGCCGGCGGCCCCCCCGCCGGGTTGCACTTTCCACACGCGTTGCCCCTTGCGGATGGAAATCTGCGAGCAGCGGAAACCGGCTTGGAAAGAAATGGATCCGGGGCATTGGGTCTCCTGCCATCTGTCGGACAGCTTTTCGCAAACGGGAGGAAAGCATCAACAGGCGAGGTTTTCCTGATATCAAACAGGCAAGCCGGCAAAAATTCGATGAAGAATCCTTGAAAATGGACCGTAAAAAAAACTTGATTTTTCAAAAAAGGGGTGTTAGGGACACACCCATCCGTTCGCAAAGCGTCGTCGTCGCTGGGATTCATCCATGAAAGATGTGGGCGGAGCAGGGAAGATCGGGTGTTTGTATCTTGCAGACAATGATGCCACCTCCGTTTCAGGACTCAATCCTGAAAGTGGGTGGTTTTTTTCTATATGGATGGGAAAGGCGGTCGAACAAATTCAGGAAAGGGGGGTGCAAAGCTTTGGCAGAAGGAAAAGTAAAATGGTTCAACGAGAAGAAAGGGTTTGGCTTTATCGAAAATGATGAGGGCGGTGATGTCTTTGTGCATTTCAGCGCCATTCAAGGCGAAGGCTTCAAGACTCTTTACGAAGGTCAGAGAATTCGCTTTGACATCGAGCAGGGGAAAAAAGGGCCTGCAGCGGTAAACGTTCAGCCATTATAGGGTCAACTCTCTAAACCAACAGTCCCGGTCGACGAAAGCGGCCGGGACATTTTTTTATCTATTCGAATCGAAATCCCCGGAATCCGATGTCTGTGCAAATGGTCATCCGTCATCCGCGGCCTTTAAAAAAGGGGAAAGTCATGGGTCGTGAAGGGCAGTCAGGGGGTCGGTTCTGCAAACATTGGAATCTGATTGCCGTCCTGGGGCCGACCGCGTCCGGGAAAACGGCCCTTGCCGTCCGACTGGCACGAAAGATCGGCGGTGAAATCATTTCGGCGGATTCCCGTCAGGTCTATCGCGGAATGGATCTGGGAACGGGGAAGGATCTTTCCGAATACGGCTGCAATGGAGATGCCGTTCCTTTTCACCTGATCGACATCTGTGATCCCACGGAAGAATTCAGCGTATTTGCCTTTCAGCAGCGGTTTATCGATTGCTTTCGCGACATTTCCGCACGGGGAAAGATGCCGTTTCTGGTCGGAGGAACGGGGCTCTATCTGGATTCTGTCCTTCGGGGATACCGGATGGCGCCGGTACCGCTGAACGCCTCCCTTCGGGAAAGGTTGACCGGCTATGATATGGAATCCCTTCGCAGATATTTCCTTTCGATACAAAGGGATGCGCACAATTCGACGGACCTTTTGGAACGCGAAAGGCTGATCCGTGCGATCGAAATTGCCGAATTTTCCAGGGATCATCCGACGGCCGCGCTGCAGTCGATTCAGATTGAGCCGCTGGTGATCGGCATTTGCCTTGAACGGGAGGAGCTGCGCCGGAAGATCACGCTTCGCCTGCAAACCCGTCTGCAAGCCGGGATGATCGATGAGGTGAAGCACCTTCACGACCGCGGCGTCAACTGGGAAAGACTCGAATCCTTCGGCCTGGAGTACCGATACATCAGCCGTTACCTTCAGCATAAAATCTCACATGAAGAGATGTTTCAGATCTTGAACACCCGGATACGCCAGTTTGCGAAGCGCCAGGAAACCTGGTTTCGGGGGATGGGGAAAAAAGGCGTACCGATCCATTGGATGGACGGCCCCGATGAAGAGGCGGCCTTTCGGTTGATCATGGATTCCGAATGAACCTTTCTTCGAAAATGGGTCGTTACCTACGATGTTATGCCGTCCGGCAAAGTCGACCCATCCGAATGCGTTCCGAGGAAGGAATCGAAAGGGTTGTCGTGATCCCGGTCCTGGCAGAAAGTGCATCCCTCTTCAAAACCCTCGCCCATATTTCGGAAAACCGCCCGGATCTCCTCAGAAGTACCCTGATTCTGTGTGTCGTGAACAACCACCCGCCGCAGATGACAACGCCTGAAGCGTTCTGTGACAATCAAAAGACGCTATCGATGCTTTGGGATCTGCTCCACGGGGCCATGCCTCTGCTCCCCGTCGTAGAGGCGCGGTGCGACTTTGAAAGAATCATCCGCAGCGATCTACGGTTCGGCTTTGTCGATGCCTCATCTCCGGGCCTGGAAATTCCGGAACGGGATGGCGGTGTAGGAGCGGCAAGGAAGATCGGTATGGATGCCGCACTGACGCTTTTTGAAAGAGAGGGATTGCACCGGGGGGAGATTTTCTGTCTCGACGCCGATACACTGGTCGAACCCAACTATCTTGAAGCGCTCAGCCGTCATTTCCATGATACGCGAGATCCGGCTGCCGTCGTAAGATACGCCCATCAAAAGCCTCTTGAATATCGGCTCCACACCGCAATCTGCCGTTATGAGATCTTTCTGCGAGCCTACGTGATTGGTCTTTCGTTCGCCGGTTCGCCCTATGCCTTTCATTCCATCGGGTCGACGATGGCCTGTACGGCACGGGCCTATGTGGATGTCCGCGGGATGAACCGGCGAAAGGCGGCGGAGGATTTCCATTTTCTCAACAAACTGGCAAAGATCGGCAGAATCGGCACTGTCAGCACTACAACCGTGTATCCTTCGCCGCGGCTGTCCACAAGAGTGCCTTTCGGGACCGGTCGGAGCATGGTACGGTTCATCAACGGGGAGACCGACGAATATCGACTCTATCATGCCGATATCTTCACTATTCTGCGTGATTGGCTGGCCGAAATGGATGCAGATCCCTACAGGGATTCTGGGCAAATCCTTGAGGCCGCATGTAAGATCCATCCCGGTCTGAAGGGTTATCTCGACCTTTCACGTTTCTCGATCGACTGGCCGTTCATTTGCAGAAACTGCCCGGATGCCGAGCATCTTCGGCATCAGTTCCATGTCTGGTTTGACGGCCTGAAGACGTTGAGACTGGTTCACCACCTCAGCCGCACCGCATTTGCCCCTGTCGGCATGTTGGAAGGTGTCAAGGCTCTTCTCCAGAAAACGGGGAGAAGAATCCCTGTGATTGAAGATATCCCACACGAATCAGCAGAGCCGGATCTGCCGTTTCGTATTCTGAGGGAGCTTAGGGCCCATTTTCCCCACTCGTAAACTGCATCGCAATGACCTGGCCTTTTCATGATCTTGTCTCCAATCGATGACAGGCCCGCTTTTCATGTGATGATCCCGATAAATGATTTCAGGCTCTCGCACGTCACAACCATCTTTCTTGACGCAACGAGGACTTTTGCATATAGTCTCAGTCCAATTTGCACATTTCCCCCTTCTTTATTTCAAAATAGAGAATCGGCAACGAGATGATGCGGGTAAATTTATTCATGGGAGGATCGATCGTGATTCAAAAAACGGGAAGAATTCTATTCATCATGGCAGCTTTTTCATTGATCTTCAGCGGCCTTGCCGGTTGCGGGGACAAAAAGGCCGAAACGGCCAAGCCGGTTATGGCCCCGAGCCCAAATGAAATCGTGGAGACAAAAGCAGCCCCTTCGGGAGCGGGGAAGGAGGAGGGCGAAGTTCCGAAAACCGGAGATCCGGCCGGTGTGGCCGTGGAAGTGGACGGGGTCAAAATGACCAATGCCCAGTTGGATGCCGATATAAAGAAAAGGATGGACGCGTTCAAAGACGAGATCTCCCCGGACAAACTTGAACAGGCCAGGGCTGAAATCCGTAAGAGTCTGGTGGATGACTTTGTTCTGCGTACACTCCTCTCCAAGGAAGTCAAAGCCAAAAATGTGACCGTCACCGACCGTGAAGTCGAGAAAATTCTGGATGGGATGAAGTCCCAAATGCCGCCCGGAATGACGTTGGATGATCTCGTCAAGATGAATAAAATCGATCTGGCAAAGATGAAGGGCGAGATCGCGCTCAACATCAAGATCAACAAGCTGGTCGAACAGGAGTTGGGTGGAAAGGGCAAGGTCGACGAAAAAGAGATAGGCGAATTTTATGAGAAGAACCTGGATAAGTTCAAAAAACCCGAAACGGTTCACGCGCGACATATTCTCATATCCAAGAGTCCGGAAGACAACGAAAAATCATTGACGGACAAGAAGGCAAAGGCGGAAGATTTGCGGGGAAAACTGCAGAAGGGTGCGGATTTTGCCGATCTGGCCGCAAAAAATTCCGATTGTCCGAGCAAAGAAAACGGCGGAGACCTGGGAACCTTCACCCGCGGACAGATGGTCAAGGCATTCGAAGACGCTGCCTTTTCCCAGGAGAAGAATGCCATCGGTCCGATCGTGGAGACCGACTTCGGTTTTCATATTGTCCAGGTCATCGATCATCAACCGCCAGCGACCCAGAAGCTGGATGAAGACGCCAAGAAAAAAATCAGAACCTATCTTGAAAGCCAGAAACGACAGGCCGCTTTCGATCAAATCGTCAAAAGGCTGAAGACAGTGGCCAATATCGTAATCTATGGAAAGTAGACGGGGCAAATGAGGCACCGAAATGCGGGCAAAATCCATGATCATCTCTGGTATCTCGGCCGGGAAGAGTCGGGCGTATACCTGCTGGAGGGAAACGCCTCGTCCCTAATCATCAGCGGGGGGATGAGCTACCTGGCGCAGACAGTCGAGGCTCAGTTGAACGCATTCGGAATCGATGAAACAAGGATCGGGAAACTGCTGATACTCCATACGCATTTCGATCACGTCGGGTTGGTGCCCTTCTTCAGGCACCGTTGTCAGCGTCTTGAAATAATCGCTTCGGAGAAAGGGTGGAAAATCCTTCAGATGCCGAAGGCGATCGATACCATCAACACATTCAGCCGCATGGTCGCTGAGAGAATGGGAATGAAATATTGCCTGGCCGGTCAAGATCTGGAATGGCATAACAACCTCTCCGGGATTACGGTATCGGAAGGAGATATGATCGATCTCGGAGGGATCACACTCCGGGTCATCGAAACCCCTGGACACTCCTCCTGTTCCATTTCTGCATATTGCCCGGAAATCCAGGCGCTGTTCCCCTCGGATGGAGGAGGCATCCCATATGCGGATAGGATCGTAGCGTCGGGAAATTCGAATTATACGCACTATCAAAACAGCCTCAAGAAACTCCAATCACTCGATGTCAAGATCCTCTGTGCCGATCATTACGGTTATGTCACTGGAACGGATGCGGCAAACTACATCACCGGAAGCATCGCTGAGGCTGCAGATATGAGGTCGCAAATTGAAACGATATACTTCCGGACGAATTCCATGGAAGAAACCGTGAAGGAAATCATAGAAGGGATCTATTCCAATTATCCGGATTTTTTGCTGCCGCCGGAGATTTACACCGGCGTGTGTCGTCAGATGGTTCGTCACATTGTCGGGGCAATGGCAAATCAGAATTGACCGGCGCACATCATTGTCTTTATGTTTTTAATTTCAGGTACGATTGTGCCCGAATGGACCGGTCAACTGAATGACCTTTCGAGGGATCCTTGCCTGCCATGCTAAATCGAATCAGGAGGTCCATCGAGACACACTCCATGCTGAACCGCGGAGATCATCTGGTCGTTGCCGTCTCCGGGGGTCCGGATTCGGTGGCTCTCCTTCATATCCTGATGCGCTTGCGAGACGAATATCGACTGCGCCTGACAGCGGCTCATCTGAATCATGGCCTCCGGAAAGACGAAGCGGATCGGGAAGAGTCTTTTGTTCATCGTCTGTGCGCCGATATCGGGATTGCCTGTGTTAGCCGGAGGGCGGATATCCTTGAACTCAAGAGGGGGGAAAGCCGCTCACTGGAGGAGATCGGTCGAGAGGAACGGTACCGTTTTTTTCAAGAAACAGCCTCGCAATGCGGAGCCGTGAAGATCGCCATCGGGCATCACCGAGACGATCAGGCGGAAACCCTCCTTCTCCATTTGCTGCGTGGCAGCGGAATGGAGGGCCTCCGGGGAATCCTTCCGGTTCGCGATGGCCGGATCATCCGCCCGTTGCTGGGTGTGGGAAGATCTGAAATACTCGAGTACCTCCGGCGCGGCGGAATTTCGTATGTGACGGACAGTTCCAACAGGAGCACCCTGTTTCTCCGGAATCGAATACGAAACGAACTGATCCCCGAAGTGGCATCGCGTTACAATCCCCGATTGGTCGAAACCCTTTGCCGAACGGCCGAGATCATCCGCCGTGAAAACGATTATCTGAGTAAGGTCGTCCGGAGGATCCTCAACGGGTGGCAGATCGTCCCGGGATCACCCGACATCAACCTTCCCGTTACGGATTTCCAATCCCTTCATGAAGCCATTCAGGGTCGTATCGTAAAATTTCTGTTGGAGAGCGTTTCATCCGCGCAAAAAGGCATCGCCTACCGTCATGTCGAATCGGTTCTGTCCCTGGCCCGTCGGACAGACTGTCGATATCTCTTCCTGGATATGCCCTTTGGGGTCACCGTCGAGCGTGGGCGAGATATCCTCCGGATACGAAAAAATAGAAAACAGAGGGCTGCGGGAAGAGGTCCGGAGAAAAAGGCGGAGATTCGATTTGAATACAGGGTGGACATTCCCGCAACAGTTCATTTGAAAGAGATCGGCCGGATTGTGCGTTTGGATTGGAGTGAAAAGCCCACGTTGGAGGAGATGAGCGATCGGCCGGAGACCGCCTACATGGATTATGATCGTTTGGCCCTTCCCCTGACCCTCAGAAGCTTTCGACCGGGTGACCGGATTCACCCGCTTGGCGCGGACGGAACGAAGAAATTGAAGGAATATTTCATCGATCGTAAAATTCCGGCGCCGCAACGCGGCGAAATCCCGCTTCTGGTCGATGCGGTTTCTATCGTATGGATCGGCGGGGAAAGGATCAGTGAACGGGTCCGGGTGACCGAAAGAACGAGGCGCGTATTGAAGGCCGAAGTCCTATCATCCTCAAACCTCCCGGCTGATCCGTCGGTATAAAGTCGTGAGAAAGCATTTGAAATAAAAGAACCGATATTATAAGAGAAAAACGCAAGTTCCGGGCGGTCTGTTCGAAATGGATCGTCCATTTCGCCGTTCCGGTTGATAAGGAGAAAATCCATTGAACCCTCTGCAGAAAAATATCGCATTGTGGCTTGTGATCAGCCTCGTATTCGTGATGGTCTACCATCTTTTCAATCAGCCAAAAAGTGCACAGACGGAGATCATCTACAGTGATTTCTTGAGCAATGTGGACAAAGGCCAGGTTGCGGAGGTAACCATCCAGGGGGAAAGCATCTCCGGACGTCTGACCAACGGGACTTTTTTCAAGACCTACGCGCCCAAGGATGCCGGTGCAATCGCCCTCCTGAAGGAAAAAGGGGTGAGGATCTCCGCGAAGCCGGCAGACGACTCCCCTTGGTATATGACCCTTCTGGTTTCCTGGCTTCCGATGCTTCTGCTCATCGGGGTATGGATTTTCTTCATGAGGCAAATGCAGGGCGGCGGAGGCAAGGCAATGGCTTTCGGGAAAAGCCGTGCCCGCCTGGTGACGGACAAATCGAAAAAAGTGACATTCACCGATGTGGCCGGTGTTGAGGAGGCAAAGGCTGAACTCCAAGAGGTAATCGACTTTCTGCGAGACCCGAAAAAATATACCCGTTTGGGGGGTCGGATCCCCAAAGGTCTTCTGCTGGTGGGACAACCCGGCACAGGGAAGACCCTGCTTGCAAGGGCGATCGCCGGAGAGGCCGATGTGCCCTTTCTCAGCATCAGCGGGTCCGACTTCGTCGAGATGTTTGTCGGCGTCGGGGCATCCCGGGTCCGTGACCTCTTTACCCAAGGGAAAAAGAATGCCCCCTGCATCATCTTTATCGATGAGATCGATGCGGTGGGAAGACATCGCGGCGCGGGTCTGGGGGGGGGTCATGACGAAAGGGAGCAAACCCTGAACCAACTCCTTGTGGAAATGGACGGTTTTGAATCGAACGAAGGGGTGATCCTTGTCTCGGCGACCAACCGGCCCGACGTTCTCGATCCGGCCCTGCTCCGTCCCGGACGCTTCGACCGGCAGGTCGTTGTTCCGCTGCCGGATGTCAAGGGGCGGGAAAAAATCCTGGAGGTCCATGCAAGGAAAACCCCTCTCGCAACAGACGTGGATTTCAGCGTGATCGCTCGCGGGACACCCGGCTTTTCCGGCGCCGATATCGAAAACCTGGTCAACGAGTCGGTGTTGTATGCCGCCCGCTTCAACAAGGAAAAGGTGACGATGAGCGATTTCGAGTATGCCAAAGACAAGGTGATGATGGGCACCGAGCGCAAGAGCATGGTCATCAGCGATACGGAAAAGAGAAACACGGCTTATCACGAGACGGGCCATGCGCTCGTCGCCAGAATGCTTCCGGGAACGGATCCGATCCACAAGGTGACCATCATTCCCCGCGGGCTGGCGCTCGGCCTCACACAGCAATTGCCGGTTGACGAAAAGCACTCCTATCCGAGGGAGTACCTTCTGAACAACATCATGATCCTGCTGGGCGGACGAGCTGCGGAGGAATTGGTCTTGAAGGATTTCACCACCGGCGCCGGCAACGACATCGAGCGAGCCACGGCTCTCGCCCGCAAGATGGTTTGTGAGTGGGGAATGAGTGATGAGATGGGTCCTTTGAGCTACGGAAAAAAGGAAGAGCAGATCTTCCTGGGACGTGAATTTGCCACCCATAAGGATTACAGCGAGGAAACGGCAAAAAAGATCGATACCGAAGTATCCCGCATCGTCACAACCGCTTACGAAAACGCGAAGAAGATCTTGTCGGACCATATGGATCTCTTGAATCGAATTGCAGCGGAGCTGCTGGAAAAAGAGGTCCTGAACGGCGCTGAATTGGACGAGATGATCGGGATGGCTCGGCCGAAGGAAGTGGCAAATCCGGAACCGTAGTCAAACAACCGAAACTGCACAAGGCCTTTAACATTCCATCTTCAAAAATCCTTGATCCGGCGGTCCGTTTGAATATGGATGACATTCGAATCCGGTATTTACATGTGGGCTCTGAGGAAGAGGCGCTGGATGCGCTGAAAAGCGTTAAGGTGGAGCCTTATGGCATTCAGGCAATGCTCCCCAAGATGTTTCACTTGAACATCATTCTGGAGGGTCTGGAATGCGGAGCGGCCAACATCATCAAGCAGGAGATGCTTTCTTTGGGGGGAGATGCGGCTGTCGCGCAGGGAACCATTGCCTGCAGCATCCCGCAGACGGATGTGATCCTGATGGGAACGCATAAGCAGTTGCTGAAATTTGCGGATAAAATTTCGGTACAGCCGTTCGGATTGAGACAGGTTTCTGAAAGAATCAAAAATATCCTGAGGGACGTTTTTGCAGTGTCATTCCCGTTTCAGACATCCCGCAGAGAAATCTTGCTTGGGGAACGCACGTTGGTCATGGGGATCCTCAACGTGACGCCGGATTCCTTTTCGGATGGCGGCCGGTTTCCCTCTGTGGATCAGGCCGTGGAAGAGGGCATCCGTATGGCGGAAGAGGGGGCCGATATCATCGACATCGGCGGCGAGTCCACCCGTCCCGGATCGGATCCTGTTCCTCTGGAGGAGGAACAGCGGCGCGTGATTCCCGTCATTCGATCTCTTGCGTCCCGAATCAATCTCCCGCTTTCGATTGATACGATGAAGGCGGACGTAGCCCAAATGGCGCTGGAGGAGGGTGCGGAGATTGTAAACGATGTTACTTCAATGGGCTTTGACATCCGGATGGCCCCTGTCGTGGCCGATGCCGGGGCGGCGATCATACTCATGCACATGAGGGGAACGCCGAAATCCATGCAGGATGGAAACCTTGCGTACTGTTCCCTTCGCGGTGAGATCATCGGATTCCTGCAAAAGAGAATCGATCACGCGGTAAATCAGGGAATCAACACCGAGCGGATCATGATCGACCCGGGGCTTGGTTTCGGCAAAACCGCCGAAGACAATAGGCGTCTCATCAAGCACCTTCGGGAATTCAAGTGTTTGCAAAGACCGATTGTGGTTGGTCCTTCTCGCAAGGGTTTTATTGGGAGGATCACGGGTGGAATTCCGGCGGATCGGAGTGAGGGGACTGCAGCGGTGGTCACGGCAGCGATCCTTCACGGGGCACAGGTCGTGAGGGTCCATGATGTTGCGATGATGAAGAAGGTAGCCTCCATGGCGGATGCCGTCCTGCGGGCCTAAGGGAACATCGGACCGGTGGTCGATAATGGTTTTGATATCGCGAAGTCCTGAGGAAACCTTCCGAATAGGCAAGGCTTTGGCGGAAGATCTCGAAGCTGGAGACCTCATAGCACTGACCGGCGAGTTGGGGACGGGAAAGACATGTCTGACGCAGGGAATTGCAAGCGGGCTCGGTGTTCCGGATCATTACGCTGTCACATCCCCGACCTTTACGCTGGTCAACGAATATCCCGGGCAACGCCTGAACCTTTACCATCTGGATGTTTATCGTCTGGCGGGAAGCTCGGATCTTGCCGAAATGGGATGGGAGGAGTATCTGTATGGGGATGGGGTTGTGGTGGTTGAATGGGCGGAAAAGGTGTTGGGTGCTCTTCCGGACGATTCGATCTTTGTTGTGATGACCTATCTGGATGAGCACGAAAGACGGATCGAAATTTCCGACCGCAAGAACCGAATCGATTCTTGCGAGAAGCTGCTGAAACGAGGAGGATGGTAACAGATGGCTCTTGTGGTCCAGAAGTACGGCGGAACCTCCGTCGGGGATATCGACAGGATTGAAAATGTGGCAAAAAGGGTGATCCGGTCGAAGCTGGAGGGAAACGAATTGGTTGTGGTGTTGTCGGCCATGGCGGGGGAGACGGACCGATTGATACGACTTGCTCAAAAAGCGGCGCCGGAACCGGACCCCAGGGAGTACGATTCCCTGATATCAACGGGTGAGCAGGTGACGGTGAGCCTCCTTGCGATCATGTTGAACCGAATGGGGCATCCGGCGAAATCTTTTCTGGGGTTTCAAGCCCGGATATTGACGGATCAGGCATTCAGTAAGGCGCGCATCATGAACATCGAAACAGAGTCGATTCGCGACAGTTTGAGGAAGGGGATGATAGCCGTGGTTGCCGGGTTTCAGGGCATTGATCAGGGAAACAACATCACCACCCTTGGACGGGGAGGGTCCGACACAAGTGCCGTTGCCCTCGCAGCCGCGCTGAAGGCGGACGCCTGTCATATCTATACAGATGTGGACGGCGTTTACACAACCGATCCGAACATCTGCAGCAATGCACGAAGGCTGGATAAAATTACCTATGATGAAATGCTGGAAATGGCCCGGGCCGGGGCAAAAGTTCTTCAGTCCCGTTCGGTGGAACTTGCCAAAAAATTCAATGTGCCGATCGTTGTAAAATCCTCCTTCAAGGATGAAGGAGGAACCTTGGTCAGCAGGGAGGAGAAGGATATGGAGAAGGAGGTTGTGGCTGGCGTTACCTATGATCGTGATCAGGCGAAAATCACGGTCGTTCATGTCCCGGACAGTCCGGGCGTTGCGGCTCGCCTGTTTATGCCCCTTTCGGAACACAACATCATCGTCGACATGATCATCCAGAATGCGAGCATCCAGGGGTATACGGATCTCACCTTTACAGTTTCACGGAAGGATATCCGGGAAGCCACGCGCATCATTTCCGATGTCGTAAAAGAGGTCGGCGCAGAAAAGTTGGAGATCGATGACAATGTGGCGAAAGTGTCCATCGTTGGTGTCGGCATGATCAGCCATTCCGGGGTAGCAGCGCGGATGTTTGAAACACTTGCCCGTGAGGGGATCAATATTATGATGATCAGCACCTCCGAAATCAAGGTTTCCTGTGTGGTGGAGGAGAAGTATACCGAGCTTGCCGTTAGGGTGCTTCACAACGCTTTCCATCCGGAAAAGGGATCCTGAATGGTGATTTCCGAAACGCAGAGGCTGGGGGCCTTTGTGCTTTTCATGGTCTCCCTGGCTGTTTACACGGCATCCCAGTTCAGCACACATCCGTATGTACAGGAGCCGTCATTACCCTGGGGGGATGAAGGGCCCGGATGGATGGCAATCGAAATTGCTACAGATCGAGCAGGGAGTGGGATTTATTTCGTGCCCGAAGGGGCGACCGTCGACAGGATCCGACAAATTGCCGAATTTCCGGAAACCGGTGACCGTGCGCAGATCAGAGGCATTCGGCTTTCTGCGGGATCCCTGCTATCGGTTTCGCCACAGGGGGAGGTTCAGATTGGACAGATGGCCGCCTCCAAAAAACTGGCATTGGGCTTGCCGCTGGATCTCAATCTCGCTTCGGAACGGGATCTGACCCTGATTCCGGGTATCGGCGATAAAATGGCCGGTCAGATTATTCTGCTGCGCAATCAAAAGGGCGCCTTCCACGATCTTTCGGATCTCACGGCCGTCCCGGGAATCAAGGAGAAAAAACTGGAAGGTCTTAAAAGTTATCTGGTAATTGGGCGTTCATTGGGAAAGATTTGAAATCTGTCTCCATCCTTCAGGGAACGCCGTTCTTCTTGCTGTATCCGTCAAAATAATTCAGCACCCGTCTTACATAGGTCTGCGTTTCGGGATAGGGGGGGATGCGGTTATTATACCGGATCACTGCATTTTCACCGGCATTGTAGGCGGCCAGAACCAGCGGGAGGTTGTTGTTGAAAAGATTCATCAGGTAGCGGATGTATCGAACGCCGCCGTCGATATTGTTCTCAGGTTGAAAGGTGTCCTTGACCTGAAGAGTCGCTGCCGTAGAGGGCATGAGTTGCATTAACCCCTTTGCTCCGACGGGTGAAACGGCCCGATGGTTGAAGTTTGATTCCGCTTTGATGACCGCCTTGACCAAGGCGGAATCCACGCCATATTTTTCCGCTGCACTGGAAATCATATGATCGTAAGGGGAAATGTCGCCCTTCAATTGAATAATCACACGCTTTTCCCTCAGAATTAACACGTAGGGAACCTCGGGGTCTGTAGGTACGTTGGTCAAATGGATGACCCCTTCCGCATCGGTGTATTTATAGATGTCTGCCCGGCATGGCATGGCCAATAGAAAGAAAATCGTCATCACAAGAGAAATGAGCAGGCTGGGTTTATGCGTCATTTTTTCCCATCGTCTCCCGTTGTTTTTCCTGCATATTTGCTCTATTTATAACGATGGGCGCCTTCAAAATCAAGTCTTTTAATGTCCTTGACACGACCTTCGATTTGATGGTAAAAAACAACTCGTAGAATTCTTGTCGGGGCGTGGCGCAGTCTGGTAGCGTATCTGAATGGGGTTCAGAGGGCCGGTGGTTCAAATCCACTCGCCCCGACCAAAAAAAAAGCAAACCGCCGAAGAGGCGGTTTTTTAATATTTTTCAAATGTTGACAATTGACTGCTCAATGTTTATAAAAATCGGCGATGGACCATGCGAGAGTGGCGGAATTGGTAGACGCACTGGATTTAGGATCCAGCCCGCCTGAGCGGATAGGGGTTCAACTCCCCTCTCTCGCACCAATCTGTTGCTCGTCCGGGATATAAATTCGACAGAAGGAGTATAGGGCCTTGAATGACATCCGTGTCGCAGTACAAATTGAAGATATCAGCACCGTAAAGAAAAAATTGTCTTTTGACGTCCCATGGACAAATGTCAAAAACGAGTTGGATGCCGTGTACCGCAAGGTCGGCAAAAAGGCCAGGATCAAGGGGTTCAGACCAGGTAGAATTCCACGAGGCATCCTCGAAAAGCATTACCGGGAAGAGGCTGAAGAAGAGACGGTTTCCAATCTGGTGAACCGATACTACTGGGAAACGCTGCAGGAAAAGGAGATTGCCGCGGTTGTGCAACCGCAGATCGAACAGAAAGGAATCGAAGCAGACAAGAATTTCACCTTTTCGGCGACCGTCGAAGTTGAGCCGGTCATAGATCCCGTCGACTATCTCGGTCTGGATCTTGAAAAAGAAGAGCTGGTGGTGACCGATGATGACCTTGAAACGAGAATGAACGAAATGCGTCAAATGTTTGCTACAATGGACGAACTCCATGAAGAGCGAGGGGTCATCGAGGGCGATTTTGTCACCCTTGATTTTGTGGGCTCTCTCGAGGGAGAACGGCTCAAGGAACTCCAGTCCGAAGATTATCTGCTGGAAATAGGTTCCAAAACATTTGTTCCTGGGTTCGAGGAACAACTGGTCGGCCTGAAGCAAGGTGAGAGGAAAACTGTGGTCGTCAAGTTTCCGGATCAATACCCCACAGCTCGCCTTGCGGGAAAGGAAGTAGAATTTGACGTCCATGTAAAGGCCATTCGGATTAAAAAACTTCCTGAGATCGATGAAAAGTTCATCAAAAATTTTGAGCATTATGAATCCCTGGAAGACTTGAAATCGGATGTCCGGAAGAACCTCGAAGCGGAAAAGAAACGAAAAATAGCCTCTGCAACTCAGAGACGGATCAGTGATCGGCTTCTTGAAAAGAACACCTTCGAGGTTCCTGAATCTTTTGTCGAACGACAGATATACTACATGATGTTGGACATGCAGCGACGAATGGTTTCCGGCGGCATGGATCCGAAAAAGGCGGCTGAGTTCAGTTTTAAGCTTCATGATCAATTTCGGGAGGAAGCGACCAAGATCGTCAAGACAGCTCTCCTTCTCAGGGGAATAGCGCGTAAAGAGGGGCTGATTGCGGGAGACGATGAGGTGGAAAACGAGATCCGGGAAATGGCCGTAAAGAGAGCCCAGGATTATGAAACATTAAAGAAATCATTGGAGAAGGACAATTTGATGGAGGAGATTCGCAGTGAGATCCTGAACCGGAAAACCTATGAATTTCTCGAGACCAAGGCGCTCATCACCCTGACCGGGAAAGGAACGAAAGAGATGCCGGAGGCGTCAAAATGAGCTTGATCCCTATGGTTGTCGAGCAGGATGGTCGCGGAGAGAGGGCTTTCGATATCTATTCCAGGTTGCTCCGGGATCGCATCATTTTTCTCGGCACGTCAATCGATGACGAAGTTGCAAATCTCGTCATCGCGCAAATGCTTTATCTGGAATCGGAGGACCCGGACAAGGAGATCTTTTTTTACCTGAATACCCCCGGGGGCCATGTCAGTTCGGGAATGGCCATTTACGATACCATGCAGTACATCAAACCTGCCGTCAGTACCGTCTGCATGGGACAGGCGGCAAGCATGGGCGCACTTCTTCTGGCAGCAGGAGAGAAGGGAAAACGTTTCGCTCTGCCCCATTCGCGTATATTGATTCACCAGCCTCTGGGAGGTTTCCAAGGCCAGGCCACGGACATCAATATTCAGGCAAGGGAGATCCTCCGATTGAAGGATGAACTCAATCAGATTCTGGCACAGATCACCGGACAAACCCTGGATAAGATCACGGCCGATACCGAGAGGGATTATTATATGACGGGAGAACAGGCCAAGCAGTATGGGATTGTCGATGAGATTATCGTCAAGCGGGTTTGAATACAATTCAAAAGAGGATAGGTTCAAATGGTAAGGAAAGGGAAAGAAACACCTGCCGGAAGAGGATCGCTTTTCTGTTCCTTTTGCGGAAAGAGTCAAAACGAGGTCATGAAACTTGTGGCGGGCCCCACCGCCTATATCTGCGATGAATGCATTGAGCTCTGCAGGTGCATCGTAGCCGAAGAGAGTGAAAAAGGAGGACCGGAAGAAAACCGTAAAGGGATACCGGAACCGAAGAATATCGCTAAATTCCTTGATCAGTATGTCATCGGACAGGAAAGATCGAAGAAAGTTCTTTCCGTCGCGGTATACAACCACTACCGTCGTTTGTTTTCCCGTATTGACTTGGATGGAGTCGATATCCACAAAAGCAACATCCTGCTGATCGGCCCGACCGGATCCGGCAAGACCTTACTGGCCAAAACCCTTGCGCGAATATTGAATGTTCCCTTCACCATCGCAGATGCCACCACATTGACCGAGGCAGGTTATGTGGGGGAAGACGTCGAAAATATTATCCTCAGCCTGCTGCAGAATGCGGATTATGACGTCGAAAAGGCCTCTAAGGGGATTGTGTACATTGATGAAATCGACAAGATCTCTAAAAAATCAGGAAACCCGTCGATTACACGAGATGTATCGGGGGAGGGGGTCCAGCAGGCGCTCCTGAAGATTATCGAAGGAACCATCGCCAATATACCTCCCAAGGGAGGAAGGAAGCATCCCCAGCAGGAATTTATTCAGGTCGATACAACCAATATTCTGTTCATCTGCGGCGGGGCGTTCAACGACCTTGACGAGATCATTGCCCGCAGGACCGGCTTCAACTCACTGGGATTTGGGGTCGAAATCCGCAGCAAAAAGAACAAAAAGTCTGATCAATTGCTTCAGGAGGTGCATCCGGAAGACCTTCTGAAGTACGGCTTGATTCCGGAGTTTATCGGCCGACTTCCCGTCATTGTATCCTTGAACGAACTGTCGAAGGATGACCTCGTCCGAATCCTGGTCGAGCCCAAAGATGCCATCGTCAAGCAGTATCAGAAACTGTTTGAACTCGAAGGAGTCAAATTGAAATTTACGGATGGTGCGCTCAAAACCATTGCCGCTTTGTCCATCGAACGCAAATCGGGTGCCAGAGGCCTGCGGTCTATTCTGGAAAACACCATGCTCGACATCATGTATGAACTGCCCTCTGCACCCGACGTGAGGGAATGCCTTATCAGTGAAGAGGTCGTGTTGAACAAAGAAAAACCGATTCTTCTGTTTGAAAAAAAGTCGGAAACTGCATGATTTCCGTAGAAATGGGAAACAATGACGATGTTTGATCATGAAAAAATGGGGGAAAGGAGTTCGATTGCGACGGAGATTCCCCTACTGCCCCTCAGGGATGTGGTCGTTTTCCCGCACATGATTGTTCCTCTTTTTGTGGGAAGGGAGAGATCGATAGCCGCGTTGGAGTCCGCCATGAAGGATGAAAAAGAGATCTTCATGGTGGCTCAGAAGAACGCACAGAAAGACGATCCCGGCGAGGATGAGATCTATCGCGTCGGGACGATCGGAATCATCATTCAGTTATTGCGCCTTCCGGACGGCACCGTCAAGGTTCTGGTGGAGGGGAAAAAAAGAGGGATTATCCGCGAATACCTTCCCTCCGATGAGTATTTTTTGGTCCGTGCCGACGAACTCGAAGAAGTCGGTAATACCGAAGATGTCAAAATCGAAGCTCTCATGAGGAGCATACGGGAATCTTTTGAAACCTATGCGAAGATGACCAAAAAAGTACATCTGGAGATGGTCGGAACCATCTCCTCGATCGAAGACCCTTCTAAACTTGCCGATGTCGTCATTTCGCAAATCAGCGCCAAACTGGAAGACAAGCAGAAAATTCTTGAAATATGCGATATTCCGGAAAGGATGGAAACCATCTATGAATTGATGCTCTCGGAGATCGAGATCCTGCATGTGGAGGAAAAGATCAAAAGGCGTGTCAAAAAGCAGATGGAAAAAACCCAGAAGGACTACTATCTCAACGAGCAGATGCGGGCGATCCAGAAGGAGATGGGAGACAAGGATGATCTCAAGAACGAAATCGCCGAGCTTGAAAAGCGCCTAAAACAAAAAAAACTGTCCGAGGAAGCCCACCGTAAGGTCAAGCAAGAGATCAAGAAAATGCAAATGATGGCGCCGATGTCCGCAGAGGCAACGGTTGTCAGAAACTATATTGACTGGCTGCTTGATATGCCTTGGTCCGAAAAAACGCAAAACAACCACACGCTGAAGGAATCGGAAGCCATACTGGAAGAGGATCATTATGGGCTCAAACAGGTAAAGGAGAGGATCATCGAATACCTTGCCGTTCAGACGCTTGTGAACAAGAACAAGGGGCCGATCCTCTGCCTGGTGGGCCCGCCCGGTGTCGGGAAGACATCTATTGCAAAATCCGTTGCCCGAGCAACCAATCGGAAGTTTGTCCGGCTGTCGCTTGGCGGTGTCCGTGATGAAGCGGAAATCCGAGGTCATCGGCGGACCTATATCGGAGCCATGCCGGGGAAAATCATCCAACTGCTCAAAAAAGCCGGTACGAACAACCCTGTGTTCTGCCTGGACGAGGTGGACAAGCTGAGCTCCGATTTCCGGGGAGATCCCTCGTCCGCACTGCTGGAGGTACTCGACCCGGAACAAAACAACGCCTTCAACGATAATTATCTCGAGGTGGACTATGACCTTTCCGACATCATGTTCATCACAACGGCCAACGTCCTGCAGACCATTCCGCCGCCGCTTCAGGATCGGATGGAAGTGATCCGCCTGGCCGGTTACACGGAACCGGAGAAACTGAATATCGCAAAGCGTTTCCTGGTACGAAAGGAAATGGACGCGAATGGATTGAAACAGGAGAGCGTTCTTTTTACAGACGGAGCGCTGCTGACGATCATTCGTCAATATACCCGAGAGGCCGGTGTTCGGAATCTGGAACGCGAGATTGCTTCGATCTGTCGGAAAGTCGCCCGTAAAATCGTCACAGACGGCGGTAAAGGACGGATCCGGATCTCTTCCAAGTCGGTCCAGAGTTATCTGAGCGTCCCGAAATTTCGCCACGGGGAGACGGAGGGACGCGATGAAATCGGCCTGACGATCGGCCTTGCATGGACGGAGGTGGGCGGAGAACTTCTTGTTATTGAGGTCTCCATCATGCACGGAACGGGAAAGATGACCCTGACCGGTAAATTGGGAGACGTCATGCAGGAATCGGCACAGGCGGCATTGACATACGTGCGCGCTCGGGCAGGAAAATTCGGACTGCCGGAAGGTTTCTACAAGGAAACGGATATTCATGTTCATGTGCCGGAAGGGGCGATTCCAAAAGACGGGCCTTCTGCCGGCATTGCGATTGCGACCTCAATTGCCTCCGCCTTTATCCGGCAAAAAGTCAGGGGAGACCTTGCCATGACAGGCGAGATTACTCTCAGGGGCCGGGTGCTGCCGATCGGCGGACTGAAGGAGAAATTGCTTGCAGCTCATCGGGGAAACATCCGCACAGTGATTATTCCCAAAGACAACGAGAAGGATCTGGCGGATGTCCCCGCCAATGTATTGAAACACATGAAAATCATCCTGGTGGAGCATGTAGACGAGGTCCTGAAGCATGCGTTGATTTCTGAACAAGAATCAGAGCCAAAAAACGTTCCGGATGGGGCGCAGGCCAAAGCCGATGGGACTGTTTGAGGGGGGAAAAATCGTTTTTTCCGGGCCATTCCCCGGATCAATGGATGACCCGAACGATTTAATTCTTGACAAGCCGGGAAATCGTTGTTAAACGTTCCGCGAAATTCAGGTGATCCGGGCGGGTAGCTCAGTTGGGAGAGCGCCACGCTTACACCGTGGATGTCACAGGTTCAAGTCCTGTTCCGCCTACCATGGAAACAGAGAAATCCTTGACATTACCCCCGATCCGAATCAAGGTAAGCGGCAGGCTCGGGTTTTAGGGCAAGGGGTTTCTGGATACGGGGTCGTAGTTAAGCTGGTTATAACGCCGGCCTGTCACGCCGGAGGCCGTGGGTTCAAGTCCCATCGACCCCGCCAA
>JAEAMG010000485.1_pt1 | contig 44484 bp, 38 predicted proteins | sample 8958741 | NCBI WGS metagenome assembly JAEAMG01 (sample SAMN16933256, study PRJNA681125) | bioreactor sludge metagenome | isolation source: anaerobic bioreactor treating anionic surfactant - SDBS | place: India: Bengaluru | collected 2019-02-28 | reverse complement strand
GTCGCGCCAGCCGTGGCCGTCGCGCCGGAGGCGCTGGCCGAGATCGAAATCATCAATGGCAATGGCATACGCGGCATGGCGGCGCAGATGCGCTTGCGCGTGCAGGCGCGGGGCATGGAGGTCAGCCGGCTGCGCAACCAGCCCGGTTTTCGCCAGGAACGCAGCCAGATCCTGTATGCGCCAGGCCACGCGCGCCAGGCCGGCGCCTTGCGTCTAGCCCTGGCGCAGCGGGGGGAGGCCATGCAACTGGTGGCGGTCGCCAGCCAGGGGCGCGGCGCCGGCATCCGCCTGATCCTGGGGCGCGACCAGGCTTGAACAAGATAGCAGTAACACATGATCAGCAGCAAAATAACAGGGAGAAGTGCATGTCTGGATTGATGAGTAGCGGTATGCCGGCGCGTTGGGCGCTGTGTCTGGCTGCCGGCACGGCAGTGACCTTGCTGGCCGGCTGTGGTGGGGGCGGTTCCGGCAGCAGCGATTGCAGCACCTTGGACCCGAGCCGCAATCCGAACCTGCCCGGCTGCGTGGTGCCACCCGTCACGCCGGTGGTTCCCGTGACACCGGTGCCGGCGACCTTGGCGATGAGCCTGAAAGACGGGGCCGGCAAGGCGACCACCTCGGTCAGTCCCGGCAACAGCGCCACCGTGCAAGCCGTCGTCAAGGATGGCAGTGGCGCCGTGCTGCCGGGCGTCTTGCTGACCTTGAACAGCAGCGACAAGAGCGCCAGCTTCACCCCGGGTGCGGCCAGCGCCCTGACGGACGCGAACGGCGTGGCCAGCATCGTCATCGCAGCCGGCAGCCAGAGCGGCGCTTTTGCGCTGACGGCCAGCGCCACGGTGAACGGCAGCGTGTTGACGTCGAATATCAATTACACGGTGGTCTTCCCGACCCTGACCCTGAGCGGCGTGGGCGTCGTGCCGGCGACCCTGTCGGCGGGCGGCACGGCTGGCCTGAGCGTGACGGTGATGAATGGCGCGGCCGTGTATGCGCCGGTACAGTCGGTCGTCTTCAGCTCGCCTTGCGCCGCAGCCGGCAAGGCGGCCATCAGCAGTCCTGTCAATACGGTCAATGGCGTGGCCAGCACCTCATACATCGACAAGGGCTGCGGCGCGCCCGACGTGATCACGGCCAGCACCATTTTCAATGCCACTACCTTGAGCCAGACGGGCACCCTGACGGTGCAGACGGCCAGTGCCGGCCAGATCGGCTTTGTCTCGGCGCTGCCGCAAAACATCGCCCTGAAGGGCACGGGTGGTGCGGGCCGGCAAGAGTCATCCATCGTCACCTTCAAGGTGCTCGACAGGAATGGCAATCCCGTCAGTGGCCATGTGGTTGACTTTTCGCTTAACACCACGGCTGGTGGCCTGAGTCTCAATCCGGCACAATCGACCAGCGGCGCCGATGGCAGCGTCAGCACCACGGTGGCCTCCGGCACCGTGAACACGCCGATCCGCGTCACTGCCACCCTGCAAGGCACCAGCCTGTCGACTGTCTCGGACCAGCTGGTGGTTTCCACCGGCGTGCCCGAGCAGGACAGTTTTACCTTGAGCACGTCCATGTTCAATACGGAAGGCCGGGATTATGCCGGCTGCACCGCGCCGACGGGCGCTACCATCACGGCGCGCCTGGGCGACCACTTCCATAATCCCGTGCCCGACGGTACGGCCGTCAGCTTCACGGCCGAAGGTGGCACCGTCGATGCATCCTGCCTGACGGGCCTGGTCAACACCACCCTGACGGACGGTACGGTGATCACGCAGAAGGGCATACCGGGTTCGTGCAGCGTGCGTTTCTGCCCCGGTAACCCGCGTCCGCTTGACGGCCGCGTGACCATCCTGGCATACGCCTTGGGCGAGGAAAGTTTCGCTGATACGAATGGCAATAATCTGTTCGACAGCGGTGAGACGTATGTCGACCTGGGCGAGCCGTTCCGCAATGACCGCGCCATCGTTGGCAGCAATGCCAATTTCAAGGATGACGCCTACAGCACGGGTAATGCCGTGCGCGCCGATGGCGAACCCACTATCGACTCGAACGGCAACGGAAAATGGGACGCGACGGGCGACAAGCAGTATAACGGCGTGCTGCGTTCAGCCTCCAGCGTCAACACCACGGCGGCCAACACCGTGCATATACGCCAGGCACTGGTGCAGGTGCTGTCCGGCAGCACGGCGCGTTTCACGCCGCTGGGCGCTGCCACCATTGATCTGGACAAGTGCGTCGATGGCACCGTGTTCGAGAACAAGGTTCACACGTTCCAGCTCGCCATCCGCGACGACAATGACACCGTGTTTGTGATCAATGGCAAGGATGTCACCAAGCGGGCGTTCGACTTGCCTGGTAATCCGCTGCCGGCCGGCACGACGATCAGCTTCTCGGCGAGCAATGGCAGCATCGTCAGCGGCGCCAGCTTTGTCGTGCCGAGCATGGACAGCGCCAGTTCCGCGAACTGGATCTATCCCGTGCAAATGATCAGCGACGTGACCCAGATCGGCACCGCGTGCCAGCCGAACAGCGTGCGCAACGGCCTGTTGACGGTGACGGTACGCACGCCGAATGGCATCTTGACGTCGGCATCGTATGCGGTCAGCGACTGATCGCTACACCTGCGGGCAATAAAAAAGCTGCCGGAGTTTCCTCCGGCAGCTTTTTTTACATCAGAGCGCGCTTGGCGATCAGGCGAAAGGCGTCAGCAGGGTGATCATCTGGCCAAAGATCTTCGGGCTGGCGGCGATGACGTCGCCCTTGTACAGGTAGTCCGATTCGCCGGAAAATTCACCGACGATGCCGCCCGATTCCGTGATCATCAGGGCACCGGCAGCGATATCCCAGGGCTTCAAGCCTTTTTCGTAGAAGCCGTCCAGGCGGCCGCAAGCGACGTAGGCCAGATCCAGCGCGGCCGAGCCGGCGCGGCGCACGCCCTGGCTGCGTTCACCCATGATCGCGTACATCTTCAGGTATTCGTCCAGCGCGCGTGCGCTGCCGGCCACGTAGCCGGTGCCCAGCAGGGCGTTCGAGATGCGGTCCAGTTTGGTGACGCGGATGCGTTTTTCGTTCAGGTAGGCGCCGGCGCCCTTGGTGGCCGTGAACAGGTCGTTGCGTACCGGATCGTAGATGACGGCTTGCGTGACGACGCCGCGATGCGCGAGCGCGATCGAGATGCAGTATTGCGGGAAGCCGTGGATAAAGTTGGTGGTGCCATCGATCGGGTCGATGATCCACTGATATTCATTCTCGTCGTGCGAGTTGGCGGAAGCTCCCGATTCCTCAGCCAGGAACGCGTGGTCCGGGTAGGCTTTGGACAGCACCTCGATGATGGCTTGTTCGGCCGCCTGGTCGACGTCGGTGACGAAATCGTTATGTTGTTTTTCCGTGACGACGACGCGGTCGAGGTCAAAAGAGGCGCGATTGATGACGGCGGCGCCGCGGCGGGCGGCTTTGATCGCCGTGTTGAGCATTGGGTGCATGTGAGCTTCCGTTAAAAGCACGCGACCGCCCATGGCCGCCTTGCGGCGCCGGTACGATAGAGTGCAAGAATGAATTAAAGAGCGGAGCGGTGCCGAAGTGGTTAAAATCCCGGCCTGGCGTCAGCGTTTTGTGACTCCGTTTCCCGAAATTTCCTGTATCGATACCGCGCAATAGCGCTATTTTAAATGAATCTGCCCGAAATCAACACGTCTCTTTTCACACGCCTGCGATTTATTCTTGTCGAAACTAGTCGTCCTGGCAACATTGGCGGCGTCGCGCGCGCCATGAAAACGATGGGTTTTTCCGATCTGGTGCTGGTCAACCCGCGTTTTCCCGATGCCTTGACGGACGCGGAAGCGGTGGCCTTCGCCAGCGGCGCGCAGGATATTTTGTCCGGCGCGCGCATCGTCGGTTCGATCGCCGAGGCGCTCGAAGGCTGCAATTACGCGGCGGCCGTGTCGGCCCGTTTGCGCGAATTCTCGCCGCCCGTCACCGCCCCGCGCGCCATTGCCAGTCAGCTGGCCGCCAGCGAAGACCTGCACGCTGCCGTCATCTTCGGCAACGAGCGCTTCGGCTTGCCCAACGAGATCGTCGAGCAATGCAATGTGCTGATCAACATTCCCGCCAATCCCGCGTATTCGTCGCTGAACCTGTCGCAGGCGGCGCAGGTGGTCGCCTATGAGTGCCGTGTGGCGGCCCTCGGCGATGGGCAGCTCGCCAGCCCCGTCGGTTTCCATGGAGACGCGGCCAGCCTGGCGCAGGTCGACGGCATGTATGCGCATCTTGAGCAGGCGCTCGTGGCCATCGACTTCCTCGATGCCGACAACCCGAAAAAACTGATGCCGCGCCTGAAACGCATGTTTTCGCGCACGGGGCTGGAGACGGAAGAAGTCAATATCCTGCGCGGCATCGCGCGCCATATCCTGGCGGTGGCCAAAAAAGGCCCATGATCGAGACGCGGCTGCTGCGCCAGTTCATCGCCGTTGCCGAGGAACTGCACTTCCGGCGCGCGGCCGAACGGCTGCACATGGCGCAGCCGCCGTTGTCGCAGGCGATCCTGCGGCTGGAACAGGCGCTCGGCTACCCCGTATTCGAGCGTACCAACCGCAAGGTCAGCCTGACGCCAGCGGGGGATGCTTTCCTGGCCACGGCGCGCCAGGTGCTGGCCAGCCTGGAAGAGGGCGTGGCCGCCACGCGCCGCGTGGCGCAGGGCATCGAGGGGCACTTGCGCCTGAGTTTCATCCACATCACGCCGTATGCCCACGTCTTGCATGCCTTGCGCGCCTTCCGCCTCGCCTCGCCGGCCGTGCAATTGACCTTGCGCGAAGCGTCGACGCAGCAGCAGGTCGAGTGGTTGGAAAAAGGTGAGGTCGATATCGCTCTGCTGCGCGCGCCCGGTCGCAGCACGCCGGGCTTGCGCTTCGAGCGCCTGTCCGGTGAAGACATCGTCGTGGCGCTGCCATCCGGTCACCGCTGCGCGGGCCAGGCAAGCGTGGATCTGGCGGACCTGGCCGATGACGATTTCGTCGCCTCGCCGCGCGCGCTGGGCCAGGGTTTTCATGATCAGCTGGCCAGCCTGTGCCTGCATGCGGGTTTCGTGCCGCACGTGGTGCAGCAGGCGCGCCGATTGCAAACGGTGCTGGGCCTGGTGGCGGCCGGTTTCGGCGTGGCCCTGCTGCCGGCCAGCCTGAGCGCCTGCATGCCGGCCGGCGTGGTCATGCTGGCGCTGCACAGCACTGCGCCCGCGCCGCTGCGCCAGCTCGAGCTGTACATGGCGTGGGACCCGCAGCGCACGTCTCGCGTGCGCGAGCGGCTGCTGGTGCAGCTGCGGCTGTCTGCCACTCAATGCGAATTAAATTGAGACGTCAAGCGTCTCGTTTCAAGATAAATAAGATATTTTACAGATGATGGCCCAGGGGCCAGCATGGCGCTTTGATTATCAGGAATGGCCATGTCCAACGTTTCGTCGCGCAGCCGCGCGCTGCCCCCTTCCATTTATTGGCTGTCGTTGTGCAGCTTTGCCTTCGGCCTGTGCGAATTCATCGCCGCCGGCCTGTTGTCCCCCATGGCGCGCGACCTGCACGCCAGCGTGGCGGCGACCGGCGGCGCCATTGCCGCGTATGCGCTGGGAGCGGCCATCGGCGCGCCCATCCTGACGGCCATGCTGGCGCGCCGCCCCACGCGCCAGGTGCTGGTGGCCACCATGCTCGTGCTGGCGGCAGGCAGCGTCGCCATGGCGCAAGCGCCTGCACTGGGCGCGCTGCTGGGTGTGCGCTTTGCCGTGGGCCTGGCGCACGGCGTGTTCATGGCGGTGGCCTCGCACGCGGCCACCAGCCTGGTCGACCCGTCCCGCGCGGGCAGGGCGTTATCCATCGTCTGGCTGGGCCTGACTCTGGCGCTGGCCGGTGGCGTGCCGCTGGGGACGTGGCTGGGCGCCGTCGCGTCGTGGCGCTGGGTATTCGCCGCCATCGGCGTGCTGGCCCTGTGCGCCGGCGCCGGCTTGCGCTGCGCCATGCCGGCCGCGCGCCAGAAGGCCGCCGCCGTATCGGCTCTGGCCAGCCTGCGTGCCATCTTGCAACCGCCCCTGCTGCTGGCGGCCGGCGTGGCGGCGCTGGTCAGCGTGGCCACCTTCAGTTTTTTCACGTATATCTCTCCCTTCCTGCTGCAGCTGGGCGGGCTCGATTCGGGCTGGCTCAGCGCCGCCATGCTGTGCTTTGGCGCGTGCGCCATCGGCGGCAACCTGCTGGGCGGCTGGTGCGCCGACCGCCCCCACGCGCTGCGCTCCACCGTGCTGGCCCTGGCCGCGCTGGCGTGTAATCTGCTGGGGTTCTATGTGCTGCGCGCGCAACCCCTGGCCATGCTGGCCCTGTGCGGCACTTTGGGTATGCTGTTCTTTGCCCTCGTCACCCTGTCGACCATGCGCCTCTTGCTCCTGGCACAACGGCATTGCCCGGGCAGCGACGCCGTGGCCGCGGGCCTGAATATCGCCGCCTTCAATGCGGGCACGGCCCTTGGAGGCGCGCTGGGTGGTGTACTGATCGTCACCTTCGGCATGGCCAGCATCGCCATCGGCGGTGCGCTGGCGGCGCTGCTGGCCATGCTGCTGCTGTGCTTCCAGTCGCGCAAACTAGACGCGCTGCTCTAGTTTTTGCGTTCAAACGCCCACTGCCTTTGGCGTACACTGGCCTGCAAAAGGCCGTACAAAACAAGGGGACACATGGGATTGCAACGCAGATCGTTTCTGAAACTGGGTGTGCTGGGCGCCTGCGCGCTGGCCGCTGGCGGCGCCGCGTACCGCGCGCTGCGGGGGCCGGCGGCGCCTGGCCGCTTCGTGCTCGATGGCGCGGCGCGCGCGGCGCTGGCGGCCATCGTGCCGGCCATGCTGGGCGAGGCATTGCCGCACGGGGGCGATGCGCGCAGCAAGGCCCTCGACGGCGCCATCGCCGGTGTGGACACGGCCATCCGTGGCTTGCCCCTGTCGGCGCAGCAGGAAGTGCAGGATTTGTTTGGCCTGCTGGCGCTGGCGCCCGCGCGGCGTTTCGTCGCCGGCGTGAAAGATGGCTGGCCCGAGGCCGATCCGGTCCAGGTGGCCGCCTTCCTGCAGTCGTGGCGCACGCACCGCCTTGCCACCCTGCAGACGGCCTATCTGGCCCTGCATGATTTGATCCTCGGCGCCTGGTATGCCGATGCCGCCCACTGGGCCGCCATCGGCTATCCGGGACCGCTGCCCGAACTGAGCGCATAAGGCATCCATGAGCACATCCCCCATACCCGATCTCATCGCCGCCGGCATTGCCGCCGGCTGGAACGTCACCGACGCCAGTACCCTGGCCGCCGATCGCAGCTTCGAGGCCGATGTCGTCGTCATCGGCAGCGGCGCCGGTGGCGGCGTGACGGCGGAAATCCTCGCGCTGGCCGGCCTGAAGGTGCTGATCGTCGAGGAGGGCGGCTTGAAGTCCTCGAAAGACTTCAAGATGCGCGAAGCGGACGCTTATCCCACGCTGTACCAGGAATCGGCCGCGCGCAAGACGCGCGACAAGGCCATCAACATCCTGCAGGGGCGCACGGTGGGCGGTTCGACCACCGTCAACTGGACCTCGAGCTTTCGCACGCCACCCGGCACCCTGGAATACTGGCGCCAGCATTTTGGCTTGGCCGGCTACTCGGTGGACGCCATGGCGCCGTGGTTTGCCATGATGGAAAAACGCCTGCACGTGAGCGACTGGGCCGCGCCGCCCAACGAAAACAACGATCTGCTACGCCGTGGCGCCATGGCGCTGGGCATACCCACGGCCGCCATCCGGCGCAATGTGAACGGCTGCTGGAACCTCGGCTACTGCGGCATGGGTTGCCCGACGAATGCCAAGCAGTCGATGCTGGTGACGACGATCCCTGCGGCGCTGGCGCTGGGCGCGGGCCTGCTCGTGCATGCGCGCGCCGAGCGTTTCAGCTTCAAGGGCGAGCGCATCGACAGCCTGCAGGTGACGGCGCTGGACGCCGCCGGGCAGGCGCCGACGGGCGTGCGCCTCACGCTGCGCGCCAAACACTTCGTGCTGGCTGGCGGCGCCATCAATTCGCCCGCGCTGTTGCTGCGCTCGCAGGCGCCCGACCCGCATGGCTTGCTGGGCCAGCGCACCTTTTTGCATCCGACGTTGATCTCGGCCGGCCTGTTCCCCCAGCGCGTCGATGCCTATGCGGGTGCACCGCAGACGATTTATTCCGACCATTTCCTGCACGCCGCGCCCATCGATGGTCCTATCGGCTACAAGCTCGAAGCGCCGCCCCTGCACCCGCTGCTGATGGCCACCACCATGGGCGGCTTCGGCGATGAACATGCGCGCACCATGCGCGAATTTCCCCATGCGCACGGCTTGCTGGCGCTGCTGCGCGACGGCTTCCACCACGATTCGGCGGGCGGCAGCGTCTCCATCGACAGCTTCGGTGCGCCCGTGCTCGACTATCCGCTCACGCCCTTCATCTGGGATGGCGCGCGGCGCGCGCTGCTGTCGATGGCGGAAATCCAGTTCGCCGCCGGCGCGAAAAGTGTCTATCCTGTGCATGAGCTGGCCAGCCATTACACCAGCTGGGCGCAGGCGAAACAGGCCATCGGCGCTTTGCCGATGATGGCGCTGCTGGCGCGCGTGGTGTCGGCCCACGTGATGGGCGGCTGCGCCATGTCGGACGATGCGCGCCTGGGCGTGACGGGGGCCGATGGCCGCTATCACGGCGTGCGCAACCTGTCCGTGCACGACGGTTCGCTGTTTCCCACCTCGATCGGCGCCAATCCGCAGCTGAGCATCTATGCGCTGGCGGCGCGCCTGGCCAGCGGCCTGGCGCAGCAGTTGACGGGCAAGCCGGCCCCCGTGCCCGCCCCTGCCACTGCATGATCGCGCGCATCCTCAAGTGGCTGATGCTGCTGCAGGTGCTGGCCGTGCTGGGCGTGGCGTATCTGGCGATGCAGGCGTGGGGTGTGGCCTCGCCAGCGCTGGCCGTGCTGCTGGCGCTGGCCATGCTGCTGGCCGTGCGCGCGCTGATCGTGGCGCGCAATTTTTGGCAAAGCCGGCGCCTGGGCAGCCCGGTACCGCTTGAATACCAGCTGGGCGCCATGGGCGCCGCGCGCCTGTTTTTCGGCGAACTGTGCGCCACCTTGTGGACCTCGTCATGGGGCATGCTGCGTCCGCGCCTGCATGCGGCCGATTGCGTCACGCCCGGCCAGGGCCTGCCGGTGCTGCTGGTGCACGGCTATGTGTGCAACCGCGGCTATTGGACAAAGCTGAGCCGGCAGCTGGCGCAGGCGGGCATCGTGCACAAGGCGATCGACCTGGAGCCGATCGATGCCAACATCGAGGACTTCGTGCCGCAGGTCGAGCAAGCCATCACCGAGCTTTGCGCCCGCACGGGCAGCGACCGCGTCATTCTCGTCGCGCACAGCATGGGTGGCCTGGTGGCGCGCGCCTGGCTGCGCCATTACGGCGCGGCCCGCGTGGCGCGCATCATCACCATCGGCACGCCGCACCACGGCACGGCGCTGGCCAACCTGGCGGCGGGGACGAATGCGCGCCAGATGAGTCGTATCGATGGCGCACCGAGCGGCTGGCTGGCGCAGCTGGCCGCCAGCGAGGCGCCGGAAACGCGCGCCCTGATCACGTCGATGTACTCGCATCACGATAATATTGTCGCACCGCAATGTTCCGCACACTTGCCCGGCGCGCGCAATCTGGCCTTCGGCGGCGTCGGCCATGTGGCGCTGGCCAGCGATGCGCGCGTGCTGCGCCAGCTGTTAGCGGAAATAGCTATCAAGTGCGAAGTCGCCCAAGCCCCGTCCAGCCCCCATTTTTCGTGAATCCTGTTGTGTTTTATCAGCATGGCAAGACTGTCTCTTTTGACTCTGCTGTTGCCCAGGTTTAACAGGTACAGGCCCAGAAAATGCTGTTTTCCACAGGCGTCCTGTATTAAGCTAGCATCACGAAGGTGACGGCCAGCAATGATTGCCGAGGCCGTATGCGCCGCGCCACGGCGATCCGCATGCGAGATATTTGCGGGGATGCATGGCAGGATGTTGTAGGATCAGCATGTTGCCGCGCAAGCGGAAAAATCGGTACAGGCAGAAAATGAGACTATGCAGTTTTCATGGGGGTGCTAATTGTCCGCACGTATCCTGATTATCGAAGATAACGCCACCAATATGGAATTGATGGTGTACCTGTTACGTGCCTTCGGGTACACGCCGCTGGCCGCCTATGATGGCGAAGAGGGCGTGCGCATGGCGCGCAGCGAATTGCCGGACTTGATCATCTGCGACGTGCATTTGCCCAAGCTCGATGGCTATGGCGTGGTGGCCGAGCTGAAGAAAGACCCACTGCTGCGCAAGATCCCGGCCCTGGCCGTGACGGCGCTGGCCATGGTGGGTGACCGCGAACGCCTGCTCGAAGCGGGTTTCAATGGCTATATCGGCAAGCCTATCGAGCCGGACCTGTTCGTGGCGGAGCTGGAATCTTTTTTACCCGGGGCGCCGTCGACGCCAGTTAAAAACGACATAGCGACCATCTTGATCGTCGACGATCATGTGCTGAACCGCGAATTCCTGACCGCACTGCTGGGCTACGGCGGCCACCGCCTGCTGGAGGCGGCCAATGGCGCCGACGCGCTGGAAATACTGCGCACCGAGCGGCCGGACCTGATCATCTCCGACATCCTCATGCCGAACATGGACGGCTACGAATTCGTCACGCGCGTGCATGCCGATCCCGCGCTGACCGACGTGCCCATCATTTTTTATACGGCCACCTACCGCGAGCAGGAAGCGATCTTGCTGGCGCAGGCGTGCGGCGTGCGCTGGGTGTTGCCCAAGCCGTCCGATCCTGAAGTCATCGTGCGCACGGTCAACGAGGCGCTGGGACTGATGCCGGCGGCCGCCCAGGCGCCCATTGTGCCGGGCGGTGCTGCGGCGCGTCCCGCTACTGGCAAGCTGGCCGGCATCGATCACCAGGTCAGCGGCTACCTCGACGAAGTCGAGTCCAGCAGCCAGCAGATTTCGCAGCTGGCCAGCCTGCGCGAAGGCCATGCCGCCATGCCCGAAGACCTGGGCATCATGACGGAGCGCCTGTCGCGCTCTCTGTCGAGCCTGCAGGCGGTGAGCCTGCGCCTGACGGCCCTGATCGAGCTGGGCATCGAGCTGGGCGCCGAACGCGATCCGCGCGCCTTGATCGAGGCGGGCTGCAAGGTGGCGCAGAATATCTGCGTCTCCAAGTATGCCTGCATCGGCGTGCTGGAAGAGGGCGCCGAAAAGCTCAGTTATTTTTCCTCGTGCGGCGCCGAGAAAGACCTCGAGCGCATTGCCAGCGCGCCGCGCACGGGCATCCTGAACCGCTTGCTGGAACAGCGCCAGCCCTACCGTGTCAATGGCTTGAAGGGCGACCCCGGCGCGCTGGGCCTGCCCGACACGCACCCGCCCGTGCATTCCTTCCTGGGCGTGGCCATCGCCTCGCGCGAGCGCAGCCACGGCTGGCTGTACCTGGTCGACAAGCTGGGGGCGACTGAATTTTCCGAAGTCGACGAACGCGTGGCCGCCACGGTGGCGGCGCAGATCGCCGTCGCCTACGACAACCTGCTGCTGTACGACGAGATCAAGCGCCACCACGAGCAGCTGACCCTGGACATGGCGGCGCGCATCCGTCTCGATGAAGACTTGCGCCGCTTCCGCCTGGCGATGGATGCCACGGCCGACGCGATTTTTCTCGTCGACCGCGCCGGCATGTGCTTCGTCGACGTCAACCAGACTGCCTGCCGCATGCTGGGCTTTGAGCGCGAGGATTTCCTGCGCGTGGGGCCGGGGCGCGCGAACGAGGGCGAGACCCAGCTGGAAGAACTGTACAACAAGCTGCTGGCCGGCGACCAGGGTGGCCCGATGACGGAGTTGCAGCTGCAGCGCAAGGATGGCTCGCCGCTGTCGGTGGAAGTGCAGCGGCGTACCCTGCGCTCGGGGCAGAGCTGGATTCTGGTGGCTGTGGCGCGCGACATCACCGAGCGCAAGGATGCCGAGCAGCGCCTGATGAAGCTGGCCCATTTCGATACCTTGACCGGCTTGCCGAACCGCAGCCAGTTTTACGCCTCGCTGACCCATTCGCTGTCCCAGGCGGCGGAACACCAGTGGGCCGTGGCCGTACTGTTCATGGACATCGACCGCTTCAAGAATATCAACGACACCCTGGGCCATACCATCGGCGACGACCTGCTGCGCCAGTTTTCCAGCCGCCTGGTCGATTGCCTGCGCGTGCGCGATACCATCGGCCGCTTTGGCGGCGATGAATTTGCCACCATCCTGGTGCTGCCGGAAGGCGTCCAGCATGCCGTGGGCGTGGTCGAGAAGATCCGCGAAGCGATGCGCAAGCCCTTCGACTTGCAGGGCCACGAGGTGACGGTGACGGTCAGCATCGGCATTTCCGTGTTCCCCGAAGACGGCGTCGATGCGGACACCCTGATTCAGTATGCCGACACGGCCATGTACCGCGCCAAGGAGGCCGGGCGCGATGCCTTCCGCTTCTTCACGGCGGAAATGAACGCGCAATCGATGGCGCGGCTGGACATGGAAAATGCCCTGCGGCGTGCCATCGACAACGAGGAATTCGTGCTGTTCTTCCAGCCCAAGGTGAATATCATATCGGGGCGCATCAGCGGAGCCGAGGCGCTGATACGCTGGCGCCGCCCCGGCCACGGCATGGTTTCGCCGGCCCTGTTCATCCCCTTGCTGGAAGAAACGGGGCTGATTGTGCGCGTCGGTAACTGGGTGCTGGACGAGGCATGCAAGAAGATCAGCGAATGGGGTGCCAGCAGCATCGGCCCCGTGCACCTGTCGGTGAATGTCTCGGGCATCCAGTTTTTCGTCGGCGGCCTGGAAGAAGAGGTGCTCAAGGCGATCAGCAAGCACGATATAGCGCCCGACCTGCTGGAACTGGAGCTGACGGAAAGCTCGCTGATGTCGAACGCCGAGGAAACCATCGCCGTGCTGCGCAACCTGAAGGCGCTGGGTATCCAGATTTCCATCGACGATTTCGGCACCGGCTATTCCAGCCTGGCCTACCTGAAGCGCTTCCCCATCGACAAACTGAAGATCGACATCGCCTTCGTGCGCGAAGTGACCAGCAATCCGGACGACGCGGCCATCGTGCTGGCCATCATCAGCATGGCGCACAGCATGAAGCTGGAAGTGATCGCCGAAGGCGTGGAAAACGATGCGCAGCTGGCTTATTTGCGGCGCCACGGCTGCGACGAGATGCAGGGCTATTATTTCAGCCGCCCCGTGCCCCAGGAAGAATTCGAGCAGATGCTGATGGCGGGCAAGCTGCTGCAGGCGCCGCAGGATGCGGGCAGCGAAGAGCAGCAAACCTTGCTGATCGTCGACGACGATGTCTTCATGCTCGACGTGCTCAGCGACTTCCTGGCGCAGGACGGCTACCGCATCCTGACGGCGCAGACGGCCGCCGAGGGCTTCGACATCCTGGCGCGCCACAAGGTGCAGGTGATCCTGTGCGACCAGTGCATGCCGCTCATGAGCGGCACCGAATTCATGGAGCGTGTCAAGCACCTGTGCCCCGATACTTTCCGCATCATGCTGTCGGCTTTTGCCGACCTGACGCCCATCATGGCGGCCATCAACCGTGGCGCCGTCGACCGCTTCTATACCAAGCCGTGGAAAGGCGCCGTGCTGCGCGAGAACATTCGCGAAGGCTTCCGCCTGCACACGCTGCTGCATGGCCCGGTGAAAGCGGCCGCCTAGGCGCTTGCCACTGCGTGTGCTGGCGCACGTTCAGACGCAGCTTTGTATCGAATTAGACTCCCGTCTCTAGTTTTGCTCTCTAGAATAAAAGCATCCATGAAGTGGCATGGCCTTTCATATGACGGGAGCGGGCGATGGTGAAGAAATTGAAGGAATTGACGGAAGACAAGGAATTGGCGAGCGCCGTGCGCTCGTCCGCGCAGCAGATCTGGCAAGCGGGCCTCGGTGCCTTCGCCAAGGCGCAGGAAGAGGGCGGGCGCGTGTTTTCCAAGCTGGTCAAGGAAGGCACGGAATTCCAGAAGCGCGCCGAAGACAAGGTGGCCGATGTCGGCGACAGCGTCAGCAAACTGGCCGATGGCGTGGGCAAGCAGGCCAGCGGCTCCTGGGACAAGCTGGAACAGGTGTTTGAAGAACGCGTGGCGCGTGCCCTGGCCACCATCGGCGTGCCGATGCAAAACGACATCGCCGCGCTGCATGCCAAGATCGATGCCTTGAGCTTGCAGGTGGCAGCGCTGTCGGGCAAAGCCACGCCGGCGCCCAGGCCGAAGGCTGTGGCCAAGCCCGCCGTGAAAGCGGCGCCGAAAAGCGTAGCGAAAGCCGTGCCGAAGGCAGCACCGAAGGCCAGCGTTGCCAAGACCCCGGCCAAGGCGGCAGCTACGGCGGCACCGCGCGCCGCAGCCAGGCCGGTGAGCAAGCCAGTGAGCAAAGCGGTGAGCAAACCCGCCGCGAGAGCGGCGGCGAAGAAAAAAGCAGCGCCGGCCTGAGCTGGCGCAGCATTCCTCCAGCCTGCTCGCGCAGGCTTTTTTTTGCCTGCGTTTTTCACCTGCGCCATGGGGCGCAGTGTTTCATTTCGGCTATCTTAGGTGGTATGCTTGCGGCAGAACACAGAGAGATTGCCCGCCATGCTACAAAAAGCACCACGCCGTACCCGCGAACGCATCCTGGAGTTGTCGCTGCGCCTGTTCAATGAGTTTGGTGAGCCGAATATCACGACGACCGTGATTGCGGAAGAGATGAATATTTCGCCGGGAAACCTGTATTACCACTTCCGTAACAAGGATGACATCGTCAACTCGATCTTCGTCCAGTTCGAGGCGGAAATCGAACGCATCCTGACCGTGCCTGACGGGCGCCGTTCGAATATCGAGGATGTCTGGCTGTATTTGCACCTGATGTTCGAACTGATCTGGCGCTACCGTTTTTTCTATCGCGACCTCAATGATTTGCTGTCGCGCAACCGCAAGCTGGAACTGCACTTCAAGCTGATCCTGGCGCACAAGATCAAGGTGGCCACGCAGCTGTGCGAAGATTTGCGCAGCGAACAGTCTTTGGAAGCGTCGGACATGGAAGTGGCCGCGATGGCGACGAATATGGTGGTCGTCGCCACGTACTGGCTGTCGTACGAATATGTGCGCAACCCGCGCAAGTACAGCGAGCAGCAATCGATGTCCGATGCGCTGGCACGCGGCTGCTACCAGGTGTTGTCCCTGATCGGCCCGTATTTGCGCAATGAAACGCATTTGCTGTTTCGCAAACTGTCGGAAGAGTATGTGACCAAACTCAAGAACGACTGACGCGGCTGCTGGCGCCACGTCGTCATTTACAGGAGAGATATATGGCTTGGAAACAATTCCCCTATCCGGACGCAGCCTATGTCTACACGCCGCAAACCCTGGAAGCGGCCTGGGCGCGCCTGCATGCGGGCGATGTGGAACCGTTTCCCACGCACCCTGCGCTGGTGCAAGCCTGGCTGGCGTTCCACGCGGGCGACTTTGAACGCGCCGTGAAGCTGGGTCTGGCCGTCGGCGTGCCCGGCTATGCGGTGGCGCACAAGGCGACCTGCATCTATGCCACGCACCTGGAAGTGGAGGACCGCCAGAAACTCGACATGTACGAAGAAGTGGCGGAGCGCTGCGAGCGCCAGCAGAGCGAACAGCCGGACAACCCGGCCGGCTACTACTGGCATGCCTATAGCCTGGGCCGCTGCGCGCTGGGCACCTCCGTCGTCAAGGCCCTGGCGCAGGGCATGGGCGCGCGCGTGCGCAATAGCCTGGACCGCACGATGACGGTGGCGCCCATGCATGCGGAAGCGCATATTGCGTTTGGGATTTATCATACGGAAATTATCGACAAGGTCGGCGCCATGATCGGCAGCCTGACCTATGGCGCCAACAAGGAAGATGGCTATCAGCACTTCAAGACGGCGCTGGCCCTGACGCCGTATTCGGCGCTGGCGCATAGCGAATATGCGCGCGCCTTGAGCATGCTTGATGGAAAGAAAAAGCTGGCGGAAGCGCTGGCCCTGTATGAAAAGGCGGCCGAGTGCGTGGCACTGGACGCCAAGGAACGCCTCGAGGTCGAGGCGGCGATCGATGAATTGAAAGGCTAGGGAATACTGTGATCAAGGCTTTATGTGTGTACTGTGGCGCCAACGCGGGCGTCTCGCCCGACTATGCGGTGGCGGCGCGCGAACTGGCGCGCGTACTGGTAGCGGAAAATATTTCACTGGTGTATGGCGGCGGCAAGGTCGGCCTGATGGGCGTGATCGCCGATGAAGTGCTGCGCCTGGGCGGCGAGGTGACGGGCGTGATTCCCACCCAGTTGGTTGAACGCGAAGTGGGCCACATGGGCTTGACGCGCCAGTTCATCGTGAAGGACATGCACGAGCGCAAGGCGATGATGGCCAGCCTGTCCGACGCCTTCATCGCCATGCCCGGCGGCTATGGCACCCTGGAAGAGCTGTTCGAGATGCTCACATGGGCCCAGCTGGGCTTGCACGCCAAGCCCATCGGCTTGCTCAATGTCGACCGTTTCTATGATGGCTTGCTGGCGTTCGTGGATAACGGCAAGGAACAGGGCTTCATCCGTCCGCAGCACGCAGCTTTCCTCAATGCCGACGCCGATCCCGCCGCGCTGGTGCAACGCCTGAAGGAATGCGCGCCCTAAGTTCCCGTATGGAGTCTCATCAGGAGCCATGCACGGCGGTGCATGGCTTTTTTATTTCCGTACGGGAAGATTGATCAATCTCAATAAATTGATTAATAAAAATGTGTCCATAATATTTCTCTTGATGCATGTTTTTTTGAAAATGAAGATGCTTTTTATGTAAGCATGTGGTCTACTTGCATGGTTCACAAGACAGGCATGTCGGATCGCCGCTGGGCGCATGGTGCCGCCCCCCGCGATGCCGGTATGTCGTAAGTTGCCACGACCTCGCTACTTCATCATCTTGAAAGGATGTTATTTTGAAACCTATGACCTTCTTGCGCGCGACCGCTGTTGCCGCCATTCTCGCCGCCGCCGGTGGCGCCCAGGCGCAAACCACCACTATCACTTTCGATCCGCTGGAACAGCCGGGTTACCTCAGTTCCGTGTTCCCCTCGTATTCCGAAGGCGGCTACAATTTCGACAGCAGTTTCCTGGGCCTGTTGAGCTCGCCGCGTCAGAGCAGCCTTGCCTACGCCGGCTCGGCCGGCCTTGGAGCCACGGCACTGTCGACGACAACGCTGAGCCGTGCTGACGGCGCCGCCTTCTCGCTGAGCTCGATCAGCCTGGCGGACTTCGTGAGCTGGCCTGGTCCCTACGACGTTACCTTTGTCGGCCACCAGGTGGGCGGCGGCACGGTGACGCAAACCTTCAACCTCAACGGCAGCCATACTTTCAGCAATTACACGTTCACGGGCTTCGATAACCTGTTGTCGGCCTCGTGGAAAGAGGGCGCCTTCCATACTTTCCAGGTTGACAATATCGCCGCCAGCGTGAGCCCCGTGCCGGAACCTGCCACGTACGGCATGCTGCTGGGCGGCCTGGGCTTGCTGGCCTTTCTGCGCCGCCGCAAGAACGCCGCCTGAGTCTGAATTGGCGCCGGCCCTGCCGGCGCACACGCAAAAAAGCCGCCTGTACCAGGCGGCTTTTTCATGCTGGTCGGCACCGGCCGTCACGACCACAGGCGCTGGCCCGACAGGTCGAGCTGGGTCAGGTACAGGCGGACGTCGAATTCGTACTGGTGGTATTGCGGTTCCATATACGTGCACAGCTTGTAGAACGGCTTGTCATGTTGCTTTTCTTTTACATGCGCCAGTTCGTGCACGGCGATCATGCGCAGAAATTCCAGCGGTACTTCCTTGAACATGGTGGCCACGCGGATTTCATGCTTGGCCTTGAGCTTGCCGCCCTGCACACGCGAGATCGAGGTATGCAAGCCCAGCGCATGCTGGATCACGTGGATCTTGCTGTCGAACGCCACTTTGTTGATGGGCTCGGCATTGCGCAGGAATTCATTCTTCAAGTCTTGCACGTACTGGTACAACGCCTTGTCGTTGCGCACATCGTGCGCATTCGGGTAGCGTTTTAACAGTACTTCGCCCAGCTTGTCCTGCGCGATCAGTTGTTGCACTTGCGCTTGCGTTTGTTCGGAATAGGCGCTCAGGTATTTCAGGGATGGCTGCATGCGGGGAAGGGCGGGGCGGGGCGCGAATGTGTCAGTAAGGCGAGAATGTACCATACCGCCGCGCCCCGCGCTGCGCCAGTCCCGGCACGGGGCTGCCAGGGCCGCCCCGTGCCGTCATCAAGCCGCGTGCCAGGCCAGCCAGGTCAGCCCTTGTCGTCTTCGTCCTTGTTGCCCTGCCGGCTGGCCTTCGACTGTTGCTCGGCGCCGCCGCCGCGTGCCGCCGTGCTGCCGCGGCTTTCATTGGCGCGCTGCGCCGATTGCCGGCTTTCGCCGCCCTTGCGGCCGATTTCCGCCATGTGTACACGGTTGCGGCTGACGGCTTCACCGCCTTTCTGCCCGGCCCGGCGTGCTTCTTCCGAGTCGAATTCATGCGCCGTACCCTTTTGATGGGCTGCCTGACCGCCCTTGCTGGCAATTTCGCGTTGCTGCTCCTCGTTCATGGCGGCAAAGCCGCGCTTGCTCGTGCCTTTGCTGCTGCCCGGTTCGCCGGCTTTCTGGCTGCTGCCAGCGCCTTTGCCCTGCTCATTACTGTTAGCCATGTCGCTCTCCTTGCTGTCGGGTGGGGGCACTGTTCAATGCGCCTGATCGGATTGCCTGCCGGTCTCGCGGCCTTGGCCCGCGCCATCGCGGTGGCCCGAGGCATGCATTTTTTCGATCATCTCACGCTGGCGCTGCGTGGCTTTTTCCGTTTCTTCGGCCGTCTTGCGCACCACTTCATCGGCGAAGGCCACGGCCGTGCGGCTCGCTTCGGGCAGGTGGTTCTCTGCCGTGCGGTTCATCTCGACATTGGCGTTGGCGACCAGGTTGCCGAGTTGCTGCTGGTACTGGCGCAGCTTGTCGCTGCCCGGCTGCAACTGGGCTGCGGCCAGCGACATGAACTCGCCCGTGTCGCGCGCAGACAGCAGTTGCTGGCTGGCGTTGCTCCATTCCTGCAGCAAGTCTTGCGCCAGCCGCAGATGCAGCTCGCTCAGTTGCTGCGCCGTATCGAACAGCTTGCGCGATAGTTCCGTGGCGAAATTGCACTGGGTCTCCAGGTGGGACTTCAGGGCGGGGCTGAGACTGGGGGGGATACTGTTGGTGAACATGTTCTACCTCAATGAAAATCTGGTCCGAGAAACACCCGGTGTACCGGATGCGACGTGTGCTGAAACAAGCAAAGAGATAGACGCCGGATGGCGTGCCAGGTTCCACGCCGGAGGCGGGTTTGGTGCGAGAATGGCGCCTTGCAGCCTGAAAAAAGCGATGACTTTGTGCCAGATCAAAGGAACGTCAATCAGCTTGTCACCGCAGGTAGCCATGCAGCTTGCGTGGAAAATGCAGGTTTACAGGCCCGGCCGTGCGACAATAGCTGGCTCGCGGCAGCGCAGCCGATGGCCGGCGCGCGTGGCTGAGCCGAGCATAGCCCACCTTTTTTGCCTTATTCCGCGACCATGACGCATCCTGAATACATCCTGACCCTGTCCTGCCTGGACCAGCGCGGCATCGTGCACCGCGTGTCCGGCTTCCTGGCCGAACACGGCTGCAACATCCTCGATTCGGCCCAGTTCGGCGACCAGGAATCCCAGCTGTTCTTCATGCGCGTCCATTTCGCGCTGGAAGACGTCGCCGTCAGCGACGCCCAGTTGCGCAGCGACTTCGCCGACCTGTCGCAAGTCATGCAGCTCAATGGCCAATTCCATGGCCAATTGCACGATGCGCGTGTCAAGCCGCGCGTCATGCTGATGGTGTCGAAGATCGGCCATTGCCTGAACGATTTGCTGTTCCGCTACAAGAGCGGCTTGCTGAACGTGGAAATCCCCGCCATCGTCTCGAACCACATGGAGTTCTACCAGCTGGCGGCCAGCTACAATATTCCCTTCCATCACTTGCCACTGGCGGCCGGCGCGCCGGAAGCGGCCAAGCTGGCGCAGGAAGCGAAGATCATCGAGCTGATGGACACGCACAAGATCGACCTGGTGGTGCTGGCGCGCTACATGCAAATCCTCTCGCCCGGTCTGTGCCAGGCGCTCGACGGGCGCGCCATCAATATTCACCATTCCTTCCTGCCCAGCTTCAAGGGCGCCAAGCCGTATGCGCAGGCGCACTTGCGCGGCGTCAAGCTGATCGGTGCGACGGCCCATTTCGTCACGGGCGACCTGGATGAAGGCCCGATCATCGAGCAGGATGTCGAGCGCGTCGACCATGCGATGGATGCCGACACTCTGACGGCCATCGGCCGCGACGTCGAATGCGTGGTGCTGGCACGTGCCGTGAAATGGTTCGTCGAGCACCGCATCCTGAAAAACGGCGACAAGACCGTGGTATTCCGCTGATACCGCCGCCCGTACCATATTGACATCCACTTTACCGAGACAGAAACACGATGGCCCTCAAAGCAACAATTTTCAAAGCCGATCTGCAGATCGCCGACATGGACCGCAATTACTACCAGGATCACGCGCTGACGCTGGCGCGCCACCCGTCCGAAACGGATGAGCGCATGATGGTGCGCCTGCTGGCGTTCGCCATCCACGCCGACGAGGCGCTGACCTTCACCAAGGGCTTGTTCGACACGGAAGAGCCCGACCTGTGGCAGAAAGACCTGACGGGCGCCATCCAGTTGTGGATCGAAGTGGGCCAGCCCGACGAAAAGCGCATCCTGAAGGCCTGCGGGCGTTCGGAGCAGGTCATCGTCTATAGCTACGGCGCAACCAGTCACATCTGGTGGAAGCAGATTGCCAACAAGCTGGAACGGGCGAAGAACCTGACCGTGATCAACCTGCCATCCGAGGCGGCGCAAGACATGAGCAAGCTGGCGCAGCGCAACATGCAGCTGCAATGCACGATCCAGGATGGCCAGATATGGCTGACCGACAGCGTCAACACGGTCTTGATCGAGCGCGAACCGGTGAAGCCGGCGCGCTGATTTTGACTGTTTGAAACGCAAAAAGCCCGGATCGCTCCGGGCTTTTTGCGTTGCGGTAGCGCTTTTATGGGGCCGCGTCTTCGTCGTTGCTGACGATCACCAGCAGCTGCGCCTGCTGTGCGCCGATGCTGCGCGTGCGGTGCGGAATCAGGGCGTTGAAATACACGGAGTCGCCCGTTTGCAACTGTACGGTTTCCTGGGGAAACTCGATTTCAATCGTGCCCTGGTGCACGAACAGGAATTCCTCACCGGCATGTTCCTTGAAGGCGGAGGCGACGAAATCGGGCGCCGGATACACCATGAAGGGCAGCATTTTCTTCGGTGCCACGCCGGCCGCGATGCTGGCGAAATGCGGCAGTGGCGGCATCGCGCCCGCGCTGCCCGGATCGCCGGCGCGCGTGATGGTGACGGCCGCTTGCTGGTAGCTGTCGCTGAACAGTTGCTCCACGTCCACCTGCATGGCGTGCGACAGTTTCAGCGCCACAGCGATCGAGGGCACGCTCAGGCCCCGCTCCACCTTGGACAGGTAACTCTTCGTCAAGCCGCTTTTTTCCGCCAGCTGGTCCAGGGTCCAGCCCTTGTGTTTTCTCAGCAGTTTCAGACGCATAGCCATGGTTGCATCAGTCGATTTAAAAAAACTATTGTACCTCATGACACAAAGTGTCCTAAAATACACTCAGTTTCCTTGGATTGGGTTGCGCGGCCACTGCCGTGCATGCCGGGAAGCGTAGTCAGCATGAGTGAAGGAAAGACGATGCAGAAAAATACTCCGTATGAAGTCGCCGCCCCGGGCGCCAGCCTGGCCTTGTCGAAAGACGCACTGGTGGCCATCGCCGAGCGGCGCCTGGCCAGCGTCACGCAGGACAGCCCGTGGTCGGTGCGGCAAACCCTGGCGCTGTCCTGCCGCATTCTGTTCGATGGCGGGCATGATTCCGGACTGGCAGGGCAGATCAGCTGCCGTGGCGGCCAGGACGGCACGTTTTACACGCAACAGCTGGGCCTGGGCTTCGATGAAATCACGGCCAGCAACCTGATCGAGGTTGACCACGACCTGCGCGTGGTGCACGGCGAGGGCATTCCCAACCCGGCCAACCGCTTTCACAGCTGGATCTACCGCCAGCGCCCGGACGTGGCCTGCATCATCCACACGCATCCCACGCACGTGGCGGCGCTGTCGATGCTGGAGCAGCCGCTGATCGTGTCACACATGGATACCTGCCCCCTGTTCGACGATTGCGCCTTCCTGCCCTCGTGGCCGGGCGTGCCGGTAGGAAATGAAGAGGGCGAGATCATCGCCGACGCCCTGGGCGACAAGCGCGCGATCTTGCTGGCCCATCACGGCCAGCTGGTGGTGGGCCGCACGGTGGAAGAGGCATGCATGCTGGCATTGCTGATGGAACGGGCCGCCCGCCTGCAATTGCTGGCCATGGCTGCCGGCACCATTTTGCCGCTGCCGCCGGCCCTGGCGCGCGAGGCGCACGACTGGATTTCCACGGCGCGGCGCGACAGCGTGACCTTCGCCTATTACGCCCGGCGCGCCCTGCGCCAGCATGCCGATTGCCTGGCTTAACGACATTTACTGGAGGACACCACATCATGCAAACCTTATTTCAAGGCATCATTGCCTACCCTGTCACCCCGTTCGCGGCCGATGGTGGCGACGTCGACTTGCCGCGCCTGCAGCAACTGATCGAGCGCCTGATCGCCGATGGTGTGCACAGCATCGCCCCGCTGGGCAGCACGGGCGAGAGCGCCTACCTGCAGGACGGGGAGTGGGATGCCGTGGCCGCCACCTCGCTGGCCGCCGTCGCCAGACGGGTGCCCACGGTGGTGGGTATTTCCGACCTGACCACGGCGGGCGCCATGCGCCGCGCCCGCTTTGCGGAAAAGCAGGGCGCCGACGCGGTGATGGTCTTGCCGGTGTCGTACTGGAAATTGAGCGAGGAAGAAATCGTGCGCCACGTTGCGCGCATCGGCGATGCCGTGGGTATTCCGATCATGCTGTACAACAATCCTGCCACCAGCGGTATCGACATGTCGCCCGAGTTGATCGTGCGCATCTGGCGCGACGTGCCGAATGTGACGATGGTCAAGGAAAGCACGGGCGACATTCAGCGCATGCACCGGCTGGCGCAGCTGAGCGGGGGTGAGTTGCCGTTCTATAACGGCAGCAACACCCTGGCCTTTGCCGCGCTGGCGGCCGGTGCCCGCGGCTGGTGCACGGCCGCGCCCAACCTGCATGCGGGCTTGCCGCTGGCCCTGTATGCGGCCGTGCAGGCGGGCGACTTGCCGCGCGCGCGAGAACTGTTCTTCCGGCAATTGCCGTTGCTGCAATGCCTGATGAAAGGGGGCTTGCCGCCCACCGTCAAGGCGGGGCTGGCGCTGCGGGGCTTTGATGTGGGTACGCCGCGTGCGCCGCTGCAGCCGCTGGGCGAGGCGGCCACGCGCGAGCTGGCCGCCGTGCTGGCCAGCCTTATGGCTTAATTCGGCGCAGCGCCCAGGCGCTTGATGCTGCTGGAGCGCTGCATGCTGCGGCTGATGCGCGGGTCGCCGTAGTAGCTCACTTCGCCCGAGCCGCCGATGCTGATGCTTAAGTCATCCTTGGCCCACACTTGCGCCTCGCCCGAGCCGCCGATGCTCACCTGCACCTCGCGCGCGGCCAGGCGGCCCGCCTGGATGTTGCCCGAGCCGCCGATCGATGCCGTCAGCTGTTCCGTCTTGCCGCTGGCTTTGAAGTTGCCGCTGCCGCCGATGGCGACAGCCACCGCGCGGCTGTCGAGGTCGCGCGCATTGATGGAGCCCGAGCCGCCCACGTCGAAGCGCAGTTTCTCGGCGCGCAAGCCCGTTGCCGTGACGTTGCCCGAGCCGCCCACGCTGATGCGCTCCACCTGGCGCGCCTGGATGACGATGGTCAGGCTGCTCTGGCGGAAGTTGGCGTTGCGCTTGGCGGGCCGGATGCGCAGGGTGCCGTTTTCCACCGCCGTCTCGATCAGCGGCAGGATATTGTCGTCGGCCTCGATGGTGACGCTGTCCGTATTGCCGATACGCAGCTCGACCGTGCCCGGCACGTTCAGCGCCACGCCATGGAAGCTGCCCACTTCGCGTGTCTGTTTTTGCAGCTTGCCGCTGCCCTGGATGCTGTTGCCGGAGATCCAGTCGAGCGGCGACGCCAGCGCCGGCGCGGCCGGGATGGCCAGGGCGCAGACGGCCAGCAGCAGGGCGGTAGTGGCACGGGCATGGCGTGGCTGGAAAAGTGTCGGTGTCATTCTTGCTCCCTGTTTTGAATTGGACTGCATGCATGGTATGCCAGCCGGTGGCGCCTGCGCAGCGCGCTGCGACAGACTGCGCCAGCAGCGGCATGGAATGCAGGAGGATGCGACAGGATGGCATGAGGTATCATGCCGGTATTGGACATACGACGAGCGGTACGCGCCGCTCACACTACTGGAATTACATGCTGATCATCACCATCAAACAGGGCAAGGAAAAGAGCTTGCTGGGCCAATCGTGGATTTACGCGTCCGCGATTGAAAAAGTCGAAGGCAAGCCGCAGGAAAAAATGAAGCCCGGCTCGACGGCCATCGTGCAAAGCTCGTCGAAGCAATTCATCGCCCGCGCCGCCTACAATTCGAAGTCGCAGATTCGCGCGCGCATCTGGAGCTTCAAGGAAGACGAACCGGTCGATCACGCGCTGATCAAGCGCCGCGTCAAGGCTGCCATCGAGAAAAAGCTGCCAGCCATCAAGAAGGCGGGCGAAAACCAGCTGTTGACCCTGATCAAGGGCGAAGACGAGGGCTTGCCCGGTCTGGTGGTGCAGCTGTTTGGCGGCGTGCAAGGCTATCTGATCTGCGAATTCAATGCGGGCGGCGTCGACGCGTGGAAAGTGGCCATCGTGCAATCGCTGATGGCGTCCACCGCTTGCGTCAACGTGTACGAGCGCTGCGACGACCTGATGCGCAAGGGCGAAGGCTTGCCCCTGATCGACGGCGCCCTGGCCGGCGAAGAGCCGCCCGATGAAGTCATGCTGACGGACAACGGCGTGCGCTATGCGCTGGATCTGAAGACGGGACATAAGAGCAAGTTCCGTTGAGAGCGGCTGCCTGACAAGAAAAAAGCCGGCGCGAGCCGGCTTTTTTACTTCATATGCGTGTCTGCAAAACGTTCAGGGCAAGGCGCATCGACGCAGACAGTACGAATAGTACGGCAAGGAGATGCAACGCCGCCATGGACGTTTTTCAGGCGCGCTACTCCAGCGGCACGCTGCGGTAGCGATTCACTTCCAGTGCGCTCACCGCCGGCGCATCATTGCCCCACGAAGCGCGCAGATACGTGACCACGGCCGCCACCTCGGCGTCATCCATGACGGGGCCGAACGGCGGCATGCCGTAGGGACGCGGGTTGCCGGTGGTCCCCGGCGCGAAGCCGCCGTTGAGCACGAGACGGATGGCGTTGACGGCCGAGTCCGTCGTCAGCGCGCGGTTGCCGGCCAGCGGCGGGTAGCCGGGTGGCACGCCCTTGCCGTCGGCCTGGTGGCAGCTCGCGCACTGCGCTTCATACAGTTTCGCGCCCAGCGCCAGTTGCTGCCGACCTTGCTCCGAGGTGTCGCGCGGCGCCTTTTTCGCCGCTTGCGCGGGACCGGGCAAGCTTTTCAGGTACACGGCCATCGCCTGCACGTCGGTGCTGCCCATGTGCTGCAAGCTTTGCCGCACCACCTCGGCCATGGGGCCGAAGACGGTGGCGCGCGGCGAGACGCCCGTTTGCAGCAATTCCACGATATGCGCCGTGTCCCAGTCACCGAGGCCTGCTTCCGCGTCCGACGTCAGCGAGGGCGCATACCAGCCCAGTACGGGGATCAGGCCGCCCGACAGGCCGTCGTCGCTGCCGCCCAGCGTGGTGCGGCTGCTATGGCAGGCGCTGCAGTGGCCCAGGCCCTGCACCAGGTAGGCGCCGCGGTTCCATTCCATGCTTTTAGTCGTGAGCGGCTGGTATACGCCCGGCTTGAAATACAGCGCGCGCCAGGCGGCCAGCGCGATCTGCTGGTTGTAGGGGAAGCGCAGCGCGTGCGGTGCGTTCGCCTGCCTGTGCGGCGGCACGCTCTGGAAATACGCGTACAGCGCGTCGCTGTCCTCGCGCTGCACCTTGGTGTAGCTGGTGTAGGGAAAGGCCGGATACAGCAGCCGGCCATCCTTCGACTTGCCATTGTGTATGGCGCGCCAGAAATCGTCTGCCGTCCAGCTGCCGATGCCCGTTTCCTTGTCGGCCGTGAGGTTGGGCGAGAGCACCTTGCCGAACGGCGTCTGCAAGGCCCGTCCGCCCGCGTAGGGCACGCCGCCACGCGTCGTGTGGCAGGCCATGCAGTCGCCCGCCTTGGCCAGGTAGGCGCCGCGCGCGACCAGCTGCTGCGGGCTCAGGGTGCTGGCAACGGCGGGCGGGCCGATGTCGTCGTCCGGGTACAGCAGGAACTTGGCGCTGCCGCCGGCGATCAGCACCAGACCTGCCGCGATCATCCATTTCTTCATGGCGCCACCTGCGCGGTAGAGCCTGGCACGCCGCCACAGTGCAGCGGCAAGGGCAGGGCGATGCCGCTGGCGGGACGCGCGTCGGCGCTGGCCACCTGCGTACCCAGCCAGGCCGAGACGGCGCCCACGTCCGCGTCCGACAGGCGCTGCGCCACTTGCGCCATGCAGTCGGGCGCATGGGCGCGGCGGATGCCGTTCTTCCAGGCGCCCAGCTGGGCGTTGATGTAGTCGCGCGGCAAGCCCAGCAAGCCGGGGATGGCGGGCGCCACGCCGGCCAGTTTCTCGCCATGGCAGGAGATGCAGGCGGGAATCTTTTTCCCACTGTCGCCGTGCAGCACCAGCTGCTTGCCACGCGCCAGGGCTGTCGCACCGGCGCTGCTGGGCTGGGCCGGCGGCGGGGCAGGGTGCTGCGCCGCAAAATACTCGGCGATTTCACGCAGGTAATCGTCCGGCAAGTGCTCGACCATGTAGTTCATCATCGGATACTGGCGCCTTCCCTCGCGGAAATTGAGCAGCTGGTTGTACAGGTAGCCGGCCGGCTTGCCGGCGATGCGGGGAAAGAAGGCGTCGTGGCGTTCCTTGGGCGCATGGCAGGCCGTGCACGCCTTGATGCGCTGTTCCAGGCTGTCGTGGCCGACTGGCACGCTGGCCGGTGCGGCCAGCGCCATGCCGGGCAAGGCGCAAGCCAGGGCCAGCACCAGCACAAGGGGGGAATGCGGTAGCATGGAGAGTTGCATGGGGAAATAACCTGTCTCGTCGGTCGGTGGCGTGCCGGTGTTGCTGCCCGGATGTTGTTACCCTAGCATATAACGGGCGCTGTCACTGTGACAGGATCAGTTATGCAATAAAAATACGGATCAGTTTGAGGAGCAGGGTTGAAACGATATGAAGAATTGGCGGAAGAAGTCGCCGCCATGATCAGCACGCAGCTGTTGCTGCCTGGTGATAAGTTGCCTTCCGTGCGCCAGCAGCATGCGCGCAGGGGTGTGAGCCCGTCGACGGTGTTCCAGGCGTATTACTTGCTCGAAGCGCGCGGCATGATCGTCTCGCGCCCCCGCTCCGGCTATTACGTGGCGCCGCAGCGCGCCGCGCTGGCACCCGAGCCAGACAGCTCGCGCCCGCTCGACGCCAGCACCACCGTCGATGTCAGCGACCTGGTCTTCGAGGTGCTGGGTGCCGTCGGCGCGCGCGATATCGTGCCCTTCGGCTCGGCATTTCCCAGTCCGCATCTGTTTCCGATGGAACGGCTGGCGCGTGCCGTGTCGGCCAGCATGCGCCGCCTCGACCCCTGGAGCACGGTCACGGATTTATCCTTGGGCAATGCGGAATTGCGCCGCCAGATCGCGCTGCGCTACCAGCTCGACGGCGTGCTCGTTTCCAGCGACGACATCGTCATCACGAATGGCGCGCTGGAAGCGCTGAACCTGTGCCTGCAAGCCGTCACGCGGCCCGGCGACACGGTACTGATCGAGTCGCCCAGCTTTTATGCCTGTTTGCAGGCGCTGGAGCGGCTGGAACTCAAGGCCGTCGAGATAGCCACCAGCCCGCGCGACGGCGTCGACCTGGCGGCGCTGGAAGAGTTGCTGCAACGTCACCAGCCCAAGGCGTGCTGGCTGATGACGAGTTTTCAGAATCCCCTGGGCAGCCTGATGCCGCCGGAAAAGAAACGCGCACTGGTGGCACTGCTGGCGCGCCATGGCGTGCCGCTGATCGAGGATGATGTGTATGGCGAGCTGTATTTCGGCAAGCAGCGCCCCGGCCTGACGAAAAGCCATGACAGTGCGGGTCTGGTCATGCATTGCAGTTCGTTCTCGAAGACTCTGGCGCCCGGTTTTCGCCTGGGCTGGGCCGTGGCGGGCCGCTACGCGCGCCAGGTCGAGCGTTTGAAACTGACCACCAGCCTGTCGGCGCCGATACCGCTGCAGATGGCGCTGGCCGATTACCTGGCGCACGGCGGCTACGACCGCCATTTGCGCCAGCTGCGGCTGACCCTGGCGGCGCAGCAAAACACCATGCTGCAAGCCATCGCCGTGCATTTTCCGCCCGGCACGCGGGTGACGCGGCCGCAGGGCGGCTATTTCGTCTGGGTCGAGATGCCTGCCGGCATCGATGCGCTGGCCTTGCACCGCAGCGCGCTGGCGGCCGGCATCAGCATTGCGCCCGGCCCCATCTTTTCCGCCACGCGCGCGTTCCGTCATTGCATCCGTCTCAATTACGGCCACCCGTGGAGCGCGCAGCTGGAAGAAGCCATCGCCACGCTGGGGCGGCTGGCGCTGGCGGCAAGCGGCGCGTGAAAAAAAAGTCCCTTGCGGCAGCAAGTGTTTCATTCCAAAAAGAAATATTGCTGTTATATTGATGTATCTATAACTAGTGATGGGAATGATAATGGATAACACGCAGCCGGAAGTGGGTCGTACGCAAGATACGACGCTGGCCATTTTGTCCCACGTTGGCGGCTTGTTCACCAGCTGGGTGGCACCGCTGATCATTTATTTGATCAAGAAGGATGATGCGGATAAATTTTCGGCCGAGAACGCCCGCGAGGCGCTGAATTTCCAGATCACCCTGATCATCTGGTATTTCGCCTGCTTCATCCTGTCGTTCGTGCTGATTGGCCTGTTCCTGTTCTGGGTGGTGGCGCTGGCCAACCTGGTGTGCTCGATCGTCGCGGCCGTCAAGGCCAGCAATGGCATCACTTACCGTTATCCCTTGACCTTGCGCCTCGTCAAATAAGCTTGCGCCGGCCGCCGGGTTTCATCCCGGACGGCCGGGCAGGGCCAGGAAGGCGGCAAAGTCGGGCGCCACCGTGCTGGTGGCGCCTGTTTCGTGCGACCACAGCACGACCACCGGTTCACCGCTCGGCCCCGTTTGCGCATAGTCAAAGCAGTAATAGTCGCCCGTGCCGAACTGGGCAAAGGGCAGCAGGGTACTCGCATCGTTGCCGCCATCCACATGCTCCAGCCATTCCTGCCAGCTCGTGTTGTAGTGGCGCGCTATCGATTCCCACGTCTTGCGCGCATTGGCTTCATCGTAGACGGGAAACACGCTCAAGGCGCCCAGCGCGCGGCCATTGTTTGGCAATAACCATTGCACGTAGGACGCGGGCAGCGTTCGCCCCAGCGCCTGTTCGGCGGCGGCGATCGCTGCCAGGCTGGTACCGATGGACTTGTTCTTGCTCATGCTGCAGGATGGCGCGCCGGCTCAGGCGGCGATAGGCGGCGGGACAGGTGGCGTGCTGGCGCGCGGGGCTTTTTGCGGCGTTACTTTACCGCCGTCGGCGATCCAGCGGCGGTACACGCGCAGGGCCACTTGCGCATCGTCGGCCGCGTACAGGATCTGCTTTTCCGTCAGGCGCGAGGTGGCCCAGTTGGTGGTGGAGATTTTTTTCGATTTCTGCAGATGCAGGCCGAAGAACTTGGCCACGGCTGTCTTGGCGCCCAGGTCGTTGCGCTGGCCGCCGCGCAGGGCGACGGACAGGTCGAGCACCTGAACCGGAACAATGCCCAGTTTGTTGCGCAGGCGCTTGACGTCGTCGGACAGGCCAAAGCCCACCTTCAGGGTGGTGGTCGATTCGAGGATGGCTTTCAGTTCGGCCAGGGCCGGCGCAGGCGTGCTGCCCACCTGGAACAGGTAGGCGATGTCGTCGGTGGCCAGCTGGATCAGGTGCGGCCCCGTGGAGGACTCGCCCTTGACAAACGTCGGCTTCGATTCCGTATCGAAGCCGATGGCGTCCGCGGCCAGCAGGGCGGCCATGGCCGCTTTTGCATCGTCACTGGTGCGTACCAGCTTGACGTGCTCGAGTGCAATGCCTTGATACGGGGGCAGTGGCGGTGCGGCAGCTGTGTCCATGAAACCGGATCAGCCTTTGCGCGAGAATTTCGCGGTCAGCTGATTCAGTTTTTCCAGGCGCAAACGGTTCGCTTCTTCGGCCGCCGCCGCGTCGCGTTCGGCTTTCTTGCGCTCGGCTTCTTTCTTGAAGCGCTGCTGCAATACTTGCGTGGCGTGGTCGCGGTGGGTTTGCGTCACTTCCGCGCCGGCAGTGCCGTCGAGGTCGTAGCGGATCTTGGCTTTTTCCATCATGCGCAGGTAGCGCAGCGAACCCGTGTGGATGCCCAGCGCCGTGCGCATCAGCTTGCGGTCCAGGTCCGGCAGGCGCGCCAGGATCTGCTTGTCGATACCGATCGACAAGGGCAGGCAATCGCGGAAAGGCGGGAATTGCTCCTGGAACTGCTTCAGCAGCGCGCGCGCGGTCAGGCCGGCAGGTGCCGGCGTGGTCGCCGCTGCGGCCGGTGCCGCCGCTGGGGCTGCATCGACTGGCGTGTCAGGAGTGGTGGCTTGCTGGTCTGGCGTGGAGCTGGTCATCGACATCATTGGTTGGGCTATAAAAGGGGAGCATAGCACGCGCCACAGGCAAGTGCATTGTCTTTTTTGGCAACTTGCGCAGAGATAAGCGGGTCCGTACTACAGTGCACGCAGCGCGAAATGCGGGAAATGTGTATAATGTCGGCTTGCGCTGATGACTGGGCCCCGTGTTTGACGGTCTGGCTCAGGTGTGCAGGGGATAGGAGCAGTGCGGTGCAGGGCCATCATTATTGATATTTTTGATATCAGATATTTTGCTTATCAATTATCCAGATAACAGGCCTTCGTGCATAATCTTGCTCTCCGCTGTGTCTTCACTGAACAACAATAGATTCAAGCCCGTTCTGGTACGGGCTTTTTTTCATTCCGCAATGTACATCGCTTATTTATCTGATCCGGCTTCGGCCCCGCCGCCCTCATTGCGGGATGCGCGGGCTTTGAGCGCCCTGATAAGCAGGCGCCGCTGCCGTTAACGGCAGCCGCAACAATACGCTCCATCGAGTCCGGTTTCGCAGGCTTAGGTGGAATCATTCACTTCGCGCCGACACCATCTGGTCTCGCATTAAGAGATATCTCATGAAGAATACGCCAAAAACTTTAACGTTGTCCGCCAAGGCGCCACGCCCAGCCGCGGCACCACTTGCCGTACCCAAAACGACTTTATCTTACTTCATCGATAATGCGCAAGCGAATCCGGAAGCGACCGTCACGACGGCGCCCACCGTCGTCACCGTGGTGAAGAAAAGCCGCTCGCGCCTGGCCGCCGTGCCACCGGCCGATGCGGCTGTGGAAGCGGCCGTCAGCGCCCCGGCTGCCGAGGCTGTTGCCGACGTGGCCGAGTCCGCCGAAGCCGTACCGGCCAAGACGCCAAGCGTGAAGATCGCCCCCGGCGCCAAGGCCGCGGCCGCGCCGCGCAAGGTCAGCGAAAGCGCCGCCACGAACAAAGTGGTGACGGCAGCCCGTTCGAAAGTCGTGCGCGCCAAGCCTGAAGTGGCGCCCGTGACCATCATCACCGGCGCGCAAGTGGTCAGCAAGACCACCGACGCCGATGCCCTTGCCGCCATCGATACCTCGAATTACTTCTTGCCGACCGTCAAGGTGCCAGGCCGCCGTGGCCGCAAACCAAGTGAATTCACGCCGGAAAACGATGAAGTGGCAGCACTCAACGCCGTCGAGCGCGCCGAATTGAAGGCCGTGTCGAAAGCGCGCGACCGCAAGGCCAAGGGCGGCCTGGCCGATGCACTGGGCGATCCGGAAGCCTCGGCAGCGGACCTGGAACGCCGCCGCAAGCAGATCACGGGCTTGATCAACATGGGCAAGGAACGCGGTTTCCTCACCTATGCCGAGATCAATGACCAATTGCCGGAAAACATCATCGATCCGGAAGCGATCGAAGGCATCATCGCCACCTTCAACGACATGGGCATCGCCGTCTACGAGCGCGCCCCTGACGCGGAAAGCCTGTTGTTGACCGACAACGTCGCCACCGTCACCAGCGACGATGAAGTGGAAGCGGCTGCCGCGACCGCCCTGTCGACGGTCGACTCCGACTTCGGCCGCACCACCGACCCCGTGCGCATGTACATGCGTGAAATGGGCGCCGTGGCGCTGCTGACGCGCGAAGGCGAGATCGAGATCGCCAAGCGCATCGAAGGCGGCCTGAAAGACATGATCCAGGCGATTTCCGCCTGCCCCACCACCATCGGCGAAATCGTTGCGCTGTCGCAAAAAATTGCGCGCGACGAAATCAAGGTCGATGAAGTGGTCGACGGCTTTGTCGACTTGAACGAAAGCAATGCCCCGGCGCCTGCCGCTGCCCCCGCGCCTGCTGCTGCCAGCGGTGACGACGAGGAAGAGGAAGAAGAAGCCGAGGAAGAAGATGGCGACGCGAACGGCGGCGCGGCCGGCTTCTCCAGCGAGCAGCTGGCGCAGCTGAAAAAGAATGCGTTGGAGAAATTCAACGTCATTTCGACGCAGTACGAGAAGATGCGCAAGGCGCCCGAGGGTTATAACTCGAAAGCCTACGTCAAGGCGCAGGAAGCCATTTCGCAGGAATTGCTGGGCATCCGCTTCACGGCCAAGGTCGTCGAAAAGCTGTGCGACACCCTGCGCGGCCAGATGGAAGAAGTGCGCCACATCGAGCGCGCCGTGCTGGAACTGTGCGTGAACAAATGCGGCATGCCGCGCGCCCACTTCATCAAGGTGTTCCCGGGCAATGAATGCGACCTGGAATGGGTCGACCGCGAAGTCGATTGCAAGTATCCGTACAGCGCCATCCTCAGCCGCAACGTGCCTGCCGTCAAGGAACTGCAAAAGAAGATGATCGACCTGCAAGCGCGCGTGGCCTTGCCGCTGGCTGACTTGCGCAAGATCAACAAGCAGATGGCTGCCGGCGAAAAGCGTGCGCGTCACGCGAAACGCGAAATGACGGTCGCCAACTTGCGTCTGGTCATCTCGATCGCCAAGAAATACATCAACCGCGGCTTGCAATTCCTCGATCTGATCCAGGAAGGCAACATCGGCTTGCTGAAGGCGGTCGATAAATTCGAATACCGTCGCGGCTACAAGTTCTCGACCTACGCCACCTGGTGGATACGCCAGGCGATCACGCGTTCGATCGCCGACATGGCCCGCACCATCCGCGTGCCGGTACACATGATCGAAACGATCAACAAGATGAACCGCATCTCGCGCCAGATCATGCAGGAAACGGGCAGCGAACCGGACCTGGCGACCCTGGCCGTCAAGATGGAAATGCCGGAAAACAAGGTGCGCGAGATCATGAAGATCGCGAAAGAGCCGATTTCCATGGAAACGCCGATGGGCGAAGATGGCGATTCGCAACTGGGCGACTTCATCGAAGACAACACCACCCTGGCACCGCTGGACGCCGCGCTGCATGCGTCGATGCGCAATGTGATCAAGGAAGTGCTGGACTCGCTGACGCCGCGCGAAGCGAAAGTGCTGCGCATGCGTTACGGCGTGGAAATGTCGAACGACCACACGCTGGAAGAAGTGGGCAAGCAGTTCGACGTGACGCGCGAGCGCATCCGCCAGATCGAGGCGAAAGCCATGAGCAAGCTGCGCCAGCCTTCGCGTTCGGACAAACTCAAGACTTTCCTCACGCAAAACTAAGCGTAGGGCAAGTACACAAAAAAAGAGGCGCAAGCCTCTTTTTTTTCGTCCATCCGTAGCGTTGGCTTACATGAAACGCGTGCGCGCGCCCAGCAGGCCCATGCGATAGTTGCGCTGCAATTTGTACAGCACCACGCCGCTGGCGGAGATGAGGATGGTGATGAGCAGCCAGTCCAATGGATTGCTGCGCTGCGGTGCGGGCGCCGCTTGCGACGGCACGGCGAAGGCCTGGAACTTGTGGCCCGTGTAGATGGCGCCGACCACCAGGCCCGCATCGGTGATCTTGTTGGTCAGGTACAGGCCGTCGTCGCGGCGGCGCACCGTCATCACGCCTTCCTTGTAGACAAAGGTCATCGGTTCAAAGCCTTTGATGCTGACGCTGCCGACGACGTGTCCGGCCGCGTTGACTGCCGTGGCGTAGCTGTCGCCCTGGCCTATCATGGCGCCCAGGTCGAGCATGCGCCTGCCGTCCCAGGCAAACGCATGCCAGCGGCGCTTCTCCGTTTCCGATGCGCCCACGACCAGGCCTGCGTCATTGATGGCAGTGGCTGAACTGATGCGTCCGCCGGGCAGGGTGCCGATTTCCTGCAGGCCCGTGCCGGGGCGGTAGACGAAGGCGCGGCGGTAGCCGTCGCCGCGCTGCGCCGTGCCCACCACCACGCCATGTGTGTTCAGGCCGCTTGCATAGCTGCTGGCGCCGCCCAGGGTACCCAGGTCTTGCAGGCTGTGGTCGGCTTTCGTGACAAAGGCGTGGAAGTCGCCGGCGCTGGTGTCGGCATAGCCGGCGATCATGCCGTCGCGCGTGATGGCCGTGGCATAGCTGCTGGTGCCGCCCAGAGTGCCCAGGTCGCGCATGCCGCCTGCCGCGTCGTAGCGGAAGGCGTGCCAGGCGCCACCGGCCGTTTGCGCCGAGCCGACCACCACGCCATGGGTATTGATGGCCTTGGTAAAGCCTTCATTGCCGCCCAGGGTGCCCAGTTCGCGGATGCGGCCATGCTGATAGGTCACGGCGCGGCGCCGTCCTTCTTCTTCCATGATGATGCCGGCCACCAGGCCGGCCGGGTTCAGGTCGGAAGCGATGCTGCCATTGCCATCCCTTTCACCAAAGCCGCGTTCGGCATAGGTGGTGGCGCTGGCGGTGGGGATAGCGGCCAGCAGGAGCAGGCCGAGCAGTGGGGCGGGGAAGCAGGCGAACCGTGGCAGCATGATAGTTTCCTCAAAGAAAAAACTTACTATACTTTTTTATGGCGCAAATGCATACTTAATTTGCTACTGTTTTTGCTAATTTTTGTGTTTTGGCATGATCGGCATGGCGCTGGCCTGCCTGCTGGGGCAGGTGGATGGCCAGCGCCGTGCCACGGCCCGCCTGGCTGTCGATGCGCAGTTCGCCGCCCAGCGCATGGACACGTTCGCGTATGCTTTTCAGGCCGAAGGCGGCCCGCTTGCCGTGGTCGCCCGGCTGCATGCCGATGCCGTTGTCGCTGATGCGCAGGACGATGGCGTCCGCATCTTGCGCCAGCGCCACTTCCACTTCGCTGGCCTGGGCGTGGCGCACGATGTTCGACAACGATTCCTGCAGCACGCGGAAGATGGCCGACGTCTGGCGCTGGTCCAGGCCCAGGTCGGGCGCCTCGCTGTCGAGCGTGAGCCGGTAGCGGATGGCGCCACGGCTCTCCATCTGGCGGATCAGCCACTCGGCCGCCGGGCCCAGTCCCAGCTCCAGGGTACTGGGATGCAAGTCATTGATGATGGTGCGCACCGAGCGGATGGTGGCGTCGATGGTGTCGAGCACGCGCTGTGCGTGGCGGTGCAGGCGCGGGTGGCTGGTGGCCGTGCGCGCATGCAGCAGCGACACATCGATGCGCAGCACCATCAGGTTCTGGCCCAGGTCGTCATGAATATCGAGCGCGATGCGGCGCCTTTCCTGTTCCTTGATGGTTTGCTGGTGGTCGCTCAGTTCGCGCAGCTGGGCCAGCGTACGCCGCAGGTTTTCCTCGTTGCGCTTGCTTTCCGTGATGTCGATGCCCATGGCGATGATCATCTGCGGCCGGCCTTGCGCGTCGAAGATGGGTTTTTTATGCGTCTGCAGCAGGCGGTTTTCCTGCAGCCGCGCATTCCATACCAGTTCTTCGCGGATCACCACCTGGCGGCTGGCAAACGCTTCCTGGTCCGCCGTGTGGAATCCCTGGGTCTGCTCCGCGGGGAAGTGCTGCACGTCGCGTCCTTCGGCGATATCCTGGAATTGCACGCCCCATTGCTGCTCGCAGGCCTGGTTCATCAGCAGCATGCGCGAATCGGCATCTTTCAGGAACAGCGACAGGGGCATCATGGAAATGATGTCCTGCAGCCGCTCTTCGCTGCGCGCCAGGGCCGCTTCCGTTTGTGCGCGCATGGCGATTTCCGCGGAGAGCTGGAGATTGACATCGAGCAGTTGGGCCGTGCGCAGGGCCACGCGGCTTTCCAGCTCCGCATGGGCCAGGCTCAACGCGTGTTCGGCCCGCTTGTGTTCGGTGATGTCGCTGGCCAGCACCAGTGCGCCCGTCACCGTGCCGTGCTGGTCGTACAGGCGGCGTCCGCTGAGCATGGCCCAGCGCTGTGTGCCGTCGCCATGCCGGTATTGCAATTCGCCCATGCAGCTATCGCTCGCCGTCTGGCGTAGCGGACACAGGCGCAGCAAGGTGGCCTCGTCGTGGAATTCCTCCATGGAGTGGTGCAGCAGCTGGTCGGCGGGGACACCGAGCATGTCGCACAGGCGCTGGTTGACGTACAGGATACGGCCTTGCGCATCCGTTTGCCACATGCCGTCCTGCGCCGTTTCGCTCAGGTGCTGGTAGCGCAGGAGGCTGGCGTCCAGTTGCGAACGCGTGCTGGCGAGGTGGGTGCGCAGCCTGCGCATCAGCCACATGGCCGTGCCGGCGGCGCTCGCCAGCAGCAGGGTCAGCCAGACATGCTCCCAGAAGTCGAGGGCCGGCCAGGCCGCACCGGCCAGCCAGCCCAGCATGATCAGGATGAGGGCGGCGCAGGCTGCACTCAGCGTTTCAATCGACCATTTGCTCATCCGCGTCCCTGGCGTCATGGTTGGCCGCTGCGGTGTGCATGGGGCCTAAGTGGGGAAGGTGTCAACCGCTAGTGTAATACCAATTGTTGTTTTATTGAGAATATTTTGTAATTGGGCAAGAAAAAGGGCCGGCCCTTGCGGTGCCGGCCCTTGTCTGCCGATGGCAGCCTGGCGCGATCAGCCCGTGTTGCGCAGACCGGCCGCCACGCCGTTGATCGACAGCTGGATGCCGCGGTGGACCCTTTCGTCGATCTTGCTTTCCGCCGACAGGGCGCGGTTGCGCTTGATCAATTCCACCTGCAAGTGGTTCAGCGGGTCGAGATAGGCGAAGCGGTTCTGGATCGAGCGGGCCAGCAGCGGATTGCCCGCCAGGCGCTCCGTGTTGCCGGTGATCAGCTCCAGGCAGCGCAAGGTGTTGCCATGCTCGTCCGTGATGCGCTTGTAGATGCGTTCGCGCAAGTCCTGGTCTGCCACCAGTTCCGCATAGCGCGAGGCAATCGCCAGGTCCGTCTTGGCCAGCACCATGTCCATGTTCGACAGCAGGGTGGCAAAGAACGGCCATTCGGCGTACATGGCGCGCAGGGTGGCGATTTTTTCATCTTTCGACGCGCCGTCGGCCTGGTCGATCCAGGCCTCGATGGCGCTGCCGAAACCGAACCAGCCCGGCAGCAGCAAGCGGCACTGGCCCCAGGAAAAGCCCCAGGGAATGGCGCGCAAGTCTTCGATGCGCTGGTTGGCCTTGCGCGAGGCGGGGCGCGAACCGAGGTTCAGCTCGGCGATTTCCGCAATCGGCGTGGCCGAGAAGAAGTACTCCGTAAAACCCGGCGTTTCATACACGAGGTGGCGGTAGGCGTGATAGGCCAGGTCCGACAGCTGCGCCATCACGGCTTCGAACTGCGCCAGCTCGCTTGCGTGCGCGGGATTGGCCGCCTGCGGCGCCAGGCTTGCTTCGAGGGTGGCGGCGACCAGCAATTCCAGGTTGCGCCGGCCGATTTCCGCGTTGGAAAACTTCGAGGCGATGATTTCGCCCTGTTCCGTCAGGCGGATCTGGCCGTTGACGGTGCCCGGCGGCTGAGCCAGGATGGCTTCGTAGCTGGGTCCGCCGCCGCGTCCTACCGTGCCGCCGCGCCCATGGAACAGGCGCAGCTTGACGCCGGCCTTCTGGAAGTCGGACACCAGCGCCAGTTCCGCCTTGTACAGTTCCCAGTTCGATGTGAGGAAACCGCCATCCTTGTTCGAATCGGAATAGCCGAGCATGACTTCCTGCAATTGTCCCTGCTTGGCGATCAATTGCTTGACCAAAGGCAAGGCCATGACCTCGCTCATGATGCCGGCCGCGCGCTGCAGGTCGGGGATCGTTTCGAACAGGGGAATGACCATCAGCTCGCACGTGCTCTCGCCGTCGTCTGCTGCCTTCCAGTCGGTGCGCAGCAAGCCCGTTTCCTTTTGCAGCAGTAACACTTCCAGCAGGTCGGACACGGTTTCCGTGTGCGAAATGATGTAGTTGCGGATGGCCCGCGCGCCGTAGCGCTGACGGATGTCGCGCGCCGCGCGCAGGATCGCCAGCTCGGAATCCGTTTCCGTGGCGTAGGCGATGTAGGGCGAGTACAGCAAACGCGGCTGGGCCAGTTCGCTCAGCAGCAGTGTCTGCTTGTCTTCCTCGGACAGCGACGTGTAATCGGCGGCCACGCCGCTGTGCGCGAACAGGTCGGCCAGCACGCGCTCGTGCACGTCGGACGTCTGGCGCATGTCCAGCGACGCCAGGTGGAAACCGAAGATGTCGGCCGCGCGCGCCAGGGTGGCCAGGCGCGGGCGCACCAGGGCCGCGCCGTGGTGCGATTCGAGCGAGGCGACGATGGTGCGCAAGTCGGCGACAAACGCGCCCGCGTCCGGATAGGCGGCCGCCGGCCCCACTTCCTTGCGCAGGATATTGGTGGCGCCCAGCGCGCGGGCGGTGGCGGCCAGGCGCGCATAGATGCCGATCAGGGCGCGGCGGTACGGTTCATCGCTGCGGTGCGGCGAGGCGTCCGGCGACTGGTCGGCCAGTGCCTGCAATTCGGCGCTGACGCCCACCATCAGGGTCGAGACGGACAATTCCGCGCCCAGCGCGTGCACTTCGTCGAGGTAAAAGTCGAGGATGGTGGTGGCGTGGCGTGCCAGCGCGTGCTGCATGGTGCCCGCATTCACGTTCGGGTTGCCGTCGCGGTCGCCGCCGATCCAGCTGCCCATCTGCACGTAGGCGGCATTGATCGGTTCGATGGTGCCGTCGCCGTTCGGGTACTCGGCGGCGATATCGTCCTCGATGTCGTCATACAGGCCCGGCAGTTCGCGCAGGAAGGTGATGCGGTAGTAGGACAGGGCGTTTTCGATCTCGTCGGCCACCGTCAGCTTCGAGTAGCGCAGCATGCGCGTCTGCCACAGGGTGGAGACGCGCGAGCGCAGCAGCTGCATGTTGGCGTGCCGCTCTTTCGGCGTCTGCGGCAGGTCGCGCTCGGCCAGCAGGCGGGCGATGTCGTGCTCGGCGTCGAGAATGCTCTTGCGCTGCACTTCCGTCGGGTGGGCGGTCAGCACAGGGGCGATCAGCGCCTCCTGGAAGAAGGTGTCGACCGTCTTGCGCGGCACGCCGGCGGCGCGCAGTTTTTTCAGCGCGAAGCTGATGCTGCCCTTTTGCGCTGGCGAGCCGGCCAGCAGGTGGGCGCGGCGGCGGCGGATGTGGTGTTGATCTTCCGCAATGTTGGCCAGGTGTGAAAAATAGGAAAAGGCGCGCACCACGGAAATCGTCTGTTCGCGGCTCAGTTCTTTCAGCATGGCGTCGAGTTCCAGCGCGGCGCCGGCGTCCGCTTCGCGGCGGAAGCGCACGGACGTCTGGCGTATGGTTTCCACCACATTGAAGACGGCGTCGCCTTCCTGCTCGCGCAACACGTCGCCCAGCAGGCGGCCCAGCAGGCGGATATCTTCTTTCAGTGGCGCGTCCTTGTCGGAACCGGCCGCTGGAACTATTTCTGGTGCTACTGCGTCATTGAGCATAATAAAGAACCAAAGTAAGTGTAAAAGCAAGGGAATGTGGATCGCACCGGGCGTTTGGCCGCAGAGGGGAGGGGGCGCATGATAAAATTTGTGGTCTTCAACATGGACGCTAGCCTGACTTGGCCTTCTAGGCCAAGGGATAACGATTATAGCGACGCCGGGTGCCTTTTCGATATAAATTGATATCGGACGGGCGAATTGGCAACGATAATGACAACGACAGCCACAGCGAAAGAACTTGTTTTGAAAGCATCCGAATTGACCCCGAACGAATTGAATATTCCTGCCCGCCTGGTGATCGCCACGCGCGAGAGCCGCCTTGCCATGTGGCAAGCGGAACACGTGCGTGCGCGCCTGGCCGCCCTGTATCCGCAGTGTAGCGTTGAAATTCTCGGCATGACCACACGCGGCGACCAGATTCTGGACCGCGCCCTGTCCAAGGTAGGCGGCAAGGGCCTGTTCGTCAAGGAGCTGGAAGTGGCGATGGAAGAAGGCCGCGCCGACCTGGCCGTGCATTCGCTGAAAGACGTGCCGATGGAGTTGCCAGAAGGCTATAGCCTGGCCGCCATCCTCGAGCGCGAAGACCCGCGCGACGCGTTCGTGTCGAACGACTACGCCAGCCTGGCCGAGTTGCCGCACGGCGCCGTGGTCGGCACCAGCAGCCTGCGCCGCCAGTCGCTGATCGCCGCGCGCTACCCGCACCTGACGATCCTGCCCTTGCGCGGCAACCTCGATACGCGTTTGGGCAAACTGGACCGTGGCGATTACGCCGCCATCATCCTGGCCGCCGCCGGCCTGAAACGCCTGGGCCTGGCATCGCGCATCCGCGCCGTGCTGGCGCCGGAAGACAGCCTGCCGGCCGCAGGGCAGGGCGCCATGGCGATCGAAATCCGCAGCGGCCGCGTTGACGGCGCCGACCTGGTGCGCCTGCTGGCGCCGCTGAACCACACGGCCACGGCGCAAGCCGTTACGGCCGAGCGCAAGGTGTCGAAGATTTTCGGCGGCAGCTGCCAGATTCCGCTGGCCGCCTTTGCCACCGTCGAGGGCGAACAGATGCGCTTGCGCGCCATGGTCGCCACGCCGGACGGCGCGCGCATGGCCAGCGCTGACGTCTGCGGCCCGGCCGGCGCGCCGGAACAGCTGGGCGAGCAAGTGGCCGAATTGCTGCGCGGCCAGGACGCCGCCGGCATCCTCGCCTCGTGCGCGGTCACGCCCGACAACCATGAAGGCCTGGCGCCGCATGCCTGACAGCGTGGTGATCACGCGGCCTGCGGCGCAGGCAGGGCCGCTGGCCGCCAAAATTGCGGCGCTGGGCTGGCCCGTGACCCTGCTGCCGCTGCTGGAAATCCACGCGCTTGACGGCGAGGACGAATGCGCGCAGCTGCAAGCCGTGCTGGCGCGCCTGGCCGATTACGACCTGGTGGCGTTTGTTTCGCCCAACGCCATCGATTGCGTCTTTGCGCACCTGGCCGTCTGGCCGCCTGGCGTGCCGCTGGCCGTGGTGGGAGAGGGCAGCAAGATGGCCTTGGCCGCGCATGGCGTCACGCACGCCAACGCCAGCATCACCAGCCCGTTTGACACGGCGCGCAGCGATTCCGAACATCTGTTGCTGGCGCTGGACTTGCCGGCCCTGCGCGGCAAGCGCGTGCTGATCGTGCGCGGCGACGGCGGACGCGACTACCTGGCTGACGGCTTGCGCGCGGCCGGCGCTGAAGTCGAGTTCGTCACGGCTTACCGCCGCAAGGTGCCAACGCTGACGCCGACCTTGCGCGCGACCCTGGAAAAGCTGTTGCAGCATAATAATGACTGGATCATCACCAGCTCGGAAGCGCTGCGCGGTTTGCTGGCGCTGCTGGGCGAAATGGGCGATGAAAAGATGGCTGTTGTGAAAATGCAACAGCAGCATTTGATCGTGCCGCACGCGCGCATTGCACAAACGGCGGCGGCCCTGGGTTTTGCCCGTGTCACCTTGACAGGATCAGGCGACGCAGGAGTGCTCGCCGCGTTACAATCACGACCATGAACGAAATGCCTACACTCTCCGAACCGAATGCAACGCCTGGCGGCGCCGTGAAGACGGCGCCGCAGGCGGCCGACCAACCTGCTGGCCGCGCGCCGACGCTGCTCGAACAGCTGCAAAAGCCCATGAGCATCGCCGTCATCGTGCTGGCCGTGCTGCTGGCTGCGCAAAGCTGGTCGACCAGCAAGCAGATCCGCAACCTGCGCGAAGAAGTAGCCAAGCGCCTGCAAAAGGGCGATGTCAGCAACGCTGAAACGGGCGTGCTGGCGCGCAACGTGCAAGAAGGCACGAAAGAGCTGCAAATCAAGGTGGGCGCGCTGGAAAACCGCCAGAGCGAAACGCAAAGCCAGCAGCTGGCGCTGGAACAACTGTATAACGACTTGTCGAAGAACCGCGACGAGTGGGCGCTGACGGAAATCGAGCAAGTGCTGTCGACGGCCAGCCAGCAGCTGCAACTGGCCGGCAATGTGCCCGGCGCACTGATCGCCCTGCAAAACGCCGACCGCAGCCTGTCGCGTTCCGACAAGCCGCAATTCATCACCATCCGCCGCGCCATCGGGCGCGACATGGAAAAACTCAAGGCCCTGCCCAGCGTCGATTCGACGGGCGTGGCCCTGCGCCTCGATGCCGTGATCGCCCAGATCGACGCCTTGCCGATGCTGTCCGACGAAACGCCGGCCTTGCCGGCCGCGCCGGAAAAGCCGGGCAAAGCCAAGGCCGGGGCCAAGCCCGTGCGCGATGCCAGCGGCAAGCTGGTCGGGCCGCCGGCGCCGGAACCGCTGCTGCAAACAGTGCGCGACGGCTTCAATACCTGGAGCGGCGACATGTGGAATGACGTGCGTCAATTGATCCGCATCCGCAGAGTCGATACGCCGGAAGCGCTGATGCTGTCGCCGACGCAGTCGTATTTCTTGCGGGAAAACGTCAAGCTGCGTCTGCTGAATGCCCGCATGGCCTTGTTGTCGCGCAATGAAACGGCATTCCGCAACGACTTGATCGCTGCGCAGGATGCGCTGGCCAAGTATTTCGACACCCGCGCCAAGAGCACGCAGACGGCGCAAGCCTTGCTGCGCCAGGTGCAGGGCAGCAACCTGGCCATCGAAATGCCAACCTTGTCCGACAGCCTGGCGGCTGTGCGCAACTACAAAGCGAAGTCCTGAGCCCATGCGTCTATTTCTCTGGTTACTCGCCCTGATGGCCGCGGCGATCGGTATCGCCGTGACGGCCCGTTTCAACCCCGGCAACGTGGTGCTGTTCTATCCGCCGTACCGCATCGATTTGTCGCTGAACTTCTTCCTGCTGCTGCAGGTCGTGCTGTTCGTGCTGCTGTACCTGCTGGTGGGCGCCGTGCGCGGCACCGTGCGCATGCCGGCGCAAGTGGCGGCCTACCGCCAGCGCAAGCGTGAGCGCGATGGCAACAAGGGCTTGCGCGAAGCCTTGAAAGCCCTGTTCGAAGGCCGTTTCGGGCATGCCGAGAAGGCCGCCCTGCGCGCCGCCGAGCTGGAAGAAAATGCCGGCCTGGCCGCGCTGATCGGCGCGCGCGCCGCGCACCGCATGCGCCAGTCCGAGCGCCGCGACAGCTGGCTGGCCCGTGTCGAAGGCGATGCCAGCCTGAAAACGGCCCGTTTGATGACGGTGACGGAATTGCTGGTCGACGACCACCAGCCGGAAGCGGCCCTGGCGGCCGTGCGCGAGCTCAATGCCAGCGGCACGCGCCATATCCACGCGCTGCAATGGTCGCTGAAGGCCGAGCAGCAGGCGAAGAACTGGCCGGAAGTGCTGCGTCTCGTGCGTTCGCTCGACAAGCACCGCGCCCTGCATCCGGCCCTGTCGTCGCGCCTGCGCGAGCTGGCCTACGACCATTTGCTGTCCGACCCCTCGCATGACGCCGAATCGCTGATGCGCGTCTGGTCCACCGTGCCCAGCAGCGACCGGGTCAAGCCGTATATCGCCTGCCGTGCCGCCACGGCCCTGAATGCGCGCAGCCTGCACGATGAGGCGCGCCTCGTGTGCGAAGAGTCGCTGGCCGCCGACTGGGACGAGCGCGTCGTGCGCGCCTACCGCGAAGCGGCGGCGCCCGCCGGCACGCCGGCCCTGCTGCTGCAGATCGAGCATTGCGAGCAATGGATGAAACAGCGTCCGCTGGATGCGGAACTGGCGCTGACCCTGGGCACTCTGTGCCTCAAGCAAAAACTGTGGGGCAAGGCCCAGCGCCACCTGGAGCAGGCTTTGTCCGACGCGAACGAGCCGCAAATGGTGCGCGA
>JAEAMG010000481.1_pt1 | contig 44694 bp, 35 predicted proteins | sample 8958741 | NCBI WGS metagenome assembly JAEAMG01 (sample SAMN16933256, study PRJNA681125) | bioreactor sludge metagenome | isolation source: anaerobic bioreactor treating anionic surfactant - SDBS | place: India: Bengaluru | collected 2019-02-28 | reverse complement strand
CCCTGCCGCTGTTCCCGAACGCCTCGGCCGAGTTCGCGCCGATTGCCATGACCCTCGGTCTGATCGGGATCTTCTACGGTGCCTTCCTGGCGTTCGCGCAAACCGACATCAAACGCCTGATCGCCTTCTCGTCCGTTTCCCACATGGGCTTCGTACTGATCGGCATCTACTCCGGCAGCCAGCTGGCGTTGCAAGGCGCAGTGATCCAGATGTTGGCCCACGGTGTCTCGGCCGCCGCACTCTTTATCCTGAGTGGCCAGTTGTACGAGCGCCTGCACACCCGTGACATGCGTGAGATGGGTGGCGTGTGGTCGCGCATCGCGTACCTGCCGGCGATCAGCCTGTTCTTCGCCGCCGCTTCCCTGGGCTTGCCGGGTACCGGTAACTTCATCGGCGAGTTCCTGATCCTGATGGGTACCTTCGTGCAAACGCCGTGGATCAGCGCCATTGCTACGTCCGGCCTGGTATTCGGTTCGGTCTACTCGCTGATCATGATCCACCGCGCCTACTTCGGCCCGGCCAAGTCCGACGCCGTCCTGAAAGGGATGGATGCTCGTGAACTGATCATGGTGCTCGGCCTTGCGGTATTGCTGATCTACATCGGCGTGTACCCGCAACCGTTCCTGGACACTTCTGCCGCGACGATGCATGGCGTGCAGCAGTGGTTCGGCACCGCCTTCTCTCAACTCGCTTCGGCCCGGTAAGAGCGCTATGGAATTCACGATCCAACACTTTATCGCGCTTGCGCCGCTGCTGATCACCAGCCTCACCATCGTGGTGGTGATGCTGGCGATCGCCTGGCGCCGCAATCACTCACAAACGTTCCTGCTGTCCTGCGCCGGTCTGAACCTGGCCTTGCTGTCGATTATCCCGGCACTCAAGGTCGCGCCATTGGCAGTGACCCCGCTGATGATGGTCGATGACTTCGCGCTGCTGTATATCGCGCTGATCCTCGTCGCCACCCTCGCCTGCGTCACCCTCGCCCACGCCTACCTCGGCGAAGGCGGCACCGGCTACCCAGGCAACCGCGAAGAGCTGTACCTGCTGATCCTGCTGGCTGCAGCCGGCGGTATCGTGCTGGTCAGCGCGCAGCACCTGGCCGGCTTGTTCATCGGCCTGGAACTGCTGTCGATCCCGACCTACGGCCTGGTGGCCTATGCCTTCTTCAACAAGCGCTCCCTGGAAGCCGGCATCAAGTACATGGTGCTGTCGGCCGCCGGTTCCGCGTTCCTGTTGTTCGGCATGGCCCTGCTCTACGCCGAAGCCGGCAGCCTGAGCTTCACCGGTATCGGCCACGCCCTGGCCGCCACCAACAGCCCCGCGCCGATTGCCCAACTGGGCCTGGCGATGATGCTGATCGGCCTGGCGTTCAAGCTGTCGCTGGTGCCGTTCCACCTGTGGACCCCGGACGTGTACGAAGGCGCCCCGGCGCCGGTGGCGGCGTTCCTGGCGACCGCGTCCAAGGTTGCGGTGTTTGCGGTGATGGTGCGTCTGTTCCAGATCTCGCCTGCCGCCAACACCGGCGTGCTGAGCAACGTGCTGACCGTGATCGCCATCGCGTCGATCCTGTTCGGTAACCTGCTGGCGCTGACCCAGAACAACCTCAAGCGTCTGCTGGGTTACTCGTCCATCGCTCACTTCGGTTACCTGCTGATCGCCCTGGTGGCGAGCAAAGGCCTGGCCGTGGAAGCCATCGGCGTGTACCTGGTCACCTACGTGATCACCAGCCTCGGCGCGTTCGGCGTGATCACCTTGATGTCCTCGCCTTACAAAGGCCGTGACGCCGACGCCCTGTACGAGTATCGCGGCCTGTTCTGGCGCCGTCCGTACCTGACCGCCGTACTCACCGTGATGATGCTGTCCCTGGCTGGTATCCCGCTCACCGCAGGCTTCATCGGCAAGTTCTACATCGTCGCTACCGGTGTCGAAGCCCACGAGTGGTGGCTGGTTGCGTCCCTGGTGCTGGGCAGTGCCATCGGGGTGTTCTACTACCTGCGCGTGATGGTCACCCTGTACCTGATCGAGCCAAACCTGCGCCGTGTGGATGCCGAGCTGCACTGGGAACAGAAAGCCGGTGGCGTGATGCTGCTGGCCATCGCCCTGCTCGCCTTCTTCCTGGGCGTGTACCCACAACCGTTGCTCACCCTGGTGCAGCACGCGGTGCTGGGCGTTTGATCGCTTAGTCGATGCGGTAAACAAAACGGCGCCTTCGGGCGCCGTTTTGCATTTCCAGGCAGCCCCCACCGTCAGTCGCGAATAGCCCAGAACTGTATGACCAACCCCGGGAATGCCCCCGGCACATGCAGGGCAAAGCCGGCCGACTGGCTGAGCAGCTGCCAATACTCGCTGGCGCGATCCAGTTCGAAATAAGTGACGCCTGCGTGGAACGGCAATTGCCGTGGTGCGGCCGTCAGCGCGAGCAAACCGATCCCCGGCAGCTGCAGGTTGACCAGGTCACGGATCTTCTCCACCGAGCCGATCTTGACCCGACGTGGAAAGCTGTCGCGCAGGCTTTCGGCAGGCACCTGCGCCTGCACCGCCAGGATGAAGGTGGCCGAACTCAGCAGCGCCTTGTCCGGTAATGCCGCCACGCGTATCCCGAACTGACGTTCTTCCAATGGGATGGCAATGGCACGCACATCCATGATGATCGACAGCGTACGGCGCAGGTCGTCCATCACTGGGGCAAAGGTTTCAGCAAGCGCGGTATGACGATAGACCGGGTACGTTGCCGCGCGTTTATCGGCGCCGGTAAACGTTGCCAACTCCCCGGCCAGGCTTGCGAGGTCGCGGTATAGCTGCTCGGGGTGCAGGCCAGTCATAAGCGACAAGTGGCGCACCAACGGCACGCTGCGATTAAGGACCTGTAGCAACAGGAAATCGGCGATGTGCTTCTCCCCACTGCCATCGGCGCCAATCAGGCGCATGGCCAGGGCATCGACCCGTTGCTGCAACAGCCCCAACAGCTCATCAACGCACCTTCCCAGAGGCTCGGCGGCGCGAATATCCAGGCACGGCGGGCAGTAATCGCGGTCAAGCAGCACACTGTTATCCGCGCGTTTCTCCACCACTCGAGCGATGCCCAGGGTGGTATGGGCGTCGGCCACATCACCTGCAAATGCCAGGCGCAATCGCAGTTTACCGATGCTCATCAGCGCACTGGTGTCGAGGCCGTTGCTGTCCCACACTTCGTATTCAACGCTGCGATGGCGGGCGAAATTTTCCCAACCGGGATCATCGTCCACTTCCACCCTGCCGGGACGCCAGCTGGGCAGAGCCAGCACCACATTCAGGTCACGGGCATCTGCGGGGATGTCCAGGGGCAGCGGCATCTCATCGGTAAACGGCAGGCCCATGGGCGTGCCGTCCGGGAATACACCGTCACAGGACAGCAAGGCCAGTTTGCCCAGGGCCAGTTGCTGCCGGTCAATTTCAAGTGTGGAAAAACCCCACGCATAAGCGCGCAATCGACTGACCCGCGCTTCCAGTTGGGCCTGCAGGAAACGGTCGTGTTGTTGCAGATGCTGGGGTTGTAACAGCATGCCTTCAGACCAGATTACTTTGTTATTCCAAGCCATAAGATTCCCACTTGTGCAGACGTGCCAGCGGCAGGACGTTACTTGCCATCATCGGCTTCCTTGGGCAGTTGCGGTACGCCGGCAGGTCCGGTGGCCGCCGACTGCGCCGCCGCCGTGCCGGCAATAGCGGCCGCTGGCGAGGGCACGGGGGCGACCGAGGCGAGGATCGCGCCCGGGGTGATGTTGAGGCAGGTCGAGCCGACTTTCAGGGTGATGCCCGCGCCAGCCTCGATCACCACGTTCATGCCGCCGTTGATATGCACATCGGTCCCGGCACTGACACCTGTCTTCAACGTGCCCGCGAGGATCAGCTCGGTGCCGGCGCTCATCGACAGCGCGCCCTCGGTGTTTTCGTTGCGATCACCGCCGACCGAGGAGTGCCGGTCACCGCCGACCTTCTCGCACAGGTCCTTGTCGACCTTGGTATGACGGTCGCCGCCCACCCACTCCAGGGAATCCTCGAGCACACGCTGATCGAGGTTCTTCTGCGCGTGCAGGAACACCTGTTCCGCGCCTTTCTTGTCGTCGAAACGCAGCTCGTTGTAGCCACCGCCGCCCTTGGACGAATGACTCATGATCGTCGAGCGCGTGGCATGCTCCGGCAAGGCATACGGCGGCAGGGTGTCGGCGTTATAGACGCTGCCGGTGACCAGCGGCCGGTCGGGGTCGCCTTCCAGGAAGCTGACCACCACCTCCTGGCCGATACGCGGGAGATACAGGCTGCCCCAGCGCTTGCCGGCCCAGCCCTGGGCCACGCGAATCCAGCACGAACTGTTTTCGTCGCGCTGGCCCTCGCGGTCCCAGTGGAATTGCACCTTGATGCGCGCGTACTTGTCGGTCCAGATCTCCTCGCCCTGTTTACCCACCACAATGGCCGTCTGCGGGCCGTGCATCAGCGGCTTGCGCGCCAGGCACGGCGCGCGGAATTGTTGTTGGCACGACAGCGCAACGAACTCACAGGTCAATACCGGTGCGGGATGCTCCGCGGGTGTCGGTTCATAGGTGTCTGATGACAAGCTATAGCGCGCCTCCAGCAACAGAAACTGCGCGTTCTGCTCGCTGCGTGGGTGCTCCGCCAGAGTCATCAACGCCCCCGGAAACAGGCCGCGCGCATGGGTGGCAGCGGTGACGCGCCAGGTACCTACCTGCTGGGATTCGAGCAGGGTGCGTGCATAGGTTTCGCCGTGCTTGCGCTCGGTGTACTTGCCCGGATAGTCATAATGCTCATGGTGCGACTGCGGATAACCGCCGGCCAGGGCCGACTTGGCAAGCAGGTTGGCAGCAGGCCTCTCAAAGTCGAAATCCTGCAGCGTGTAGCCCCCTGGCTGCACCTGGCCGCCCACGCGCCAGGCATAAATCACCTCACTGTCGCGGATGGCAGGGTCGTCGGTCGGCATGAAGCGCACCTGCGCGTACCCCGGCGCCGGTGAGTGCGCCCCATAGGAATCGGCCAGCACCAAGGTGTGACGCCCGGCCGTACTTTTGAAGAAGTAGTAGATGCCCTCCTGTTCCATCAGCCGGCTGACGAAGTTGAAATCGCTCTCGCGGTACTGCACGCAGTAGTTCAGCGCGGGGTAGCTGCCGCTCAGGCCCGAGGTGTCGACGTCGGCGATGCTATAGGGTGCGAACACCTGCTTGAGGATCTCCGGCACGTTCAGCGCCTGGAATATCCGACAGTCGCTGGCCAACGTCAGGAACCACAACCAAGGGCGCAATACCGCCTTGTAGGTGGCATAGCGGCCTTGGCGACCGGTCAACCAAAAGTGGCTGACGTGCCCGCTGAAGTAGCGGCTGCCACCCTTGGGCAGGTTCACCGCCACGGTCATCGGGGTCGCCAGCAAGTCATCGATGTTCACGTCGACGCGTTCACTGTACAGCTCAAGCGTGTACTCGCTGAGTTGGGACAGCCCTTCGAACGCCTGCATGCGCCGAACCAGCAGCACATCGGCAGGCAATACGCTGGTGAGCTGGATTTCGCGGTGGCGTTGAGTCGTCGCCATAGTCGTTCTACCTACAAAGCAATTGGAAAAAAGCTGCCCAGGACCGCCAGGCGAACGGATGGGCTCCACTCACAGGGCACAGCGATGGCAGATGAGGCGTTGATTAGCGACCGCCGGTTTTATGTCCCCATCTGCACCAGGCAATGCTCATCAAACTTGAGTTCCTTCCTCACACCCGCTCCCGACAGGTAATTGAGGTAATGCGTGTAGAGCTGTTTGAAAAAATCCGACGCGCGATCAGCGTGGATTAGGTACTCACCTGAATTGGCATCAAAGAAACGCAAGTGTTTACTGTTGGCGTGGAACGCGCACATGTGGCTCGCCCCACCGCACTCGAAGGTCATTTGCCATACGTAGTAGCCGGGCTGCGTGTTCTTTACATGCTGCACGAGCGTCTTCAACCCTTCACGTCCCCGGGCTTCTATCGACGACGTGCTCGATCGGCCGCAGATGTTCGGCAAGTTGATCTGAATGCGGCGTGTGTTATCCAGGGTCAAGGTCGTGTTGAAGGCGCTGCAATGGCGTTCGATAAGAAACCAGGTATCGCCCCGGCTCAAAAAAGCGCATCGCCCGGTCGCAGACTCTGCGGGAAACTGAAGATGCCGGCTCAACCAGACGAAGCTCAGTCCGACGCAGGCTCCGCCGGCCAGGCTGGGGATGGCCCTCAGGCGGGGATTTTTTTCCAATTGCGCACGCTGCTTGAACTTCGCGACGCGGTGCCACTTCATTGTGAGGGGCGTCTTCCAAGCGATATAAGGCATTTTTACTCCTGCTCCGTAAACACATAAATAAATTCGCTGTCCTCAACACGCACCTGCACCTGACTCGCGGGGGAACCCAGCAACAAGCGGTTGAGAAACTCACGACTGATCGCTGGCAACATCGAATGAGTCAGGATTGCGTCGATCATCCGCCCACCGCTCTCCAGCTCGGTGCAGCGGCTGGCGATCAACTGCACCACGTCATCGCTGTAGGTGAATGGGATCTTGTGGCCTTCGGCAATGCGCTTCGCGATGCGGCCCAGTTGCAGCCGAATAATGCGAGCGAGCATGGCGTCGCTCAGGGGGTAATACGGGACCACGACCAGGCGCCCGAGCAGGGCCGGCGGGAACACCTCCAGCAGCGGCTTGCGCAGAGCCTTGGCTATCGCGTCCGGCGCAGGCAGGGTGTGCGGATCACGGCACAGGTGGCTGATCAGGTCGGTGCCGGTGTTGGTGGTGAGCAGGATCAGGGTGTTCTTGAAGTCGATGATTCGACCTTCGCCGTCCTCCATCCAGCCCTTGTCGAACACCTGGAAAAACACCTCGTGCACATCCGGGTGGGCCTTCTCCACTTCGTCCAGCAGCACCACGCTGTAGGGTTTGCGCCGCACGGCCTCGGTGAGCACGCCGCCTTCGCCGTACCCCACGTAACCGGGCGGTGCACCCTTGAGGGTGGAGACGCTATGGGCTTCCTGGTACTCGCTCATATTGAGGGTGATGACGTTCTGCTCGCCGCCATACAACGCCTCTGCAAGGGCCAGGGCCGTCTCGGTCTTGCCGACCCCGGAGGTGCCGGCGAGCATGAACACACCGACCGGTTTGCCAGGGTTGTCGAGGCCGGCGCGCGACGTCTGGATGCGCCGCGCGATCATCTCCAGCCCATGGTCCTGGCCGACGATGCGCTGGCCCAGGCGTTCTGCCAGGCACAGCACGGTTGCGATTTCGTCCTTGACCATGCGCCCCACAGGAATGCCGGTCCAGTCCTGCACCACGGCGGCCACCGTGTGTTCGTCGACGTTGATCAGCACCAGCGGGTGCTCGCCTTGCAAGGCCGCCAGTTGCTGCTGCAACTGGCGCAGCTCCACCAGGCCGGCTGTGCGGTCGGCTGACTCGGCGAGTTGGCTGCGCAGGCGCTGGATCTGCTCCACCAACGCCAGTTCGTTGGCCCAACGCGCTTGCACGACATCCAGGCGCTCGCGCTCGGTCGCCAGCAACGCCTGGACCGAAGCCCGGCGGCTGGCAGTGTCCACGCCGATGGCGGTTTCACGCCCGATGATTCCGAGTTCAGTGTCCAGGCACTCGATACGCCGGCGACTGTCATCCACGTCAGCCGGGGTGGCATGCAGGCTCACGGCGACGCGGGCGCACGCTGTGTCGATCAGGCTGACCGCCTTGTCGGGCAGCTGGCGCGCCGGGATATAACGGTTGGACAGGCGCACCGCCGCTTCCAGCGCCGAATCGAGGATATGCACCTGATGGTGCGCCTGCAGGGTCTGGGCCAGGCCACGCAACATCAGCAGCGCGCGGCTTTCATCCGGTTCATCGACCTGCACAGTCTGGAAGCGCCGACTCAGCGCCGGGTCTTTTTCGATGTGTTTTTTGTACTCGCTGAAGGTGGTTGCGCCCAGGGTACGCAAGCTGCCACGGGCCAGCGCCGGCTTGAGCAGATTGGCGGCGTCGCCAGTCCCGGCGGCGCCACCCGCACCGACCAGGGTGTGGGTTTCATCGATGAACAGCACCACCGGTTGTTCGCTGGCCTGAACCTCTTCGATGACCGAGCGCAGGCGCTGTTCAAACTCACCTTTCATGCTCGCGCCGGCCTGCAACAAGCCAACATCGAGGGCAAGCAATTGCACGTCCTTGAGGCTCGGCGGCACATCGCCGCGGGCAATGCGCTGGGCGAACCCTTCCGCCACGGCGGTTTTGCCCACGCCCGCCTCGCCCACCAGCAACGGGTTGTTCTGGCGACGCCGCAGCAAGATGTCGATGACCTGCCGGATCTCCTCATCGCGCCCGACGATGGGGTCCAGGGTGTTCTGGCGCGCCTGCTCGGTCAGGTCGACGGTGAAGCACTGCAAGGCGTGCAACCGGCCGGGTGCCAGTGCGCCAACCTCCTCGCCCGGTACCTGATAGCCGTCGCTGGCCGTCATCTGCGCCTCAGGCGAGCCCTGGAGCAGTGCGCCAAACTGCACGCTGAGGTCTTCGCCACTGACCTTGCTGAACTCACGGGACACACCATACAAACCGTTTCGCAACGCCGGGGTTTTCAGCAGCGCCAGCAGCAAGTGCCCAGAACGCACCTGGGACTCGCCCAGCATCAAGGTGGCGTAGACCCAGGCACGCTCGACGGTTTCCTCGACCTGGGAAGACAGGTCCGTGACCGACGTCGAACCGCGTGGCAAACGGTCGAGGGCGGCGGTGAGATCACGCTCCAGCACCGCCGCATCGATGCCGTAATGGCGGATCAGGCGCAGCAGGTCCGAGTCGCTCAATTGCAGCAGTTGTTGCAACCAGTGCACCAGCTCCACATAGGGATTGCCCCGCAGCTTGCAGAATACGGTGCTGCTTTCAATCGCCCGGTAGCACAGGCGGTTGAGCTTGCCGAAAAGCGCGACGCGACTGATATCAGCCATGGGCAGGTCCTTGAGAAGACGATGAAGTTCGAGGATTGATCAGCAACTGCCGATCATCCTGCTCGGGCACCTTGCTGCTCAGCCAACTGGTCCAGCCCAATGGCGTGACCCCCAGGCGAAAGCGAGGCCGGTAGTGTTTCTTGACGATCAGGTTGATGTCCCAATCCATCGCCAGGCCGACGTACTGGCGCACCCAGTCCTGCACGCGTTGCAGGCTGTCACCACCGGGCAGCAGGCGGCGGGTTTGCGCCAGGTCCAGGGGGCCGATCAGCAGGCGAAACTTGTGCTGGGCATTCCAGACCTTCCTGCCCAGCACCGTGGCCTGGCCGAGCACGGCCGCATCGGGGCCGCTGCGCAAGGCGCACAGGCCGTCGCTGGGCAAGCTCATCCAGTGGCCGACAAATTGCTCGACCTGCACAGGCACGCCGAGGTAGTCGCCCAGCAATGCCGCCAGGCCCTCGGCATTGCGCGTCTGCGGCCCAAGGCGTCCGGCGAAATGCAGCTTGGCGACGTCCGCCACGCTGTCGCGCGCCTGCAGCGAGGGCATGCCGATGCCGATCAATGCGCCCAAATAGCCGGCAAAGCGATCCGCCCCCGGCCGGTCCAGGCTCACCGTCGGTTGAGCACTCGCCCAGGCGCGGTAGAACAGGCTGATCATGCGGTGATGGAACACATCGCAAAACGCCGCCAGCGTGGGGTCGTTGAGGTTGCGTTGACGATCGCGGATGTATTCGGTGAGGTGAATCGGCAACGGGCCATTGGCGCCCATCAGGCCGAAGAAGTTGAGCAGCAGCTTGGGCGTGGCACCGGGTATGAGCCCCGCAATCATTGCCGGCTCGAACGCCAGCGAGGGATGCTGGCCGAAACGCACGGCCTCATCCGCCGGGCGCGTGGCCTGGCCGATGCGCGGCAGGTGCGCAAAGGCGCACTCCAATTGGCGCAAAGCCGCGTAGAAATCAAAAAGCCTCGGGTGCGCTTCAAGGGCACCGAGCAGGGTCAAAGGATCTCGCATCTGCCCACCCGCGCCGGCCACTGCATGATCACGCCACGTGCCGTGCTCATGATGCGCGTCTCGGTGAATGAGTTGAGCGATACGTACTTGGCGAAAAACTGTTCCAGTACCGAGCCCAGCACATAGGCGCCCGTGCCCTCGAAGGCCGACTCGTCCACGCTCACGCTGATCTGCAAGCCCCGCCCGTAGGTGACAGGCCCCGGCAACGGCAGGCGCCGCACGATGCTCACAGCGGTCACGGAGCGCAGGCCTTCGATCTGTTTGTGCGCGACGGCGTCGTCGACGCGGCAATACAGGCGCAACAGGTCACGCAAGGCGACGGCGCCCTGCTCGGTGTCCTGGTCCAGCAGCGACAGGTAGTTGAGGGACAAATGGCTGACCAGGCGCCACGCGGTTTCACCTTCGGCAAACGATGGCGCCGGCAGCGTCGGCCCCGCCACACATCGCACCGACTGCAGCGGCGCGGCGGATTCGCAACTGAAGTCAGTGCGACCACTGCCCACCGGCATGCTCAGCACCAGGTCGCGGTTGCTGCACAGGGCGTCGATGCCCAATTGACGCAGGTCGCTGCGATGCGGGGCTTGCTCGCCGTCCACCAGCGATAGAAACAACTCGCTGCCCACGTAGCTGGAACGCGGACCACGACTGCGCTGCGGCTCGGACAATACCCGTGCGTCGCGCCGCACCTGGTAATACGCGCGCGGCGGCTTGCGCCCATGCAGGTCGTTGGCACGGTAGAAGGGTTCGAACGCCTGGCTGGCTTCGGCGCCGCTGCCATAGCCGGTCACGGCTTCAATCTGGTAAATCTCGTAATCCATTGGCCGCATGCGGTCCGGACTCACATGGTACTCGGAGCGTTGCTGCACCAGATGCACACGCTCGGTGCGCATCGGGAACAGGTTGATCACCGGCGTGCAATGCAGCGCAAAATTGGCCGCACTGAGGTTCTGCTCCAGCAGCGGGTCCACCTGCTTGAACAACACAATCACATCCAGTTGCCCGGCGGTGCAGCGGCGGACACTGGCCGCCAACCCCACCACATCGATGAACATGAAGCGTTGCGGCAGGGCGAAGTATTCCTGCAACAACCGATAGCCCTGGAACGCTCGTGGCCCGGGAGGCAACAAGGCTTCGCCGTCGCTATAACCCACACTGCGGATCGCACTTTTGGGCAGGATCTGGTGCCAGTCCGCAGACGCTTGCACCGGCATCACCACCACACCGGCCGCCTGGGCCAGCAATTGCTCCAGGACACGCGAAGGCAGGGCGTCGCCACCACGGATGTGCAGCGCCAGCGTGTCGAGGGCCAGATCGCTGAACGCCAGCCCAGCCCCCACGCTCAGACGCAGGCGCAAGGCGGCCTTGACCCCGCCGAGGCGCGACAGGTCGACCCCGGCCACGTGCGTGCCGCAGGCAAAGTAACGTGCCTCGACCAACTCCACCGGCCACAGGGTCACCTCGTGCGCCGTGCGAAACTCGCAGGCGGTCTGGTCACCCTTACCCAATTGGCTGTGCAGTGCTGTGTTGCGCGGCACCTTGAAGCCTGAGACCAGGCTGCCTTCGCCCATGTCCGGCTGCAATTGCACGACCGCCATCGATGGCGTCGGTGCCAGGTAGTGTGGGTAGACCAGTTCCAGCAGGTGCTGGGTAAACCGTGGGAATTCGGCATCGATCTTCAGTTGCACCCGTGCGGCGAGAAAGCTGAAACCCTCCAACAGCCGTTCCACATAAGGGTCGGCACAGGCATAGGTTTCCAGCCCCAGGCGCCCGGCCACCTTGGGATAGTCGCGGGCGAACTCACCGCCGACTTCGCGCAGGTGGGCCAGTTCACGTTCGTAATAGCGCAACAGTTTGGCGTTCACCGCACGTCCCTTGTCTCAATATCAAAGATCCGCGCTTCACCCGCTTCCAGGTCAAGTTCGGTCTTCAGGTACAGGCGTTCGGGCAACGGTTGGCCCCAGAGTTCGCCATGAATTTCAAAAGCCATCTGGTTCGGACTGCAGGGTGTGCCCGAGGGTGCAACCGGCACCACACGCAGGCTGTCGCGTAAAATTCGCGGTTCGAAACGCCAGATCGCCTGGCGAATGCGCCGCCCCAATGCTTCACGGTCCAGGCCGGCTGCGGTTTTTCCAGCAAGGTCGGGCAGGCCGAAATTGACCACCGATTGCTCCACCAATGGCGACTCACTCAGGTCGCGAAAGCTGCCGAGGCTGATGCTGTTGAGCAGCCATCCCAAGTCGCGCAGTACCGCCTTGCGCAAGCCGCGCATGGATAAAATGCGCTGGTCGCGAGGCTCTATGGCCTGCTCGGTGTCGTCGTCGCTCAAGCGATCGAGCAAGGACGGCTGCAAGCGTTCGAGACTGGTCAGTTCAGCCATGGCGTGAGACCTCTATCGACGGTGCGGCGGACGGGCGAACCCGTCCGTCCGCTGGCATCCGAATCAGAGTGACTGACCATCTTGCAAATTCCAGCCCCTCTTCGTATTGGAAGTCACGGCGTCACCGCTGAAGGCGCTGAACGTGTAATTGATGGTGGTGAAGTTGATCGTGAGGTTTTCGACCGGGCGCTCGCCGTTACTGCTGACCGAGTAGGAATTGATGATCGCGCCGCCCAGGACGAGCTTGAGGTACACCTGTTGTTTTTTGTCCGAGCCGCCCGTCTGGATAAAGTCAATCTCGGCATCGCCCATGCTTATGCCGCACACGGCTTGCATAAACAGGTCGGGCGAAGCCGGGTCGGTGGCCCTGCTCAAGGACAATTCCGTGAAATTCGGAGTGCTGGGATCACGGTCTCCGCCGCCGCTACTGCTAATTCCCCGATAGACGGCCATCTGGAGGGCGTCGACGGTGATCCAGTCCTTGTGACCGTCGACGGTAGCAGTGCCTTTGATTTTTGTGCCTTTGAAGTTCAGCAGGATCATGATGAGTACCTTTCAGGGTTGAACAGCGGGGTTATGACGCTTTGGTGGAGGGCAGCCTGGAGACCAACCGCAAGGACACGGTCAACCCTTCAAGCTGGTAGTGCGGTCGCAGGAAGAATTTGGCGCTGTAAAAGCCGGGGTTACCTGCCACTTCTTCCACCACGACCTCGGCACCGGCCAACGGCTTGCGCGCTTTGTCGACATCGGTGGCGGTCGCCGGGTTGTGTTCCACGTAACGGCCGACCCAGTTGTTGAGCCAGGTCTGCATGTCGTTGCGCTCTTTGAACGAACCGACCTTGTCGCGCACGATGCACTTCAAGTAGTGAGCGAAACGGCAGGTGGCAAACAGGTACGGCAGGCGCGCGGCCAGGTTGGCGTTGGCGGTGGCATCCGGGTCGTCGTACTCCGCCGGTTTATGCAGCGACTGCGCGCCGATAAAGGCGGCCAGGTCGCTGTTTTTCTTGTGCACCAGCGGCATGAAGCCGTTTTTGGCCAGCTCCGCTTCGCGCCGGTCGCTGATGGCGATCTCGGTCGGGCAAGTCATGTCCACACCGCCGTCGTCGGTCGGGAAGGTGTGCACCGGCAAGCCCTCCACGACACCACCGGATTCGATGCCGCGAATCTGCGAACACCAGCCGTAGTGCTTGAACGAACGGTTGATGTTCACGGCCATGGCGTAGGCAGCATTGGCCCAGGTGAAATCCTTGGCGTCGGCGGCATCGGTGGTTTCTTCAAAATCGAAGTCTTCCACCGGGTTGGTCCTGGCCCCGTACGGGGCGCGCGCCAGGAAACGCGGCATGGCCAGGCCCACGTAGCGCGAGTCTTCACTGCCGCGCAAGCTGCGCCACGCCGCATGTTCCGGGGTCTGGAAGATCTTGGTCAGGTCGCGCGGGTTGGCCAGTTCCTGCCAGGACTCCATGAGCATCACACTGGGGTCGGCGGCGGTGATCAATGGGCAGTGCGCGGCGGCGCTGACGCGGGCAATCTGGGTCAACAGCTCGACGTCCGGCGCACTATTGTTGAAGTAGTAATCGGCGACAAAGGCACCGTAGGGCTCGCCGCCGAACTGACCGTATTCCTCCTCATACAGCTTCTTGAAAATCGGGCTCTGGTCCCAGGCCACTCCTTTGAACTTGCGCAGGGTCTTGTGCACCTCGGCCTTGGAAATGTTCATCACCCGAATCTTCAGGGACTCGTCGGTCTCGGTGTTACTGACCAGGTAGTGCAAGCCGCGCCAGGCACTTTCCACGGCCTGGAATTCCTCATGGTGGAGGATATGGTTGACCTGCTCGGTGAGCTTCTGGTCGAGGCTGGCGATCAGGCCTTCAATGGTGCCCAGCACGTCATGGGACATCAGTTGCGTGCCTTGCAGCGCCTGTTCAGCCAGGGTGCGCACGGCGGTTTCCACGGCATCCCTGGCCCTGTCGGTCTTGGGCTTGAATTCTTTTTGCAGCAGGCTGGCGAAGTCGCCGGCGTCGAATGCCGTGGCCACGGTTTCCTGGGCTGGCTGTTCCGATTGCGGAGTGGACATGACGGTATCCTTGAAAAGTGGGCAACAGCGTCCCCATACCGGGGCATACGGGGCTCCGGCAGAGTCAACGGTCAGTCAGTTATTCGGGTTGCTGGGGGGCCGCGCACAGGGCTTGCATCAAGCCGGGATCGCTGAGCACGTTGGCCAGCAATTCCTCGGCTCCCACCTTGCCGTCCATATAGGTCAACAGGTTCGATAGCTGACGGCGCGCGGTCAGCAACTGGTTGAGGCTCGGCACCTTGCTGGCGATGGCGCCTGGGGTGAAGTCGTCCATGCTCTCAAAGGTGATTTCCACCGGCAGGTTGCCGTCACCCGTCAGGGTATTGGGCACCTGGAAGGCGACCCGGGGCTTCATGGACTTGAGGCGTTCGTCAAAGTTGTCGACATCGACCTCCAGGAACTTGCGCTCGGCCACCGGCGGCAACGGCTCGGCCGGTTTACCGGAGAGGTCTGAAAACACCCCCATCACAAAGGGCAATTGCACGGTTTTTTCCGCGCCGTAGATCTCCACGTCGTATTCGATCTGGACGCGGGGCGCACGATTGCGGGCGATGAACTTCTGGCTGCTTTCTTTGGCCACGGAACTGGCTCCGGTGAGTGGAGTTGAGAGATAAAGGTTCAGTTGTCGCGGGTATGGACGCCGCTGACCTGCGCCAGTTGCGCGAGACCATCGGGTGCGAGGTCTTGCAACAACTCGATGAAGTTCTTGTCGATGAGGGTCTTTGCCCGTTGCAGCAGGTACGGCACCGGGCTTGCGGGTTCGTGGGTCTGAAAATAGCTGCACAGTCGGTCGATGACCTGGCGCGCCTCTTCGCGGCTGCGGACCTCCGCGTACGGTGGCTTCGGTGCGACCACGGCTGAGGTTGCGACAGTGGCCGCAGCGGCCTCGTATGGCGCTGGATCGAGCAGGAACCGACTGACTATTTCCGCAGCTCGGCGCAGTGGTGCAGCCAAGCCACTGAGGTCGATGGCGCGCCCTACGCCGACTTTTTCCGTCAGCCACTGCTCAATCTGCACGCTGTGCGCCAACGCCTGGGTCAGTGCACTGTGAACGGCCCGCAACTGCTGCACATCGGTATCGGTAAAAGCCCCTTCGATCATCGCCAGACTCGGCTGACCGCCCTCGCCGCCAGGATCGGACATGACCAGGTCGATCAGCCTCAAGCTGACCGCGCCGATACCACGGGCGCTGATCAACGGCGCATCCAACACGTCGTGCACCAGGCCGTCGGGCGCGCACAGAAACGCGAGGATATTGATCCGCAGCAACGGGTCGTAGCCGTCATCCGGGTCGAGTCTTGGGTACAGGCCGTCCCAGCAGTTTTTCAACAGTCCCTCTACCAGTCCCAGGCCACTGGCCAGGCCAGCGAAGGCGTGCACATTGAGTTGGGCACGAGTGGCCCAGATGGCCAGGCGCAGATCGCGGCTGTGCTCCATCATTGGCAGTGCAAGGGCCATGACCCGCTTCCAGTTCGGTTCGATGGCCTGGGTGAGCGTGTCGCCGTACTGCACCTCGGGTTTACCCTGGCCCTCTTCTTCAAGTTCGAAGAATTGCGCCGAATATTCGAAGTTCTGGCCACCGCCCTCGGCCTCGCCCAGTGGCAAGGACAGTCGGGTGAAATCCAGTGATTGAACGTCGGCGGGCAACCCCATCATGTGTCCCTCGTGCAAATTGCTCGGGCGGTAGAGCAACGCGTCGGGAGGTCGAATCCAACGGCTCAGAAAAACTGAGGCGGTTGAAGCCTATCGCTATGCCTACTGCCGAAAATGTTCAGCGTGGGCGGATTTATATAGCGATACGCCTACATGCGAATGCAGGCAGTGTCATGGCAGGGCGTAGGAATAAGCTGCGAATGCAGCGTGGGTGGGTTGAAGGCGCCTATTCAAACACGCCGACGCGTGCCCTTGTGTCAGTTACCCGCCGGCAAATACCTCATCCAGCGACGGGTGCACCGGCACGCGGATACCGAAGGTGTCCCGCAGCAATGCCCTCAGTTCTTGCACGTTGTTCAGCACGCGCTTTTCGCTGGGCTGATCCAGGGCGTGGATCGCGTAATGGGCGTTGTTCAAGGTATGGCGTTTACCGGGCGCCAACAGCGCAACTTTCAATTGCCCCAGGAACGGCGAAGCCGGGTGGGTCGAGACGTACCAGTTGCCGATTTCGTAATCGATGGCCGCCTGCACTTGCAGGTCGAACACATACAAGCCACGCCACTCCCCCGAAACCTCGGCCCACAAGGTGTAGCTGCCTTCCTGCTCATTGAGTGTCAGGCGATACGGCTCATGGGCCGTGGCCTGCACGGCCTGCGTGTCCAACTGCAACGGACTGCTGGGTACCATGCCGCCAAAGCCAACGTCGGTGATATAGCGCACGCCGTCCAGGGTCACCAGGCTCAGGCGGTGGGTGCGTGCCGTACGTGCGTCCGGCGGGCCGCCCATCACCACCCGCCCGGTAATGCCGCGCGCCTCGAAGCCCAATTCCTGCAACAGCGCCAGGAACATCTGGTTCAACTCATAGCAATACCCACCGCGCCCATCGAGCAAGACTTTCTGCTCGACACTGGGCAAGTCGATCGGCACCGGCAGGCGCAGCAGGGTCGACAGGCTTTCAAAGGCGAAGGTGCATACATGACGCAGTTGCAAATCCCGCAGGGTTTGCAGGGTGGGCGGTGGCGGCGACTCGTAACCCAGGCATTGCAGGTACAGACGGCTGTGGTTCAGGAGGGTCATGGCGCGATCCTTGAGCGCGGGAGGAATGCGTCACTATGCCGCGCAAGCATGCAGATTGTCATTTTGAATGAACCTTTTTAAACCGTTCCCTATCCATCTATAACAAGACAGGGAGGCAACATGAGTACCGCAAAAATCTACACCATCCACTACCAACTGCACGGCCAACCGAAGTCCTTCGTGGTGCGTGCCGAAGTGATGAACAACGCCGAGGCCTGGCACTGGGCGGCCGTTGACGCTGACATTGCGCATGTCAGTCGTATCGGCCGGGTTGGCCATGAGCAGGTGAAAAAAACCACCCGCCCATGGGCCGAGAAGTACGGCATTACCGAAGTCACCTGGGCACCGCCCAAATAAACAAAAGCCCCGCACAACGGCGGGGCTCAGCTTATTTTTTCAAGTCGCCCAACGGATCGTAGGGCGGCTTTTTTTTCGCTTCGTCCTTGTCCTTTTTATCCAATGGGGCGATGGCCGGACCTACCGGATCAACCTGGGGATCAGCCACATCGGGCGAGTCCGGATCAAATCCCAGCTCATCCTTGCCGCTGGAGTGTTCGTTGGAGGGGGGCCCATCCGAGCGCTTGTTCATCATGGTCTCCTGTTAGAGCGGGCGAGCTTTGTCGTGAAGGTTTTCCAGGTCTTCTTCGACGCGCTCCACATCATCCTGTTCGTCACGTTCTTTCGGGTCATTGGGGCGCAGGGCATCGTTGTCGCGCTCCTCTTCACCGGGTGTGCGATCAGGGTCGGGTGTACCGGGCGGTGGTTGCTTGTATTCGGGCATGGTGGTTCACCTCAAAGGGACTTCACCGGTTTAGAGAAACTGCTCCAGATCATGGTTCAACTTGATTGCCCCACCCCTGACCGCTGACCATGAGAAGATGCCCCCCCCTACCCGCCCTGGAGACCTGGACCGGATGTTCGAACTCAAACCCTGCGACCCCGTCACCTACCGCCAACAGACCCGCCGCAGCACGCTGATCGTGGCCGTGCTGTTCATGGCCTTGGCCATGCTGCTGTCGAGCCTGGCGGTGATGCTGTTCGGCGAACCCGGCGGCGACAACTTGCGCTTCAATGTCGGCGGCGTATTCGCCGGCGTGTTGATTACCGTCGCCCTGGTGCGCGGCCCGTTCTGGACCCAGCCGTGGCTGGCGTCGGCCGTGTATGGCTGGCAGCTCAAGCGCAACCTGATGCGCGTGACCAATGTGATGCACACCGTCACCGAGCGTGTGCAGGCGAATGATCCGACGGCCATGAAGGTGCTGCGCTTCTATCACCTGGGGCTGACGCAGATGCACGCCCTGGACGCCAATTCCAGCGCCCAGGCGCAGTTGGTCGGCGAAATGGACGCGCATAAGAACACGATGCAGGCACTGGGGATCGACACCGAGCAAACCCGCTTTGATCCCACCTGGCTGGAAGGTTTGAAAAGCGCGTAAGTCAGTCTGCTGCCACGCGTGTGCGCCAGCAAAACACTGCACTCAGCGCAATCGCCGCGCCTGCCACGCCAAACACCAGGGGTGCCGAGGCCACCGGCAACAGCAGGCCCGCCAGCAGCGGCCCGAGGCCTGCGCCGATGTCACGCCATACCGCATTGGAGGCCAGGGCCGACACCCGCATCGAACCGGGGTTGCGCTCGGCGACCAAAGTGGTCACCAGCGGCAGTTGCAACGCGCGCAGCACCAACACCGCTGCCGCGCCGACAATCACCCAGTAACTGCCGAACGCCATCAAGGCCAAGGCACTCAGGAACGAAAACAGCAACAACATCGAGGTGGCACCAAAGCGTTGCGCCGCGCGGCCGCCCAACGGACTCAGGAGCATTTCCGAGACATAACGCAGCGCCATCAAGCCGCCAGCAATCAGCACCGCATCGCCGCCGAGCAGCTTCTGCGCCTGGATCGACAGGCCGAAAATAAACAGTCCGTCCAGCGCCACGCCTTCGATAAACGACCACATCGCCACGCTGTCGGGCCACTTGAAGCGGCGCCCGGGAGTGCTGTGCAAATCATGCCCGGCGCTGGGCAGGCTGCGCGCCATCCACAGCCCCAGCAGGCAACAGCCGGCGAGGATCACAAAGATCGGACGTGGCCCGGCCCATAGCGTCAGCCAGCCACCGAACGGTAACGCCAGCATCGGCCCCCAGGCGATCAAGGCCCGCGAACGCCCGGCCCGGCGCGCGGCGCCCTCGGGCTCGGAGGTGGCCAATACTTGGGTCGACAGGTTCAACGCGGCGAAACACAGGCCCCACACCAGCCGCAGTCCCAACAGTGCGGCAAAGCCCGACAGCACCGAATTGCCCAGGGCGCACAGCGTTGCGGCGCCGGCGGCGATCATGCAGGTCAGGCGGTCACCGTTGCGCGCATAGAAATTCAACACATGCCGGTAACCGAAAATCCGCACCAGGCGGTTGGCCGCCAGCAACACCCCGGCCTGGGCCAGCGTGATGCCGAAGGCCTGGGACTCCATGGGCAGCAGCAGATAGAGCAACACGTCACTGGGCAGGCATAAAGCCAGGGTCAACGCAGCGCGGCGGGAATGGGTATCAGCAGTGCGGAGGGCCAGGCTTGACATAAATCTGAAACATCCCGAAATATTCAGGTCGCCACGGTAGCCCTCCCGCCGCTGGTTTTACAACGGCTTTTTCCCGTAGGGCAGCAAACGCAGGCCGCTGGCCACGGCGCCCACCAGCGCAAATACACACCCCAACCACAGCGCATACAGCGGGCCACTGCCGAGGGACACGTGGAAGCACAGCGCAACCAACGACGCCCCCAGCGTCTGCCCCAGCAACCGCGAAATCGCCACGATGCCGCTGGCCCCGCCGCTGCGCGCCAACGGCGCACTGGTCATCAAGGCCTTGAGGTTGGGCGACTGGAAGAAGCCGAACCCGGCACCGCACAATGCCATGCGCCAGCCAATATCGAAGGCCGTTGCGCCGGTGCCCAAGGTCGCCAACGCGGCCATCCCCACGCTCAACATCAACAGCCCGATACCGCACAGCAGGCCCAGGGACACACGGTCAGCCAGGCGCCCAGCGACCAGCGCCATCACCGCCACGACCGCCGGCCACGGCGTCATCAGAAACCCGGTTTCCACCTGGCTATGCCCCAGCACCGCCTGCAACAGAAAGGGCAGCGACACAAAGGCCAGGCCCTGGGCGCTGAAGGCGCAGATCGCCGTGAGGGAAGACAAGGCAAACACCGGGCGTTTGAACAGATCCAGGGCCAACATCGGTGCCGGGTGACCGGCCTGGCGGCGCAGCAGCAAGGTGCCACACACCAGCGCCACCGCAATCAAGCCAAGGGTCAACGCCCCCTGCGCACCGTGCACCGCCGTGCCCAGCCCCAACACCAGCAAGGCGAACAACCCGGCACACAGCGCGGCCGCGAGGCGGTCAAAGGCATGCCCGGTCATCGGCAGGGTCGGCAATGAACGCAGGCCCAATCCCAGCGCCAACAGCCCCAACGGCACATTGATCAGGTACAGCCAGTGCCAGGTCGCCACCGACAGAATCGCCGAAGCGACGGTCGGCCCCAGGGTGAAGGCCAGCCCCACCACCAACGAGTTATAACCCAGGCCACGCCCGAGCATTTTTGACGGGTAGATATGCCGCAGCAACGCCGTGTTCACGCTCATGATCGCCGCCGCCCCCAGCCCCTGCACCACACGGGCTGCCGTGAGGGTCACCAGCGAGCCGGCCAGCCCGCAAAACAGCGACGAGACGATAAACAGCAGCAATCCGCCGAGATAGACCCGGCGGTGCCCCAGCACATCACTGAGCGACGCAAACGGCAGCACCGTGGCGATAATCGCCAACTGGTAGGCATTGACCACCCAGATCACCGAGGCGGAATCGGTACCAATCCCTTCGGCCAAGGTCGGCAGCGCCGTGTTGACGATGGCCGTGTCCAGGGTCGCCATGCCGATCCCCAGGGAGATCGCGATCACGGCAGGCAGGCGTTTATTGAGGGGCAGCCCATCGGCAACAGAAGACATGAACAATCCGTACAGGGTGGCGAAGGCATCTAGATTACGGGCAGAAGGGGATTTTTTCAGTGGGGGATTGCGTGGCTGTCCGAATGTTCATGTTCAGCCACGATTGCCAGTCAGAGACAATCAGCCGGCCAGAGCGCTCAGGTCCAGCCGCCCAGCGAGGATCGGCGGGCACCAGTAGTAACCACCGGTCAACGGCGTGCTGATGCGGTACAGGCCATCGACAATCCCGTCTTCCAACCCGCTCATGCGGCGCAGTTGCGCTTCGAACGCATCGAAGGAATGGCCGAATGCAAGGAACATCAACCCGGCCTGGCCGTTCTCGGCCCACGGCATCGAGCGGCGCACCACGAAGGCTTCGGGGGTGAAGCTTTCCTGGGCGGTGCGTTTGGTGTGGGCGGACTCGGGGGCGTCTTCCAGCTCTTCGTTGTCGCCATGGCGGCGGCCGATGATGTGGTCGCGTTCCTGGGCGGGCAACGCCGCGAAGCCATCGAGGTCGTGTTGCCATTGCTGGATCGCGGCGAAGCTGGCGCCGCTGTCGGTCAGGGCGGCTTCAACGGCGGCGTCGTCGTGGGGGTTTTCGGTGCCGTCTTCGTAGTCGGTGAGGTCGAAGCCAGTCTTGTAGCGGAAGCCTTCGGTCGACTGCACTAGGCGAAACGCCGGAGCCAGGGCCTTCTCGAAAGCGCGACTGCGCAGCAGCAACTCGCCGCGATCGACGCCATGCAGCCACACCCACAGTGCCTGCTGGGTGGACGGGTTGTGCGCGCCCGGCGCGCTCACGGCAGGAAAGCTGCGCAAGCCATCAATCGTTGCACCCAGCGCGTTTACCAGCGGCTCGCCAAATCCGACCACTGCCGCCGAATCGGTCAACTGCACCAGCGCGTCCAGCGCAGCGGGCACGGCTGCCAGGGTATCCACGACAAAAAACAGATGGCGTGCCTGCAAAGGCACCGGTGCGGCAAGAATGCCCGGCTGGTACTGACTCATGTGAACTCCTTCAAGAAAGGCGCGCAGTCTACTATCTCGAAGAGCAGGCCACACGCCCCGCTGCGTACTGCAAAGCGCACAAGCCTTGCCATAGAGCCCGTTGTTGGGTGACTCTCTAGTCATGTTTTGCAACTATTCCAGGGGAAGTGACATGACCACCAGCAACCTGCTCGCCCAGCTGTTTCCCACCAGCGTCGCCGATATTCCCGAGCAATACCGCCTGGCAGCGCCCATCGAACAGCGTGATTATCTGGTGGACGGCCAGTTGCAGGTGTGGAACGGCCCCTTGGCCCAGGTGCAGAGCCCGGTGCAATTGGGCGACCGCCGCGTGGTGATCGGCAGCACGCCGTTGCTGGACGCCGAGACCGCCCTCACGGCCCTCGACGCCGCCGTGCGCGCTTATGACCGTGGCCAGGGTGAATGGCCGACGATGCGGGTGGTGGACCGTATCCGGCACGTCGAGGCGTTTTTGCGGCGTATGCGCGAACAGCGCGACGCAGTGGTCACGCTGCTGATGTGGGAGATCGGCAAGAACCTCAAGGACTCGCAGAAAGAGTTCGACCGCACCTGCGACTACATCACCGACACCATCAATGCCCTCAAGGAACTCGACCGCCGCAGCAGCCGCTTCGAGCTGGAACAGGACACCCTCGGGCAAATCCGCCGCGTGCCCCTGGGCGTCGCGCTGTGCATGGGCCCCTATAACTATCCGCTCAACGAGACGTTTACCACGCTGATCCCGGCGCTGATCATGGGCAACACCGTGGTGTTCAAGCCGGCCAAGCTCGGCGTGCTGTTGATCCGCCCGTTGCTGGAGGCGTTTCGCGACAGTTTCCCGGCCGGCGTGATCAATGTGATCTATGGCAGCGGCCGCGAAACCGTCAGTGCATTGATGGCCAGCGGCAAGATCGACATCTTTGCCTTTATCGGCACCAACAAGGCCGCCAGTGACTTGAAAAAGCTGCACCCCAAGCCGCACCGCTTGCGAGCCGCCCTGGGCCTGGATGCGAAAAACCCCGGCATCGTGCTGCCCGAGGTGGACCTGGACAATGCCGTCAGCGAGGCCGTCACCGGTTCGTTGTCCTTCAACGGCCAGCGCTGCACCGCGCTGAAAATCCTGTTTGTGCATGAAGACGTGGTCGACAGTTTCATCGAGAAATTCAACCGCAAACTGGAAACCCTCAAGCCCGGCATGCCCTGGGAAGACGGCGTTTCACTGACACCGCTGCCGGAAGTCGGCAAGGTGGATTACCTCAACGAGCTGGTGACCGATGCGCAACAACACGGCGCCCAGGTGGTGAATGCCAATGGCGGTAGCAGCCGTGGTTCGTTCTTCTACCCGGCGGTGCTGTACCCGGTGAACCCGCAGATGCGCGTGTACCACGAGGAACAGTTCGGCCCGGTGGTGCCCATCGTGCCCTACCGTGATCTGGACACGGTGATCGAGTACGTACTCGACTCGGACTTCGGCCAGCAGTTGAGTATCTTCGGCAGCAACCCGGTGGAAGTCGGGCGCCTGGTGGACACCTTTGCCAATCAGGTCGGCCGCATCAATATCAATGCCCAGTGCCAGCGCGGGCCAGACACCTTCCCGTTCAACGGACGCAAGAACTCGGCCGAGGGTACGCTGTCGGTACATGACGCGCTGCGGGTGTTTTCGATCCGCACCCTGGTTGCCACCAAGTTCCAGGAGAGCAACAAGGCGCTGGTCAGCGACATCCTGCGCAACCGTGATTCGAGCTTCCTGACCACTGACTACATTTTCTAAGCACATTTGGATTGTGTACATCTCCAGAACCGAGGCCACTTTAGTACCGATGAACCTGCCACTCCTCGCCCGGCGCCTGGTGCGCCCCTTGCTCGACCCGTACCGCCGCTATCGCCATGCCAAACTGATCCACGCCGTGCGCGTGTCCATCGGCTTGCTGGCGACGATCCTGCTGACCACTGGCATCAACCTGCCCCACGGTGAGTGGGCGTCGGTGACCATGCTGATTGTGATCGGCGGCTTGCAGCACCACGGCAATATCGGCAAGAAAGCCATGGAGCGCGCCTACGGTACCTTGATCGGCGCCAGCGTCGGCTTGTTGCTGGTGGTGCAACAGGCCTACTTCGGCCAGCCGCTGCTGACGTACCTGTTGATGTCGGTGGTGTGCGGCTTCTTCTCCTATCACGCCATCGGCAAGGGCGGCTACATCGCGCTGCTGTCGGCGATCACGGTGTTTATCGTTGCCGGGCACGGTGACAATCCGATCTCGGATGGCTTGTGGCGCACGGTCGACATCCTGATCGGTATCGTGCTGGCCCTGGCGTTCTCCTTCGCGCTGCCGCTGTATGCGGTGTACTCGTGGCGCTACAACCTGGCCAGCGCGTTGCGCGATTGTGCCGCGATCTATAGCCGGATCATCAATGGCCAGTCGGTCACTGACGATGAACACCTCAAACTGCTCAACCGCTTGAACGCGGCGATGCTGCAATTGCGCTCGCTGATGCCGTCGGTGTCCAAGGAAGTACGGATTTCCATGACCGAGTTGGACGCGATCCAGCGCCACCTGCGCATGTGCATCAGCACCCTGGAGATTCTCGGCAACACCCGCCCGAACCCGCGTGACGAACAGGCGATGGCGCGGATGCAGGTGGTATTGAAAGCCGAGCACCGGCAGATTCGCGTGCAGTTGGTAGGGATGGCGCGGGCATTGAAGTCGGGGGTGACGGAGCGGTTGCAGCGGCCCAGCCCTATCACCGGTAGCGAGCCCACGCTGGATGCTCCGGTTTACAGCGCGCTGGATGGGTATCGATTGCTGACGGTGCAACTGGCGGCGAATGTGGATGCGATGCGCCAACGCCTGGCTAAAAGCGCCGGGCGTTGGAGGATCTAGAAAGGTGGCTCGTTGATTTGTTTACCCACATCAACACTTTCACACTTTCTCTGACATATTTTTCACGTTTTATTCACATCCCGAGACGTAGGGTGAAGCCTCATCCGTTACAAATGTTGCACATCAAGCCCGCCGCCCCAGCGGGCTTTTTTTTGTTCTTTTTTTGTCGGTGAAGGCCATTACGGTGATCGGGGGTTACCTGTGCTCGGTCCAGCGTTCCTTGCCCGGGCGATCAATGTCACCAGCAGCAGGCCTGCGTCCATGTCCCAAGCCACGGCACATACCGGAACCCTACCTATCCCGCGACCACTCAATGGCGCCTCCAGTTGAGAGCGACCATTTCAAAATCGCGAGAAGTCCCCGATGAAAACTGCCAACACTCTACGCCATATACCTTTGGCACAAACTGCCGTATCCCCACTGAGTTCAACAGGAACCAGTTCAACAGTCGATGCGCAAAAAACCAACGAGCAACTGACCAGTGATGGCCCGCAAGGAGCAACGACAGCGTCAAGAGCAAAGCGCGACCTGATGGCCCTTGCCGCAAGCCCTGGAGCGATTACACCCGGAGCATTGGTACTCAATGGTGACAGCGAGATGGCCCTACTCTGTGCCGATGAAATGGCTGCCAGTTACGCTTACACCCTCATCAACGGTGAAGCGCCCGGAGAGGAAAACATCCGCAACATCCCTGCGCTCTCAACCTTCGGTATTGCGTGGGCAAAGCTGGGTCAAGCGCTTGGCAGCGAACCGTTTACAACGTTTGCACGGAACAACGGCATTGATCCGTCCACCGTACAAATCTCCACCCGAACGGGAGACCTGAACTGTGTAGCCAATGACCGGCCTCGCACGTTTTCCTTACGTGACAACTCAGGCTGGTCAAGCGCGTCGTCGGCCGTATTGGCAGCGGCCGGAAGGCTGACACCGGGTCACGATCACCGAATCGACTTCAAAGCCAGTGACAAAGCCCCGCTCAACATTGTCAGTCACTTCTACAACCTCAATCTCGACGCCAACCCTCACCCTAATGGACGGCTCTATGCCATTAAGTACCTGAATACCCTTAAAACCTTTCATGGCAACAGGACAGCCGAATCGCCCCATGGCTTTTCACAACACCAGCGGGCGGCCATTGATTATGTAAATGGATTGACGCAAGCGCAGCGCGATGAGCTGTCTGGGGCAAATATCGAGCAGACGCCGGCTCAACGAGTTGACGCAGACGACCAACGCCTGGCTCGGCTTTGCAGCCGGTCCATGATCGGCAGTGCGTTCAAGACACGGGACATTAATGAGTCGCAGGAGGTCATTAACGAAATACCTGAATACTCGACATTTGGTCAGGCGCAGAAGCAATTCCGACACTCATTGAGCACAGCCGAGTTTAAGACGTTTATTACAGAACAAGGCATTGATCTGAGCAGCGTCACTGTCGACCCTGTCACTGGCAGTTTGATCTGCAAGGCCCGGGGTAAAGACACCGTTTTCAGTCTGAATGACTTATCTGGCTGGTCGGATATTGCTTCGCCTATCGTCGAGGCGGCCGCACGCCTGACCGCTGGCAAAAACGACGGGGCCAGCTATTCCACCCTGGAAACCGCGCCTTTGAGCCTGGTATTACGTTTTTATGGGGAGGTCATTGCGCAGGGTGGGGTTGACCAGGTTTTTCAGAAGGTCACGCAATTGAATAACAACTCGTTCAGCGCCTTCGCGCCGACCGCTCCTGGCACCCATGAGCGGTTTCGTGCGGTCAGAGAACAACAGCAAGCGCTCAAACAGACGTTGGCCAATACACTGCCGCCGCCTCACGTTGCCCTCCCCGAATCGACGCCACTCCCCGCGAAAACCCGCGCCAGCGGTGATAGCGAGTTGGCGGTGCTCGTCGGCGACATGATGCAGGCCTTAAAAAGGGATAACTCGTCCGACGCATCAAGAATGCTTGAAAACATTCCCGCACATTCGACATTTGGACAGTGGTGGGAACATATCTGCAATGCCTTTGAAGGACGGGCTCTCAATGAATGGATGGTGGGCCAGAAGGTCGATGCGGACACCCTGGTTTTCGACCCCGCGATCAATGCCTTGAAGGCCAAAGCTGACGGGGTCGACCGGGTGTTCTTTATCAAGGATTTTGCCCATGACTTTCCAGAACTGTTTGACGCCCTCACCCCGCTGGCGGCCGCAGCAAATGTCCTGGTGCCCTACCACCAACCGATCATGATCGCCAAGCCAACCAGCGCCACGACGGCACCGTTTGGCCTCGTGTTCAACTTTTACGGCGGCGATATCGGCGACCTGAGCAGCCCAGGCTTCATCAAGCTGGCCGGCGACATGAAGCGCGCCAAGGCTTTCCCCGTCATTTCCGAAAACCCGGAGCGTAGCGAAGCAGCACTTAAAAATCAGAAGACAACGCTTGGCAACCACAATGATCGCTACGCGCTCATCAGCCGCTTGGACGCAGCACTCAGCGGCTCGCGCCTGGCAAATCTTCACCTGCAGGTCGACTCGCACTCATCGCATCCATCCAAAGGGTACAAGACGGCAGAAGCGTTCATTACCGAGAATGGCTGGAAAGCGCCGCAAACCAGAGAAGAAACCCTTAACCTGCTGCTGGCCCTGCGAGTACCCGTCCCGCAAAGGGAACCCTTGGCAGACCTTTGGGGCTTTCTGTCTACGCCTGTGCCACTGACCGCCACTGAACGCGAAGCAGTAGTCGAGGTTGTTAATACACAACCGGGGGCAACTACTGGGCTGTTCAACTCTCTCGCGCCGTCATCCGCCACCCTCGGTACCAACCTTAAACAGAACCTTGAGCACTTACTCTCCAGCGAAAAGGCCCAGGCACTGGGACAGGCATTGCAAACCCAACTGAAGGGCTTCCCTACGCCGACCAGCATCCGTCAGTGGGTTCTCACGGCTCTGGTACTTGAACTTGACCCCAAGGCCGATGAAAAACGCAATTCAATCGCCGGTTTTGACTTCATGGATCGCAGCCACTGGGGGCGACCTGCCAGCGAGGTGCAGGGCAAGTTCAACCAGCACCTGACGAATACCCACAAGATTGGGTCCTCCATCGCGCCCACGGCGGCCTATGTATTGCTTTCGGGCAAGGCTCCACAGTTTCTTGTAAAAGAACTGCCCACCACGCTGACCTACGGCACACCTGCCTGGGCAAACTTCTGTACCGCAGTCAACCGCATTGAGCAAATGGCACCTGGGGCCGCTCCGACCATGACCTACAAGCAAGTCATGGACTTCGGTGCCATCAGGCCAATTTCTGCCGTTGAAGAAACGCATCTGGCCAGAGCTCAAATGAACCCCATCCTGGACTGGGGGATCGTCAATGGTGTGATTGAAAAAAACGAAAAAGATCAATACACACTGGTGCAACTACAGGCCTGTCAGAACAGTCTGAATCAGCAAATACGGGAAACAACAGCGGCCCGAGACTTTTTAAGAACGACGATCGCGCCAGCCCGACGGTCCATGACCCTTGAAGCCTTGACTAAGGAGTTCGGAACGGGAATCGACTTTGAAGCCAAAGACTTTGAAAAGAAAAAAGTACTTGGGCTATTTTCAGGTGTTCCGGCGAGCATCGCCGACATCTACGAAACCAACGGACTTGACGATGACTGGTTCAATAACAGCCCGAGCAGCCATAGAATCCCCCTGGAAAAAATAAAGCGCCAGAGTCATAACCTCCCCGCTATCAATGAGGCATTTGAGACCGCCATTGAACAAGACTTCTCGGCGCGTAAAACCCACATGACAAACATTATCAAGAACCTCTTTTCAAAACTTGAACTCGATGATCGGAAGTCCTTGGTATACGGAAAGTCAGATTATTACATGGTAAGAAAAACGGACACCGCCAATGCATTAGGCAGCATCAGTTTAACCGGAGCCAGAGGAAATAACGGAATAATTATCCGTTCAACCTTTAATGGCGTCGTGAAGGACTTTGGTGTGTTCCCCATGGCCAATTCCATCGAAAAAATATCAAACCTGCCCACCCCCATGCCGCTTGGAGGAACCCAGGGAAGTTTCGGGGTTATTTTCGGGGCCGGAGATGAAGGCGAGCGCAAACTTCCATTAGACTTCAACGCATTCAGTTCAACCACCGAACCAACGCCGGGGGCCACCTCGGACGTGCTTGTTTATCATCTGCTTCCTCAGCATTACTATAATGGCGAAATGGTCGATGCAATAAGGCGCCCCATGCCACCCAACCTGATCGACGCTAATAAAATCCCTAAGAGTTATGACAACGCCGCTCTCCATGACATCGCAACTACTGTGGTCGACTCACACTTCTTGGTGCATGACATATTCAAACGGACACAGCGTGGCAGTAATCCCCTTGAAACAGCGGAGACACCACTTGAATGGCTGGGCGAGGCAATCCGCATAATACCGGGCGTTTCGAGCATTGAAGACATTTATCAAGGGAACTACCTGGACGCCGTCAGAGACTTGGTAATCGATGCCGCGTCCATCGCCCTTACGGGTGGAGCGGCTAAAGTGTGGTCATTGGTGGAAGAGTCGGTTACACGTTCCTTGGTCACCGGGGCAGAAAAAGCAATTTTGAAACCTCTGTATCGGACATTTTATAATTCGGCCAGTGGCATTGAGATGGCCGCTTCCAAGGATGTGAGCGTATCTGCCATCTCCGGGAGTACGACACGCCTGGCTAGACTGCAGGGCAGTCATCCAGATGAGGCACTGACTGCACTGAAACAACGACCCGATATCAGCGAAGGTACCGTCAGCCAGCAAGGTAATGCAGGGCAACTGACAAGAGTAACCGCAGGGTATAAAGAGGGTAACTGGTACACCTACGATGTTGAAACCAAGAACTTTTACGGGACGCCAAAGAGATTTACTTCTGACGCCTCGATTCCTCTTAACCAAGAAACCTTTTCCGATGGCACGCAAGCATTGGTGACCGGCAAGCCTCTGTCAGAACAGGCCTATACAATCCGACGCTCAAACGGATTGGATGTCGTTGACGCAGGTAAAGTTTACCGCTACGACTCCAAAACCCCTGATCGCTTGATCGACCTGGAGTCGGCCGCTAATTATCGTAGCCCGACGGACATCGAGGCGTTCTGTCCGGCGCCCTCCGTAAATAGAAGCCGACGCGAAACAGCGGCGTTGTGCTTCACAAAAATGCTCAGTCACGACCTTAGTCCGAATGCACAACTGATTCAGGCGCTTGAGCATCAACGCTTTTTCCCATCAAAAGGGATCAACGGTGAAGCACCCTCTGTCATCCGTGATCGCCGAATTTACAACATAGAAAATGAGACGTTCATCCCTATTCGTACAGGAAATAAACCTATTATTTATGAAAACACTGTAATGGGTACAATCAAGAACGATCGACGCTTCGGTATCGTAGGTGATACTACGTTCAGCAATATAGAAGAGAACACCGCCGTCGTCCGATTTGGCGCAATAAGTAAAAGCGTTGCGGACCAACGGGAAGTGAGGGGATTGATCATAGAAACAAAAGGTCCCACTCCCGAAAAATACGTGGTCGCCGAAGCAGACACTGGTATTTTTTACGCCCGAAAGTTTGGAGAGAGTTCCGGCGCCTTCACAAAGGCAACAACGCCCCTTATAAATCTTTACAACACTGAAAAGGAGGCACTTTACGCCTCCGCTGGCATTCCAAAAAAACCCAATCTGTATCAGTTACCCACTTACAAGTCACTTGTAGAGAAACTGAAAAACAACGGCGTTACTGAAACCGAATTGAAGTCGCTGGATAAAAAAACCTCAAAATATACCGATATACAAAAACGCGAATTCCTCAATGAAGTCTATAGCAAAGCCTATGGCAGAGACGGCAAGGTTGCCTTGGCGCCCATTCAAGCATTGCCCCTGAAAAAACCTGCGAACTTTGACAGCTTATCAGCGTTTGAAAAAAATGAATTTTATGCAAAAGGCTCGGTAAAGGCCGTCAACGAACAAATGGCCGCGACGGGTCTAGGAGCAGGTAACAAGCTCACCCCTACGCCAGCCGACTTTGAGCGACAAGCACTTGCGAGTGATGTCGTATCGTGGCTACGCAGTAAACCGAACTGGGATAAATCCATAAAAATGGACCAGATATTGACATCCGGCGCGGGTAACTGCGGAGAAATGGCGCAAGTCACGTCCTATATCATCAAGCAAAGTGGTGGTGAGGCAAAAATATGGAGTACGGCCCAGGAGGGCCATGTGTTTACCGTGATTGGCGGCCCTGATTCTGCGGTTGAAAGAGCTACGGTAGATTTCGCAGAGCCCGAATGGAAGGATGCCTGGATCGTCGACCCATGGGCAGGCATAACCTGCGAAGCCAAAGACTACACCCGGATGTTTGAACGTCGAATGGCCCAATGGGAGCGCGAAGGAAAAACGATTTGGACTTCCCGCAGCTTCGGTATCACGGGGACCTTTGAAAGTCCGCTGGATGACGCCTGGATAGCAGAGTTCAGGGAAGCAAAAACGCCGATACTCAAACAGCCATAAACCTTCAGGACCGGTGCGCTGCAGCGTAGCGTCGCTGTAGCCTGCCAATCTTGTGCACCTCCCGGATGAGATTTGACGGTGCGGGCCAATGACCGTGTAAAGCAAGCTAAAAAGCCTCACAGGAGCGAGCACGTTCGCCCCTGTGGTGGCATGCGTTGCGCTCAGCTTGCAGCCTTACTCACCGATGCCGACGCCTGTTCGCGAATCGCCCGCTGGGTATCCAGCACCTTGGCCAAAGCGGTTTCCGCTTCCGGGCTCTGCTGCGGCACACGAATCGCTGCCGACACCAGGGTGATCAGCTTGGCCATCACTTCGGCATCCGTCGCCGGGCGGCCCAGGCTCATGGAATTCATCAGCAGGCGCAGCTCGGTGCCGGCCATCACCCCGGAAATCGCCTTGAGGGCAAATTGCAGGCGCACTCCCAGTTCGTTGCGCGGCAGATCCGGCAAGGCCAGGGCGAAGGCTTCGAAGAAACGCTGGAACACCGGCTGGTAATGCACCTTGAGGTATTCCTGGATAAACGGTGAGGTGTCGCTGTACACCCGCCCAAGGAAACGGATGAAGGAACGCCCTTCCCCGCTGGCGCTGGCCGGGTCGCTGCGCTCCAGGCCCATGGCCGGGGCAAACAGTACGCCGAGCAAGGTGTCGCAATCGAGGGGGCCATCGGACTCCGCTTCACAGCGTGCCAGCAGCTCCAGGCGCTGCTCGTTGAGCGGCTCCAGGCGTTGCATCAGCAGGGTCTTCATCAGGGAGTCCTTGTCCCCGAAGTGGTAGTTCACGGCGGCCAGGTTCACCTGCGCACGCTCGGTAATCTGCCGCAGCAGAACGGCGTCATAGCCGTATTTGATGAAGAGAGCCTCTGTCGCATCCAGCAATCGAGTCTTGGTAATGTTTGGAGCGCTAAGTTTCTTCGCGGCCATAAAAGTTCCACGGGGGAAATATTGTTTTAAAAAATAATTTGATTTTTTATACCGGGGCGGCCGGTCGAAAGCAAGTAGTGACACACCGCCATACTATCCAAAGCCTTTGCCGGCGGGCATTTTGAGGCTGGTCAGGGGTATTTTGGCAGCCCACCACGCCAATGGGTGAAATCGTTTCAAAGGGTAAAACCGCTCTACACCCATGGCTGGCGAACCGCAGGGAACACGGTTAGTATTCAAACAATATTTTAAAAACAAGAAATAAAACCAGTCCGTGACGCGCACCAGACAGCTCCCGAACTTGTTACAAGGCTTTACACGGGGCGTGACGGCGGTGTCGAGACTGCAGGCGTAGTCATGATGACAGAGACCCCCGCGCACCCAGGCTTGATTTCCCTGCAAGGCATCGGCAAGCGCTATCAGCTCGCCGGGCAAGAACTGACCATTCTCAATGATGTGTGCCTGTCCATCGCCCGTGGTGACAGCTGCGGCATCCTCGGTGCCTCAGGTTCCGGCAAAAGCACCCTGCTTAATATCCTCGGCCTGTTGGACCTGCCCAATGGCGGCCAGTACCACTTTGCCGGCCACGATATTTTCAACGCCAGTGCGGATCAACTGGCGGCAATCCGTAACCAGCAGATCGGTTTTGTGTTCCAGAGTTTCAACCTGCTGCCGCGTCTCAGCGCCCTGGACAACGTCGCGCTGCCCCTGAGCTATCGCGGTGTGTCACGGCATGAATCGGTGGAGCAGGCCCTGCGTATGCTCGAACAGGTCGGGCTGGCGGAGCGCGCCCACCACCGTCCCGCCGACCTCTCCGGCGGCCAGCGCCAACGTGTGGCGATTGCCCGTGCATTGGTGGGCAAACCGTCGGTGATCCTGGCCGACGAACCCACCGGTAACCTCGACAGCACCACCGCCCAGGACATCATGGACCTGCTGCTGGCGTTAAACCGCGAGCAACAGGTCACGCTGATCATCGTTACCCACGATTCGCATATCGCCGAACGCCTGGAGCGCAAGATCCTGGTGCGCAACGGCGTGGTGCACGAGGTCGGGCGCCTATGAGCCTGCGGGTCGAACAGAGCTTCAGCCAGCTACTGCACGAAGCCTTCGTCAGCCTGCGCACCCTGGGCAAGCGCTCGGTCCTGGCGCTGCTGGGCATCGTCATCGGCAGTTCGTCGGTGGTGGCGTTGATCAACATCGGCCATAACGCGGCGGTGGATGCCGCGATGATTTTCAAGGACATGGGCACCGACACCCTGGTCGCCCAGTTCCCGCCCAAGGGCAGCAGCACTGTGCCGGCGCCCGCCAGGCTCGACCTGGAGGCCGTGCGCCAAGCCGTGCCGGGCATCGCCCATATCGGCGCGCTCAGCTTGTTCAGCGGGCCCATCGTGTTCCATGGCCGCACCACCAACGCCAACTTCGTCGGCAGTACGCCGGACATCCAGGCGGCCATGCGCCTGGTGGTACAGCAGGGACGCTTCCTGTCGAGCTTCGATGCCAACGAAACCTATGGCGTGATCGGTGACCAGGTGGCCCAGGCCCTTGGAACGCCGGGCGATCCGCTGCAACTGGGCGACCGCGTGCGCATCAACGATTACCTGTTCCTGGTGGTGGGCATTCTGCATAACCAACCCCGGGCAATGCTGATGCCGGTACAGGCCAACGATTCGTTGTTCATTCCCGCCGACGGCATGCGCCGCATCTTCCCCACGCCGCAGATCGGCAATGTGATTATCCGCGCCGCGCCCGGCCAGGACATGGAGCGCATTGCCAAGCAAGCCGCCAGCGCCTTGCAGACCCAGCTCACCGACCACACTGTCGACATCCAGGTGCCCCAGCAAATGATCGACGGCATGACCCGGCAAAGCCGCACCTTCGCCTACCTGCTGCTGGCCCTCGGCGCCATCTCCCTGGTCGGCGGCGGTGTGGGGGTGATGAACGTGATGCTGATGAACGTGTCGGAACGCCGTCGCGAGATCGGCATTCGCATGGCCCTGGGCGCTCGCCAGCGCGACATCCGCAACCTGTTTCTGCTCGAAGCCGTCACCCTCACCGCCGTCGGCGCGCTGTGCGGCGCGGTGCTCGGGATGACGGCCGCCTGGCTCTACGCCTGGCTGTCGGGCTGGATTTTCGACCTGGCCGTCGCCGCCCTGCCATTGGGGGTGGGCAGTACGTTGCTGGTGGGCTTGTTCTTTGGCATCTACCCGGCGGTCTCGGCCTCACGGTTGCAGCCGGTGGAGGCCTTGCGCGATGAGTAAATGGCTAGGGTTGCTCGTGTTGATCAGCCTGCACGGCATGGCCGCTGATGTGCTCATCAAGCCGTCAGCCCCCAGCAGCACCCGCAGCGGTTACGACCGGGGCGTGTCCTTGAATGCCCAGGTCACCACCATGACCCTGGGTGACGCGGTGTACCTGGGCCTGCGCAACAACCCTGCGATCCGCAGCGCGTACCTGCAACGGGTCGCGCAGAAATTCGACCTGCGCGTCGCCGAAGACGTGTTCAACCCCAAGCTCACGCTCAACAGCTATTACCGCAGCACCCGCGGCTCCCAGGACAGTGCGCGCAATGCCAACGTGGCGCCGGCCACCAGCTTGCTCAGTGAGTACGGCACCCGCCTGAGCATGGCCTGGACCCAGCAGTTGAACAACGCCGACCGCGCCGGCCGCTACCGCAGCGACGGCCTCGACCTGGCGATCATCCAGCCGCTGCTGCGCGGCGCAGGCTGGGACGCCACCACCGCACCGTTGCGCCTGTCACGCCTGTCGGAGCAGGCCAACCGCCTGAACCTCAAGGCGACCGTGGCGCAGACCATCAGCCAGATCATCGCCACCTACCGCGAACTGCTGCGCGCCCAGGAGCAACTGAGCATCGTGCAGGACGCCCTCAAGCGCTCCGGCACCTTGCTGGAAGTGAACAAGGCCCTGATCAGTGCCGGGCGCATGGCCGAATTCGAAATCGTGCAGACCGAAGCCGACATCGCCACCCAGCAACTGGGCGTGGAAGAGGCGCAGAACCAGCTCGACACCAGCCGCCTGGCGCTGTTGCGCCTGCTGGCCCTGGACCTGTCCACGCCGATTCGCGCCAGCGAAGCCCTGGAGGCCAAACCCATGCAGATCGATAAACGCCAAGCCTTCAACCTCGCGCAGACCCAGCAACCGGAATACCTCGCCGCCCTGCTCGGCAGCCAGCAGGCCGACCTCAACCTGGTGATCGCCAAGGACTCCGGGCGCTGGCAAGTGGACCTGGTAGCCGGCGCGAACCAGATACGCGACGCCTACAATAACGACGCCGGCAGCACCAACAACCGCACCTGGGACAGCTACGCCGGGGTGCAGGTGCAGATCCCCATCGGCGACATCAGCACGCGCCAGGCCGAAGTGCGCGCGCGGGTCAACGTGGAGGACCAGGAGATCCGCATCACCGACGCCCGCCAGGAACTGGAACGCAACGTCAACGATGTGGTGCGCGACCTCGGCACCCGCTGGCGCCAATATGAAATCTCCCAGCGCGCGGTGGAATTGTCGCGGCGCAAGATCGAGATCGAACGCGAGAAACTCAGCGCCGGGCGCTCCACCAACTTCCAGGTGCTGAGTTTCGAGACCGACCTGCGCAATGCCGAAAATGCACAGCTCAACGCACTGATCGCTTATTTGAACGCCCAGACCCAGCTCGACTTGACCCTGGGCATGACGCTGGAAAGTTGGGAAATCGCCCTCAATGACTACTAATCGAAAACGCCTGCTGGGCGCCGCGTTGATCCTGCTGCTGGCCGGCGCGGGGCTGGCCCTGCGCAGCCCCGCAGAAGGCCCGGCCGGCGCCACCGAACAGTGGCTGGCCGTCAAGCCCGACCCGCTGGTGCACCAGATCGGCCTGGTGGGCAAGATCGAGCCCGACACCACCCTCACCCTCACCGCGCCGTTCGACGGAAATGTGCAGGCCAATCTGGTGGAGCAAGGCCAGCGGGTCGAGGCCGGCCAGGTACTGCTGCGCATGGACCCGGCCACCCTTGAAGTGCAATTGCGCGACGCCCTCTCCGCCCAGCTCAAGGCCCGCCGCACCGTGCAAGAGCTGCAGGACTGGGACAGCGGCCCCACCGTCAGCCGTGCGCGCCGCAGCCTGCGTACCGCCGAGATGACCGCCGGCAACACCCAGCGCAAACTCACCGAAAGCGAAAACCTGTTCAAGCGCGGCATCATCCCGCGCAATGAGCTGGACGATCTCAAGCAACAGGCCCAGCAGCAACAGCTGGACCTCGCCTCCGCCCGCAGCGAACTGCAACAGGCACTCGATCAGGGCAAGGGCGAATACCGCCAGATCGCCGACATGGAACTGACCAACGCCACGGTGAAATACGACGCCCTGCCCACACTGCTGGCGGGCAAGGAGGTGAAGGCGCCGTTCTCCGGCATCGTCGTGCCGGCGCCCGGCAACAATACGCCCCAAGGCGGCGGCACGAACGCGCCCATTCAGGCCGGCAGCAAGGTCAGTCAGGGCCAGGTGCTGTTCGGCCTGGCCAATATCGAGCGGCTGAAAATCGTCGCCAAGGTCTCTGAGCTGGACATCAACCAACTGCACCAGGGCCAGGCGGTGGAAGTGCTGGGCGATGGCTTTGACGGCGAACGACTGAGCGGCTCGGTGAGTGTGGTCAGCGGCTTGGCGATTGCCAGCGACAGCCAGGGCAGCGCGCAGTTTCCGGTGACCCTGTCGATCCCCAAGCTGACCCCGCAACAGTTGCAGCGGGTGCGGCTGGGCATGAGTGCGCGGTTGACCATCGTCACCTACAACAATGCGCAGGCGATGGTGATTCCGAGCGAGGCGATCCAGGCGGATATGACGGTGGAGTATCGAGAAGCGATGGATAAGCCGGTGGAGCGGGTGAAGGTAACCACCGGGCAATCGACGGCGCAGGGCGTGGAGGTGTTCGGCCTAACACCCGGCTTCGTAAAGACCTCAAAATAAATGGAGAACCCCTGTGGGAGGGGGCACCCCCCCTCCCACATTTAGAGTTGCGCCAACTTCGATGCCAGGGCTTTAGCCTGAAGCGCCACATCCGTTACTGCTGTGCTCTCCCACCACATCCCCCTCAACGGCGGGCCCATGGCGAACAATCGCGCACTGACCTCGCCCTGGGCATCCAGCACTGCGCCGCAGGTGTCCGCCGCAATCCCCAACGCCAACGGCCCAGGCGTGATCAGCCCGCGCTGAAGCAACTGCCGGGGCAACGGCCGGGCCACGCGGCGCCAGTCGTATTCGATGCCGCTGGAGTTGATCAACGCCGCCCCCGACACCAGGGTGATCGCCTGTTCGCCCCGATAACGCAAACGAATGGTCACGCCCTCACCCGCCGGCTCCAGCCCCTTGAACGACGCCGCACGAATGCGCAACCGCCCTTCTTTATGCAGCCTTGCCACCAACTGCGCACTCAACGGCGGCGAGCGGTGGTGATGGCTTTCCCACCAGGGCCGTACATGCCGTACGAACTGATGTTTCTGGCCTTCGCTGGCCTGGCTCCACAGCCGACCGATATGGGCGCGCACCGTGTCCAGTGGCGCCTGCCAATCGATACCCTGCGCCAGTGCGAGGCGGCACTGGCGACGCACCTCGCGCAGCAGTTGCCGAGGGCTGCGCAAGGCGTGGTCAGCGGCGAGGAAATCTTCCCAGCTCGGTGGTTGCCGGCGCACATGGGGCAACAAACCGTGGCGTGAAAACACCTCGATGGGCCCACGATGCCCGGCCTGTTCCAGGGACACCACGGCGTCCACCATGGTCAACCCGGAGCCGATGATCAGCACGGGCACCTGCGGGTCGATCCGGGTCATGGCCTGCACGTCCCAGGGGTCCACGGCGGCGGCGTTCAACCCGCTGGAGTCGGTCTGCGGCGTGCGCGCCGCCGGGAACATGCCGGTGGCCAACACCGCCTGGGCGCCGCGTAGTTGCTGGCCATTGTCGAGGGTCAGCAACACTGAGTCGTCGCCGACTTGCAGGTCGACGACTTCGGCGCGGATATGCTCGACGGTGGACGCCGACAACGCCTTGGCCTCAGCCAGCCGCTGCTGCGCATACAGGCCAAAGATCCCGCGTGGCGGGAACAGTTCGCTGATGGGCACGTGCTGCTGGTCCGACTCCGGCCAACCGCCGGCGCCGATGTAGGCGGTGAGCCATTGGGTCAGGTCATCGGCGTTGTCCGGGTCGACGCTCATGCGCGCCGCGTTGCCGTTCAAGGTGTGGCCCAGTTCGACGGCGCTGTAGGCCTCGCCACGGCCGAGTTCGGCGCGCGGTTCGATCACCAGGATCCGGCGCTGCCCAGGCCGGCGCAGCAGTTGCACGGCCAGCATCGTACCGCTCAGGCCGCCGCCGATGATCAGGACATCAGCGTTGCGGAGGGATTCAGTCATGCACATTCGCCTTTACTGTTTACCCAGATAAATATCGTGCAAATCGCCGCGTGCCAACAGCTCGGCGGCGCTGCCACTCAAGGCCACGCGCCCAGTATCCAGCACGTAGCCCTGGGACGCATAGTTGAGCGCGACGTTGATGTTCTGCTCGGCGATCAGGAAGCTCACCTGCTGCTCGCGGTTGAGCTGCGCGATGATCTCGAAGATCTCCTGCACGATCATAGGCGCCAAACCCATGGACGGCTCGTCGAGCAGTACCAAAGTAGGACGGGTCATCAACGCGCGGCCGATGGCGACCATTTGCTGCTCGCCGCCGGACGTCAGGCCAGCGCGGGTGTGGCGTTTGGTCTTGAGCCGGGGGAACCAGGCGTAGATGCGCTCCAGGTCTTGTTCCATGGCCTTTCGGCTCAGGCGCCGCACAAAGCCGCCGCTGCGCAGGTTGTCTTCCACGGTGAGCTGGCCGAACACATGGCGGCCTTCCAGCACATGCACCATGCCCTGGCGCACGCGCTGGCTGGGGTCGACGCCGGCCAGGTCGACGCCGGCGTATTCGATCACGCCCCGGCTGACTTCGGCGCGCTCGGCACGCACCAACCCGGAGATCGCCTTGAGGGTGGTGCTCTTGCCGGCGCCATTGGCCCCGAGCAAGGCGACGATGGCGCCCTTGGGTACGCTCAGCGACACGCCGGCCACGGCGAGGATCGCGCCGTCGTAGATCACTTCAATATCGTTGACCGTCAACAACGACGGGCGCGTGGCTTCGGTAGCGAGCTGGCTCATGATTTATTCATCCCCGGTGCAGGTGCGTGGCGTCAGGCCTTTTTCCTTGGCGAAGGCCGCGGATTTTTCATCGATCAGCGGGCGTAACAGGGCGCGGTCGGCAGCGATCCAGTCGCTGATCAGCGTCCAGTGGGCGCCGTCCCATTGCTGCACGCGCGCTGAACCGCCACCTTCGTGGTCGCGGCACGACAGCTTGAGGTTCTGCATCAGGCCCAGGTAGCCCATGTCCTTCAGGCGTGCGTCATCGATATTCAGGTGCTCCAGGCCCCAGCGGCCTTCTTCGCCATTGAGCGGGCGCTTGCCGAACTTGGCCTGGCCGGTGCGGATCGCTTCCACGGCGACGGCGGCGTTCACCAGGCCGGAGTTGTAGTAGACGCTGCCGAAATTCTTCAGGTCCTTGAGGTCGCTGTGGCCCTTGTCGAGGATGTACTGCTTGAGGCGCTTGTGGATCTCGAAATCCGCGCCTGCCGGGTAAGGCGTGAGCGCCAGGTAGCCCTTGGCGGCGGCGCCTGCGGGCAATACGTCTTCGCTGGAACTGGCCCAGATGTCGCCGATGATATGGTCCACCGGGAAGCCGAAGCGCGCGGCGGTTTTCACCGCCACCGGGGTAGACACGCCCCAGGTACGCAGGAACACCCAATCCGGGTTGGCCTGGCGCACCTGGCGCCATTGCGCGGACTGTTCGTTACCCGGGTCGGCCACCGGAATCTGGATATTTTCAAAGCCGTATTTTTCCGCCAGCAACTTCAGCGGGCCGAGGGTTTCGCGGCCGTAGGCCGAGTCGTGGTAGACCGTGGCGATCTTCTTGCCCTTGAGTTTGTCGAAGCCGCCTTCGCGCTGGGCGATGTAATTCACCAGGGTCGACGCCTCGCTGTAGAACGTCAGCATCACCGGGAAGTTGTACGGGAACACCGTGCCGTCGGTGGCTTCGGTGCGACCGTAGCCGAGGGTGATCAGCGGGATCTTGTCCACCTCTGCCCTTTCACTGAGCGCATAGGCCGCCGGTGCACCGTTGGGCTGGTACACCGCGACCGGCGCGCCATCCAGGCCGTTCTTGAAGCGCTCGTAGCACTCGATGCCCTTCTCCGCCGTCCACTCGGTCTCGCATTCCTGCCACACCAGCTTGACGCCATTGATGCCGCCTTCGACCTCGTTGATATAGCGCAGGTAGTCGATCATTCCGGCCCACACCTGCACGCCGCTGGACGCGTAGGCACCCACCCGGTAGGTGGCCAGGGGAAAGAACTGCTGGTCGGCCGAAGCCATCGCCTGTGGCACGGCACCGGCCAGGGCTGCCAGCGCGAAGGCGGCGCCGGCCAGGGAGCGTTTCAAGGATGCACGCATTGGGATTCTCTTCTTCAAGTCAGAAACGCAGGGGCCACTGACGCAGCCGATCGCGAAGGTTGTGCAACAGGCGAATCAAGCCCTCGGGCTCCTTGATCAGGAACACGATGATCAACACGCCAAAAATGATTTTCTGCAGGTTCTGCAACTGCCCCGCGTCCACCGAGCCACCGAACAACGCCTGCCCGGCATGGCTGAGGAAAATCGGCAGCAAACTGATAAACGCCGCGCCGACGAAGTTGCCGGCGATGCTGCCCATGCCGCCGATAATGATGATGAACAGGATCTGGAATGAGCGATTGATGTCGAAGCTGCTGGCGCTGGCCGTGCCCAGGTAGGCAAACGCCCACAACGCGCCGGCGATGCCGAGGTAGAACGAACTGACCGCAAACGCCAGGCGCTTGTAGCGCACCACCGGGATGCCGACGACGGCGGCGGCGGTGTCCATGTCGCGGATCGCCATCCAGTTGCGGCCCACCTGGCTGCGCACCAGGTTGACGGCGGCCCAGGTCAACAGCAGCACCGTGACCAGGGTCAGCCAGTAGCGGCCCAGCGGCGTGTTGAGGTCATGGCCGAACAGCGCCAGCTTCGGCGCCGAGATGGTCCCGGACGAACCGTAGTTGTAGAACCAGGGGAATTTGACGAACAGCCACTCCAGGAAAAACTGCGCGGCCAGCGTGGTGACCATCAGGTAGAAGCCTTTGATCCGCGAGCTGGGCAAGCCAAACAGCAGCCCGACCAGCGCGCTGATGATCCCGCCGCCGAGCAGCGCCACCGGCAGGCCCAGCTCCGGCAGGCGCAGCAAAAACCCATAGGTGGCGAAGGCGCCGACGGCCATGAACCCGGCGGCACCGACCGAGGTCTGCCCGGTATAGCCGGTGAGTAAATTCAGGCCCAGCCCGGCCAGTGACAGCACCAGGAACGGGATGAGGATCGCATTGAGCCAATAGTCATTGCCCCACAGCGGCACCACGATAAACGCCAACGCCAGCAGGCCGAGCAGGCCCCAGGGCACGCGCCGCTGGATCAGCAGCAACGGTGCGGTGTGTTCAGCAACAGGGATCGACATGCTTTCAGACTCGCTCGATGGCACGCTCGCCGAACAGGCCGGCGGGACGGATATACAGGAAGGACAACGCCAGGACATAGGCGAACCACGGCGTGATGCCGCCACCGATCAGCGGGCCGATATACACCTCGGCGAGGTTCTCCGCCGCGCCGACAATCAGCCCGCCGACAATCGCTCCGCCAATCGAGGTGAAGCCGCCGATGATCAACACCGGCAACGCCTTGAGCACCACCAGCGACAGCGAAAACTGCACGCCCTGGCGCGCGCCCCACAACAACCCCGCCACCAGCCCGACGATGCCGGCCACCGCCCAGACGATCTGCCAGATGCGGTTGAGGTTGATACCGATGGACAGCGCCGCCGTGGTGTCATCCGCCACCGCGCGCAGCGACACACCGATGCGGGTCTTGTTGAACAGCAGCGCCAGTACCGTCACCAGCACCACGGCAACGGCCGCGGCGATCAGGTCAAACTGGCTGAGCATCAGCGGCCCGACGAACAGCGGTACATCGTCGATGCCCAGGTCCAGGGCGCGCACTTGCGAGCCCATCACACCTTGGGCCAGGCCTTCGATAATGAATGACAGGCCCAACGTCGCCATGAACAGCGTGATTTGCGAGCGGTTCACCAGCGGCCGCAGCACCAGGCGTTCGATGAGCAAGGCGCCGACGATCATCACGATCACCGTCAACAGCAACGCCAGGGCAAACGGCACGCCCTGGTCGTGCAGGCTGACGAAGGTCAGCGCGGCAAACAGCAGCATCGAGCCCTGGGCAAAATTGAACACGCCGCTGGCCTTGTAGATCAGCACGAAGCCGATGGCGACCAGCGAGTACATGGTGCCGGCGAGCAGGCCGCCGAACAGGGTTTCGAAGAAGAACGTCATCAGTGCGCCACTCCCAGGTAGGCCGCGATCACCTCGGGGTTGGCCTGCACCTGCGCCGGGGTGCCATCGCCGACCTTGCGCCCGTAGTCGAGCACCACCACATGGTCGGACAGGCCCATGACCACGCCCATGTCATGCTCGATCAACACCACGGTGGTGCCGAGGTCGCGGTTCACGTCGGCGACAAAGCGCGCCATGTCCTGTTTTTCCTCGGCGTTCATGCCGGCCATGGGTTCGTCCAGCAACAACAGGCTCGGCCCGGCGATCAACGCGCGGCCGAGTTCCACGCGTTTTTGTAGGCCATAGGACAGGTTGCCCACCAGCACATCGCGGTGGGCTTGCAGTTCAAGGAATTCGAGGATGCCCTGGGCACGCAGGCGGAAGGTGTCGGCTTCACGGCGTGCGCGCGGCAAGCCGAGGGCCTGTTCGATAAAGCTGGTGCGCATATGCCGCGACAGACCGGTGAGGAGGTTGTCGAGCACGCTCATTTTCTTGAACAGGGCGTTGTTCTGGAATGTACGGCCAATGCCCCGGCGCGCGGCGCCCAAGGGGTCGATGCGGTGGAAGTGTTGCGCCTCGAAAACGATCTCGCCGGCATCGAAGCGATACACGCCGTTAAGTACGTTGAGCAATGAACTCTTGCCGGCGCCATTGGGCCCGATCAACGCGCAGATTTCACCGCGCTGCACTTCAAACGACAACGCATTGATCGCCTTGACGCCCTTGAACGACAGCGAGATGTCCCGCACCTGGAGGATGGCTTGGCTCATGCACGTTCCCGTTTGAATTCGGCAAGCCACGTCGGCTCAGCACCGGATTTGAGGGGCTGCCAGATATAAGCCAGCCGCTGGAAGCCCAGCAGTTTGCGCACGCGGTTTTTCAGCAGGCGGCGCAGGCCACTTTGCGGATGGGCAATGGCCCAGTCGCACAGGCGCCGACGCCAGGTGCCGTGGGGTGCCAGGCGGCTTTCGATGTCGTCGGCCAGGTGCTGCAGGCGCGCGGGCGACAGCAGCAGGCCGGTGGGCGCCACTTCACTGCGATCACGCCGCGCCGAGGCCAGGCTTTCCGGGAAGGCCAGGCCGTGGCCGCTGTTCAGCCACTGCTCCAGCACCACGGCCAGGCCGCCTTGCCACTGGGTGCCTTCTTCGCTCCATAGCGCGGTTTCGCCTGTGGGTTGCCACCAGCGCTGCTGGTATTGCGCCGGCTCGACCGGGCCCAGCAGTTGAGCGAAATCCAACCGCTGGGTGAACGTCCAATCGCGCTGGCGACCTTGAACGTAGGCGTGACTGGGATGAATACGCCACAGCTGTTGCTCCAGAGCCTGCGGCTCGAGGTTATCGGCCAGCGTCAGCACCTGTGCGCCCACGGACTGGGCCGCCAACGCCAGCAACAGCAGGTTCGGCTCAAAGGCGCCGCTGAGCACCACGCGTGACTGTTCACTTAAACCGTGCTGGCGCAAACCGCCGGCCAGACGTTCGACGTCGCGCAAGGTGTCGATCCAGCGCCAGGCATACCACTGGCCCTGGCGCTTGTGGCGCAGGGCGATGTGCAACGGCGTGAGTTGCGCCCAGTGGCGCAGGTGTTCCAGGAGGGCCGTTGGTTCGTGCACGCTCATAGGGGGGTTGCTCCTATTGGGGGGGGTGCGTGCGGTGGTCCGCTGGCTTGATTATTTGGATCGACACGGGACAACTGTGGGAGGGGGCAAGCCCGCTCGCCACAGTTACAGTGTTCCTCCTTAACTGACTGGCATTAG
>JAEAMG010000479.1_pt1 | contig 44789 bp, 42 predicted proteins | sample 8958741 | NCBI WGS metagenome assembly JAEAMG01 (sample SAMN16933256, study PRJNA681125) | bioreactor sludge metagenome | isolation source: anaerobic bioreactor treating anionic surfactant - SDBS | place: India: Bengaluru | collected 2019-02-28 | reverse complement strand
TTTCATGCATCCTAGCCTTTCTTGGCTAGTGTCCTACTTCAAACGAGGCTGGGAGATTTAATCGTAGTGGAGTCCGAGAAAATAAGCCAGTTATGAAAATATCAAGATCAGCACATCGCACAAGAGGAAAAATAGCAACATTAATCGCCGTTTTTGCGTTGGCTTTCCAGCCGATGCACGGATTAGTAGCGAACGCTTTAAGCTCGCCAATTAAAATCTCAAGTGTTACGCAACTTTGCGACGCTATTAAAAATCAAGCAGACGGTCAAACATGGAGCATTGCGCCAGGTCAGTATGGTATTGGTCCAAGTAGCTGTACAGATATTCCTGTTGTCGGTGGCAACACTAACAAATATATGCCCCTCACCGCCAATAACCTAACTATTAGTGGCGTCGGTAATCCAACTATTTACGGAAGTGGGTATACACCTAATGGTGATGGTGGGTTCGACGGAGACTTTATTGCTGTAACTGGAGATAACGTTACGATCAAGAATCTGACTGTTATGACAAAAATCTACCCGAATAAGGCAATTGAAGTTCGCGGTGCAAACTCTACCATCGAAAACGTTCATGTTCGCCCAAATACTCTGAGTACGGGTGATATCGATCCAAACTACTATCCTGAGTGGTCGGCACTTTGGGCTGGCTCTATTTATTACCACAATGCAGCCGGCAATCACTCCCTCAAAAATAGTACAGTGACAAACGGCGGTGTTTCTCTTTACTCAGCAAACGCTAGCTTTAACCTCGAGGGTCTCAAGCTTATCAACCGTACGAATAATGATTTTTTGAATAGCTACAGAGTGTACAAGCCACATGCTTCAACGGTTATTACTGGTGTCCCGACGTACGTCTATGAGGTAAGCCATTCTCTCAACAATATTCAAAGTGCAATCAAGTCGATTGGTGATCCAGGGACGATTGATGGTAATGAAACCATCAAGCTCATCTCCGACTTATGGGTAGACAAGCAAATCACGATTAACAAGCCGAACGTTACCATAGACGGGCAGAAAGCTGCGGGTGGTCAATACACTATATTTGGCAACTTCGACAAGACTGATAATGCCAATAATTCAATTTTGGGCATTCAAGCAAATGGCGTTCGTCTCAATCAACTCAATATCAATGGACAAAACCGCCAGCTGCACGGTGTGAACGTATACGAAGCAACCGGCGTTGTTTTGAACGATGTGAGCCTACGAAATAACGCACACTCTGGCATGATTGTCGGCAAAGACGCTGGAGTGACGGTAGACAATATCACCACATCCGGCAACGGTTGGTACGGCATCAATATTGACAAAAAAGATGGCACAAGCTCGACGCTGACTGTCACTGGTGTATCAACTCATGACGAAGATTCCACTGCGCACATCTATATTGATGACCGAACAGCTACTGGCAATATCGTGAATGACCCAAATAAGCAATACGTTCGTTACTGGAAGAATGCAGGTTATCAGTATCTCCTCGATCGCTCTGCGCCAACCGTGACGAGTACGATTGCCTCCGAGAATCCAACCGAGTTTAGCGTTCATGCAACCGATGACCAGCGTCTCATCCGCATCGATTACTCTATCTGGAATAAAGACGGCACCGTACAGATTGGTGTTTGGGGACAAAACATTGATGGTCATGTCAAAGATTTTAACAAGACACTCACTGAGTATCGTGTTGGCACAGCAGGGGAGTATAAACCACTTACAGAGTTACCAGACGGTGAATATCAGTTGAATGTTATTGTTGGTGATGTACGCGGCAAATCGACAAATGCAACTGTTGCATATTTCAAGGTCGGAGATTTTGCGGTGCCGACCGTACCAACGATGTCATTCATAGCTACGCCAAGTAACGAAAATATCGATAATAATGGCAGCACTAAAGATGAAAAATTTAAATTCAATTTATCGAGTAGTAGTGATGTTGCCCGCTATCAATTGAAATACTGGAATGATATTGCTAGGTCGTCATTCAAGCAAAGTAAACCATGGAACCCGACAAGCCTCATTGGCTATCAGGGAGGTCAAGGTGTAAATGTCTATGTAGACAAATTTAGCCAAGGCGAGGGCAAACATTATTTCAGCTTTAGCGCCTGCAATGCAGCCGGTAATTGTTCAGATTATAGCGAGCCATTCGTCGTTACCTATAGCACGACTACGCCAATTACCCCCGACCCTACAGATCCTGTTTCACCAGTCGAACCCGATCCTACCAATCCTGTTTCACCAGTTAACCCTAATCCATCGAATCCATCCACTCCCTCTAACGGTACTGACAGCGGTCAAGGTACAAACAACAGTAGTGAAGAAGTGACTACCCCAACGGTTATTAACCCGAGAGCTATAACTCCATTGGCGCAAACATTTACTCCGCAGAACATAACCCAAAGCGCCGACACAGCAACTACAGATGAAGTAGCCACAACAGATTCAGACACGAACAATGTAGCATCAGCGAGAACTCAGTCGGCCGAGACAAATGAAGATGGAGAGGTCTTAGCGGCTGAAAACAACAAGCAAGCATGGTCACTTGTTAATTTACTCCTAACTATTGGCATCGTGCTAGCAAGTCTTGTTGCACTCTCAGGCCTCGGACGTAAAGAAAATCGGCGCGCTGCGGTTCGTATTCTCTCGCTCGTGCCTGCAGCGGGTGCACTAGTATTACTCTTCGCAGCCGAGAACTTCACTGCGCCAATGGGCTGGGTAAATACATGGAGCTGGCTCATGGCAGCAATTGCGCTTGCGCAAATTATCATTCTCTCGATGACGCGCAAGTCCAGCGACGTCGAGTAAGTACCTAGAGCAAAATACGAGCGTCTCAACCCATTGAAATGCTCGTATTTTTTATGGAAAGATGCTATGCTTATAGTATCGTGGCAACAAAAAAACAAACAGCTACCCTAAAACGCCATATAGCCCGCACGAAAAAACGCGCGTCATTGGCGTTCATACCCAAAAAAGAAAATCAATACCGGCCGCACCTTATCCGTCGCTACAGTCTTTTGGTTATCATAGCGATTGTCATTGGGCTTCAGTTTGGTTATAATTTCACGAAAACAGGAAGTATCCTTGGTCAAATCGTGACGATTACGCCCGCGGGACTCCTTGCCGAAACGAACGATCGGCGCACCGAGGCGAGCTTGCCGCCATTGACCCTCAATCCGCAACTATCTCAAGCGGCCCAGGAAAAGGCTAACGACATGCTTGCGCATCAATATTGGTCCCATACTTCACCATCTGGCGTTGAGCCGTGGACATGGATTGACGACTCCGGTTATTCATATGAGGAGGCAGGGGAGAATCTTGCAAAGAACTTTACTACGGCAAGCGCGACAGTTTCGGGCTGGATGGCATCTGAAGGACACCGGGAGAATATCTTGAAGGCGTCATATCAAGACGTGGGGTTTGCGGTTGCAAGCGGAGAGCTGGATGGCTCGCCGACAACCATCGTCGTGGCGCTATATGCAAAACCTGTTCGTAGCACGAGTAGCTTCATTGCCTCCGCGTCCACGATCGCGCCAACGGAATCTTCTACCGCCTTATCGCCGGCAGCACGCATTGGTATCGCCATCCAATCCCTCACACCCGCCGCAATCACCAGCATCGCTCTGCTATTCATAGCCGCAACCGTGGCCACGACCGCGCACGCGTATCGCTCAAAGTTACCGAAACGTATGCAAAAAACCTGGTACAAAAAACACGGCGCTATAAAGGCATCGGGATTGTTAGCAATCGCCGCCTTTATTGTCCTACTATACGGTGGCGGGCAGATTTAACTCTTTAGATTTGCTATAATATATCTATGACTTTTCTTTCGCGCTACGAAACATTAAACGACAATCAGCGAGCAGCGGTAGATCATCTCTATGGACCGCTCCTCGTTATCGCAGGACCCGGCACGGGCAAAACCGAGCTTTTAAGCATGCGAGCAGCGCACATTTTACAAAAAACCGACACGCTTCCATCTAGCATCCTTTGCCTCACTTTCACCGAGAGCGGGGCAGTCAACATGCGAGAACGCCTGCGGGATATCATTGGCGAGGATGCATATAAAATCGCAATTCATACATTTCACAGCTTTGGCACGGAGATTATAAATCAGCACCGCGAATATTTCTTCCGCGGTGCGGAAATGAAACCAACCGATGAGCTCACCCAATATCAAATCCTGCAAGAGCTCCTTGGCGAGCTTGACTGGCAAAATCCTTTAAGCACCAAAAATAACGATGCGTTTGTCTATTTGCCTGACACGCTGCGCACTATTTCAGAATTCAAACAGAGCGGTTTGACTCCGGATGAACTGAGGCTCATTGTCGATGATAATGAGCGAGTACTCGACGCCATCGTCCCTGATATCGCACAAGTATTTAGCGCGAAAATCAGCAAAAAAACCATCTCCGAATTCGCACCGCTCGCGCAAAAAGCCGCCGAACTCGAGGCCGCCGCGCTTCCAAGTGCAATCACCCCGTATCATAACGTCCTCGCGCTGAGCCTAGCTCATGCTGCGCAGGAAGCAATCGATTCCGACAGCACAAAGCCTATTACCGCTTGGAAAAACTCGTGGTGCGAAAAAGACGCGAATAACGAATTCACGCTCAAAGACGTGCGAGCCGCCGAGAAATTTCGCGTCGCCATCGATATCTATGAACGATACCAACAAGTACTGTCCGAACGACAATTATTTGACTATGATGACATGATTTTGTCCGTTCTGCGCGCCTGTGAGACAAATGCCGACCTTCGCGCCAACCTGCAGGAGCAATATCAATTTATCATGGTCGACGAATTCCAGGACACCAACTTGGCACAGCTGCGTCTCTTGTTTACGTTGACCGGCGAAGAGTTAGAGCCAAATATCATGGCAGTGGGTGATGATGACCAAGCAATATTCAGTTTCCAGGGCGCGGATATTGGTAATATTCAACGCTTTCGAGAGAGATACAACAATCCTCCAATCATTGTTTTGACCGATAATTACCGTTCGAACATTGAGGTCTTGACGAGCGCGCGTACGGTTATCACCCAGGGAACCGACCGGCTAGAATATACCATCACCAGCCTCTCAAAAGAACTTACCGCCCATGCGTCAAGCGACGGGGCGCGGGTCGCCATACATGAATATCAAACACCCGCCGAAGAGCGGGCGGGCGTCGCATCATCAATTTCCCAGCTCATTGAATCGGGCGTAAAACCCGAGAACATTGCCATACTCGCCCGCCGACACAATGAACTTATCGACCTTTTGCCATACCTGAGCGCCAAAAATATCGCCGTAAATTACGAACGGCGCGACGACGTATTGGAGCAGGATATCGTACGTATATTGGAGCAACTCGCAAGAATAATATTATCCATACATACATCCCGCCACGACGAAACCAATACGCTACTACGCGACGTTATTGCTCATCCAGCCTTCGGCTTTAGCGCCCATGATATTTGGTCGCTCAGCCTGCAAGCGTGGCGAAACCGTGCGCTGTGGCTTGAGACCATGCGCGCCACGCCGGGCCTCGCCCCATTCGCAAACTGGCTTATTGAAAGAGCTAGCCAAGTCCCGACCGAACCGCTTGAGCGTCAACTCGACGTGCTGCTTGGACGAGATGAAAGCGAGGGAGAATATATTTCGCCACTTGCATCATACTTTTTCAGTACCGGCAACCTTCAGAAAAAGCCGGACGCTTACATATCCGCCCTGGAGTCCCTCAGAACACTTCGCGACCGCCTAAGAGAACATTACGATACGACCAATCCGACGCTCGCGCAACTCATTGACTTCATTGACCTCTATCGTTCCACCGGTACGCGCCTGACGACCGTTCGCACGCATGCCGATAGCCTAACCGGCGCCATCCACCTCATGAGCGCGCACAAGGCCAAAGGCCTGGAATTTCCTCATGTCTTTATTATCGGAGCGGTGGACAGCGGATGGGGCGAGAAGTCCCGTAGCCGCTCGCGCCTTATCCGCTATCCGGCAAACCTGCCCCTCGCGCCTGCCGGAGCCACCTATGATGAACGACTGCGCCTCTTTTTCGTCGCCATGACCCGTGCCAAAACGACGCTCGATATTAGCTATGCATGCACGGATACTGCGGGCAAGGACACGATGGTCGCAAGTTTCCTCAGCAGCTACACCCCAGATATAGCGTCCACCACCCCAGATATAGCGTCCCAGACGTATATTGCGGATATCGACTGGAATGCACGGCTCACCGCGCCAATTACAGGAGATCTGCGCGACGTTCTCTCGCCCGTGCTTGAATCATACAAGCTGTCTGCAACTCATTTGAATAATTTTCTCGACGTTTCGCGCGGTGGACCGCAAACGTTTTTACTTAACAACCTCCTCCGGTTCCCGCAGAGTAAAAGCCCATCAGCCGGATATGGCACCGCCATGCACGCGTGTCTACAATTCGCGCATAATTCGCTCCGCGTCGATGGCACGTTACCTTCCGAGGAACAAATTATCGCCTATTTCGTTACTCAGCTTGAGGCTCAGCGGCTTTTGCCGGAAGATTTTACCCGCTACTCCGAGCAAGGCAAAGCGGCGCTCCTGGCATTTCTTGAGGCCAAGCAACATACCTTCACCGCATCGCAGTTGACAGAGCTGAACTTTGCGAGCCAGGGCGTGGTCGTAGGCGATGCGCGCTTAACTGGAGCGCTTGACTTAGTGGATATTAACAAAGAAGATAGATCAATCTTTGTTACCGACTACAAGACCGGGCGACCATCCCAAAATTGGAAGGGCTCAAGCGAATACGAGAAGATAAAGCTTCACAAATACCGCCAACAATTGATGTTTTACCAACTGCTCGTTGAGGGTTCGCGAGATTATTCCGGCTATAGGTTCATTGGCGGGCGGCTCCAGTTTATTGAACCGGAGCAGAGAAGTGGCGACATTCTAGCGCTTGAGGAGGTATTTTCAAGCGAGGATCTTGCTGATTTCAAGCGGCTCATTGCGGTCGTATGGGACAAAATAACCACGCTTGATTTACCAGATACCTCTGACTACGAGCCAACTTACAAGGGAATGATCGCATTTGAGCGCGATTTACTTGACATAAACTAATTTATTTGCTATAATGTATATTAACCCTCACCGAGGGCTATGGTAGGATGGGTCAACGTGACTCACCACCATCGGACTCCTGAGGAGGAGTCATGGCAACATGGAACCCTGCCGATCGCGATGCCGCGATTGCTCGCGGCTCGGCCGGAGGCAAGCTCTCCGACCACGAGAAAGAAAAACTGGTGGAGGCGACACGCCAAGCTGGATCGGTTGGTACTGCAGCGCGCCAGGCGCTACAGAAAGCCAAATAATAGGACGTCGGCCCGACGTAAAAGGGCACACGGGATGCAGTCCATCAGGGGACGCCTCCTCCACAAGAGGAAGGTAAGGTGGTTCGACTCCATCCATCCCGACTGGCCGTCTAGAGCTGGGGAAGCCTCCTATAGCTCAGGATATCCCTAGCGGAAATCCTGTAGGAGGAGCTCTAGACGGCCCCGGGCCGGGCCGGTTGCCAAACAACGACGTTCGGCAACCTGGCCGCCCAAGTCTTCCCAGAGAAGATTCACTCAAGATTGAGTATTCTAACGTAGCAGCGTAGCTACCGTATAGATAACTCTCTCGAGTAGAACCTCTGGGCCAAGCCCAAACCCGCTTTCTTTTGAAAGCGGGTACTTCATTTCAAGATTCTAAACCCAATCAGCCCGTCTGTTCTTTCTGAGAGACTGTGAAATCGGTCTATACCGATTTCAGCCGAACGTTCCTGCCGACTGCCCGACGGCAGTCGGCGGGAAAAGTGTGCTCAAAGAAAGAACAGGCGGGCTGATTGAACTTACAGTCATGCTATACTATATATAATGATTAGTAATTTTTGGCAACAACTCCCGCGGCCATTTTTTGTGCTCGCCCCTATGGAAGCCGTCACCGACGTGGTGTTTCGCCATGTCATCGCAAAGGCAGGCGCACCGGACGTTTGGTTCTCCGAGTTTACGAACGCCACGGGCTGGGTTCATGCCGGACAGAAAGCGATTGGCGGTCGTCTCATAAGAACCGAGGACGAACAACCAATTGTCGCTCAAATATGGGGCGGGGAACCTGGCGATATGGAACAACTAGCCGCTCATTGTCGCGAACTCGGGTTTCATGGCATTGACATCAATATGGGCTGTCCCGCAAAGAGCGCTATCAAATCGGGCGGTTCCGCGCTCATCCGCAAGCCCGAGGTTGCCACAGCGGCCATAGCCGCAGCAAAAACTTCCGGCCTACCGGTGAGTGTCAAAACTCGCCTCGGTTATACTTCTATTGGCGAATGGCGGGACTGGCTAACGACACTTTTAGAGCACGATATTGTCAATCTGACCGTTCATCTGCGCACCAAAAGGGAAATGAGCAAAGTTCCAGCGCATTTCGAGCTCATTGACGACATTATCGCTCTTCGCGACAAAATCGCCCCGGAAACGCTTCTGACGATTAACGGTGATATTCAAAACCGCGCGCACGGCCTCAAACTCGCGGCCGAACATCCCGGCCTCAACGGCATCATGATTGGCCGCGGCGTATTCCAGGACCCGTTTTGCTTCGCGGAAGAACACGCTACCGCTAAGCGAGTGGCACGAGACGGGGCAGCACCCGACCTGCACTTCTCTGAGCTGAGAAAAGTGTGCTCCGAGGAGAATGTGTAGGTCGGAGTGGCATGGATATCGATCTCCTTCGTTATCACCTCGACCTCTTCGACCACTGGCAGCCCGAACTCAGCCGCCCCTACGAAACACTCAAACGATTTTACAAAATCTACATCCGGGACTTCGACGGGGCGAAGGAACTGCGCGACCAACTGATGCGCACGAAAGACACGGACGAAGCACGAGAAATTCTCCGTAAGATTTAACGCGATATCATCGCCGACGCCGACGCTGTAACTCAGCCACTTTAAGTCGTACCATATGTCGATCTATGAGCTGGTGCGCCTTTTCACGCTCAATCTGATCATCCGCTTCATCACGCTGTCTTATAGCGCGCTCAAGTGCAGCTCGCGTCTCCGCCTCGATAATCTCCGCGCCATGGTCCGCCTCGTCAACCAGCACTCGAATTTGTGTCTGATCAATCTGCACCACGCCGCCTGAAATCGCAAAATATTCAAGCTTCGCGTCAGGGTCGTCCTTTTTGAACCGCACGGTAATCACTCCATTGCGCGCAAGCGTCACCAAAGATTCGTGACTTGGAAACACGGAAATCTCCCCGTCCACAGTCGGAATAGTCGCCGAGTAAATCGGCTCATCCACCTTGACACCCGTCATTGTTACCAACTGCAATTTCATCGTCAACTACGCGCCTTTCTTTTCAACCGCCGAGTCCCGCGCAACTTGGTCGGCGAGGGTACCCTGAACCATATAGAACCAGTTCTCCGGCTTGTCGTCATATTTACCAGCCAAAATATCGCTTGCATCGCGGATGGTGTCTTCAAGCTTTACGTATACGCCAGGATCGCCGGTGAACTTCTCGGCCACATGGAATGGTTGGGCCAAAAATCGCTGGATACGACGCGCGCGAGCCACAATTTGCTTCTGATCGTCCGACAACTCTTCCATGCCTAAAATGGCAATAATATCCTGGAGCTCCTTGTACTGCTGCAGAATTCGCTGCACTTCACGCGCCACGCGGTAATGCTCCTCGCCAACAATCTCCGGGTCCAGCGAACTGGAGCTAGAGTCGAGCACGTCGACAGCCGGATAGATACCAATTTCCGTCAGGCTCCGATTCATCACAATCGTCGCATCCAGGTGAGCAAACGTCGTCGCTGGCGCTGGGTCGGTCAAGTCGTCCGCCGGCACATAGACGGCCTGGACAGAGGTAATTGACCCCTTCTTGGTTGATGTAATTCGCTCCTGCAGGGCGCCCATCTCCTGTTGCAGGTTAGGTTGGTAGCCCACCGCCGATGGCAAACGTCCAAGCAAGGCAGAAACCTCAGCGCCCGCTTGGGTGTACCGATAGATGTTATCAATAAACAATAGCACGTCTTTACCTTCATCGCGAAACGCTTCGGCCATTGCTAAGCCCGAGAGTGCCACGCGCAAACGCGCTCCAGGTGGCTCATTCATCTGACCAAATACCAGCGATGTTTTGTCCAGAACACCGGCTTCTTCCATCTCGTAGTACAAATCGTTTCCTTCGCGCGTACGCTCACCGACGCCCGCAAACACCGAGTTGCCTGAGTGGAATTTAGCAATATTGTTGATTAGCTCGGTAATTAAAACCGTTTTGCCGACTCCGGCACCGGCAAACAGACCCGCTTTGCCGCCCTTCGCGAGCGGCGCGATAAGATCGACTACCTTAATGCCCGTTTCAAGAATTTCGGTTTTATTGGACTGCTCGGACAGGCTTGGGGCAGGGCGGTGAATTGGTGCTCGTTTACCCTTAGGCTGTGGCTTCTCGTCAATCGCTTCTCCGATAACATTAAACATTCGCCCTTGAGTCTCGGCGCCAACTGGTACCATAATAGGCGAGCCAGTTGCCTCGACCTCCGTGCCTCGGGCCAAGCCGTCCGTGCTCGACAAAGCAATGGCCCTCACCGTGTGCTCGTCAAGGTGTTGAGCCACCTCAAGCACAAGCGTCGCACCTCCATTCTTCACATGCAGAGCATCATACATAGCTGGCAAATCCGCTCCAGCATTGAACTCCACATCCACAACCACGCCTACGATTTGTATAATTTTCCCTGTATTCTTTGCCATATGTCGCTCCTTTACATTTCCTTCTTCGCCGCTGCAATTAACCCAGCGATTTGTTTGTTCACGACCATCATCTGCCGAGAGATCTCATCATAATACGCCGTCTTCAGATAGCCAACATCACGCGATATCAATAAACAATTATGAAATTCAATTATCGACATGCTAGCCGACATAAAAAGCTGCATCTTGTCTACTACTGATTCAGTTGCGTAGCCCTTGGCAATATTTGTCGTTATTGCCACGGCTGCCTGTTGCATCTGATTTTTCAGACTAAATTGTTCCTCCGTCGGAAACACCCTCAAAAACCGATACGTTACCAACACCAATTTATGAGCCTCCAGCCAGGCCTTTGAAGTCGTAAAATTATTCATCTTTGTTCCTTGCATCACACTGCTCCCATGTTAATTATTCATCGCCTCCACGCCGCCGGAAATTTCGGCGAGTTCCTGCGTAATTGCCCCTTGGCGCGCCTTGTTCATAGCAAGCTTCAAATCGCTCACCAAATCGCTCGCGTTATCCGTCGCGTTTTTCATGGCAATCATTCGCATACTATGCTCCGACGCTCGCGCATCTAGGAGCGCCTGAAGCACCATCGCGCCAACCATACGGTAGGCAACCGCGCTCAATACCTCCTCGGCATTCGGCTCATATTTTGCTTCTTCAAGGCTTACTGATCCCTCGGCTGGATCGCTCGCCACGTCAGTTCCCGCCGGAAGAAGACGCATCCACTCGGCGGTTTGAGTCATGCTACTCATGAAGTTTGTATATACCAGCGTAACCACGTCCACCTCGTGATGTTCATACATACTCATTGCTTGATTCAAGATAGCATGAAAATCGATACTCGATGGACGATCGGCTAAGTCCTCATATGTTCCCACAACCGTCGTATCTTTCAAGCGCGAAGCGAACTGCGCCGCTTTTCGACCAACAGCAACTGTCAGGTTCTCAATACCACGCTCGTCATCTCGATTTAACAATGCCAAATATTTTTTGAATACGTTTGTATTATATGCCCCTGCCAGACCTTTGTCAGCAGCGATAAAGATAATGAGCCGCTTCCTAACCTTACGCCTCACAAACAACGGATGATTGTCTGTCGCACCATGCGCCGCCAACGTTTTCAAAAGCTCATTCGCCACAGAAACATATGGAGCAGATGCCTTCGTCGCCTCTTGCGCCCGACGCATCTTACTCGCCGCCACCAACTGCATAGCCTTGGTGATCTGCTTCGTATTGCTAACCGAGCGGATACGAGATTTCAGTTGACGAGTGCTTGACATAGGTTATTCCTCAAACCCCTTCGCTATTTTCGCGGTAATATCATCAATAACCTTGAGATGCTCTTCGGTCGGCTTGTCACCCTTGTTTAACTCGTGAATAACGTCCTTATGTTCTGCCCAGAGCCTGGTTATGACCGCTCCTTGAGCTTCTTTGATTTTCACTACCGGCACTTCGTCAAACGCACCGCTGGTTACAGCATGAATGCTCACAAACTGCTCCCATATACTCATTGGTTGATATTGCGGCTGTTTAAGCAACTCTGTCAGGCGTTGGCCTCGATCAATTTGAGCTTTCGTCGCCTCATCCAGATCAGAACCAAACTGCGCGAAACTTGCCAGCTCGCGAAACTGCGAAAGACCAAGTTTCAGACTACCGCCAACTGACTTCACGGCTTTCGTCTGTGCGGCACCACCAACACGGCTCACACTAAGGCCGGCTGAAATTGCGGGGCGGATACCCTGGTAAAACAAATCTGTCTCGAGAAATATCTGGCCATCGGTAATAGAAATAACATTCGTTGGAATGTAGGCCGAAATATCTCCGGCTTGCGTCTCAATAATTGGCAGAGCGGTAAGCGAACCTGCGCCAAGCTCGTCAGAAAGCTTCGCCGAACGCTCCAACAGACGCGAATGAAGGTAGAATACGTCGCCCGGATATGCCTCTCGACCTGGTGGACGACGGAGTAAAAGTGACATCTGTCGATATGCGACCGCGTGTTTCGTCAAATCGTCATAGATCATAAGAGCATGGCCGCCCTTATCGCGGAAATATTCACCCATCGCCGTACCGGCATATGGCGCTAAGTACAATAGGGAAGCAGCGTCCGATGGACTTGTCGCAACCACAATAGTCTGATCCATCACGCCCTCTTCCTTTAGACGGTCAACCAGACGAGCAATTTTCGACAGTTTCTGTCCAATCGCCACGTATACATTCACCACGCCGGTCTTTTGTTTGGCTTGATTAATCATCGTATCTATCGCAATCGCTGTCTTTCCCGTTTGGCGATCACCAATAATCAGCTCGCGCTGGCCGCGCCCGATTGGGAACATTGCATCAATCGCCATAATACCAGTCATTAACGGCTCATGCACCGACTTTCGACCCATCACCCCAATAGCTGGGCGCTCGACAAGCCCGCGAGTCTTCGTCTTGATGGCAGGTCCGCCATCGAGCGGTCGACCAAGCGGATCGACCACGCGGCCAAGCATTTCCTCGCCAACTGGCACATCAAGAACCTCGCCCCTGCGTCGTACTTTCGCACCGGCCTTGACGAACTCCTCGCCGCCTAAAATAACCGCGCCAATCTCATCTTCCATTAAGTTCAATGCGAACGCCTCGACAACACCTTCGTCGGTTTCAATTTCCAGGACTTCGCTATAGCCAGCCTTCGTTAACCCATGCACCCAAGCAACACCGTCGCCAACACGTATAACGATGCCTGCATCCTGCAGACCCTCCGATGTCTCAAGCCCAGCGATTGCGTCACGCAAATCCTTGGCCAGTTCTGTCACTTCAATCTTGTTCATTTTGCCTTTCCTCTCATACCTTCCTCGACTTTAGCGCGTATATTTTTTGGGAAATAGTCCCATCAAGCTCTTGTGTCGGCGTCTCAATCCGTATGCCTCCAATAAGCTCCGGCCGAACCTCTTCGCGAAGACGCACATCGCCGCCGAGCAACTTTCTTACCGATTGCCGCACTGCTTCCGATAGCGGCTTAGCCGTCTCTACCGTTGCTATCGTTATACCGGACTGTGCCAGTTGATCTTCAATATCGCACACCAAGAGATCTATATCCCGCTCTCGACGTTCCTCAATAATAAGCGCGGCCAGCTCCTCAATAATCAACTTATCACCAATAGCCAGCCGCCCAGCAACATATCGTGCTATTTTTCGCCGAGACAGACGCATTGTCATGAATGAGCCTCTTTCACTGCCTGTTCGATGAGCGCAGCATCCGCCTTAGTATCGACTTTTTCTTTCAGAATCGTACCGGTCGCCTCAGCTACCAGCTCTAATGTCTCGTTATATAGAGCCTTCTTCGCCGCTTCAACCTCGCTGGTTATTTCACCCCGCGCCGTCTCAATTAACGCGTTCGCTCTATCAGCAGCCTTCGTGTGCGCCGTCTCAACAATATTGGTAGCCTCGTCACGTGCCGTCGTCACAATATCCGTCGCTTCTTTTCGAGCCTCTTTCAGGAGCTTTGCCGTCTTTTCCCCGGCCGCTTCAGCCTCTTTCTTAGCCGACTGAGCCAGTTCAGCGCTCTCGCGAATCTGGGCGTCGCGCTTATCAAGCATCGCGACGAGCGGCGGGTATACCCACTTTTTCAAAATTGCAAGCAATATGAGAAATGCGACCAGTTGCAAGAGCAGCATCTTCCAATTTATTCCAAGCGACCCGAATAGATCGGACTCTCCGCCGGATGCGTTTGCAAATTGTAGTAATATATATTTCACGAATTCCGCCCGAAACTACATTACTCTGCCGACAATCGCCACGATGAAACCGATGATAGCCAACGCATCGATAAACGAAATACCAAGAATCATCATCGTACGAAGGTCGTTAATTTTTTCCGGGTTACGCCCGGCTGCGTTCATTGCTGCTGCGCCGACCAATCCTGCGCCGATTGCGGCAAAGGCTGCTGGTAGTGCATATGCTAGTGAAAATGCTAGTGATTCCATTTGTTATTTCTCCTTAACTTTAATTATTTTCTTATATTTATACTTCGCTCTCCACTGTCTTTTGAACCGAAGGAGAGTGAGCGTCGTTATGGGCCTCGTCGCCATGATGGCTTAGGCCAAGTGAAATAAATACCACAGTTAACATGAAGAAAATATAAGCCTGAATACCACCAATAAATAATTCAAACATATAAAAGGGCTGGAGTGCGATTGGCGATAAATATTGTGTCAGATAAGCGATCATAATCAACAAAACTTCACCCGCTAACGCATTACCAAATAAGCGGAAGCTCAAACCAAGCAGGCGCGAAAATTCTGCCACCAGCTCAAGTATGCCAACGAAGGCCATTATCGGATCTTTGAAAGGATTAAAGAAATACCGGCCCATATTCCCCCTAAAACCCATATACTTAAATGCGTAGATCTGCGCAGTCACAATCGTAACAATCGCGAGCGCAAACGTCATATTTAAGTCGGCAACAAACGGCCTAAACAGTGGCGTTCCATCAATGGTGATTGGCCCAACAATTGGTAAAATTCCCATCCAATACTGAGCAATAACAAAGAAAAATATCGTTATAGCCACCGGCGCAACTCGACGTGCCCAAGTTTCATCTGGGATAACTTGTTTGACTGTGTTATACAAGCCGTTAAACGTCCAAGAGGCGAGGCGAGTAGCAAAATTCGCCTTCTTCTTGCCGAGAGCCACGTCTCGCGTTCGGAATAGTAACCAAACCAAGATAATTATTCCAAGTAAACCAAGTATTTGCGAATTCGTAATTGATACACCAGCAATCTCAAACAATTGTTCAGCCTTTACTGATATGTGCGGGCCAGCGGAGGCAAAGAACCCTATCATCACTTAGACCTCTTAAGGTTATCAATTTGTTTCTTAACCAAGAGGCAAGCTCCCAAGAACCCAACTATAATACCCGCGATCATCAGCCATGGTTTCGTGCCAAAGCTACCATCTGCCCATACGCCGATTAGAGTAAACCCGACTGAAGGCACAAACATTCGCCAAGTTGTATCACCGATTGTCGCCAAGATAGCCCCCAAGGCTTCTGGCTCGGTAGGTTTCTGGCCTGACTTTTGGCCATTAGAAACAGGGCGCTCACTCTCCATTATTTCTATTGTATCATATCTTATCGTATACTGTCTATTGATATGCCTCGCAGGAATTACTCTAAAAAAAGATCAAAAACACCACATATAGCGCCGAATACGCTAGATATAGCGCACACCTCACATCTGGTGTGTCGGACAAAGCGACGTTTTGCTACCGAGGCAATCGCCAAGAGAGAAGCCCAGACTCGAGAATTAATCAACCATGGTCTAGAACTTGACGTTTATCGCTGTGAATATTGTCAAGGCTGGCACCTAACAAGCAAGTCTAGTAAATAACTCCTGTTCTTTCTAACTTCACCCGCACTGGCGTTGAACGATTAGTTGTACTTCCATCACCTAGCTGGCCAAGATTATTTAATCCAGAAGCATAGATATTACCATCACTACCCAGTACATAGGTCGAGAATTCATCGCGGGTTGACATATCGAGGGCGGTGACTCCACTTGGTAATTGAAACTCAACCGTATTACACTGTCTGAAAGTTCCACCTGTAGAGTCCCCAAGACTACCAATACCACCTCCTAACTTGCCATAATAATTTCGTCCAGCCCCATAAACCTTCCCGTCTGTCGCAATAAACTGTAGTGCACTAACCTGATACTGCCATTCCTGGCTTAGTTTTGAGATATCAACTTTAGTCCCAGGTCGAGCATAAACATTTCTCGTAGAACCCGCACCGTCTACACATTGTCCTCCGTCATTTCCACCACCCAGGCTAACACCGTAATTAGCCATCTGGCCATAGTTATTATCGCCAGAACACCATATGCCCGTAGTATCATCGTCTCTCAGGCCACAAAAATTATGCTGCATGGCAATAATAGCTCGCCATGGATTAGCACGAGTGCCCATGGAAAGGGTGTGAAGTGGTGGTTGAAAATCGGGCGCTGAGCCACTATCACATTTTCGCATTACTGCGCTATTACTTCCTCCACTCCTACCTAGACATACCGCTGGATTAGTAACTGATTTTAATTTAATACCACTGCCCACTGTCTCGACATCCCATAATTGAGCTGACGACCAATTATTGCAATCGTATAATTGTGGTGCACCGCCATGGACCGCACTCGGCACGTCAACACATCTGCCTGATGGTACATGCCAGATGGCCTTATGGCCAGCTACATCTAGTAACATCCAACGTTGTGACTCTGCTCCAACACAGTTTGAAAACGTTAAAGAGGCGTTATTGACAGCGGACCCTACGACAGCTAGACATCCAGAAGTACCACTTTGCATAGGCGTTTGAAACGACCCACCGCTAGCACCCGATGAACCATCAGCGTTCTTGAGGCCGAAGAGGTCGGCTAATTTCCCGGTGTTACTCTCGGTATCACTGTCGGCTTGACCATTCCCCGTAATGCCCGTCCTTGTTCCACTGGAATATCTGGAATATTGAGTGCGCGCACCGCTGACCCAAATAGTCCCGTCTGTAGCAAGAACAGCCATTGCATAGCCCTCATCGGCATGGTATTGAATAACAAGATCTCGTGCCTTGCGTGGGATCTTTGCAGAGCCACTGCCCATGTCTGGAATGACATATTGCACAGGGTTGTTATTGTTGGTATTACTTGAACCAGATATTACTCCATCTTCGCCGCGTCCAGCGCAATAGACCAACTCATCAACGGTTAGCACGCATGTCATCTGAGTTTGAGTAACCACTTTTTTGACGTATTTATCAGAAGGTATATTAAATCTACGCAAGGATGAGGTTGGCTCAATAGTGCTATTTATGCCCAGTAGGCCATACGCATTAAAGCCCATGCAGTATGCGCTCTTGGGGTTAGTGGATGAGGTGGCCGCCAATACACAGACATTGTCACCACCGTGCCCATTCACAACAATATCATACATCTTTAGCGAACTTCCTCCAGAGACAGACGGGTCAAAGGTCAACTGCTTCCAGCCGGCAGCGCTAAAAAAGTCTAACCCCTGACCGCGACAGTAAGCCTTATCATTATTACCAATGATACATATAATTGATGTTCCCATGCCAGATGTTGTCATTTTACTAACTGATGTCACACCATCAGGTAGGGCAATCTCTCGCGGCGTGGATACAAAAGATGGACTCAAATTATTAGTTATTTGATACCCGCCATTGTGCCCAAAACCATACAACTTATTGTCGACCGAAGAAATAACTGCTATATGTTCATTTAGCGCCCATCCAGCACCGCCGGTAATTTTTGGTAAATTCGTAATTGTTGACATATAACTAGCAGAACCTCGCGCCACCTGACTGGCCACGGAGCCACTTGGGGTTATCTGATCAACAGAGCCAATCGCTGTCAAATTATAACCTGAACCAGATGACGTGTCGGGCAAACCGACGCTATAATTTGACCGAATCGTATCGGTGAAAGCAACAAAACAAGATCCGGTAGGAGTAGAGCCTGTACATACCGACCGCACGTTACCGGCGCAATCTGTGCTAGCCGTTAAGGGCTTTGCATTAGACCAAGCAGCCGTACCGTTGTTCTGTTCAATACATTCGGTTGCTCGAGCTACGCCAGCCTCGGCTGCGGTATTTGATAACTGCTGGTAATATTGAGATCTTAGAGCGTTAGACGAAGCAGCAGAGAGTTGAAAAGACATAAGTAACATGGCAAGCATTGCCACTGAAGCAACTACCACCGTTGGTAGCGTGAACCCCTCATGCACCCTCTGCATATTTCGCATACGCTTATTATAGCCTATATAAAATCCGAAATCAATGTGCTACAATAAAAAACATAAGAAACATGAAAGAGGGGATTTTTATGAGCGAAGATACTTCATCAACTCACAAAGACACAAAAGTGATTGTCTACTCGACCAGCTGGTGCGCATTTTGCCACACTGAAATGGACTGGCTAAAGCGTCTGGGCGTCGAGTTTGTCGCTAAGGACATTGAGGCAGAACCAGCAGCGCGCGATGAGCTCTTGGAAAAAAATGGCGGGAATTTCCAAGGCGTTCCTGTTACTGACATTGCCGGCGACATGATTCTTGGGTTTGATCGCCCACGACTCGAAGACGCCCTACGCCGCAACGGGCTACTCGCCGAATAACTACTCAGCACCAATCTGAACTACGTGTCCACCGATTTTTTGGCGAAAATAGTTATCATGGCTAACATAGATTAGCGCTCCGGAATATTTCTGGAGCGCTGTTTCTAACTCCTCAATACTCGGTAGGTCAAGATGGTTGGTTGGCTCATCCAGAATAAGCAGCTGAGGATTGTTCGCGAGCATGCTAATAAGCTGGAAACGAGCTTTTTGGCCGCCCGACAAACGCGACAGGGGAGTTGTACGATCGGCGTCAGTAAAAAGATAGTCGGCACAAAGTTGGCGAATTTTCGTATCGGAAATCGATACATTTCGCCCGAGATACAGCTTTTCAATCGCCGCTTCTAATGTATCGCTCAAGTACTTCTCGTCAATCTCCTGCTCATATATGCCAACGCGAACTTGAGGAGTCAGCGTAAGCTCTCCAGAATAGAGAATAGGCACCGACGACGCGGGCATCCCATCCGACGCCGCACCTTGGCTCCTCAGTAACTCCCGTATTAACGTCGTTTTGCCGGCTCCGTTACGCCCGCGAAGCTCAACCGCCTCGCCCTCGCGAACCTCAAAATTAACTCCCTCGAATAATACGCGCTCACCATACCCAAGAGCTACGTCTTCGGCCCGAACCAACACTCGTCGCGAACGGCGCTCTTCATCCGACACGTTCATTCGAATATTACGCGCTTTGAACTTGTCGTATCGAGCCGACGCCTTGTAGTCGAGCGCGCCTACCGATTCTTTATCTATCCAAAAGGCTGGGCGCTCCACTTCCGATAGCTCTGCCAATTCCGCCCGCGACTCCTGTTCTAGGCGCTTAAACTTCTGAATTGTGCCAGGATTTCTCGACTTCTCTTTCAGCCGCTGATAATCCAATACTTTCTGCTTCAAATTAGCTATGCGCTTCTCAATCTGTTCGAAGTTCTGCATGCCCACCGACGTCGCCTGCGCGTTTTGCTTCAAATACGCATCGTAATTTCCCTGATAGCTCACGCACTCGCCATTCTTTAGCTCAACAATTCTATCGACCTCGGCCAGCACGTCGCGATCATGGGTAATAATCAGCATCGCTTGTCCGCTCGCGCTGCGGACCCAATCGATAAACTGCTGCTTTGCCACATAATCCATATGGTTAGTCGGCTCGTCAATCAGTGCGATATGTGCATCTGCGTGCATAATTTTCACCACTTCAATTAACCGCTTTTGTCCGCCGCTCAAGGAGGCGAGGGGACGACGAGCTATGCCGGCCAACTGGAAGTTTTCAAGTTCCCGCTCAATTTTTTCTTCAATCTGGTAAAAATCCTTTGCACCGAACCTCTCGAGTGCTTCGGTGTATTCATTTATCAAGCGCATATTATCGCCCATCGTCTCGGGATACGTATCGATAATGTTTTTTAGCTCGGTATACTCGGGTAGACCCGATAAAATATAGCTCATTACCGTCTTCTCGCCCAAGCCGTGATGTTCCTGAGCAGTGGACGCGCGAATAACTCCGCGTCGAAAGACGATATTCCCCGTAAAATCCGTGTCCAGACCTGACAAAATGCCAAATAGCGTTGATTTTCCGACGCCATTTCGCCCAACAATACCGATTTTTTCGTTGTCATCAACCGAAAACACCACATTCTTCATGAGGTTCTTCGGGCCGAACGATTTTTCGCTAATAGAGATATCCGCAATCATACCTCTGTAATTGTAGCACATTTTTCGAGGCTATTGCATTTTCTCCAAGAGTGTGATATAATGAAAGGATTTGCCAGATTCAAAGAGAGAAAATGATGAGCGACGTGTACGAGTAATTCCCTGAAGATCTTCAGAAGGCCCTCCAGATGGTTGTCGACCACTATGCCCCAGAAGTGGGCGAGCTGGAACCTGGCAATTCAGCCGGCTGGACGATAAGACAGATGCCCATTAGAACGCGTAAAGGCATCCAGTTCGTTACGTTTGTCGCCACAATTATCACATAGAGGCAACAATGCCGCACGGAAAGCCGCTCGAAGGACCTTTTAGTCCTCGCCGCCCCGTGCGGCTTTTCCTATATATGATATGATGGTATTGTTATGGCAAAGAAAAAATCCGCCCAAACGAAGAAACGGGCGACCCCGAGCCCCATTGTTAATCGCCGCGTGCGGTTTGACTATGAGTTGGGCGAGGAAATCATCGCGGGGCTTGTGCTGACAGGACCCGAAGTTCGCGCCGCCAGGGAGGGGCATGTACAACTTCGCGGGGCATTCGTTTCCCTCAGGAATGGTGAATTATGGCTTAACAACGCCAGCTTCTCTCTTCGCCTAAACGTCCGAGGTGAGGCAAATGCTCGCAGCGTCGATACTTCGGTGCGAAAGCTCCTTGTAAGCCGCAAGCAAATCGATCGATTTACCGCCGCCAAGCAGCAAGGCATGACCATCGTGCCAACAAAACTCTTGACTCAAGGCAAGTTCATAAAAGTCGTCATCGCCCTTGCGAAGGGTAAAAAGCGCTACGATAAACGTGAAACGATCAAACGACGCGACCAAGACCGAGACGCCAAGCGGCTTATGAGCGCCCGCTAATTTTTCGGTATAACGATTCTAATTTACGAACCTGTCGACGCTCCGTAAAGCGCGATGCCAATTTTTTGCTCACTTCGCCATATTCCTGGCGTTTTTTTGGACTCTTTAGGAGACTCACAATACCGCGAGCCATACTTTCGGGGGTATTCTCCACATATACGCCATTCTCTCCGTCCTTGACGACCTCTGACACACCTCGATCAATCATGACGATTGGCTTCTTTGCGTGCGCCGCCTCATGAAGCACCCAGCCTTGGGTATCCTTCAAAGAGGGGAAACAAAAAACGTCAAGTACTTCATAGGCGACCCCCAAATGCTCGCGCTCCATCGCTCCGGTAAAAACAATTCGGTTCGCATACGGCGTCTCCTCGGCCATCTTTTCCAATGTTTTGCGATATTCAAAATCACCAACGAAAAGAAGCTTGGCTTTCGGCCGCTCCGACGCAACATAGTCCGCGAACGCCTCAATTAAAATAGGCAGATTTTTCTCCTCGCCAAGCCGTCCGACAAACCCAAATACCTCGTCGGTCTTTCTAAATCCCCACTGACCGCGAAACGCCGCGACTTCCTTCTTGGTTGGCCGGGGCAAGGCATTCACCCCGTTGGGCATCAGGGTAATATCATAATGATAATCATCATCCTGCCACGACAACAATTGTTCCTGGCTTTTTCGACAGAGAGCAATCACCGCATCCGCCTTGCTATAGAGCATCGTGACGATTTTTTCAATAATCGCCTGGTTCCATTTTGTCGCGCCCAAACGAGGCCGATACAGCTTCAAAATCTCCCGCACGTCTTTACCGTCCAATTTCACTGACAGCGGAAAAACTACCCCCGCTAGCGCCAATGCTCCCGGTAGTACCGCAGGGTAATGCTCGACAAACTCGTAAATATCCGTGCAATGCTGAATGACGCTCGGAATACCATATTTATCCGCCGCCCGCATACCCATGAGACCGATTTGCGACGGGGTAAAAATATGAATGATATCGAGGTTTAGTTTTTTAATTTTCTGCAACTCTCGAGGAGGGAAGAAGATTGAGGTATCGTAATCATCAAAAAAGGCGCCCTTCACACTTGGAAAGCGCACAATATGCTCGTCCTCGCAGAGTAATTCCGCCTGACGACTCGGCGACATAGACTTGGCGGGGCAGAATATATATACTTCGTGACCCAGCGCCTCAAGCTCGCGCTTTAGCGAATCAACCACAAATACGATGCCGTTAATCGACGGCCGATACGAATCGGTAAATAGTCCTATACGCATGTACTTAGTCTATTATACCATCAAGCACCGAATAGTAGAAACCAACCAGTGTTTCCGCCCCTTTTGCGCTATCGAACCGCTTTGCAATCATGCGTGTTTGTCTCACCGCGTCATCGTAGAATTTTGCATCATTCTTTAGCTTGCGAATCGCTTCCACAAACTCTTCGTCGCGCGAAGCCATAATGGCATGGCCGCGAAAGGTATTGTCGTAGTCGCGGATATCTCGTAGTATCACCGGTAAATCGGAAGCGGCCGCCTCGACGATAGCTAAACCGAACGTTTCCTGATCCGAAGGGAACAAAAACGCATCGCTCGCAGCATACCATTGCGGCATCTCTTCAAGCTCCACTATCCCTGGAAAATGTACGTTCTTAGGAGCATGTTTCACGGCCCGCACGATTTCCGCGTGTTCGGCAGCCAATTTGCCAAAAGGCATGCCGCCCACCCAAACAAACTCGACCTCCGGCATCTTATCGGCAACAGTCAAAAAGGTATCGATACGCTTACGCGGCTGCGTCTGTCCAACACCGATAACCACGAACGAATCGTTTTGTACTTCTAGTTTCTTGCGCACCTTTGCTCTCCCTGTTTTAGAGGAGTAGGGGACTAAACTAATAGTGTTATAGAGAACGCGAATCGGCTTCTTGACACCCATACACTCCAGCTCGTGTCTCGTAGAGTCCGATACGGCAAAAACCAGATCCGCCCGATTATAGAACCACCTCAGATACAGTTTTGCTATGCCGCGCCAGTATTTTGCCAACACCAGCGAACCGACCAAAGAGTCCGGCACGATATGCGCGGATACTACTTTTTTCCCTTTGCCAAACAACAAGCGACGCAAGGCAAACGTACCAATCGTATGGATATGGATGATATCAGCGGGTTCATTACTGTTGGTTAGGAGCGTTACGAACGGCAGGTTCTGTAGGCTCTTAACCGTTTCTCGGAATGCCGTATGCACACCGTGCCCCTTAACCGTAAACTCGCTCTCCGAAACCACGTTAATTTTTATCGGTCGCCCAGAATGTGCAGTTCTTCTATTAGCCATGGCCTTATTGTATCACGATACATAACTTGATAGCTCTGGACCCTTTAGAAACTACGGCGGCTCGCGCCATACGCAAGGATAGCGGTAGTAAGAGCACCCAAACCAAGCGCGTCTATGAGCGTGTCAGTAGTACCCGTTTTTGGTAATTCCGGTGGAGCTGGCGTGACAGGAGTTGTTTTACAGTCTTCCGGATTCGTCGAATGAAGGGAGCTATTAAAGTCTTCTTTCTTGATTGTTACCGGATATTTCTTATCGCTCAGGCGGCAAACAACCATTTCCTCTGGTTTTGGCACTTCCACGGTGGCGTCGTCGCAATCATCGGGATTGCCCGGCACGGTTGGCGCATCAACGCAGACGGTATTTTTAATATACCCCGATTGATATTCCGGGACTTTCGCGGTAATAGTAAAGTTTTTCGATTTACCTTTCTTTAATTCGGGGATAGTATATGTCCAAGAGCGGCCATATACCGTACCGTGACTCGCTTTAATGAACGTCACGCCATCCTCGGCTTCATCCTTTACGACAACGTCTTTTAGGTCGGTCTCGCCCGTATTCGTAACCGTAATTTGATACGTAAATTCCACATTCTTCCCAACCGCCTTATGGTCTACTCCATCCACTTTCTTTGTCACTGATACACCAGGCGTCTTACAGTCTTCCGGATTCTTCGAATGCTTCTTTTCGTCGAATTCAGACTCCTTGATTGTTACCGGATATTTCTTCGTTTCAAGCTCACATACCTTAATCGTCTTTGGTTTTTCGGTCTCCTTTGGTTTTTCGGGCTCTACCGGACGACCCGTAAGCGGATTGCCGCAATCTTTAATCACCGCTCCCTGAAAACGCCCATCTTCATCGAAGAATACGTACGCCTCAAGATTATCCGAACGAAATGCGTCAGCGTTTGCGCTCACATAGTAGGTTGTCCCGTTGTGCTCTTGCGTCGAATAGCGAGCCGAGTGAATCAATCGACCGGCAGACTTTGCGTTTGTCGCAACCGTCTTGCCATCGACAATTACGCGACCATCTTTGGTCGTAACACCCTCTTTAACCTCTGAGTTGTTGATGATGTCATCCGTTATGCCCATACCGTCATAGATGTCGCGCAAACCGGGAGTTGTGTCGTTATTATACGCGTCTCTCATCTCCGAAACACTCCATACGCCGCATTTAGCGACGGAATTTGCCGAACAATCGGCGGCCTGTGCCGGGTTGATAATACTATCAACAATAACAAAGCCTGCCACGGTGGCAAGCATAATAGACGCTCCTATTAATAATTTCTTCATCGACTCTCCTCCACATTCTTCTACCCCCTCTATTCCGAGGCTATTCTCATTTTATCATACATAAGCATTGTTGTCAATTAGTTTTCTTAGTTTCAGACTCCTTGGGTCCTGCCGCCTGGGTCGGCACTGGAAAATCGTTTGGGGGGAGCATTCAATGTGACCCGGGACCCGAACATTTTCAGGGGCGGCCCAGGCGGCAGGACCCGAGGAGAGGGTTCTCGGGATTCAGGTTTATCTCGGGTCGCTTACGTGGATGCTATACTAGGTATATGAAGCTATTTTCTTGGAATGTTAACGGAATTCGCGCCGTCATTAAGAAAGGGGAGTTTTCAAACTTCATTGCAACCTATAAACCGGATATTGTTTGCCTGCAAGAGACAAAAGCAAAACAAGGCCAGGCCGAAATAGACCTATCGGAGTACGAAGAATTTTGGAATAGCGCCGAAAAAGCAGGGTATAGTGGCACTGCAATCTTTAGCAAAATCAAGCCGTTATCGGTTCTCTACGGTTTTGCTGACGAGATTGCCGAGAAATATCACCTAGCAACCGATGGCTACGGCGACCCGACAAAGGAAGGCAGGGTAATCTCTGCGGAATTTAAACACTTCTGGGTCGTTACCGTCTATACGCCAAATTCCAAGGGAGATTTAAGCCGACTCGGTTTACGCCATGATCAGTGGGACCCCGCATTTTTGGCGCATGTCCAAGAGCTTGAAAAAACCAAGCCCGTATTGTTTTGCGGCGACCTGAATGTCGCTCACCAAGAAATTGACCTCGCAAACCCCAAACAAAATATTGGCAAGCATGGTTTTACCAAAGAGGAGAGAGACGGCTTTCAGGCCTTTCTCGACGCCGGGTTTATCGATACGTTTCGCGCCGCCTACCCCAATAAGACCGACGCCTATTCATGGTGGACCCACTGGTCCAATGCTAGAGCTCGTAATGTCGGTTGGCGGATTGATTATTGGTTGGCAAGCCGAGGGATTGCGAAGAAGGTCAAAAATCCACAGATTCATGCAAATCAAATGGGTTCGGACCACTGCCCGGTCAGTATTGAGGTTGACATATGAAAATCCGCTCCAAACGGAGCTTGATTGTCCTTATTTGCATTGGTTCGTGCCTTGTCATTGGAGCACTCATTGCCTGGTACACCTTCTGGCGGCCCGCTAAGAACACGCCGGACACCCAAGTCCAGTCAATATCCGAAACATCTGAGAGTGTAGAAGAACCCGGTGCCTCTACCTCTATCAAACTACCTGGCGCTGAGCCAATAGCCGCGCTTGAAGGCGACTACACCCAGGACGATAGCTTATGGCGTCTTGTCAACAAATCACACCCGTTATCGGACATCGATTACCGGCCTAAGCTTATAAAACCAAACGTCGCCACTCGTTCAGATAAATCGCTTGATGAGCAGTCTGTCCGCGAAGATATTGCTCCAGCAGTCGAGGAACTGTTTGCGGACGCGAAAACCGCCGGGCACGATCTCGAAATCGGAAGTGGTTTTCGTAGCGCCGAGCTTCAAAACACATATTACTCGAATTATGTCAGCGTATACGGACAAGAAGCCGCCGATGCGGTAAGTGCTAAACCAGGCTACAGCGAGCACCAAACAGGGCTCGCAATAGATATTTCGACCGTGGACCGCAATTGCTACTTGGAGGACTGCTTCGGCGAAACACCCGCTGGTATATGGCTGCGCGACAATGCTCATCAATACGGTTTCATCCTTCGGTACCCCCTGGAGAAGGAAGGAATTACCGATTTCCGCTACGAATCGTGGCATTTTCGCTATGTTGGCAAAGACCTCGCAAATGCATTGTATCAATCCGGCCTATCGCTTGACGAAGCGGCACCATACCTCGAACAGCGTTAAGCTCTAAGGGGTTATCGTAACATCGACATCATCGCCCAGCCACGCACGTATACTTTGTTTCCTATCCTCAAGAGTGGTGTCAAAATACTGCATATCAGCCTCGGCATCAGCAAGGGGACGTAATGTCAGGTTCCGCCTCGTCTCTAATATTTGAGCTTGTCGATCGGCTTCATTCCATTCATAGCTCATGAATGTTCCGGCGAAACGAATATCCGAGATGACCACCCCTGACTCCTGTTTTACTAGTCGAAATGTCGCTACTCCGCCCGTCAATTCATCGATTTGGAGCTGGCTTGACAGCATGTTGCCAATCGAATACCACACGAGCGTCTTGTGCCCATCCTCGCCCTCAACCCACCTAACCGGCTGCAATACGTGCGGACCGGTGCCAATAATGACGTCAGCGCCCAAATTCGCAAGTAGCTGAGCAGCTGCCTGTTGATCCTCATTGACCTCATGAGAGTCTTCCGCGCCCCAGTGCATCGATACAATCACCGCGTCCGCCTGCTCGCGCGCTTCCTTCATAAGTTGGCGAACCAACGCCTCGTCATGGTAGCTATTGAGGCTGTAGTCATAGGGAACGGGACCGTTGCTAAAATCCGCAAATGCCAAAAACGCTACTTTTAGACCGTTCTTCTCAAAATATTGAACGGTGTGTTGCTCGTCCGCACTCCGATTTGCGCCCGCAATTGCCAGTGGTTTCTCAGCTTCCCATACGTCCAGGGTCGCATGTAGTGCAGCTTGTCCTTTGTCGGAAATGTGATTTGAAGCAAGATTAATGACATCGCAGCCGGCTTTTCGTAAATCGCGCGCAAATTCAGTCGGCGCATTAAAAGTTGGGTACCCGCTAATACCATATTCAGCACCGGCAGACGTCGTTTCTGGGTTACAAAATATCACATCACTATTTTGAAGCAGGGGAGTAATGGATGCAAAATAGGGTGAAAAATCATAGCCGTCAGCCGTTTTTGCTTGTTGTACCACTGAATCGTGGGCCAGCATATCGCCCATAGCCGACATGACAAATGACGACTCCGGCGTTGATTGGTCCGAAATATCAGCCGGAGACTCCGGTACGTCTACTTTCGCGTTTTGGGCATGGCGATATATCAAGGCGTATGTTACAAGACCGGCCGCAACAATAATTGTCATCGCCGCAATCGCTGCAAGGGAACGGTTCTTTCGTATGGAAAATCGCCTTATCATAGTCATATTGTACCGCACCAGGTATACTATTGGTATGCGATATATTGCACTTGGAGTTATATTATTGGGGTACGCAAGCTTTGTTTGGTGGTTTGTGGGCAGCGTCACTGAGGCGGGTAATGATATTATTACCTCCCAACAAGCACTTTCTCAGAACCCGCCAGTTCCCGTTGCCATCGTTCGGTTTGACGGAGTCCAATCCGGACTCGTTGTACCGACCTGGCATATTCTAAACATCAATCGCGAATGGGTATATGTTTCCGCTCAAAAAACCATACCTCTAGAATGGCAGCCGCCGCTCGCTGAAATTGAAGTTGCTCACAATGCATTACTTGTGGGTGGTCAAATTCAGCCCAAGTCCAACAGTGCGCTCACGGAACTTTTTGCCGCAACCGAGCAAGCGGGCTATTCTTTGGCGGTTATCAGCGCATACCGATCGGCGGCGGAACAGCAGGAACTATATGACTCAACGGTCCTTTCTCGCGGCCCGGAATACGCAGCGCAATACATCGCATTACCGGGTCAGAGCGAGCACCAATTAGGCCTAGCAGTAGACTTGGCAGACAACACGCCTGAGTGCCTAGCCGCCATTTCTGCCTGTTCATTAACTTCCGGTCCGGCAGCATGGCTTGAAGAGCACGCGCCCCAATTCGGCTTCATTCTGCGCTACCCGGAAGGGAAATCCGCCCAGACGGGAATCTCCCACGAACCATGGCACTTCCGTTACGTAGGCGAGTATATGGCAAAATTCGTGCAAAAGTCAGGTCTGACATACGATGAGATTATAACAAGACTGGAGCAGGAGGCGTCGTCGTGAATTATTGGCAAAAACAAACCGCAGAATCGCCGCTTTTCCCTGATGTCGAATGGAATAAGCCTGAACGCCGCGACCAGGCAGGGAGATTGGGTATTTTAGGAGGAAGCTCGCTTAGTTTCGCTGCCGTAGCCGACAGTTATGCTATCGCCAAAGATACCGGAGCAGGGGAAATACGCGTCCTCCTGCCAGATGCCTTGCGCCGCACCGTTCCCGCGTCCATGGTCGACGTGACTTTTGGAGCCACAACGCCTTCCGGTGGTCTCGCGGCCGATGCCAAAATGGAGGTTAAAGCGCTGGGCAATTGGGCCGACGAATTATTACTCTGTGGCGATGCGGGGAAAAATAGTCAAACCGCAATACTGTACGAAGAACTGGTAACCACCTATGATAAGCCAATCATTCTGACGCGCGACGCGGTTGATTTACTTCAAAACAGCACTGAAATGGTCCTGGATAACCCTCATGTTGTTTTTGTCCTATCATTTGCTCAACTGCAGCGTTTATTCCGAGCTGTCTATTACCCTAAGATGTTAGCATTCAGCATGCAACTTACGCAATTCGTCGAGACGCTCCATAAGTTTACCATTACGTACCCCGTGACCATCGTAACGCTTCATGCGAACCAACTTGTTATCGCCCACGGCGGCGATATTATCACCCAACCTTGGAACGACCCCATGCGCATATGGCGCGGCCACACCGCCGCCCGCGCCGCAAGCTACCTCCTCTGGACCCCCCAGAGCCCCCTCAAAGCCCTCGCTGCGAGCATTGCGTAAGTCCCCCCCATTGCAAGAAGAGACCCTCCACTTTAGTGATATACTACGTATATGATATTGCTTGCGCTTTTAGCGATTATTGCACCATTAGTGTTGCTGGTTGGATTTCGCTTGCCGGCGCGTGTCGGCATGAGTATTAGCGCTATCATTGTCACCCTGATTGCCTTTGCTGCCTGGCAGATGACACCCCTCGCTATAGCGGCCTCAACGCTCCAGGGCATCCACCGTGCATTGACAATTGGCCTCATCCTATTCGGCGCAATCATGCTTGTCAAAACCATGCAGTCGACCGGCGCCATGGACCGTATTAAGCTGGGACTTCATGCCATATCTCCCGACATGCGCGTTCAGACAGTAGTCGTCGCATTTTGTTTCATCGCTCTCCTGGAGGGGATTTCCGGGTTTGGCACGCCCGCCATTATTGTTGCGCCGCTCCTTGTTGTCCTTGGATTCAAACCTATCGCCGCCGCCGTATTGGCGCTCCTCGGTGATACCATGGCCTGTACGTTCGGCGCGGTTGCCACGCCGCTTATCGTAGGACTTGAAAACGTACCGATTTATTCCAAAGAACTCGTAACGCTTGTCGCCGCGCAAGTCACTTTGTTTGACCTTATTATTGCACCACTCCTAGCACTCGGGTTGGTTGCCGTGCTTATATTTAGTTTCGGCAACCAGACACCTCATCAAAAATGGAAATCCCTCGCCCAAATTGCCCCATGGGCTACTTTCATCGGTCTCGTGCACGCTGCCAGTGCTCTTGTTTTGGTGCGAACTATCGGGCCGGAGTTCACCTCAATCATTGCTGGCGCAATTAGCCTAAGCGTTGCCGCCATAACCGCCCGAAACGGCTGGCTCACCCCGACGACTATCTGGCGGCATCACGCCGACCCAGACCATACCGTTGAAGAAGTAACCAAAACAACCGCTCATATGCCGCTGTCACACGCCTGGTTGCCCTACGTCGTCGTTATTATCCTCCTTCTCGCAAGTCGTCTTATCGAGCCCTTCAAACAGTGGCTCATCACCACGCTTGACGCGAGTTGGCCTGCTATTCTTGGCGTTGAGTCGATTTCCTCAACTTGGAATATTCTGTATTCGCCAGGAATTATCCTCCTCGTTGGGGTCATTGCCGCCATAGTGATTGCGCGAAAACCCCTTAGCTCCTTTGCCGCACCGGCGACCGATGCGCTCAAATCTACCGCTCTAGCGCTCTCTGCGCTTATTCCAACGCTTATCATGGTACAGGTATTCACGAATTCCGGGATTAACACCTCGGGTCTATCCGCTATGCCGCTCTATATTGCCGAAACGTTTGCCGGTGGCTTCAACTCGCTTTGGCTGGTTATTGCGCCGCTCCTCGGTGCTATCGGCGCGCTTATCGCGGGGAGCGCAACCGTTTCAACGCTCACCATAGCACCCGTGCAGTACAGCATCGCCCTCGATGCGGGTCTACCATTCGTAGTTGTCCTCGCCCTCCAAATGATTGGCGCCGCCGCAGGTAACGCGCTTGCCATTCACAACGTCGTCGCAACCAGTGTCGTCGTCGGCTTAATGCACCGCGAGAACATCGTCATGCGACGGCTATTCATACCAACGCTCGTTTATCTTGGCATCACCGCGCTCATCGGATTTGGCGCGTATATAATCATGAGCTAGAAACTAGACCCCGCCAACATAAATAAAAACGAGTAGCGAAAAACTACTCATTCTTATTGTGGTACCGCGGGCCGGACTTGAACCGGCACGTCCTATTGGACATCAGATTTTGAGTCTAACGTGTCTACCAATTCCACCACCGCGGCATAGGTATTACTTTATGGTTTTTACGTAGCGATCTACGTACACCGTCCTGACGACACGCGTGTCTACGATTACTTACGTTCCACGCAGGCCACCACCGCGGCATATATTAAACCATGAGCGAGATCAATTGAACAAATCTCTCGTCCATTGTACAATAGAAGTGAGTAAGAGTCTATAGATGAACCCAGATAATCCATACCAACCTCGACCCCTAACCCCCTTGCAACCACAAGGGAAGTCTGTTGTGCCACCTAGCCGGCTTGCTTCGCAGCAACAGGCAACGGCCAATATTATTCGTGGGCAATTAGAGAATATCTATCAAGGAAAGGGCGAGGAGAACACGCCGCAGACTACCCCTTTTGCCACGCCTCAAGCAACCCCAACTAGCACGCCTCAGCCCGAAACACCACAAGGGGCCAATGAGCAGCCGACTAGGGGAGAGAAACCGGTACACCATGGCTTTCGCACTGCTCCGCCGGAACCAGCAGCGGAACAACCAGCACAAGGCAAAACAGATCAGCCCGCTCTGACGCCATCAGAGAATATCGTTACCTCGCCATACCAACGGACCATGGCGACCTCATATAATCAACAAGTCGCGGCTAACCAATGGCAACAATACCACGAAGCTTGGCAGAAATATTACCAACTTTATTACGAAAGACACTACCTCTCTCGCCTGCGCGCCCAGCAGAAAATTGAACAAGAGGTTGCCGAAACCATAGCCGAACCACCAAAATCCGACAAGTCAGTCACTCCGCATCAGGCAATGAATGAATTGCGGCAGAATATCCGGCAAAAGGTAGTTGATTCGACGCAAAAAGTCAAAAAATCTCGCCATTTCATGCCTATCATGGCAGGAGTGGCCGTTCTGCTTATTGTTGCGTTTCTTCAATGGAACTCGATAATCATCGGTAATATTGCCGCATATGCAAGTCCTGGCAGCATTCAGCCGCAAAATATCATACCAAGTCCTACGACCGATATTGAGGTAAGCGCGGACCCTCGTATGATTATTCCAAAAATAAACGTCGACGCTCCGGTTGTCTATGGGGTTGGTCCTGACTATAATTCACAGATGTCGGCCATGGAGAAGGGGATTGCCCACTTTTCGATTCCAGGGGCGAGTGCCGTACCGGGGCAGGTCGGTAATGCGGTTTTTGCCGCCCACTCAAGCAATGATATTTTTGCCCCTGGCGATTATGGCGTGGTCTTTGCCCAAAACGAGAAGCTGGTCGCAGGCGACATTATCTACATGAATTATGAATCAAAGCGCTACACCTACTCCGTTACGAGCACGGAAGTCGTCCTTCCAACTGAAGTTTCCAAGGTGCAAATCCAAACCGATAAGCCTATGCTCACGCTCATTAGCTGCGTTCCTATTGGTACCGCTCAAAAACGCCTCCTCGTGTTTGCCGAACAGGTCAGCCCAGATCCCGCCAAGGCCGAAGCCGCCGCTTCAACAGACACCAGCCCAACCAGCACAACCATCCCCGGCCGTCCAGCCCCATCACTCCTCGAGCGCCTATTCGGCGCCAATTAAACTACTGCTTATGGTTTGATTTTCCAGACTTTCATGGTATACTTTGTTTATCCAAGTAACCGCTTGGGTGACATTGCCGTCACCTGAGAGGGTGAACGGCGAACATTTAGGAGAAAACATGTCAATATCACTTGCTCAATTGCAAGCAACAGTCGATCATGCTTGGGCAACCTTCTGTCAAGAACAGCAAGCTCGGAAGGCGGAATTTGAAAACAGCTCCCTCAGAGCCACTGAAGAGTACGAGAAGCAGTTCGGGGGGGTGGGCTGCAGACATCCGCATCGTCGCCGATACAATAGCGGCCATCACGGATGAGATTGATGACAGCATCCCAGACCCGGCTAGAAGACTGCTACTCGAGGTTTTTTGGCACATTCGAGGTGAACTACTCGACATGTATCATGAGCTTCAATCTGTATCCTCCTCTAAGATAGAAACAGAATTTGAGTACAAGGAGATGTTTACGCCTGATGAGTGGGAAAAGATCAGACAAGACGAGCTCTACATCTCCTGGCGAAGGGATCATCCTCACGAAGGCCTCCAGGAATATTTGACGGAATTGTTCCAGAGAGTGTTAGGGGAAAAGCAGATCAAGGCGGATGTACGGATTGAGCTAGACATACCCTACATACCCCGCTATACGCTTTTGAGAACAGTAGCGAAAGCGGATACTTCAATCGGAGTATACGCCAATGTGACATTTCTTCGCTAGCCCCGCCACCGGTTTTGAGCCCTGCTCCCGGTCATGCGGGGCTCAAAACATTTTTAGGGATGAAATTAGAAATTATTTATACTAAATTGTCATTGCCAGCTGTACGAGCTCGACCGCCCCGGTCTCATTTTTCACGAATCCATAGATATACTTGCCATCTTGCGTCAACAGAACATCATAGGAAGCATTAGCCGGCATGAGTTCATATGTGTTGACGCCGTCGAATTCTTGCATCATTAGCGTCCCAGAGTCGTTAACTTGCCACACATGGTATTCATCAAGCCAACGAACCGCATCATTACGATATTTCCGTACTTGCTGCGAGATAGACGATAGCTCCAGGTCATAGCTCACAAATCCACGTTCGTCCTCCGCTACCACAAACCGTCCATTACTACTAATCTGTAAAGATCCGACGGGGCGGTTGAGCGTGAATGTATCGAACGGTTCGGCAACCAACTCGGCTCGCTCCTGCGCATTCGATGGTAATCCCCCTCGGTAAATCGTCACCGACGCGCCGTGCGCGATGGCAACAGTATCCTGATAAAAATATTGGGAAATCGCGATCTGCACCGGACTAGTGTCCGCTGGTATGGTTTGGATGACTGTAGGCGTATCCCAGCCATCACGCCACACCCCGGCAACTCGCTGCCCATCAATTTGCGTTGCGACATAATAAATGGTATTCGTGCTATATACGCCATATGAGATAACATTTGACACAAGCGGACGGGATATCGTGCCGGTTTCAACCACGAGACGCCGCACGTCGCCGTTATCTTGTAGGATATAAACCTCGCCGTCTTTTGCGGGACGAATATCCTTTATTGCCAGATTTGTCAGGGTAGATATATTGACGACTTTTTCAGGATTTTCACGATCAACCCAAAGCCATTCGCTCCCGCTCACCGCGCCGGCATAGCTGTGCTTAAGGAGAACACGTCGGCTCGATACATCCCATCGTACTACTGAAAATTCATGCGACACCTCTTGGCCTTCTTCAAAACCAGTCAGGTTTGCCGTATCAAGCGGATATACCGTAACTTTAGGCGATTTGCTATCGCGTACATCTATAAGAACCTCCTCAAAACCCGTCTCAGTCGAACGCATACCGAATATATACCGACTATCCGGGGAGTTTTTCGCATCCTTCAATGCTCCTAGGTTATCCGTATTTGTAATCTGTTTTTCAGTCGGAACGAGACGGACATAGCTTAGCCAAGTCACCGTGCCAGCCTCGATCTTTAGAGTCTTCTGCCAATCATGGTAGCCCTCTAAACTCATAGAGAACTGTCGTTCGCCTGGCAAAACCATATTCTTCGTCTTGGTCAGTTCATATTTTTTCCCGTCAACCTGCACTCGCGCCCCTCGAGGAAACGAGTCATATTGAATCAAACCTGTCTGTTCTACGCTGCGCGTCAAAAAATTGAACTGGTACCCCAATATCCGGTAGGTTAATAGTACCAGTAGCGTCAACATCGTAACGGTCATGAGCGCGTATACAAAAATTCTCCGCGCCAGTTCTTTTTTCCGAGATTGTCGTTCGTGCATATATAACATTATTGTAACATCGACAAGCAAAATAGAGAAACGATAGTTTAAACTCCCAAGAGATTCGTAAACGAAGTGCTTGTCAAACCACCAACACTTATTGTATATTTGTAGTATAAGCACAATAACGCGGAGGGGTTCGCGGATACGAAGGGGAATCGGGTGAAAACAACAGAGTACGTTACAATTAATAATCGGGCTTACGACCCCATCACAGGTCTACCAGTTGACGGCGTCGCGCCAATCACGCATGATGAGGCAATATTTCCAACGGAAGAAGAAGTCGCCGTGAAGAGCCGCGGCATTGCCGTGCCAAGCGTACATATATCCACACAGAGGTCCATGACATTAAACCGTAGATATGTTAAGCACCCTGATGCGACAGCCTCGCCGAACGCCCCAACCCTGCACGTACGCAACTACTCGCCGATAACAGCTCAACAACTCAACGCCAAAAGAGTCGCCCCAGTTACAAAGTTCAAGACTACAGTCAAGGCCGCCGAACCAACAAACTCGACGATTCGCCCCGCCCAGACGCACCCTGTAGTTCAACGTGCCGCAAACACCCCGCGCGACCTTTCTTCGCCCCAGCAACAACGACGGGTGAACGTACAAAAAAGAGACATCCAGGCAAAATTAGCGCAACCGCAGCATAACATGGTAGCGCCAAAACCAGCTCACATCCTGAAGAACGAGGCCATTGCTGAGGCTATGAGCCGAGAAGTCGCATCGCAGAAGAAGCCGCGGCTTAAGAAACAGCGGCGAACTAATCCCTTTGCTCGCTTTATCTCTATTACCGTGCCAAGTCTCGCCGTTATTCTCCTTGCGGGCTACTTTACCTATCTCAGCATGCCAAACCTATCCATCAAAATGGCGGCTGTTCAGTCCGGCGTTGACGCGAAGTATCCCGGATACCGACCAGATGGATACGCTCTGAGCGGACCTATTTCGTTCCGTGATGGCGAAGTTAGCATGCGCTTTGCTTACGCCGCCGACAGTGGACATGATTTTACGATTACTCAACAGCGAAGCAACTGGAATTCAGCAACGCTCAAACAAATGTTCAGTGATACCCCAGAGAATGTCACCACAACAACTATTGACGGTCTAACCATTTACTCCCAGGACGGAAAAGCCGCCTGGGTAAATAGCGGTATCCTTTATACGATAGACGGTCAAGCAAACCTTTCGAATAGCCAAATTCAGCGTATGGCTACAAGCATGTAGCCCCATATATCTACATTATAGCAAACTTTTACAGTTTTGTCAATATGTAGTACAATAGGTACTGTTATGACTTCAGTTCGCACTCGTTTTGCGCCCAGTCCAACGGGCTTCCTTCACGTCGGTGGTATCCGCACGGCACTATTTGCTTTTTTGGTAGCCAAGCAAGCTAAAGGAACGTTTGTGTTGAGGTTTGAGGATACCGATAAAAAGCGCGAGGTGCCCGGAAGCGCCGAGCATCTCATCTCGAGCTTAAAAGCAATTGGGATTGAATACGACGAAGGACCCGATGTCGGAGGTCCCTTTGGTCCATACATTCAGAGCCAACGCCTCGACCATTACCGGGCATGGGCAGAGAGACTTATTGAACAGGGAAGGGTATACGCCGACCCATATACGTCCGAGGAGATGCAATCTTTTCGAGACGAAGCGGCTGCCCAGAAACGTGCATTTCGATATCGCGACTACCGCCCAGAGCACCCGCCAGTGTGGGATGGAACGCAGCCGCTACGCTTCCGTTCCGACCCAAAAAGCTATACGTATCATGACGAAGTTATGGGCGATATTACAACAAGCCCAGAGGTCGTTGATGATTTTATCCTCATCAAAAGCGATGGCTACCCAACCTATAATTTCGCCCACATCGTTGATGACGCGGAAATGCACATTAGCCACGTCATTCGCGGCCAAGAATTTATTTCGAGCATGCCAAACTATCTTGCGCTCTATGAAGCGCTAGGGCTGGAAAGACCAATTTTCGCCCATCTTCCTCATATCATGAATGAACAGGGCAATAAAAAACTCGGTAAACGCGACGGGGCTAAAGATGTTCTTGATTACATCCGCGACGGCTATTTGCCCGAAGCGATGATGAGTTTTATCGCGACTATGGGCTGGAATGACGGTACCGAGCAGGAGATTTTCACGAAACAAGAGTTAATTAATTCGTTCAGTCTTAACCGAGTCCAAAAATCCGGTGCTCGATTTGATGAAAAACGGCTTCTTTGGATGAACGGACAGTTCATTCGCGAGTTAAATCTCGACGAGTTAGCAGGACGCATAGAATACTTCTGGCCGGAATCAGCCAAAAAACATTCTGAAAACTACAAGAAAGAGGTCCTCAAACTCGCCCAAGACCGCCTGAAGACATTTAAAGATTTACCCGCGCTCACCAGTTATTTCTTCGAGGAGCCAATACCAGACCTAAGCCTTATTACTGAGAACAAGCAACTTAGGAAATTGACGCCCGCTGAAATAGTGGACATACTACGAACAAGCCGAGACGCCCTTATGCAGAGCGACTGGACCGCAGAGGCTATTCAGGAAACACTCAACCAACTTCTTGAGCAAACGGGCCAGAAACCCGGCACTCTCTTCAGTCTCGTGCGCATTGCCACGACATGGGCGCCATTTAGTCCGCAACTCAACGACACGCTTCGTCTACTCGGGCAAGAGACCACTCTCGCACGACTTCAGCGCGCTATTGAAATACAAATCTAGGGTTATCATGCTTATGTTTTGTGTTATACTATCTGTATGGACACAACACCTCCGGACATCGCCAAATCACGAGGCCAGAAGTTTGTCGCGTGGCTGAAGAAGCACTGGATTGCTCTGGCTATTATTGTCAGCGCGCTCATTGCAACCGCTGTCTTTTTATATCTCATTCAGCAAAAATACTCCACGCAACAAACCGTAGACGTTGCCACCTCTGCTCAGCCTAAAAAACCAGAACGTTATTTTTCGCTTCTTACCGGCAAAGAGCTTGGTGATGCCGAGTCAAAGAAACTACCCGTCACTGCCGTTATGATTGAAAACTCTCCCGAGGCGCGTCCTCAGTCTGGCCTAAAAAAAGCCGGCGTTGTTTATGAGGCGGTTGCCGAAGGTGGAATTACGAGGTTTCTTGCCCTTTACCAACACAACAAACCGGAACTTATCGGACCTGTTCGTAGTCTCCGAATGTATTATCTTGAATGGGCTAGTGCCTATCAGGCCTCGGTAGCCCACGTTGGCGGTAGCTATAATGCCCTCGAGTCGGTACGGAGCGATTCTCAGCGCGACTTAGACCAATTCTTCAACCCTGATACCTATTGGCGTTCTTCCGACCGCTACGCCCCGCACAACGTCTACACCAGCGGCGCCAAGCTCGATGAACTTAACCAGGCAAAGGGCTATAACGAATCAGTTTTCACTAGTTTTAAGCGCGCCGACGGCAAACCGTCCGAAGAACCAAACGCCTCCACTATCTATGTGAATTTTAGCAGCGCCCTCTTCAATACGGGATATGCGTATCATAAAGAATCAAACACCTATCTCCGTTCTCTTGGCGGCGAGGCACATAACGACAGAGAAGAAGGACAACTTGCGCCCGACGTTCTTGTTGTTATGAAGGTAGAGACTCAGTCGCGCGGCGGCACCGACGGCTATCAAGACCTTGTAACAACCGGTAGCGGACAAGCCTACGTGTTCCAAAATGGAACTGTTAGCGAAGTAACGTGGCGAAAAGATAGCGCAAACGAGCCCCTGCAACTCCTAGACGGGGAGGGAACTCCCGTTACCCTAAACCGAGGACAAACATGGATAGCAGCTATTACCAGCGCGGGGAGTGTTTCGTGGCAATAAAACGCAGCCGCAGCGGCAGCATTAACAGCTTCCGGCAGTATCATCGCGCCAAGGTCGCCTCATTTATCATCGTTTCTCAGATTGCCACGACTATCGGCATAGGCGGTGTTTTACTTTTAACCGGGATAACAGACTACCTGAGTCCTTATTTCTGGCTAACGATCGTCCTTCTCTTTTGTTTTGGTATTTCGACGCTCATCGTCCTGCTTCCAATTGTGACTGCGCCGATCGATGACGTCCTGGCGGCACTTGCCCACAAAATAGGCGAGCCGACAAAACTTGTACCCCCTAATCCAAACGCCAAGGACAACAGAAAAACCGGTCTCAAGGATATTCTTCAAGCAATTTATGCGGATTCTCCCGCCAAAGATATCCCTGCCACTAAAAAAGACGAGGATGATTCCGCCTCACGCACTGCCATCCTAACTGAAGCGCTTAATCACACAAGTTGCGGTGTCATCCTCCTTGATAGCGATAAGCATATCCTCAGCGCCAACAAGGCCGCACCAATTGGCCGTAATCAAGACGGTACTCCTTTTATTGCACTCGATTTTATTGATGATATCGATATCACGACTTGGCTCGACGAACAAGGCGATTCCATCAGCGCCGAGTACCGCTGGCAACGCGTGCCAACAAACCCTAGCGTTATAAAGCACCAGCGTTTTTTTGATGTTATAGCTTCATACAACAAAGGCGCGACAGCTGAAACAGTTGTTATATTAGTTGACCAGTCGGCTCGCTACAATCCCGAGGAAGAAGACCTTAACTTTATCGCCTTCGCTGCTCACGAGCTTCGCGGTCCTATTACGATTATCCGAGGCTACCTCGATATTCTCGATAGCGAACTAGCCGACCGTTTCGAAGGGGACGAGAGCGAGCTCCTGGAACGCCTTATCGTCTCCGCAAACCGTCTTTCGGGGTATATCAATAATATTCTGAATGTCGCTCGTTTTGATCGCCACCACCTCAACATAACTCTCCTTGAGGATACCGTTAGCGGCATTTACGCCTCTATTGCCGATGACATGCAGATGCGTGCTAAGACCCAACATCGTCTTCTCACGGTCACTATACCCGACGACCTACCGACCGTTGCCGCCGACCGCAGTAGTATTAGCGAAGTCATTAGTAACCTTATTGATAACGCTATCAAATACAGCTTCGAAGGCGGAGTTATTACGGTTAGCGCCCAAGTTAAAGGTGATTTTGTCGAAATCTCAATTACCGACAACGGCATCGGTATGCCAGCAAGCGTTGTCAAAAATCTCTTTCGTAAGTTTTATCGCTCCCACCGTTCACGCGAAGCGGTTGCCGGAACGGGCATTGGTTTATACATCTGTAAGGCTTTCGTTGAATCACATGGTGGCAATATCAGCGTTGTAAGCCAAGAAAACGAAGGTTCAACCTTCACCTTCACGCTACCCATTTACGCTACTGTCGCCGACAAGCTACTCGAGAGCGACCAGCTTAATCAGGGTCTCATTCGCCAAGGTGGGGGATGGATTAAAAATCATGCAATGTACAGGAGGTAACACGTAGTGGCAATTAAAACTATTCTATGTATCGAGGACGATCGATTTATTGGCGAAATGTATGTCAGAAGCCTGCAGAAGGCTGGCTATGCGGTCGATTGGGTGGTTGATGGCAATGACGGGCTCGTAGCGGCACGCAACAAACCCTACGACCTTATTATTATCGATATTATGCTCCCTGAGCGCCGAGGCGACCAAATCCTCGATGCGCTTCGCAATGACACAAGCGACCTCGTCCCGGATAGCAAGATTATCATTATGACCAACTTCGAGCAAGATGAAGAATCACGAGCAGCTCTAACAAGCCGCGTCGACGGATATCTTATCAAAGCTGACGTGACGCCCCGCATTCTTCTGGACGTCATTAAAAGCCTGAGTGCGTAATTGACGCCAAAAATCCCCGCACACTTTGGCGGGGATTTCCGATATGTAGGACAAGCGGTCAGTCTTCCTAAGCTTTCGTTTGTCGTATCATGACAGGATAGGAAACGAACTACTTGTTTGATTGTCGACGGCTTCGAGTATACTGATAACCTGTACCAGCAAGCGCACCTGCACCAATCATACCGCTGAGCGCACCAGTCATACCTGTTTTTGGCAATTCTGCAGGAGTTTCAGGGGTTTCTGGAGTCTCTGGGGTTTCAGGATTTTCTGGAGTTACCGGAGTTTCATCACAGTCTGCGGCATCTTTTGAATATAGGGTTGAATCAAACTCATCTTCTTTGATTGTTACAGGATATTTCTTATCCTCAAGGCGACAAACTTCAATCGTTTTTGGCTCTGGAGTTGGCTCCTCACACTTTTCCGTAGCGGCAAACAGGACACCGATGACATTTCGTGCGTCATCACCTGTTAGTGTATCAATTCGGTCATAACCTTTCTCAGTATAGAAGTCAACCTGGGTGTGCTTACATGCATCTGGGGTGTCAACCTTTACGGTCATCGTATAGTTTGACTTGTTGCCAGGAAAGACAAAATCTTTTACTGCGAAGCTTGTTTGTGGAATAGCTGTCTTGTTCCAGCCTTTTTTGTCCCAAGTATCCGGAACATTAAAGCTCTGCATCACCATGGTAGCGTCTGAACAAAGCGGACGACCATCTTTAGTGGTAATAGTACCTTCGCCACGTGTCTTCATACTTGCTTCGAAACTGCGTAGGTTCTTAGGATCAAGACATCCTTGACCGCTGTTGTTTGATGCCTGTGCTGGTGCGCCAATTACCGCAACTGTTGCGATTGTCGCGAACACAAGCAGAGCTGATAGTGCAAATTTCTTCATAATATCTCTTTTGTAACTCCTTATTTCCTCGTTGGGCGACCTTATTTCCTAAGGTCTACTATCATAGTATCACACATTGTTAAAAAAGTCAATACTATTTTCTAGTATTTGCAAGAATAAGCGGTTTTACAGGGGTAAAAAATACAGAATTATACTTCACTAGCATAACTATGGGGATATTTGTACACTAGATGCGAAGCGTATTGTGCTATAATTATACCCATAAACAAGGGAGGTTCTATGGATACATCAGGAAATCCGGCACTTGGCGATGGCGTACTCAACCGCGTCGAAACAGCAACTACCGGGCAAGTCATGAGCGCGAAGGGCACATACGCAAAAACAGCACTGCTGCTGGGCGTGCTTATTATCAGTAGTATATTGTCTATGAGGTGGCTGGACACGCTCACCGGCGTCTCGCCATGGCTGTTCTTCTGGCTGCCGGTCATCGTGTCGTTCGTACTTGCAATGGTGATGAGCTTTGACCCGAAAAAGGCGGTTGTGTTGGCGATTCCCTACGCGATATTGCAGGGAATTTATTTAGGCGTGCTCTCAGCGATTTTTGCGAGCGCGTATGACGGAATTGTCGGCGCAGCGGTGCTCGTGACGCTGGCAGTGTTTTTAGCGGTATTAATCGGCTACCAAGTGGGCGTATTAAAAGCCTCGCCGCGTTTTCAGCGAATCATCATCGTCGCAATGCTCGGTATTACGGTATATTACGCGCTGTCATTACTACTGTCGCTCTTTGGCATAACGACTCCGCTCATCGCTAGCTATAGCGGCTGGGGCATCGCGTTTAGCGTGCTAGTGGTCATCACGGCCGCGCTGAGCTTGGTGCTAGATTTTGACTTCATTGAGCGCGCCAGTAATCAAAGATATCCAAAATATTTCGAATGGTACGGTGCATTTGGCCTGATAGTCGGACTCATCTGGCTCTACGCCGAAATTCTCCGACTACTCGCAAAACTCATGAGCCGCCGCAACTAGTAGCTTGGTAAGCATGAATATTCAGTTCGTCGCTAGAACCATTTCTTCTTTTCGCTTTCGTCCTTTTGGACTCATCAGCACAAATGCACATTTGTGAAGCGAATATGACAAGCAGACACAGGGTTTAGGAAAACATCACGGCATATTATGGTCGTGAACCTAAGTTTTAGCCTATATCCACTTGTCATATTCACCTGAAACGTCAGCTTGTCGCCAGGGTGTAGTTCTGGCTGTTCCAGCTCAAGAAGCTGCCGTCCTGATGCTCGTAGGGAACGACTCCCATGTCAGCGAGGAACCAGTCCTGCTAGACGAGCTTGTTGCCGTAATTCGTGGTGACGACGGGCAATATCCAAGCATAGGCCTGGGGGTCGTCCTGACCGTACTTGTCACCGCGCTTGAACGGCTCGCCGATGACAATCGCTTCCGCCGAGAGGTAGCCGTTGCCGTGCTTGTTGTGGCGACGGATGGTCAGCCCGGGCGTGAGGTCGTCCATGTTGATGGCCTCTGGGTGCAGCGGGCTGCGTGAGGGAGGCTGGGGCTTCTGGGTGATGATGAGCTTCACACTTACCCCCCCCAGCGTGCCCGAGGGATTCCTCGAACACGACGGCACCGCTTTCGTCGGTGATGCGGATGGTGTAGGTTGAGTTGGACATTTTAATGCTTCCTCCTCATCTTCGGCCTGACTGCCTCTCGCCTGAGCGAGTCGTGTGTCTTCCTATACACACAAGATGAGGTGTCAGAGCGGTTTCCGCGCTGAGACATCTCATCTTGTGTTAGTCTGCTTGTCAAAGTACCTCGGAGCAACTCTTTACTCAACGAGTATTGCTATGGTAGCATACATAAGTAAATTTGTCAAGTGGTTCTAGCCTGACTACTGTTCGAGGTCTGCCACGAGTGGTATATGGTCGGAGGGACACGCTTCGTTCGGGATAGAATTAAGATCATAGTTTGTGTCAACCCAGTGAGCGCTCAAACCTCGTACTGCCAATAAGTCCAGTGCAACCAATTCTTTATTGACAACCGCTGTTGGCCTGTCAGCGCTCACGTTCTTAAAGCCCGCCCCTTCAACAAGACCTCGCACGGGGCCGCCTGGACGGTCATTACAATCAGCAAGAATAACCGCGATTGGTTGGTTCGTAAGAATATCGAGCAACTCCCGTGCCTGCGAAACGCCAATATGACGCGGATCATCAGCGGAAGCCCATTTCAGGTGGGTGTTGGCAATTGCGACATGCCCAATCTGTACTATCTGAAATACATGGCCAGATTCGTCACTATAAGAAAAAGAGTTATAATCGGCTATCTCAACATTATTCTTTACTAAAGTGAGGCACCCATCGGGCTTATTACGTCTTTTGGGAGACCAGAGCGTCTGCCACCTTTCGTCATCTTCAAATGCTTCCACAAGAGACCTATCCGCCTCTTGAAGACCAATAATATCAACCCCCCCCGGAGAGGCCCGTTCACTTGCCGAACAAGAGCGTCGAGGCGAGCGCCAGGAACCAGAAGTGCAGGGTCGACATGGCTATAATCGCCATAACCCAGATACGCATCGGCCAGCACGTTGAATGTGGCACACCTTAGTTTTCCTGTGTCGGGGCTTTTCATTTCGCTAATTATAACACTGGGAACGATTTATTTCAAGAGGTAACTATCTATACACCTACCAGCAAACAGCGCCACTCACGTCAGGCTATTGACTTCTTATATTTTTTGTGCTATAATGGAAGTAGTTATATCCACTACGTGGACGCTACTCTCTATAAACAACATAACGTAATAAATACAGAAAAGGATATTACCTTACCCAATGGATATTAT
>JAEAMG010000474.1_pt1 | contig 45310 bp, 64 predicted proteins | sample 8958741 | NCBI WGS metagenome assembly JAEAMG01 (sample SAMN16933256, study PRJNA681125) | bioreactor sludge metagenome | isolation source: anaerobic bioreactor treating anionic surfactant - SDBS | place: India: Bengaluru | collected 2019-02-28 | reverse complement strand
CCGAGGTCGAGCGCATCCCACTCGGAGCGCAGGTTGTCAAGCTCCTCAACGGCATCGACGAGCTTGCGGGCGCAGGCGCGGACGCGGGTGATGTGGTCGGACAGTTGGCCTTGAGTCATGGCATATCCCTCCTAAGATACTAAAAATCCACGCAATACTGTTGAGCCGATGCCGCCAGCGGCAGACGCCAGCATGACGACACGAATGTCGGTCTTGGCCGGTAGCACGGTGGGGATCGGAAACACAATACATCCTCTTCGCTTGTGCCGATGTTGGGGTTGTAGCCAAGCTTGCTCCACGACACGATGTTGGAGTAGCGTCCGAGGGCAATCTGCTGGTAAAAATTGGTATTGATGTATGTCATGTTAAATCACCACCCATGAATTTGCTGCGTAGTCCACCAGTTGCACGGCATCCCATTGGCCGAGCGTGATGTTGGCGGCACCGTCTAGCGTATCGCTGCCGTCGCCTTCGACGGTGATTGTGCCCGTGTTGATGTTCTTGACGGCGTAGGTCTGCCCACTACCCGTTGCCGCCGGTAGCGTAACCGTGAACGCCGTGGTCGAATTGCAGACAACGACCTCATCAGCCGTCGTGACCGTGTAGGTGGTAGTCTGGGTGGTGACGGCGCGTTTACGGCCTACGGTGGTCAGTATGCCACCCGCCGTTACCGTAGCCGCGCTACCTGTTGCCGCTATCGTCAGCCCCGTGCGAATCGCTGTGTCGTACACCGACAGAATCATGTTCGCTTTGCGCGTGGCGTGAGTGCTGTCCACCCATGTCCATGCAATTCGTGCCGCGTCCTGCGTGTCCGTTGTGCTGCTGTTGAGCGACATTAGAATGCCAGCTCCGAATCCTGCTGCTGGTGTACCGCTGGTGTCGTGGCCGAGTTGCATGACGTTCTGGACTGTGTTGGTCAGCGCGGTATTGAGATAGCCGTAAATGGCTTTGCCGGAACCGTCACAGCGCGAGGCAAATGCATTATATGGGTCAGACGCATGATCCTGAATGGCGGCAAGAACAGCAGCAGAAGATGTTGGAGATGCCGTATTACGCAAAAAATATCCAGAATAACTGTTTGTACTTTCCCCACGAACACCGACTCCGTTACTACTAGCACCATATATTGCAGGCGACGATGTAGATTGCCCATACACTCCGCCACCTGTTGTAGATATAAAATATCCAGCGTATGAATAAACGGAGTTAGCACGTAAACCGTAATAATAGCTACTTGAAAAATAACCACCCGCGTTAGTTTCGGATTGGGCGTAAATTCCATAACCGCGTATTGATTGTATGTTTAAAGCGTTTTCAAAAGTAGAAGAAAAATCACCTGCATAATTAGTCGTCGCAACTGACTTGACTGGATAATAGGTTCGTCCATACAAAATAAATCTAGCATAATACCCGTCCGTTGCCGCCCCCCATGAGGGTGATGCCCCACTGCCCCCGACAGAATAATTAGCTGTCCCGCTAGCATCATAATACTGTTGAATATTTCCAGACGCTGGAGCAGCCGACAGCTTAATAACCAGCCAGTAAGATGTTCCACTTACCAGCGTTGCCGATATGCCATAACTCACATAGGCCGCACTGGTGCTTATTGCAGAAAAAAATACTGTTTCCGAACTCGTTTCATTCACTGTTGATATGACGGCGTTTGGCAATCCAGCGGAATCACTATAAATGTATGCTTTTACTGTCTTAGAATAATCCGCCGCCATCGACGTACTAGCTTTCATATACAACTGCAACCCACGGATATTGTGGTCCCCACTTGCGGTAAACTTCCACGCGAACCACAAATTTCCAGATAAATCTAGCACAGATGCCCCGGTTGTATTCGACTGCAACGTACTAGCTGTCTGGGTTGCCGTTATAGATGGGGTTGTCTCTTGGTCGCAAGTGATGGTATGATTATACCAGCCCGTGTTGTCCAGCGTATCGCCGCTCTCGTCCCACAGTAGCCGCTTGCCGCTGGTCGCCCCGTACAACGTCACATCATATCCGGTATCGTCAACTCCAACCGTAACCGTGCCATTATGCTGCATCGCGCCAGATACTGTAACTGTTGTGGCCCCAGCGTCCTGGTACATGATGCTATCGGCAAACGTGGGCGTGGCACCGACTAGGAACTTCGGGATGTAGTTGTCCGTGCCGCTGCCGAACAGGGTGGCCGCGCTGGACCATTGAGGCTCGTTCGCGCCCATGTTCAGCAGATACCCTGCCGTGCCTGCCGCAAGCCGTGACCATGTGGGCGATACGCCCTGCGCCGTGATGATGTCGCCACGTACCGCCGCCGCCGTGGTGCTGTCCGCATGCCACGCGCTCAACACGTTATGGGTGCGGTCAGCCCACGCGATGTCGGTGGCCGTGGCGTCCATCATCAGAACCTGATACGCCGTACCCTTGCCAAGTCTAGTCCACTTCGGTGTTGACCCTTGCCCCGTAATCAGGTCGCCGCGCACCACCGTACCTGTCGTGCTGTCCGTGTGCCATGTGCTATCCAGGATAACGTGAGTAGCCAAATCCCACGCAGGGTCGGCACTCGCCGCGCCTGTGCCAGTCTGAGACAAGAACTTCTTCGTGGTGGTGGTGTTCCCGGCCAGCCGCTTCATGCTCGTCGCGGTGGACGCAATCAGGATGTCGCCAATCGCCCCGCCCGTGCCTAAATCCGCTCCCGTGCCACCGTGCTCCATGTCCAGATAGCCGGGGTCAACCGAATTGTCGCCGATTGGCAGGAAATTAATGGCATCCACCGTCATTGCTACGTCATCATCAAACCACGATGAATTGAACCGATGGAAGCCGATGCCATTTCGGGTCGTGCTGTACTTCATCTCAGTCCCGGTGTACGTCACCAACTCGGTTGCGTAATCAGCCCCACCGTACATGGCCAGCGTGTTCGTTGTCCCCGAATAGGTGATGCGGCACTCGAACGCGCCAACACCTGCGGCGGTGCAATATACGGGGTCCAGCCGACTAACCGAAACAGCCAACTCGGTCATTACCGTGTTGGTGAACGGCCACACAGCGGTGAAGTCACACGCATAACTGCCGACAACGGCGAATACGCCGCCCGGCGTCTGCTTGAGACCGACGAAATACACGCTGTCACCAGACCAATCCCCAGCAAGGCCCGTCATCACATCGTCAGGTATCAGGAACAGAAACCCGATGTACGGTGTGGGCGAAGTCGCCAGGCCAAGATGAAATTGCGCCCGCGCCCGTGCGCCTTCAAGCCCCGAATAAACAACCGTGTGGTCCCAATAGCCGAATGTTGTGTCTTCTCCACCGCCGGTACGGATGATCGTATCCGGCTTCAGGGGCGAGCCATAGCCCGCATCGTAGTTAAAGGCCACGTTGATATGCGTCCAATTAGCCAGAGAACCAGCCCTGCCAGTAATCGTGTCCGTCAGCACATTGACATAGCCGAGTCCGAGCGAGTCGGTGTACTGCGTCCAGCCGCTTGCCGCCTCGAACGTCTCGTCCTCCACCCGCACCGCCCGCGCCCATATCCACACCGGCTCCGTGCACGGGAAGTGGAAGTAGCCCTTCGTGTCCGAGTGCGCAAGTGCAGAATAATACTGCATCTTGCGCGTGCTGACGGTGGACACCGCCAGATCGTATCGCGCCACATCGGCGTCAACGCAGTCCACGACAACATAAATCATGCAGTTGCCGGGCGTCACCGAGTCGAACGTCGGCGCGGACGGTGCCTCCAGGTTGTACACGTCCTCGACAATCTCGGCGGTGGCGTAATCTACCCGGTTCAGGTTCGTGCGCGACTTCTTGAGTTCGAGGATGACGTGCTTGCGAAACTCCTCCATCCAGTCTCGGTTGACATTCTCAGGGACATTGGGTAGATAGACGTAATCCGTTACCGTCATGTGCTGGTCGTCCTTTGATCCGGTTCCTCGAATTGCCAGTCAATCTCGTACCGAATGAAGTCCACCGTGCCGATGTACCCGGCGGCATCGTTGGACTCGATTTTGAACTTGAAGTACAGCCCGTTCGCCTTGAAGGTGAACCGGGCGCGGTACACGTCGTTGCCGATTGTTTCGCTCGTCACCGTGTAGGTGCTGCCCGTCGTGCCGTTCACAATCGGGGTGAGCTTGATGCTCGGCGTGTAGCCGCCCGTGTAGGTGCAGCGGGTGAACACGTCCACGGCGAAGATGGTCTTGTTGCGCCCGGCATCGCCGAACGTCAACTGTGGCGTCTCGAAGTACGCCGTGGTGCTGTACGGGTTGAACGTGGTGGCCGTATCCTTTGTCTGCGCGGACGTGCCGTACACCGCCCCGTCGTTCTTCAACGCCATGAAGTAGTTGTGCTCGTCGCTGAATCCAACCAGACTTGTCCAGCGCACCTCGTACATACTGCTCAACTTGTAGTTGTAGCCCCTGGCGGTGAAGTAGCCGTTGGTGGCGTCGTAGCCGCCGAACATGACGGTGGTATCGCTCAGATGCCCGTAGGCGTCGTAGTAGTCCGTCAGGCCGCTGGCCGTCGGCACGATGCTCGCCTCGTTGGTGTTCACGACGTAGATGCAGCCGTTGCGCGAGTAGAAGTTGTATGGCCCCGCATCCACCACGTCATGCGGACCGTCAACCCCGTCGTGGTGGTCGTAGTACCGGATTCGGAACGGGTCGGTGCTGATGCCCGTCGGATTGAGTTGCACGATGGCGTCCGTCTTGTACACCATCAGCGTGTCGCTCAACAGCCGCACCGCCTGCACCGGCCCCGGCGTGTCCACCAGATTGATGAACCCGGCCAGATTGTCATCCGTCCAGTCGTCGTAGTCGTATGGGTAGCACCAACGCAGCTGTTCGGGATATGCCCCAACCTGCGTCCAGTCGTAGTAGCCGCCGGTGACGTTGTAGAGGTTGCAGAATATGCGCGGCCCGCCGATGAAGATGCGCCCGTTGTACACCGCCATGTCCACGCAGCCCCACCCGGCGTAGGCGGGCCATGTGTCGCCGCCGATGTCCACGCCCTGCAACGGATTGTATTCGGGCAGCATCCCGCCTTTCCACAACATCATCGGCAGGTCGCTCGATGTCCGCAGCACCGCGTCCTGCGCCGGACGAATCACCATGTCGGCCACCGCGGCCTTCTTCGCGCCCCAGATGATGCCCTTCTTGACAGACGACAGCCCCGTGGCGGTGATGGAGTTGGACGCATAGCTGACCGCGCTCACCGCATACGGACCCGCATCCGTCATCTCGTAGGCGACGATGGGGTTGTCCGTCGTGCCCTGCTTCGGGCCAATGGTCGCACCGGATGACAGGGTGATGCCCATCTCCAGGTTGGTGAAGTCCATCTCGGCGATGAGCGAGTACACCGCCCGCTTGCCGTAGCCGAAAGTGAAGAACGGCTTGCGATACCAAATCCACAAGTCGTCGTAGTCTTCCCAATAGTCGTTCTCGGTGTCCACGTTGGTCAGCAGCAGGCCGTAATTGAAAAGGGCCGTCTCGTTCAAATACCCGCCGTACACACGGTACATGTACTCGTCGGGGCCGCCGTAGTCCGTCTCGATGTGGCAGTAGTTGATGTCGATGGCGTAGCCCATCTTGGTCACGCTGTCGCGCAGGAACAGGCCCACGCCGCAAGTGTCCTTCGTCTTGTCCACCGCTGCGTAGCGGATGGAGGCGAACACGTTGTTCGGATTGGCCGACGAGTCGGTGCCGTGCACCGCCCAGCCGCCCGATGCCCCGCCGACAAACTTGTTGGAACTCACCGCAATCGTGCCGCTTGTTTGCGTCCATGCCGCCGGTAAGTTACCGTTAGCGGCGGTGGTGTGCTCGTCAATCCACGCCGTGCCCCATTCGCTGATGAACACTTTGTCATCCGTGTTCATCATCTCGCCAGGATTGGACGCGAACACGTCCCCGGCGGTGTACGCCGAGCCGAGCTTCTTGCCGGTGATGACCCCGGTTGCCGCCGATGCGCCGAACACGCCCAGCCAGTACGGGATAGCCGAACGGTAGCCGTCGGCGGTGCAATACTCCCAGAAGCCGTTGCCGCAGATCGCCATCGGGTTCTGTGACCGATAGGGCTTCCAGAGCTTGATGTGCCGGTAATCCGTGCCGCCGAACACCGATGTCGCGCTGATGCTCGGGCCGACTTTCGAGGCGTTATGCAGCCGCCCCTTGCGCGGCTTCAGGTTGCGGATGCCGGTCATGGCGTTAGGGGCGAGGTCGAGCGCGTCCACCTCATCGACAAGGCCGATTTCGTTCAGCTTGTCCACCACCAGCCGTTGCCGCTTCGTTGCCATAATGTCACGCCTCGTCGCCGTTCCGCATGTTGAGCGCCGCCTGAATCATGTGCCGGGCCGCATACTGCGCGTCCGCGCTGACCCGAAACCCTTCGGCCCGCATACCTTCGAGCACTTGATTGGACATGGCTTCTTCGGGCAGGATGCCCTGGTAGGCGTCCAGCACGATGCACACCCACGCCTGCATCGCTTCCCGAAAGCCGAGTTGCCGCCGGTCCAGCCAGTTCATGTTCGGCCTCCTACTCGCCATTGCGCCGCTTAAGCAGCGTCTTGATGTCGTCGCGCATCTCGCGCATCAGGTCGTTGATGCTCTTGATGGCGGTATCCTGCGACGCGAGTTGCAGCCCCCGCCGCTCGCAGCGCAATTCGATGGTTGAGAGCTTGTCGGTGTGGTCCTCGACTTTGCTCAACAGGTTGCTCAAATCGCTTGTCTTGGCTTTGATTTCGTCCACGAGTTTTGACACCTCACGAACGGATTGCACGTGCCGCCCGATGGACATGGACAACCCGGCCAGCCAGACCACGAATCCGGCGGCGGCCACCAGCACAGGCCAGTAGGTCATCAGGGTTATGGATGTTGTCAATATGTGCATACGTTGTGGGCCTCCTCACAGTTTCCCCAGTTAGCGGGTACGCCGCCGGATTTCCAGCCGCAGCCCGCGATTCCAATCCTCGACTTCCTTGAAATACTGCTGGCGCAATCCGGCTACCTGTGCTTCGCTGGCGTTCCACCACGCGGCGAACTCGTCGGGCATCTGCAAGTCCCGATACCCGTAGGCGGTGGCCCGCGTCACCAAGGCCGCCTCAAAATCGTCCGGCAGCGAGGGCGTATCCGAACCGGCACTCAAGGCCGTGAACGTCTTGATGTAATACAGGACGTAGGCGTAGGTGTCGTCCGGCTCGGTATCGAAATAGATGTTGGTGCTGAACAGGTAATACTTCGTCGGGGCCGCTTCGGCGAACGTGGTGATGTCGCTGTACTCGCGCCACTCGCGTCGTTCCAGCGGCTTGCCGTCCACCGTCATCCGCAGAATTTGCCCAACTCCGGCTGGCTTGGCGATGTAGGACGTGCCGCTCGTCACCGTGCCGGTGGCGGTGGCTTCCTTGTTACGCACATCCAGCACGTTCCAGAGGTCGTTGTACGCCCAATTCACCCACCGGCTGACGTAGGTGCTGATGTCCGTCCGATTGCCCAGGTTGTAGGTCACCTGCGCTTGCAGATTTGTGTACGTGTTCATCCGGTTACTCCTCCGTTATGGTCGGAGCAACCGTTGGTTCTTCGTAATCCTTATCAAAGCACCGATGGCAGAGCCACAGCCCGCGCTGCTCCTGCAACTCGGATTCCGGCCAGTCGAAGCCGCAACGGTCACACTCCGCCCATTTTTCACCTGTCGGGTAACTGCTTCTCGGCATCGGGAACCTCCACACCGGGTTCCTGCGGTGGCGGTGGCGGGTCGAACTCGTAGTACCGCTGGCTGAACAGCTTGCCGAAGTCGATGTGCTGATTGGGCGGCGCGTTGAGTTCAAACAACGCCTGCACCATCGTGTTCCGCATCTCAGTTGTCTTGTCGTCCAACTCCTGCGCCAGCTTGTCAATCAGCTTGTTTTGCGTTGCCGTAAACGAGTACCTCACCACCACGCACCTCCTATACCTAAGTTTAATTCAGAAACAGGGGGAGCACGGCTCCCCCCGTGGGATTACTTCTCGTCGTCCATGTGGCAGGTCCAGCACTTGCCACCGTACAACTGGATGGTCGGGCACCCGCACTTGGAGCAGGTGAGCGGTTCTGGTTTGTCGATTTTTACCGGTTTGGTCTTGACGGTTTTCTTCTTTTCGGTCATGTCAGCCTCCTACACCGTGACCTGCTGCCACAGACCCGCCGAGTCGGTGACGAACAGCAGGCCGTTGGTGGTGTCCAAACCGATGGAGCCGGGCGCGAACCCGCTGTCGGCACCGTCGGCAAAGTCGCCCATCGCAATCACGATGTCCTCGCCGCTAGTCTGGCCCAGTCGGATCGGGGCTACCGTAGCTGCCGTAGCTCCATAGCAGTCCAGCCAGTAGTCGAAGCCGGTGTTGGCACCCGTATCCGTGATCTTGATGGCCGCACCCACGGAATCACCGATGGAGTTGTTCTCGTTGCGAATCCGCAACCCGTACTCGGTGGTCGCCACGGCAGCCTCGTTCTTCATCAGGATGTCAATGCCGCCGAAGCTATCCGACACGGTGCCGTAGTTTTCCACGGTCACCGTCAGGCCACTTACATTGCTGGATGTGCTGCCGGAGCGGTTGTTCACGCCCAGGGCGGCCCCTTCGAGGTAGCCCATCACGCCACCGCTGCGGTTGCCCATGCTGACGTTGATACCGCGAGTGATGAAGTTGGCATCGTTCGCGGCGTAGTTGTTGAAATTGGCCCGCAGCAACGCATCGTTGCTATCGCCCGTGGCTGCGGCAGTCACGGGGCGCGATGCGGTCAGGTAGAACAGGTACGACTTCTGGGCGTCCCCGCCGGTCAGCATGTCGTCGCTGCCGTCGATGGTGTACCCGTAAGCGTAGGCCGACGAAGCGCGGCTGGCGCAGGTGAAGTAGTAGTAGGTGGTGAGGAAATTGAGTTTGCCGCTGGTGGCATTGTCCACCAACGCGCCGGTCTGGAAGCGGATGTCGTAGTTGTAGGTGTGTTTGCCGCTTGACGAGCCTTCGTTGAGCGAGATGCCGTAGGCCGTGGTCTGCGTGTTGGAGGCGTTGTTGTTGATTTCAAGGCCGACCGCCGTGGTGGTGGTCCCGCCGGCGGCACCGTCCAACACGATCTGCGCCCCACGCATGAGGGTGACGTTTTTCGTCTTGGCGTCGGCGTTGAGATACGCGCCTTCCAGCGTCGCCACATTGGCTCCGGTGTTGGACGAATCGGCGGCGCGGGCCTTGCACTCAAGGCCGCGAATGGTTCCGGTGGCCGCCGTGGTCCCGTTGGTGGCGACGAAATACGCGCCCCGCAGGTTGCCGGTCAACGCTGTGCCGATGGCCTGCGTCACATCCGAGCGAACGCCCGACGTGCCGTTGGCAATGGCGCAGGTTCCATACGTCTCGAACAGGCTTTCCCCGCTCGTCACCACCGTTGTCCGCTCGTCGGACGAGCCGACCGAAAGTTTGGTGAGATGTGTCCGATAGGGATCAATAGCCATGACTCACCTCCCTAGATGCCGGGGTTGCCGTAGATGAACCTCCAGCCGGACGCGCCCACGTCGAACATCATGAACGATTTGAACTTGGCATCGCCGCTGTCGAAGTCGTCACTGCTCTCGAACGTGGGCTTGAGCCGCCACAGGAAATTCAGCTGGAAACATTCGTCGGCCTTGTCGGCGAGCAGGAACCACGCATCGGTGTCGGTCAGCCAATGCCCCACCTTAATCTCCAACTCGTTGTGCATGACGTTGATGGTGTTGTCAGCCGAGTAGGGCACATCCACCGTCTTGAGGATTTCCATCGCCGTGTAGCGGTCGGACGGTGACACCAGCAGCGTCTTCGGCTTGACGTACACCGGGTAGCCGTAGTCATTGTCGAGGTTGTCGAAGTGCTGCATCCCGGCCTTGAGCGAGGTCGGCGACAGGTCGGAGCCGGTGGTGGGCCGGTTCGAGGCGGTGCCGCCTGGCACCAGCGGGTGCGCCGTCGAACACAGGTAGGTGGAGTCCATGTTGCCGGTGGTGACGGTGAAGGCGTTGTTGAACACGTTGAACGCCACCGAATCCGCCTTCCACATCATCGACTGGTACAGGCTGCGGCTGATGCGCTTCATCACGTTGTAGAGATCGTTGTTGTACATCTCCCACGTCACGCGGAAGCCGATCCCGTAGCCGGTCGGGGTGTAGGTCTTCAGGTAGCCGGAGAGCGGGTCGTTGTAGGTGATGTTGCCGCCCTCGGCCTTCACGCTCGCCATCGGCAGACCGACCACATCGTAGTCCTTCTCCTGATACCGTTCGGTCGTCTGAATCTTGAATACCTTGTCGAACTCGGACTCGGCGGACTTCTCCTTCTCGTAGAAGGCTTTCCGCAGGATCGGAGACAGCAGATTGGAAAACTGTGCTTGCATGGTAGGCATGACTTACCTCCTTACCCTGCGTAGGTGTGGTCTTGCAGGCTGGCGGGCATGAACTTGACCTTCACCTTCATGTAGATGTCGCCCTTGTCGTCCACGTAGCTGTTGACCTTGACCCGGGTGTTGCTGGTGTCTTCGAGGTCAACGCACCACTTGCCGGCGGCGTTCTGGGCGATGCCGTACTCGCCGCCGTGGCCGGAGTTGTTTGCAAAGGTGGCCGAGGACGCCGTGGAGTGATACACGTTCATCACCACTTCGGTGTCGGTGTCCAGCACCAGCACCGGGATCATGGTGTGGCTGGAGGTCACGTTGGTGGCCGGGGCCAGCGCGATACCGAGAATGGCCGCCGGGTCCGCCCCGCACACGGTGAGCAGGCCGGACGAGCGGTAAACCAGATCGCCCGCGACGAACGTCTGGCTGTTGGCTTCCTGATAAAACTTGATCTGCGGATGCGATCCATCGGACCGGGTGACGCCACCCGCGTGCGTCAACCAGATGGTTTGTGTTGCCATAGCGTACTCCTGTTACTTGTCTTTCATAACCCGCGCTCCATCGCGCACACCGCGCTCGTTGAGCGCGTCCCGATTCGCGTCACGGACCTCCTGCTCGAACGCCTGCTCATTCATCATCTGTTGCCGCTCGTGCTTGCGCTTCTTTTCTGCTCGAATTTCTTCTGCTTTGTCTTTGGAGATGACCATGAGGCGATCCGTGCCGACTTTGATGGCTCCGTCCACACTCAACGCGCCGAGAGCCTTCGCCAACTCAGGCGTTAGCGTCGGGTTCACGAACCCGTCCGCCTGCTTGTTGAGCATGTTCTCCCGGCTTTCCTCGTAGCAGAACCGCGCCTCCAAGTTGTTTTCCTTGAGGTACTTCTGCAATTCGGGATTCTTGCTGATGACTTCGTAGGCTTTTCTATAATCTCTGCTCATCGCGGTTCTCCTGTTTACAAGTATTTGGCGTATTCGTCATCGGTCAGCCCGGCTTTGCGGGCGACGATGCGCTGTTCGGTCGTGAGGGTCGTCTTCGACTTCGGCGGCGGCGCACCGCCCACCGGGGCCACCGCCGGGGCTGGCGCACCGGCTTCCGGCCAGCGGCCCTGCGCGGGCGGCTCCGGTCGGCTCGAGGCGGCAGGGGCGGCGGCAGGCGCAGCCTGCTGCTGCTTGCCCTGCATCCGCATGTTCTGCTTCACCGCCCACCCCCGCGCCATGTCGTAGGCGATTTCCCATGTGCCAGGGTCGGCCAACTGCTCGGCGCTCACCTTGCCCTGCTGGTAATTCTGGTTGATGATGTGGTCCACGATTGGGTTGAGCACATCGGCGTCCGGCTGGTTGCGGGCCACGGCATCACGGGCGCCGGGGATGGCGTTGGCAAGCATCTGTTGCCGGTCGCGCAAATACTGGTCCTTGAGCACCGCCGTCTTCTGCTCGATCATCCACTCCATGTACCGCTCCGGCTCCAAGTCCTTGTCGGGCGGTGGCGGCGGTTCGGGGCGCGGCATCTGCGCGGCGGCGGCTTGCGCCTGCAACTGCGCCATCATCTGCAACTGCTGTTGCGTCTGCATATTCTGCTGCGCGAGCGCGGCCACCCAATCCGGCGGCTGCGGCGCGGCAGGGGGCGGAGGAACCGCCGGGGCCGTGGCCGGGGCGACGGCGGGTGTCTCGGCAGACACCGGCGGCTCCGGCGGTTTGGCGGCGGTCGCGCCTTCCTCCTTGGGTTTATCCTCGGCGGGCTTGGCGACGTTCCAATCGAAGTCGCCCGGTCGCGCCATCTGCAAGTCCAGATCGTCGGCAACCGGGGTCGGGGCAACCTGCTGGGTCTGTTCTTCGGGCGGCATGGGTGCAAGCACCTCCTTTAAGAATTAAAAGACGGGGGGTTCGAGCGGCGGGCGGCCAGGGCCGCTTTGCACTTGTCCTCCGCCTTGTCCAACATCGTTCGCAAAGCCTTGATCCGGTGCCATCGCTCCAGATAGTCCGCCCAATCCTTGCATGGCCTCGACAGGAAGCTGTCCTCCTCCGACTGGAGTTGCTCCAACATCGCCTTGAACACCGGCTCCAGCGGGATTTCCTCCAACTGGAGCTTGGTTAGCGTTGGCTTGTAGCCCATAGATTTCCTCGATATTGGGAATCATCAGCTTAGCGTCAGGCACCTGGAACGTCTCCAGCACGCGCAACTGGAACTGCCGCGACGCTTCACAGACCGAGCCGATGAGGGCTTGAATCTGCGGCGGCAACTGCGGGTTCGCCAGCTGCATCCCAAGTTCCATGAGTTGCTTGTAATAGCCCATCATCTGCTGCTGCAACTGGATGATGTTGACCTTCTCCACTTCGCGGTTGAGCGAGGCGCGGGTTGCGGACAGTTCCACCAGCATCATGTCGCGGAAGTCCAGCGGTTGCCCGCTGCCGTCCACGAACGGTTGCTCGGTGAACGCCTGCATCTCGTCGGCAGTCTGCAATTCGGGGATGATGTACTTGATGATGCCGCCCGGCGAGAACTGTTGGTACAACTCCAGAATTTGATAGCCGATTTCGGTGGAGGCGTTGCGGATGTCGCGCAGGGTCATGTCCAGCCGCCGGGTGGACTGCTGAATCAGCGCCAGGGTGCCCGTGGCCGTGGCCTTAGTCTTCGAGATGGAGCTTTCCTGCCCCATCATGTTCTCGGTCATCGCGTCTCGGTTCTGCGCCCACCGCTCCATCGTGACGATGTAGTTGGAGATGTCGCCGTAGGTGCTGCCCAACTGCTCCACGATGAGGTCGTTGGCCGGGTCGTCGCACCACAGCACCGCGCCGGGGTACACCTTCTGGTTGTTCTCCACGGCGTGCTTCTTCGCCTTGAAGAAGCGGGTATTGGCGATCATCGAGTTGTCGATGGTGTTGTTCACGAAGTCGTCGAGGCCGGTTTGCAGATAGCGTAGCATGTGCGGGATGCCGATGCCGTAGAACGATTTCTCCTTCGGCACGTAGGTGGCGGAGACGTAGTTCCAGTTGCAATGCTCGTAGGGGTAATAGTCGGCCCGCATGACGATGCCGGTGCCGGGGTGATAGATGACGGTGATGGGGATGTGCTTGCCGTCATCCTTCATATCCCAGAGCAAATGCACCTGCCGCAGCTTGTAGATGTCCGTCTGCGTGGTCAGGTCGATGCCGCTGCCCTCGGCGCGGCTCAAGTCCTGATCCGTTGGCTCGGCGTCTGGGCTGTGCCGGATGTCCTTGATGTTGTCGTACTCGCCGATCATGCCCAGCCCGGCAATCTCCGGCCAACTCAGGTAGAAGTCGTGGCCCACCCACGGCGCGTCCTGAATCCGCGTGTACCTGGACGGGATGTGGAAGTCTTCGAGGGTGACGTGTTCGACGACTGGACCGCGGAAGATGAGCTTCGGCTCCATCGTGTATTCGTCGTCCACCTTGCGGTAGCGCCAGCGATAGCGTTCCCGCCACGCCACATGCGCCACCGCCGTGCCGTCCTTGACCAGCGCCTTGAACCATGCTTGGCAGAAATCGTACACTTTGATGACGTGGTTGGATACGTACTGCATGAACTGCTCGGTCTGCTTGCAGTACGGCCACAGGCCCGGCACCAGCGCCGACACCATCCAGAACGGCTCGTGCTGGAAGATGCTGTTCATCAGGTTGGCTGTGGTGGCGTCCACATGGGTTGAGATGAGCGGCACCTGGATGTTGCTCGCCCCGGTCCACGGGAAGGTCTTTTCGCTCAACCGGCCTTCGTACACGTCGTTGAGTTCGGTCAGGTCGTCGAGCAATTCCTGCCGCTCGGAATCGGCAACGGTGATCTGGTCCTCGATGTAGGCGACGAGTTCTTCCTGCTTCTTCTTGCCGAAGTATTTTATGGGCATACTACCTCCGCGCCCGCGCCGGTTGGCGACCCTTGTCGACGGGGCCGTAGAACGAACTCACGAACGCCCCGTGCGCCCGCTCTTTCGGCGACTGCGGCTTGAGCCACACGCGGGGGCCGTAGGCGAAGGCGTCGAGGATGTCCTTGTTCTTGGTCAGGCCGAATCCAACCCACTCGCTCATAAAGTCCTTGAGTTGGCAGATCATGTTCTCGTCGGAGCGCAGGTATATCTGCCCCATCTTGGCGTACACGCCCATGCCCTCGATGCGGGCGTCCTTGTCCTTCTGGCCGGGATGGATGCCGACGCAGCGGCAGAACGGCTTGCCCTTCACCTTGCTCACGTTGTCCGTCATGCCGACGAGCACTTCCTGATAGCCCACCGATTCGATGGCGCAGACGCGGATGCGGTAGCGGGCATGGAAGGTGAACAGTTGCTCGATGAGCTTGTTGGCGTCCACGCGCCCGCGCCACGCCTCCAGCACGAAGATGTCGCCGTCGTGGTCCACGGCGACGACAACGATGGCCGAGTAGCAGTCCGTCTTGAGCTTGCTCTTGGCCGGGTCCACCAACATCACCCGGTCGCAGAGCATCAGGTCCACGCGCTTGCCCTTGTCGGTGCGGATGATCTCGGTGCTGCCCGGCTCGTAGCAGAAATGCCGCAGGTCTTTCACGTTGAGCAACTGGCGACCGGATTCGGTTGGGTCGTTGAGGTACTGGCAGGAGAAGTGGTACTCGCCCATCGTGCGCCGCAGTTCGGCCAAGTCCTCCACGCTGAAGCGTTCGGGGAACACGGGGTTGCCGTCACGGTCCAGCGCCTTACGCAAGAACATGGTGTAGCGGCGGTCCTCTTTCATCAGGAACGAATAGAAGTCGTCGAAGCCCCACCGGGTGCCGATCACGATGTCCACGCCCTGCGACGGCACATCGAACAGGGCGTCCGAGGTCTTGTGCCATTCGATGATTGTCCGCATCTCGCTTTCGCTGCGGGCGGTCTTCTCGGATACGATGTCGTCCTTGATGATGATGTCGTGGTGGCGCCCGGCGGTGGCCGCGCCTGCGCCGACCGCCTCGATTGTCGCCACCGGGTACGCCTCGGTGCGCGGCACGCATAACGCCTGATTGTTCCACGCGATTTTCTTCGATGCGGGCGTTGGCAATATCTCAGGGTACAGCACCGGCAACATGCACCGCTTCTGCCCCTCCAGAATCAGCCGGGCGAGCGACAGGAACGAAGCGGCGTTCTCGTGCGTCGAACCGGCGATGAGGATGCGGATGTTGGGGTTGTTGACAATGCGCCAGAGCGGGTAGGCGACGGTGGCGATGGTGCTCTTGAAATGTCCACGCGGTATCATCAGCAGTTTGCGTTTGGTGGTGTCATCGGTGATGAACGAGCAGACATCCCCGTGCAGCACGGGTGACAGGTCGCGGAAGCCGAGGACGGATTTGGCGAAGAAATACAGGTCGATGCGCCCGGTGCGGCGCATGATGTCCAGCTGTTCGCTGGACATGGCCTCAGTTTGGTGTGTCCAGTTGCTTAACCGCAAGGCACTCATCTCCACGGCTCAGCGCCGGTTTCATCGTCTGCACTTCGTTGAGCGTTTCGCGCACCAGCGTCGCTACGGTCGGGTCGATGACGATCTGGGTGCGATTGTCGTTCATCGACGCCTTCTCCGTGATGCCGCCCAGGGCGAGCCATTTCTCGGCGGCCCGCAACTGCGCCGAATCGCTGGTGCCCTCCGTCATAATCTTGTAGATGACGCGCAGGGCGTCTATCATGTGCTCCTCGACGATTTCGGCGCATTTGGCCGCTGCGTTGGTGGTGCGGTGGTGGATGTTGTTGGCGACGGCGAACGTCTGCTTCTTGAGCGCGGCGCGAAACGCCTTGAACTCCTGCGTGTTCACGGTGCGAGTCACTTCGGGCAGGCCGATGCCAAGATCGGTGGCGATGTCGGGCGGGGCCATCCGGCGGTCCAGCCGCTTTGACAACTCAGCGTACAACTCCGGTTTGTCCATCTGCCTCCGAATGACACATTTTGTTACCGATGTAACTTTTTGTGCCATTCTGCTCCTAGCGTTTCACGAACTTTGTCGCTTGTCAAGTAAAAAATGATTGGTGAATTAAAAAACCCGGCGTGGTAGAGGGGAACCTCGCCGGGCCAAGAGGTATAACGTGACGTGATCGTAGCAGAAAAAAAGTTGCCCGTCAACAGAAAAAACATCTTGACAAGCAAAAACGGATATATTAGGATTGGACCATGAAGCCGCACAAGCACAAGCCGGGCCGATGCCGCCGCTGCAAGGGCAGCGGGGTCATCGTCACGAACGTGTACGACTCAACGGCGCAAGACTTCGCCGTTGTCGCCGACGCCTGCCCGCGCTGTCAGGGTAGCGGGCTGGTGGCATTGAAAACCGTCCGAGAGGTAAAGCGCGATGAAGGGCAAACTGGACGAAAACGGTAGCCTCATTGTCATGCGTGGAGAGCGGTGGAAGCAGATGCAATGCCCGTACCGCATCAGACCATGTAGCGACGACTGCCCGATGTTCGGCGAGCCGAAGCCGCAGAAGGACGGGGTGACGTTCCTGCACGTCTGCCGCGCATTTCTTGAGTTCGACGAGTTCACCGACCGGCGGGGGAAGTACCGTGCTTGAGTACCCGATATACAGCGGCGACCCGTTCATGCCGAATCGTAACAAAGACGGCAGTATCTGTTTTCAGTTCATCACCGGCGTTGACCCTGGGCCGGACAGCATGAACGTCGTCGTGTACGACTGGCGCAATGAGCGTGTGGAGTATGTGGGATACGAAATCCCAACAGATTTTCTGGCGAACTCGATGGTGGTTGTCGAGAAAATCATGTGCTACGGTATGCCCGTCAGCACGTCGATATTCAAGACGGTTTTCAATGCAGGTTATCGGACGGCCCTTTGGAGTGAAACCGTTAACAGCGGTATTCTATGTTTGGTTAGCCGTCCCTGGATCGCCTACGTCTCACGAAAAGAAGTGAAGATGCACTTCTGCAACTCCATGCGGGCCAAGGACGGCAACATCCGCACCGCCCTGATCGACCGCTTTGGCGAGCCGGGGACGAAGAAAAGCCCCGGCATCCTGTACGGCATTAAGAAAGACTGGTGGGCGGCACTCGCGGTGGCCGTGTACGCCTCCGACTGGCTCGCCGAACAGCAATCCAACCGGATCGGCGGTTAAGCCGAACGCTCTTTGCAAGTCTGTGCAGGGGTGCCGACGGGTGTTTGGGAAAGTGTAATTAACAACCGTAACCCTGAAGGTTTGGACGCAGTTACCGGCGGCACCCACCCCGCCCCCGTTGCTCGTGTGTTGAAGTTTTGACTTGCCGACTGAAAGCGGGGGCGGGGTATTTACCAACCGAAACCAACCGTCAGGAGGTATATATGCTCAAGAAAGTGAAACCCAAGGCCGAAGAATATCAGGCATGGCTCGTGGTGGGCGTGTTCACCATGCTGGTTGTCGCCGCCCTGTGCCTGATCTGGCTGCTGGATTAGGGGTGTAACATGCTGACAACCACGTTCAAGCTGCTGCGAAAGCACGGTGCTTGCAAGGACCGCTACACGGTGCTGCGCGAGGCGCTCACGCGCGGCGATGACGAGCCGATCACGCTGATTGAAATCCTCGACAGCAACGGGCTGGCCGATGCGCTGTGGGCGCTCCGGGCGGTGCCGGACGAGCAGGCCGCCGAACGTGACAAGCTGGCGCGGCTGTTCGCCTGCTGGTGTGTGCGGCAGATATGGCACCTGCTGACCGACGAGCGGAGCCGCACGGCGATTGAGGTGGCCGAGCGGTATGCGTTCGGCGAGGCGACGCGGGATGCGTTGAACGCCGCCGCCGCCGCCGCCGCCTACTACGCCGACGCCGACGCCGCCGCCGACGCCCGCGACGCGCAGGCGGACAAGTTCCGCGAGATGTTCGGATAGGAGGACGCCATGAAGAAGCCCGAACCGCTCAACTTCGACGAGGGCGTGATTTTGTTCATCATCACCTACGAACTGCTGGCGTTGTCCACGCTCATGTGTCCGTGGCTGCGCGGCATCGTGTGGGGGTGCTGAGATGAGCCGCATGGACCGGCGCGACCGCATCGACACGCTCATCCTCGTCATGCTCGTCCTGTTCGTCGTCGCCTTCGCCCTAATGTGCATCAAGTCGTGGGGGTGGTGACGTGGACACCGACGACGGCATCCACGCCATGTGCCGGGTGAAGCAGGTGTACTGGTTCTTCATCGGCTTTCTCACCGGCCTGCTCGCCGCCATCGCCATGTTCTACGTCACGCTGTGGGCGTGGTACGACGTGCCGAGAGTGGGGTTATAAAATCAGCGTCAGGAGCTAAAACAATGCCTGTCAACAATTTTTACGGATACACATACCCCGGCTTTATGAGCAACAGGTTGTGCCAAAAAATCTGGCGCATCATGTTTTGCCGACGCGGATGGCACCTTTGGGATGAATACATCGGATATAGCTTACATTACCTTTTCTGCGATTCTTGCGGCGAAAGGGTCTTGTTGGATGACAGGCCGATTGTTGTTAGATTTTAAGATGATTGCCCGGGACGTGACAAGGAGCGACAAGACATGGGCATGATTTCACATGTGCATTGGTCTACATGCGGCTTAACATTTACCGGCAACAACAACCAGTTCATCGGGGTTGATTACGGCCAAGCCGGTACGGATAAATCCGTTAAGTGGCTTTACCCGAATTCGGTGGTCACGTTCTCAATACCTGAGCATGGCCACACGAGCCGGTGCGCGTACTGCAAGCGCGTGTGGGTTGAAACCGACCGCACCTGCCCAGGCTGCGGCGCACCCAAGGAGGAGTGATGATTAACGAAGTAGACACAAGGAACTACAGGGCGTGTGTCTTTGCGACAGAGGTGCTGAAGGAAGCGTGCGCTGAAAAAGTACGCGACATGCTCGTGGCACTTACGATGGGGCGAATTTTGCGCTATTCACAATGCGACACGGAAAAGCCGGGCTTCCCGTTTGCGCCACACGACAGATGGGTTCTGTCCATCGGAGAATGGATGGTAACGGGCGAAACAGTTGAAGATGCCGAGTGCAAAATGCTTGGATTGATTCTTCGCGACGGCATCGGATTCCCGCTGTTCCGTCGTGCGATGTGTGCGGCTTACCCCGACAAGGAGGAGCGATGAGCGAGCAATGGTGGGCGGTGAAATATATAGGTTCTAAATATTCGTTCCAAACCGTATTTGGAGAGATAAGTACCAATAAAAAAGAGTGTCAAGAAATAATTGAATCTCTTCCAGAAAAAGAGCATGTTAATTTTGTTATCGTCCCCGTCCGCATCGTCGAGGACGCCGAGCCGTGCGCGTGGGAGCTGTCGCAGTTTGGCGATTCGCAACCGTACAAAAACGAAAAGGACTGGATAAGTTTCATATCGCAATACGGCTGGCGGTGGTGCCCCATGTGCGGGCGCAGCTTAAAGGAGGAGTGACATGAAACGAGTGTGCAAAGACTGCCTGCATTTTGACTTCGACGAAGGCCGTGCGTTGTGCCTGTTTCACAACTGCACCAATCAATGTATCGGCTGCGACGACTTCTGGCCGAAAGATGGTAACCCCAGATGCGACGAGTGCCGGTTTTTTGTCGAGACGGTTGGTGGAGACCTGCATGAAGGTCGCTGTATGCACTCGTCAATGCAAACAGAAAACAGGCTCGGCGTTATCAATGCGACTGGTTATTGCGAAAACTGGCGGGCGAGGGGATAGACATGGATACAAACAACAAGGAGGACGACATGATTGAAAAAGACCAGGACCAACATATCCGCGAACTCGAAGCCGCGGTCAAGCGACTTGAGGACTTCAACTGCGATTTGGACCGTGATGTTGAAAGTATGAAAGAACACCTAGCAGCCGACCGCTGCAACATCGCCCGTATCGCATACCTTGAAAAAGAACTCGCCGCCGCTAACACCGAGGCCAACCGCGCCGGATATGTAGAACACGAACTCCAAAAGCGCGTCAACGACCTCAAAGAACAACTCAGCTTAGCCCTATCGCAAACCACACGCACACCTAGCGTGACAGAATTTAAATGGGTTTGCCCCGACGATGAACAAACCTCCGACCTCAAAAAGCAAATCTCCCAACTCACATACGACAACGACATCCTCCGCAAACGCATCGCCGATATCCTCAACATCGCTAAAAAGGATACGTGATGCACAGCCAACACAAAATACCGCATTGACGAGGGAAACATGACGTACTTTCCGGGCCTCGGCATGAGGCTAGACGAAAAGGTGGACATGGCGATAGAGACGTTTCGCACGTTTCTGCCTGCCGATGGGCAACCGTATTGGGGCGCGTTCAGCGGCGGCAAGGATAGTTGCGTCATCAAGGAGTTAGGACGCCTGTCTGGTGTCCCGATTGACTGGCATTACAACGTGACCACCGTGGACCCGCCGGAGCTGGTGTACTTCATCCGGCAGCACCACAAGGACGTGAAGTTCAATCTCGCGCCGAAGCCGATGTGGAAGATGGCGATTGACAAAAACCTGCCAACCGGCATGAAACGGTGGTGCTGTAGGGTTTACAAGGAGAGCAAGTCGCCCCTAGACCGCGTAGTGATCGTCGGGGTGCGGGCCTGCGAGTCCAAGAAGCGGGCCGACCGCTGGCGCGTATTCATGCACGACAAGGGGCGGTCGCAGACGGTGGCCCCGATCCTGTACTGGACCGATGACGACGTGTGGACGTTCATCCGCGAGCGCGGCCTGCCGTATTGCAAGCTGTACGATGAGGGGTTCAGGCGGCTGGGGTGCATCATGTGTCCGTTGGCTCGTAGCAAGATGAAATCCGATGCCGAGCGGTGGCCGAATTACGCCAAAAAATGGCGAGAAACTGTGGACGTTCTGTACGAGAAGTTCAAGGCAGAAGGACGGCTCGAAAAAACAAAAAACTGGACATCGCCAGAAGCAATTTGGGAATGGTGGACAGGCATACAAGATGGCGAGTCCGAGCCTGAAGAATGCCAAGGCTTGTCGCTATTTTCAGACGATGAAGTTGACGAATGAATAACAAAATACCGCACCGTGAGGAGGAGCCATGAGCAGCGAACCGCCCGATGAGACGAAAAATATTAAAATCCCATTCTCCCCTAAAAAAATCGACGACATCGTAAAGCAATTCCTGACCACAGAATCCGACCTCATCGGCTCATCCTCAATTACACAAGAACAAGCAGACCTGCTTGTAAAATGGTATGACAATTTATCTTAAAGCATCGCCAACGGATATACCAACATTTATGCCGACGAACAAAATAAGGATACGTAACCCAGATGATAAATAAAACCCGCTTTACATTGACTATGAAAAATAATCACCTATAAAAATTAATCCACCCGCTTTTTAAAAACGTATTTAGGAGAAAATAATTATGAAATTGAAATCCTGCCCCTTCTGCGGATCACAAGACGCGAGCATTCACGAAGTAAAAAAACTCTTCACGCTAGACGACTATTACTCAGGCAATTCAACGGAGCTTAAAAACCCCTTCTTCGCATTTTGTGATACATGCGGAGTTTACACCAACGCATACCCAACCGCTGAAGAAGCCGCTATCGTATGGAATACTCGCACCAATCGTTCACAACACTACAGTGAAATACTCGCAAAAGCATTTTACGAATACAAAAAAAATAATCCATCAGCACCAAAGAATTAAATCACCAACTAATTTAAAACGTGGTTACATTGACAAGAGAAAATAGCCGCAGAAAATGGGAGACAATATTTCTACTCGCAGGCGATTGCGTTGCAGGGGGGTGGGGGGGGGAGCTCGCCTGGTGGCATCGAGACTTGGCCAGCCCACGTTCAAAGCATTGGATTACACCGAAACTACACCCTCCACCAGCAGAACACACGTCACCACAATAATTGTAAGTTATTGATAATACTTACATTATGGCATAATCCGTCCGATATTATGTATTATGTAAACTTACTAATTGCCTATATTATCTGCCCCCAGGCTGCAGCTCGCGCGGATTTTTTTGTCGCCGGCGAAAATATTCAGGCATAAACCCCTATTAATACCATAATCTATACCACACCAATCCTTTGACAATATACAACGTCTATATTTAATCCTGAATCTAAATCGGATAGACTAATCTTAGGTTAAATCCTAATCTGGGATATATATTAAGATATATATTAGTATGGGTGACCGATCTTTGGTGCGGATCGATCGGGTTCGGGTATATTTTTTTTGCTTTATAAATCAGAAGCTTACGAATTATTTTTAGATTATTTGATTTATTCTGCGGTGATTCGTTGATTGTTTCGCCAGCACAAAATCCTGTTTTTACAGTTTCAATTCAAAATTATTTAATCGAATAAATCGATGCCATTTTACGTCACAATTTTTGACAAATTGCGGCAGTTGGATTTGTAGAATATTATACAGAAGTCCTGTGGGCTGGCATCTTCGAGCGGCGAGAGTCCAAATTTGATTGGCACGGATCGTGCCAAGAAATGCGTAGTGCTTTATCCAATTAACTAACTGGAGGTATAACATGAATCTATCAGACTGGAATTGCAAGGTTGCCGAACTCAAAGAGATTCACAGCTCCCTCGGCCTGCTGGGGATTACGGCGCGGATGCAGTTTCGCTTCCGCGCTCTGCTTAGCGCGATTATTACGTTTTAACAGGAGGATAAAATGAAAATTCACCTAGAATCCGGAGACTTTGGATGGGATTTTTTGCTAGTAGCAGAAGATGGGCGAGACCGATTGATTAAAACAGACTGGGACTATCCCGGAATCGCCGAGACTTTCGGCTGGAATCCATGTGAATCCGGATTGACCGATGGGACTGTTGACTGTCCATGTGGATGCGGTAAAGAAGCTTCTGATATGATTGATGAAGCTTTTGATTTTTTAACGGAAATCGCAGATTCCGAAATTGAAGTCGAAGATCCCGGATACTTTGATTAACCTTCTACTCTGCTCCGCCTGCCAAGGCGGGGCGGGCCGGAGCGGATAAATTTATCAGGAGGTATTGAAATGAAAGTAAGAAACATCCGTGGAAAGAGCGGTCGTGAGGTTCCAAATCAGTTTGAGATTTCATCGGACGGGGAACAGTACTTTCAGTCGTACTATTCGATCATTGTCAAGATCGACAAGTCTGGCCGAGTCTATCTCGACCGTGACAAGTGGGACTACTCAAAAACAACAGGGCGATACCGCAACATGTTTTTGCGCGAGTCCAAGGCGGAGACTGAGCGAAAGATCGAGTCCGGGGAGTATATCTTGGCAAACCTGAACGGCGAATAGAACATATCCCCTCCCCTAACACTGGAGGGGACTGTTTTTCTGTGCTGGATTGCAAGGCCAGACTCAAGGCCACGGTTCGACAAAAACTTTTTGGAGGTTAAGATGAAGCCGTACAAAGTCATTATCAGGTCGTGCCGCCCGAAAAACGAGGGCGGAGTATTCGCGGCGGATCGGCGCCGGGTGCGATTTCTGATATTGGACGGACGCGCCCAAGTGGTTTGCGAAAAGTCCAGCTTGCGGCGGGCAAAAGAGGTCGCCGCTGAGTTGAACACAATTTCGGATATAAGAATTGGGGATACTCATGAACTATTTCGTTGACGAATACTCAAAAAACACAATCGGCTCGTGGGAAAAACGTATGGTTAACTCTATATCCGGAAAACAGTCCGCTATTGATTGGGCTGTTTGGTTCATTGGATATAGGCAACATGTAATATTGTGGATAATCCCAGAACTCAAAGGACACAAAAAAATAAGTTTGTGTTGGTTTCCTAACGGTTTAAAAATCACACAACACAAACAGGAGGTAATCCATGACTAACACGCCGGGACCGTGGCGAGTTGGAGATGCGGGACATACGGTATGTGGAATATCATGGTCGCCGAACTGCGGGAGATGCACCGATCACTCTCGCTGCTGGGCATAACTGCGCGGATGATGCCTCGATTTCGTGAGCTGCTTCGCAGCATAATCACGCTTTAACAGGATGATAAATAGGAGGACGACATGAAACCAGTTAACATAAACTCGGAGGTGTGAAATGGAAAATATTGAGCAGATTCTCAAATCTCATGCCGACTGGCTGAATAACCATCCGGACGGTGAGCGGGCCAACCTGCGCGACGCCGACCTGAGCGGCGCCAACCTGCGCGACGCCAACCTGACCGACGCCGACCTGCGCTGCGCCAACATGATCGACGCCAACCTGCGCGACGCCAACCTGCGCGGCGCCGACCTGACCGGCGCCAACCTGAGCGGCGCCAACCTGAGCGGCGCCGACCTGAGCTACGCCGACCTGACCGGCGCCAACCTGAGCGGCGCCAACCTGATCGACGCTAACCTGATCGACGCCAACCTGAGCGGCGCCAACCTGCGCGGTGCCGACCTGCGCTGCGCCAACCTGCGCGACGCCAACCTGCGCGACGCCAACCTGAGCGACGCCAACCTGAGCGGCGCCGAACTGATCAACGCCAACCTGAGCGGCGCCGACGGGCTGCTGGACCCGGAATATTGGATTGGTCAATTTGAGACCACGCCGGACGGCGTGATCGTATATAAAAAAATCGGACGGACGGCGTATAGATGCCCGGCTGACTGGGAAATCAGCCCCGGGGCCGTGCTCACGGAGGTCTGCAACCCGTGCCGCACCGTAGACTGCGGCTCTGGGGTAAACTTCGGAACAGAGGCGTGGTGCCGAAACAACTACAATGAGGCAACCCTCTGGCGGTGCCTGATCCGCTGGGCGTGGCTGCCCGGCGTAGTCGTGCCGTACAATACCGATGGGAAAGCGCGCTGCGCGCGGCTCCAGTTGCTTGAGCCGATCGATATGTGAGAGGAAGAGACAGTAGAATACGATCCGCTAAGCCACCTGGACCACGATGGCGCCGGTTGCGCCCTCTGCGCCGCCCGCGACGTGATTGCCAATGCCGAGGGACGGGATTAAAACGGCGCTGGTTCATCGCCGAGGTTCGTCTCATCCGAGCCGGGCCTCTGTTTCGGCAGGTCCAGCAAAAACGGTTGGGCTATGATTTCTTCTGGCACCCTGTCAAAATACAGATAGTAGTCTGGGTGCCCTGGTAAATTTTTCTTGCCGTTAGGCATTATCAGAATTGACAAGCGACGGTCTGGATCGTCGCGGTGGATAGTTGCCTTGAGATATGTTTTACCGCCTCTCTTTGTCTTGTTGATCCATAGGCCCGTCCACATATGGAGAGGCGGATATTTGCTGTTTCGTTCAAAGCTCATTGCTTTCTCCAGGTGCCAGGCTTGCGCCCCCGTTTTTTGACCGTCGGCTGGATTGCCGGTTGCAAGGCCACGGTTTGCTCGCCAGCGTTCGGCTCCAAAGACGAGGGCGTGGATTCGAGTGCCGGGTCCAAGGCCACGGTTTCGCCGCCCACGTTCGGCTTGAACGCGAGGGCGTAGAATATAGCAAACCCCTGCGGCGACGTGTCGCGGTGCGAAAACACGTTGCGGATTTCAAACCCGTCACGCTCCGCGTCGTTCATCTGCTTCTCAATGATTTCGGTATTTACCCCTATCAGCATTTTATACATGGCGTTCTCCTGCTGTATTTTACCACGATTTCGGTATTTACGAAATGTACCGGATGACTTCGGTCATCACCAGTTCATACGCCTTGACGGTCTTGAGTTTCGGGTCGCCGGGCGCACGTCTCTCCCAGCCCACCAGCGGCACGATCTTGCGCTTGGCCTCCTCCCAGGTCGGCTTGTGCCGCTTGATCGAGGCGATAGCGGCGGCGATTTCGGGGTCAAGATTGACGATTTCTTGCAAAGTTAGCATCGCTTGCCTCCGTTTTTGTCCATTTTAAACTAACCTTCGACGTGAATCGCATCGTGGGAGCATATTTTTGTTTCGTGCCTCGCCAAGGGGGGATTTCTTGTTTGACCAGAGTTCGACACCGCAAACGCATCGCACGATATGATTCACGGGAAAAGAACCCCTATTCTGGCTCTGTCTCCGACCGCAATTTCTCCCTGAATGGCATCCACGGGTGCAGGGGGCAGTCGGGGATTTCGCAATTAAAGCCGCCGTCGGCGTAGTAACCGCAGCATTCATAGCACTTTGCGAGTATCGCTTGGCGTTGGGTGAGGCGTTTGCCTGACCGATGCAGGGACAGTTCTTTGCCGCCGCGCTTGCGTGCCCATCCTGGCGGCAGGGCGTAAATCGTGCGTTTGTCCTTGTCGGAATTTGGTTTACGCGATTTAAATGTCATTGTCCAACCTCCTCGAAACGTCCTGACGGTTTATGAAATCGCATCTTGACGCGCCCGACTGGGCCGAATCGGTTCTTGAGCAGGTCGATTTCAACCGGGCACACCCCGTAGGCATCGTCCTCGTCGCCCTGCTGGATGGCAATGATGCAGTCTGCCCCCTGCTCGATATCGCCGCTGCCCTTCATGTTCGCCATGCTTATCTTGGTGCCCTCGGCAGCGCGGTTGGCCTGCGATAGCACGATACCCGTGAGCTTGTGCCGCTTGCTCACGGCCATGAGTTCGGCCATGCTGTTGCCGATGGACTCCAGGTTGTTCACCCGCTTGTCCGTCTTGCGGATGAACTGGATATAATCCACTGCGTACCATTCGATGCGCCGCTGGCGATGATAGGCCAGTATCAGGGCCAGTATTTCGTCGATGCTGTAATGCCCGCATTGGATGCCAATGCTATTGGTAATGACATTGGCAATGTTGTAGAGTTTGTCGGACACGTCGGCGTTGCCGGCGTATTCGTGCCGGTGCAACTGCATGGCGTTGACCCGACCGGCGGCGGCGTAGAGCTTGTCGCGGGTGTCGGCGTCGCTGTTTTCGAGTTCGAGGATGACCCCCGGCGCACCAGTGGACGCCAGTTGCCAGCACAGATGCAGCATGTAGCTCGTTTTGCCCCCGCCGGGCCGCGCCGCCACGACATACACCCGCCCCGGATACAGACCCCCGCTCAACCTGAAATTCAGCAGCCGCCAGTCGGGCAGGGCATGGCACTTCGGCGCGTCGGTGTTCAATACCTCACCCACGTACTGCGTCTCGGACATAATCGGGTCCGGTAGCTTCGAGCCGCTTAGCACAACGAACTGGTCGTTGAGTTCGGCCAGCCGGTTCGCCAGCGCGGGCAGGTGCGCCGAAAACCCCGGCTGATATAACAGTTCGCCGTATTTAGCCGCCGCCTCAATCGCCCGTCGCTGGATGGCATAACCCTTGAGCGACCGCACCCACTCGCCTACACGGTCCAGACGCGGCACACCCTGCGTCAACTCCAGCAGGTAGGCGAACGTGATGGCAGGGTCAATCTCGCGCAGCACCAACTCGTCAATCATCCGCTGGCCGTCCACCGCCGCGAGCATGGCCGCATACACCCGCCGGTTGTCGGCGTACATGAAATCGTCGGGCGTCAGCGAATCCCGCACCTGCGCCAGCAGCACCGGGTTCACCAGCACCGCACCCAACAGGTTGCGCTCCAGGTGAGCGTCGGATGGTGGCGGTTTCATGCGAACATCTCTCTGAACTTTGCAGCCTGAGCGTCTTTCGCGGCGGCGAATGCGGCGGCGGCGTAGGCGGCGACTTCGGCGGCGGCTGCGGCGGCGTAGTCGGCGTCGTAGGCGGCGGCGGCGTAGGCGGCGACTTCGGCGGCGGCTGCGGCGGCGTAGGAGGAGTAGGCGGCGGCGGCGGCGGCTGAGGCGGCGTCGGCGGCGGCATTTAATTCGTCCAGCGTCGCCTCGCCTACCGCATACCGCTCGGAGACATCCACTGCCGTCCGGCTTCGCTCATCCGTCAGCATGTGCCACACCTGCCGGACACACCAGCAGGCGAACAGCCGCGCCAGCCGGTCACGCTCAGCGGCCTGTTCATCCGGCACCGCCCACAATGCCCACAGCGCATCGGATAGCCCATTGCTATCGAGAATTTCGATCAGCATGATCGGCTCGTCGTCGCCGCGATTGAGCGCCTTGCGTAGAATAGCGTAGCGGTCCTTGCAGGCACCGTGCTTTCGCAGTAAACGAAACGTGGTCGTCAACATGTTATACCTCCTATGTTATTAACTCAACGGTGTCGTAGTCAATCAATCCCTCCGGTCTTGCCCCGCATTTATCGCAGGGTTGCTTCTGCCGCTTCATGCTGCGGCCCGTAGCGTCGTCGCTCCACTCGCGGTAGTACCATCCCTTGCCGTCGCACCTTGAGCAATTCTTCTGCGGCAACCCCTCCCAATACTTTCTGCGAATATATCGCACCGGCTGCACCATAAAACCTGAAATCCATTCTTTAGACATTTTGTATTCGGGCAATAAGTCGAACGCCAGTTTTTTTTCTGCATCCGGCAGCTTGCGCCACAAGTCGAGTGCTTCTTGCTTGCCACCCTTGAAACGCCCGGCTTTCATTTTGTATGCCGTCCAGAATCTTTCAAAGTCGGCTGCGTTTTCTTCTCTCTTTATTCTCTTTTTCTGTTCTGTATCTGTATCTGATTCTGTATCTGTATCTGTATCTGTATCTGTATCTGGGGCCGTTACAGTAACGTTTCGGTAACGTTTCGGTAACGTTTCATTCTTGCCGTTGTCGTTGATTTTATTGGTTCTATGTTTTCTAACACGCTCAGTCACATCATCACTTAAAAACTGTCTTTTTTCAAAATTTTTCAAAGTCCAATCGTTTTTTATCAAATTACGTTCGAGAAATACCTGTTTTGTCTCGTTTAATTTCGCAGGTGAGAGGCCCAGGACGTGACCAACTTCACGGTCTGAAAGTCCAGGCAAAAGCCCCTCGGTTTGGATGCACATCAGCATCACAAATCGACGCTGCAACGTCTCAGACATGATCTGTATTTTGGGGTCGTGGGCGAACTCGTAATACAGTCGGCACCATTTCATAGCGTGTCCCTCGCCAATAAGAATAAAAATGCGGCACGGGGGGACATAGAGGATGGGATGCTAAGCATGACCATACTCACCCGTGCCGCAAAAAGTTCTGGTAGATGCTGGTTGCATCCTCATCCCTATGTCCAAGTGTAACCTATCACACTTGGGAATAAATGTCAATAGAAAAACGGCATTGAAGAGGGTAGCAGAGACGGATAGCAACAGTTTAAAGAACAATCTCCAATGCCGTTTATTTTCACACACTTGGCGGATTCTCCTCGTCGTACCCTTCGGGCGGGTCGTCGAGAATGTCGGCGTTGCAGCAGGGCGAGTACGCGCCCTCGATGTCGGGGATGCCCTCGACGAACCCGCCGCACAGGGCGCAGTAGCCGTCTATCGTTTCGATTGGGTCGTCGTAATATCCTGGCTCGTCGTCGTTTCGTGCAATGCGGTGGTCTGGGGTGCCGGGCGGGATTCTGCGAAACATCGTTATCCTCCTACCTTGGCGATTCGGTTGATGATGTTCTCGGACACGTTCACCGGGCAGTCGGTGGCATGAGACTGCCCGATTAGCAGGTCGGCGCCGCATACGTCGCACCGCTCATGCTCGGTGTGGACACGGATGTATTCATGCAGCAGGCGTTCGACGTGCGCGGCCTCTATGTACGACAGGTTGAATTGGGCGAAGGGTGTCATGTCGGGCACCTATTTAAACGTCTCCGACCAGTTGCCCTTGGTCGGCTCCGGCTCGTCGCCCGGCTCGCGGGGCTGTTCGACGAACGGCGCGGGGTCGAGGTCCAGGGGGTCAGGTTCGACGGGTGCGGACTGCTCAACTGGTGCGGGTGCCTGTGTGTATTCGTCGGCCTTGACCTTGGGCGGGCGGCCCCGGCGACGGGGCTTGGCGTCCTCGATGTTCGGCGCGGCGGTGTACGGGGCGGGGGCGATGCCCGGCGTGGCCGGGATGGCCGTGAGCGGCACCCGCACCGCATCCAGGTCGGGGTTGCGCTCGGCTTCGTCAGGGTCCACGATGCCCGCAAACCCGAAGGCGTACCGGGCGCATTGGATGAACGCCTTGTGTCTGAGAAGCCTCATCGGCCACCGCCGCCACGGCTCGGTGTCGCGGGCGCACTCCTTGAGATATTCGGTGATTTCGATGGGCTGCGCCTTGTCCTTGCGGTACATGCGGCACGACACGGCGATGAAGTTGCCCTTGTCGTCGTAGATTTCGGTCAAGGTGAACCCGTCGCTATACGGGTGTTCGTTGACAATCTTGGCCCAGCCGTCCACCGACACAACCGGCTGCACACCGCCCGATTTTGTCGGGAACGCAAAGATTTCTCTGGTGAACGGGTTGAGCTTGTACTGGTGGGCGACCACCACGAACGATGCCACCTGCTCCGGCGTCGCCTTGCCGCCCGGGATGACCGTTGCCTGCAACGTCGCCAGCATCGCCTTGGCCTCCATCCCGTAGGACGATGCGAACGTGGTCAGCAACGACATCTTCTCGGTCGGAATCGTAGCGATGGCCGAGGACGCCATACCCTGTCTCGCAAGTTGTTTGAAATCAGTCTGTTCAAGATTCATTTTCTTCTCCTTTAAGAATGAACCGGCGACTGCCGGGTGATGTCTTAATATACTTGGCGGCCAAGTCGGGGTGTTCCTGCTTGAACCGCTTGGTATCGAACCGTTCGCTGTCCTCTGCGCTGCGCCACGTCACCATGCGGTGCCCGTAGTATTCCACCGCATCGGCGTCGGCCATGAACTTCTTGACCTCGTACCGCAGCATGTCTGCGCTACCTTCGAGTTCTTTAATCCGCTTTTCGGTTTCACGCAGTTGCCCGACAATCTGCGCGATTTCGGCGGTGGCATTCACCACCTTGTCCGCGTTTGAACGCGGGAACAGCTTCAGCACGTCGTCAGCGTTCACCGGCTCCGGCGGGATATTGGTGAGGACGTTGCTCGTCCAGAACGTGATTTCAATCTTGAGCATGGCGTCGATGAAGGTGTAATCAGGCTGAACGGGGACGTACTCGTACTCGCTGCCGTCCAGGCAATATGCCACCACCGCCGATTGCCAGCCGGACACGGCGATGTAGTGCTGCACCTGGGCATACCACCACGGCGGCATCGTCCAGCCGTCAGACTTCCACTTGCGAAAGATTGACCGCCCGGTGAGCTTGGCCTCGAACACCTTCGGACCGGCCACGCGCCGGTCCAGATGACCGATGATGTACGGGCACATATTATGAACGAGCATTTTGTTCACCCGGTAAACCTTCTCGCCCGTTTCCTGGGCGTACCAGTCGGCCAGCACGCCTTCCATGATGCGCCCAGCCTTCATGCGTGGCGTGTCAGGGACAGGTTCGGCGAGTCCCTTCTTCTCACGCCAGACATCGACAGCGGTTTTGTACGGGTTCAGCCCCAACAGGGCACCCGCATCGCTGCCGCCGATGCCAGTCTGCCGCTCGTCGACTAATTGTTTTCGTTCATCCTCATCCATGCGCTATACCTCCTAATTGTTTGCCATTACACACACAACCGTCTCGCCGCTGCGATCTACCATCACGGCGTTTTCGGATAGCGTAACGGCGGCTGTTTTTGACCATCGGATGACGGTTGCCGATCCCAAAGCAGTCACCGTGGCGTTTTCGCACACGTCATGCACCGTGGCGCTGCCGTACACGCGCTGCACCGTGGCGTTGCCGTACACGCGCTGCACCGTGGCGTTGCCGTACACGTCCTGCACCGTGGCGTTGCCGCACACGTCCTGCACCGTGGCGTTGTCGCACACGCGCTGCACCGTGGCGTTGTCGTACACGCGCTGCACCGTGGCGTTGTCGTACACGGCCTGCACCGTGGCGTTGTCGTACACGCGCTGCACCGTGGCGTTGCCGCACACGATCTGCACCGTGGCGTTGTCGCACACGATCTGCACCGTGGCGTTGTCGTACACGTCATGCACCGTGGCGTTGTCGCACACGTCCTGCACCGTGGCGTTGTCGCACACGCGCTGCACCGTGGCGTTGTCGTACACGCGCTGCACCGTGGCGTTGTCGTACACGGCCTGCACCGTGGCGTTGTCGTGCACGCGCTGCACCGTGGCGTTGTCGTACACGCGCTGCACCGTGGCGTTGCCGCACACGATCNGCCGCACACGATCTGCACCGTGGCGTTGTCGCACACGATCTGCACCGTGGCGTTGCCGACGATGAACACGCGCCCCTCCGTCACAGAATCGCGGGGTTCGCTGATGACATTCGCGGCGATCCAGTCCACCAGCGCGGCGCGAGTACGAGCTTCGTCACGTTCGGCGTCGAACCACTCCGGCATGATGTCCTGATCGACCCCGAACACCCACTCGGCGGGCGGGCGCGTCATGTCGTCACCCGGCGGCACGACCTCCACCCGTAGGATATTCGGTCCTTTCGCGCCATCGGCATGAAGGTCGAACTCCTTGATAATTTCTTCATGCGAGTCGGTTAACCGACTCCAGAACACGGCATCTTTCGTCAGCACGAATGAAGCGGGTTTACACATCGCTATACCTCCTTGAAATAGATAGGGGCGCACCTTGCGATGCGCCCCATGTTGGCGAGAGAACGTAGCAGGCATCGACCGTGTATGCGTGCAAACATGGGCGGGGATTCTGCATCTCTACGCTCCTCAGCTTATGCGCCGATTTTACTTGACAATTCGCCCTATGTCAAGATAAAATTGATAACGAGGTGAAGAAATTATGCCCAACGCATTAGACTCTATCAAACCAAGCACTTACGAAACAACCGAAGAATGGCTGATGGCCTTGTACGCCGAACACGGCACGTTCGATAAGGTAGGTGAGGCCATCGGCTTTTCGCCGCGATATGTTTGGCAGCGGCTACGCGACTCTGATTTCGCTCGCCGTCGCCCCGGTCGCCCCGACCATTACACATCCCTGGCATGGCAACGCTGCGCCCGCGAACTGGATGAAACCCACCAGCGCGAACCCATCATCCAGATGGCGAAGCGCATCGGCGTCTCGCGCCCCACCATCAGCCGCTACCGAAAGTACCTGCGCGAGCAGAGAGAAAAGGCGGCTACTTCTGTTTCTCAATAGACAGGTTTGAATGGTAATACTTGTACGCCTCGTCAACCAGCCGTTGCTCTTCGGGCGTCATTGCCTTGACGAACATCTCCCGGTCACGCTCTTTGATGCCCGCCAACGGGTCGGCAGCTGCGAGTGACTTCTCGATGCCAGCCGTAGTACCGCCAAGTTCAAAATACCTGTCCAGATATTTTTTTGCCAAGTCGGGATCGTACTTCAACGCCTGCTTATAGAAATACAGGGCGTTGGACTTTGCCGATGGGGATATGTTCGGCCTTTCTTTCGTGATGTCTTCGATATGGTCCCACACCTTATGCCGAACTGCCCAATAAGCCGACTCGCCGGGGTCAGTTGAGTAGAAAATCAGCCGCTTCAAGTCCTCCCATATCGGTTTGTTCTTACTCGGCACATCCATGACGTAATCGTACACGCTGCCCATGTTGAATAGCCGGGCCACATGGCGTGACCTATCGCGGATAGGCGACGGGTTGAGCGGGTCGGGATAAAAGCTCTTGCCCATACCAACTTCTGCGGCGGTTTTCACAAACGGCATGGCGCCCTGGGCGTACTTGTTGAACGCTCCGAGCGGGATTTCGTTGAGCGCATCGCCGATACTCTGCTTGCCCGCCCACGCCTTTTGCAACTCGTCAATGGTACGCGCCCCGCCGAAGTACTCCAGCGCATCTGACAGCGCCCCCTGAAAGCGCATCGTCGTAATCAGTCCTGTATCTGGATTCTTACCGACAATAATGTGCTGCTGCCGCTTCTGGTCGTCGGACAACTGCGCGTATTCTTCCGGCCATACCGTTCGGTTGTACAGGTTCGCCAGGGCCATGATTGCGTTTGCCTTGAGCAGTAACGCGCCGGATTTGGTGACGATGTTTTTGCCGAGAACGAAACCGAGCTTGCCGAGGTTCGCCTCTTCATGCGGCATATTCTTGATGAGCCGCACATAGCGCGGGGCATTGATTTCCATCCACGAATAGAACGGTATAAGCCGACTGCGGATGTACTGGCCTGACTGAGAAATGTTGCCGTAATCACCCACCAGTTCGCGGGCGAGCTTGGCGGCGATTTCGTTCGGTTGCATCTGCCCGGCATCCAGCGCATCGTACAACTGCTTCATCTCCGCGCCACGCGACGCGCCCAGCGGTCGTTTGCCTTCTGCCAGTTCGGCCTTGAAGTGCCGGTAGGATGCCAGCCGCAGCACATCCTCGCGCCATTGCGTGAAGTCGGTGAAGCTGTTGACGAACACCTTCTTCAGCAGTCCGGCGAACCGCTTGTGCGCCTTAACGTCTTCGGGGTTTTGAATCATCCGGTACAATTCGTTGGCGTTGATGTCGGGTAATTCCTTAGCGACGAACGATGCCTTCGCTAATCCGTACTGATGCGCCTCAAGAATCTCCGGCGTAGCGGCCCGCTTGCGGATGTGCCAGTTCCACAAATCAGCCGCCGCCCCCAGCGCATATTTGAATATCTTCGGGTTGTAGGCGAACACGATGTCGGCGTCGCCGGACAGGTTGTTGAGATTGTATTTGAGAACCCGTTCGGGGTTGAGCAGCGTCCACACCTTCCACGCCTGCTGCGTTTTCAACGCCATGCCATCCACTAAACCCTTGCTCGCGGTTGATTCGGATTTTACCTGCCGCATCGCCTCGACGACACGCTTCGGGATGACAAATTCGTGGTGCTTGGCCCCCATCGCCGCCACCGTCCGCACATCGCCCGGCTCAATTTCACGCAGTCCGGCGAAGTATTGGTCCAGCACGCTCTCGGCAAGCGAGTTCGCCTTGAATACAGCGTTGCCCGGCACCTTTTGCAATACGGTGTATTCGGGATATTCGCGCAGCACGTCGCGCCATGTCACCGCTTTCTCCGCGCCCTTGTTGGCGGCATTGCGCTGCTCGGCAATCAACTCCAACTGCGGACGGATGTCGGCCTGCCCGATCATTCGGTCCATCAGTTCACGCGAACGCAACTTGGCGAATACGTTGGTCAGCACCTCAAACTCGGCTTGCAGATAGTCCGTGTTCCAATCCTTGCTGCCGTAGGTGCGCCGCTTCTGCGCCGAAATCTTGCCGTAGGGCGACTTGGATTTCTCGGCCACAGCCGCTTGCTTGGCGTTGTAATACTCCAGCACTTGCCGGTGAAAGTAGTCGGTGCGCGTCCGCGCTTCTTCGGGCAACATGCCTTGGTCAATCATTGTATCGCGCAATCTGTCGAAATATTCCTTGCGGTACTGCACCTTCTGCATTACGTCAGGCATGAGGGCTTGAGCGTTGGATTCCAGTCTCACCAACTCGGCGTTGAGTTGTTCGGCGTCCTTGAACCCGAACGGTATCTCGGCACCTTCATACTTGCCCGCGTTCACGTCGGCGGCCAGATCGCGCAACGTCACGATGCGGCGGTATATCTGATACCGCTTCGGCCCCATCCCGGCGGTGAACCCGCTGATGACCTGCGCCGACTGCTCCATCGACGTTGGCAACACCTCCTGCAACTGCCGAAACATATCCTGGGTGAAGGCGTCACGCTTCGGGTCCAGCGGCGTCAACTGGCGGGTAAACGTCTTGCCGGACTCCAGCAGTTTTTCCTTGAGTCGTTCACCCCACGGGGCGCGGCGATTGAGCTTGGCATCCTGAAATCGCTGCTCCACAACAGGATCGCTTATCTCTACATCGATGTCACGAACATAGCCTTCGGGCAACCGCTGCTGCGCCCACGGATTCGCTACCGCGCCGAGTATCCGCTCGTCCGGCCTGAACTCGTCGGCTTTTTCGGCAGCCTTGGCGACTTCTTCGTTTAGTTTTTCGACAACCGGCTTGTTCGTCGGCTCGTTGCGTACTTCGGCTTGCGGCCTTACCGGCTCCGGCGGCGGCTGGTTTGCCGCTGCTTCTTGGGCTTCCATCCGGTCTTTCGCAACGTCCCGTAAACTAGCGCGTCCGCCCGCTTGCCCTTCAAGCCCTTCCGGCGGGCCTGCGCCCTCAATTTTCTCTCCAATGCCTTCGGCACGAGGCACCTCCTGCGCTTCGGGTATTTCTGCCATTTGCTCCAACTTGGCGACTTGCATTTCTTCGCTCATGCGGCTGGCTTTGGCCGCCTCGTATTCAGCCGGTGCAGACTGTCTCGCCCGCTCCATGTCGGCGGTGTATTGCCGCATTTCTTCTGGCGTTTTGATTTCACGCCCGGCCCAACCCGCCATCGTTTCGACGAACTGCTTGGCCTGCTCTGCCCCGACTTCAAGTTCAGCCAGTCGTTCGGTTGCCTTGGCCTCCACATCCTCGATGCTGACCTTGAAACCAAGCTGTTTTGACAGGTCGTTTTCAATTTGCTTGCGGATTGTTTTGTTGTGCATCTTGGCGACAGAACGCTTCAGACCTCTATGCGCCCCCATCACCAGCCCGATGCCAAGCAGGTTGCCGATCTGCGTTGAGAACTCCGCCGGGAACCCTGCTTTGCGAAACGCCATCTCCAGCCCCAGCCCGACACCCTGAATGGTGCCGCCCAGCGGACGTTCGCGCATTTCTGTCGCTGACGCTTCGGCCCCGCCTTTCCCTTCGTTGACTTGCAACGTCACCGGATCGGTCATACCGGCAACCTGTTGAGCCTGCTTGATTACACCGTCGGCCAACTCGAACATGGCCGCGCCCTGCACGAATGCCGGTGATGCGCCAAGAATGCCAGCGGCCAGTCGCGCAGACGGCTCCAACGCCTTGCCGGCGACATCGGCCCAATCGTCCCAGGTCAATTCGTAATCAGCCCCGTGAACCAACTTCTTGCGGGCCACCTCATCGGCAACCTTCGTGTACGTCGTGCTGCGTAACACATCAGCCCATGCAACCGGATCGGTCGCCCCGGCCAAGGCCTCCATCGGCAAAACAGCTGTAGATACAAGACCCTGCACGATACCCGGCAACGAACGCTCTTCTGAATATTCATGCAATTTGCTGAACGGTGCCGCCGCCACCTGTACCGGCGCGGCGATCCAGTTGATGATGCGGTCAATGTCCTCGCGATCCTCGGCGTCCTTTTGCATCGCCGTGAAGCGGTCCCGCGCAATCACCGCCGGGTCATACTTGGCCGACATCCGCTCCTGCAGCGTCGGCTCTTCGTTGATGACGGTTGGCTTCTGGGCGACCGCCTGATACTGCGGCGCGAACGGGTCCATTGATATGCCACCGAGCTTCACGCCCTCAATCGGCAACGCGCCGGGAGCGGGCTTTGCGGTCGCAAACTGCGGCTTCGGCGGTACTGGCTGAACGGGCTGCCCGTGTGCCGACATCATCTGTCCTGCACCCTGCCCGTGTGCCGACAAGAGTTGGTCGGCACCGAGTAGCGGCTGGCCCGGCGCTGGCACCGCCAGTTGCGGAGGGCGCGACTCAACCTTCGGCTTGTCCGGCATGACGGACCAGCCCCGCTTGTTGAACTTGGCTATAATCTCGTCGGCCCGATCCCCGTAATCTGCCCGCACCGTCGCCTCGTTCACCTGCACCGGATATCCCAACCGGGCGGCCCGCTTCAATACTGAACTTATGGTGCCTTCGTCGGTTGACTTCTTCAACTCTTCGATTGACAGCGGCGTGTACGCATCCCCGTATTCGCTCCAGCCCATGCCCTTAATCTTGCCCAGCATGGCGTCGGCATCGTCGCCGTAGGTGCGCCTCACCGTGTCGCTTTTGTACCGAAACTGCACGTTGGGGTGCTTCTTGCGGATGTCGCCGATGATGCGCCCGGCCTCTTCATCGTCGTAGGCCAGCAGGATGTCCTCAAGCCGGACGCTGTTGTTCTGTATCAGCCGGTCATATCCGTTCATCGTCACCTCGCATTATTCAAGCGCATCACCCCAGCGTGAGGATGAGCGGGTAGATGGTGCGGCCTGCGCTGGCGCCTGCCCGCCGATAATGTATCCCTCTACCTTTTGCCGGTACGCCAACTCAAGCTGCTTGGCTGCTTCATCCAATCTCGCCTGCTCAGCATCAGCGGATGCTTTCGGCCAGATGCTAGGCGGCTTGAACAACTTGCGAAAATCTTCTGCCGCTTTCTTGGCCGACTTCCAGTTCTCGTAATCCATCTTGGTGAGCGCGTTGATTTCGCCGACCTTCATCTGCTTCTCTTTCTCGCTTAATTTTGGGCCAACGGGACGCCGCGCCTTGGCAGCCGCCGCCTCGTTTCGCTTGATGATCGAATCGTACATCCGGCTGGTTTCGGCCAATCGTTCGCGGTCGAGTTTTAGGCGTTCGTCGGCTTGACTCAACTTGCGCTCGCCCTGTTCCAGCCGTTGCTCACCTTGTTTGGTTTGCGCTTCCCGTCTGGCCCGCTGGCTGGCCTTGTCAGCCGCAATCGCCTGTTGCCGCGCCGCCCGTGAGCCGGGCAACAGGTCGCTCATCGAATACCCGACATTCGGGTACTGCGACTCGTACTGCCGCGGCACAAATGGCATGGGCTGCTCGGTGATGCCCCAATACGGCTGCGTCTCGCGGTACATCGACTCCTTGACCTGCTTATACGGGTCCGGTGCTTTAGCCCATTCGGTGTACATCTCGTAGCTCATTGGTCGTCCGGTCATCTGTTCCGCTTGCCGAATCGTCTCTAACCGCTGCGCCCGTGTCGGCTCCAACCCCGCCTTAATACGCGCTGACTCGGCTTTCTCCGCGTCGGTCAACTGGTAAGTGGACGGGATGCTTTCTGGATTCGGTTCGCTCCCCAAGATGTACCGCCACGATTTAGACAGCTTGGGGTCTTTCTGCGCGACCTCGGCGGCCCGCCGCCAATCGCCGCCCTGCTGCTCAACGAGCAGCTTCAGCTTGTCCTCATGCCGCTTCCGCAAGCGGTCTTCGAGCGATTGCAGACCTTCGCCGAACGCCATCGCGCCGGATATGAAATCGTCGTCTAGTCGTCGCATAATTCACCCCTACGCGCCAAAATTAGACAGGCTTTTCCCGCCTCCGCCGAATAGACCGCCGATTCCTTTCACGATTCCGGGGATTGCACCGATCCCGGTCGCCATGCCACCCAATCCGCCCAGGATACTCCCGATCGTTCCGAGCGCACCCTTGGTCTGATAGAACTCGCCCGGCCTGAAGTTGCCGGTGGAGCTAAACTGCTGCGCTCCTTCGAGATACGGCATACCCTGCGCGGCGTTCCAGTCGGCGTAGAGCCGATCCAGCGCACCCTGCCCGTAATTCTGCGTCAGGCCGAGCGCATCCATCAGTTGCCCGTAGGCGGCCTGATCGTTCGCCAACGCCTGCGACGCCTGACCGAGCGCGAGGTTGCCTTGGCCGAGCGCGAGATTTCCCTGCCCAAGCAACGCCTGCAACTGCTGCCCGGTATTGCCCAGCCGGAAGTCGCCCTGCGCCGAACCCAACTGCGTGCCCAGACCCATCGCCTGCAAGTAGCGGTTGAGCGCGTCCGTCTGCGACTGGTACTCCTTCTCGGCGTAATACTGCGCCAACTGGTTGCCGATCTGCCCGGCTGTGTCCGCAGCGGCCCCGACGTGTCCAGAGCCGAACCGCATGTTGCCCGCCGAGTATCGCTCCATCGCCGCGTCCAGCATATCGTCGAGATTGTCGTACCCAACCGCCTTGGCTGCCTGCCATTGCGGTGTTGTATCCACCCGACCGCCGCGCTGGTTGTACATGTTGCGAATCTGCTGCTCGGTGTTGCCCCAAATGCTAGGCTCGATTGCCCCGCCGCCCCTGGACGCAAACATGCCGAGTCCGCTCATCGCATCACCGGCACCGGCAATGCCGATGTCCGCACCGGCCCCGCTCATGTCAATCCCGCCGCCCGGCATCTGATAGCCGCTCATGTCAAACCCGTAATTCGCCCCGCCGTCGAACGGGAAACTCCCGCCTGCTGATATTGTGCCGGGGTAATAGGCATCACCGCCAAGCGTCCCATATACGCTGCTCATGCCGCACCTCCTAGTACGCCGCTGACGTGGCGGCCGAACCTCCCGGGTTCATGTTGGCGAAATCGTACCAGCCCTGATTTGGGTCGCCGCGCTGCTGCAACCACTGCCAGAGCGAGTTGTTCAGCGCGTTGTTCGCCGTGCCGGGATTCCAGTTCTGACCGCTCATGGCCGGGCTTTGGTACTGGTTGTACCAGCCGCCCGTGTTCCACGGGAACCCGCCACCCGGTTGCCCGTAGCCTGTATCTAACCGCCGCACCCCGCCACCACCGATTTGAGGAGGCCTCCGCCGTTGCAGCATGTCGCCGCCATACCCGCCGATGTTGTACCGGCCCTGATTCCACCACGGGTTGCTCGCCTGCTGGTTCGTGCCGCGCTGCTGACCGGCCAGTTGCGGTTGCATATACGATGCGAACCGCGACATCTGATTAGTCTGCGGCACCATTTGTGGCTGGGGTGCCTGTGTTTGGTTGTAGGGTTGCCCCGCTAACGGTGGCTGCTGTTGGCCCTGCTGTGAACGTCCACCCCAGCCACCTCTATCAACCCAAGGCGGCAGATTGTTTAGCTGATTCAAATCAAAATTCACGGCGCCGAATTGACCACTTGGCTGCCCCGCCATCGGCGGCGTCTGGTACTGCGATCCGGTCATCCCCGACAACAGCGACGGCGTACCGGCCAGCGACGGCGCCTGCGTGTTCGGCGGGATCAAGCTGGATTGCACCGAGCGCGTCTGCGGGAAGTACACCCCCGAATTGATCGCCGGTGACAGCGCGGAGTACCCGCCCGCCATGCCCGCCGAACCCATTGGCCGCATATCCTGACCCCAAATGTTTGCCATGTCATCCTCCTATCGCGCCGTCATCGAGAAGACTTTCGGCCCCTGCGGTGCCGTGTTGCGGGCCGGGAACGAACCCGCCTGCTCCTGCGGTGCCTGCTGCGGCGGTGCCTGCGCCGCCATCGACAGGTAGTTATAGAGCGGGATGGTGGGGTTATTCATTTGCAGTCCACCAGGAAAACCGCCCATACCAACGCCCAGATTTCGAGCGTTGACGCGCTGGAACAGCATTTGCGCAAACGGGTTTTGGCTCAAGTCCATCGTGAGTTGCCCTGGATACGCCCCCCGCTGCTGCGTCGCATTCTGGGCGTAGAACCGGCTCAACACATCCCGCACCGGGTCCATCTGCGGGTCGTAGGGAGCCGTCGCGTATTTTACTTTTGAACCCATTGTTGACATCCTCCTTGTAGAGTCCGTATTCGTAATGGTCGTGCGTCACACCGTGGATGCAGAGGCCATCCCTGATGACGCCTTCGAGATGGAAGCCCAGGTGCGTCGCCATAATGCGGGCGGCGCGGTTCTCCTTGCTGGTGTAGGTGGACATCCGCTTGAGTTGGAGCATCTTGAACACGTTCACGATTTCGGTGCGGCACTCGTCGAGGACTTCCTTGTATTTTGTCCCGCACTTCTCGAACAGAACGATGGTGCAGGTACAATCGCGGCGCGGCGCAATATCGGTGAGTATCACCACGCCCGGTGTGGATTCCAGCCAATAGACGGCGGCCTTGTTGATAAGTTGGGGCAGCATGGGCCGCAGGTTGTCGTCGAATATCGGTTCGATGAGCACGCGATCCACCAACTGCTTGTACAATGTCGCATCGGTAAAGGTGGCGAGTTTCATCTTACTGCCCCGCTATGAAGCCGAAAATAACGCCAGCGACGAAAGCGGTCAGCGCCCACTTCCACTTGCGCTTTTGCTCGACGAGCAGGGCTTTGTCGCTGGCGTCCTTAGTCTGGATCACCTCCTTCGCCAGAGCTTGATTCGTCGCCTCGATGTCGGCAACGGTCTGGCTGGCGAGCGAGGCGGATTTAAGCGCATCGTCAAGCGCCTGACGCAATGCGGCGGACTCCTGCTGCAACTCGGCCAACGCCCGCTTCTGGGCGAAGTACATCTCCGCCATCTTGAGCAGGTCGCGGGCCTCGGCCTCAGTTAATCGGATTTCTAGTGTCGTCGGCGTATCGTCGGGCGGCATCGCGCAGACGCCGCTCCAGGTCGCCAACAGGCACAGTATCAACGTCCGCCACCACATCTTCTAACTCCTTTTTCAGTTTGTCGAACCGCTGCTGGATGCGCCCGATGCGCTGCTCCGCCGCTCGCAAATCGGTTTCCACTTGCGCGTTGTGCTGCCGCAGCACCGTCAGCTGGTCCTGCTGGATTCGCAGCACCGTCTCCATCGTCGCCAACCGCTCCCGCAAATCGGCCTGCGCGAGCGCTGGCTTGACCGCATACTCGTACACCATGTACCCGGCTACTCCCAGCACCAGCAGGCTAATCGCCGTTGGTGCCAGCCGCGCCGCCCACGAACTTGCTCGCGGCGTTGCCTGCGACATAGATGCCTGCCAATCCGAGCGTTACCGTCACGAACTGCGCCCCGTCCACGAAGCCGAGGACCGTCAGGACAATCGTGGCAATCTGGCACGCAGCGGCGAACACGAACTTGCGGGACAGGAAGCCCTTGTACTCCATATCACACCAGCTTGCCGACGAGCCAGCCAGCCCCGAACAGGGCCAGCGCGAGCAGCACGAACACATACAGGCGCAACTCGATGCTCACGCTGCGCTTGAAATAGCCTTCGCCCTTGTACCACACCCGCCAGAACCAATCGGTGAACCCACTCATTGCACACCTCCATTCAATGTGATTGTATAATCTGATACAGTTGGTTTTGCACTCGTCCCGGTATATGTCCATGTGACATTTGGATAAGTTGTATATACCCATCTAACGTCATACAGCTTTGACAACTCATCATGCAGACGCTTGGCTTCCTCAACTGACAGGATCAGTTTTTTACCGCATACGTCCAGCACTATATGCTCTATTTTGATTTCCTTTTCCTTCTTCAACTTCGCACTCATTGCACACCTCCGGTGTAAGTGATGGCCGCCACGTCACCGTTCAATACCAGCACGGTGTACCGAAACGGCTTGGTGGACGAAAACTGCAACGAGCCGACGAACCCGGCATCGACGATGCCGCTTAACCAGATGAAGGTCAGCCCGTCCACCGTGCGGCTGAACCCCGTCACCTCGTTGCTCTGATTATACACTTCCACGATGATGTCGGCGTCCTCTTTCGTCTCCAGCGCAATCGCGGTGTGGAACGGTTCGTACTCGCAGACGTAGGGCACGATGAAGTGGTACTGCGACACGTCGCCGATGATGAATGTTTGCTGGTTCGTCTGGCTGAACAGGCCGCCGGTGGTGTAGAGCGACAGCCGATAGTAGTATTCGCCCGGCGGCAGGGGCGCAAGCAGGGTGAACTCAGGGTCGGTGTAGTTTTGGTCGCTGCCCACCATCATCGCCCCGATATATGGCGGGTGATAGCCCATCATCTCGTCGCTCACCGCCAGCTCCCATTGCTTGAACTCGGTGAGCGGCCACATGTACGGGTTGCTGGTCAGAAAGTACAGCCGCCAACCAACCTTGGTCTTGTACTGCTCCACCCGCACCACGTCAATCTGCGCCGCAACGGGCACGAGCAGCGCGACAATCAGGCTAATCGTCCAGATCAATCGCCGCATGAGACACCTCCTCCGCGCTCGGCCAGCGATACCCGATAACCCGGCTGGCCGGGAACACGGTAATGTTGACGCTATCCGATTGGTTGCCGCCGAGCAGACGGATCACGCCTGCCTCCGGCTGGTCCACGAAGAACCCAACGTGCCCCTGCGCGGGGTTGCTGCCACGCCGCAGCACGGTAATCGCCCCGTACACGGGCAACTCGATCTCGTCTCCCCACGTCAGCCAGGAACGCGCTGCTGCCGACTTGGTGTAGGTGTACCCGGCCTCGCGCATTACCCAATTTGCGAAGGCCGAGCACCACGGCACTTCGTCGTCCGTGGCCTTGAGTGTGGTGGCCTGATGGTATTCAACGATGCGCGGATTGTCGCCGTCGCCGGGAATCTCCTTCACGCCGAGTTCGTCAAACGCGACCGGCATCCACGCGGGAATGCTCTTGATACGCACGTCGGTATCCTCCTCCGGCGCATGGCCCGTGTCGGGCGCCGGGTTAGGCGTCGGCGCCGGTGATGGTGGTCGTCGCGCAAATGCGCGAGCAAATATTTGCCACAACTTCTGTAGTAACATTCGCACCTACCAGGGTAATCGTGTGCGTCGTCGAACCGTCCGGCTCGAACCCGATGACGGGTGAGTAGTATCCGTCGGCCACCGCAATCGTCGGGGTGAAATCCTCGATGGCGACGGTGATGTTGCCGCCGCTGGGCCGCACGATGACGCTCACAACGCCCGCCGGTAGCGTCACGATGCGCCCGCCCGCCTTGGCGGTGTCCGAATGCGGCACCGTCTTGAACACGTTCATTGTGTACTCGGTGATAGTGGACATAATGCCTCCTACTCGTAAGTCTCGGTAATCGTGGTGGATGCGTTTATCATGCTGTCGATGTACGCCACCACGTAGATGTTGCCCGATCCGCCCGCGTAGGCGAACGTGCAGAAATGGCTGGTGCTGCCGTCCGGCTCGAACTGATAGAACGGGGCATCAGGGCGAACCGGCACCGGCACCGGCCAGTAGCGCGGCACTTCGTGTGTCACGCTGCTGCCGTCGATTGCCATCGTGCAGGTCAGGTTGGTGTGCTGCACCACGAAGCCGACACAGCCGGGCGGGAAGTACACCGTGACCTCGCTCGCCGGGGTGTACGCCAGATACGCAATCGTGGCGTCGCCCGTGCCGGATGCCTTGGTGAGCGTGTCCGGTGCCGCAGCCGCCGCCCCGGTGCCGGACGTGGACAGGATGTTGTTGGTCAAGTCGCAGGCGATGACCGTGAACGTCTGCCCGTTGTTCGTGTAGGTCGCCCCGGCTGTCGGCGTGACGGTCGGATCGGTGCCAAACGTGAACAGGTAGATGCCGGGGTCTTCAAAACTCCACGGCACCGACTTATGTATTCGCTTGCTGTATTCGGCGATGGTGGTCATGCGCCTATTTCACCTTGTACAGATTCGTCGCGTGGCCCTGCGCGAACAGCGATTTGAACGCGCCGTGCGTGGTGTAGACGGATGCGATCTGCGCGGTGGTCAGCCCTTCGTTCTCGCCAAGGAAATGCTCGTCGGTGAGCACGTTGCCGAGGTCGAGCGCATCCCACTCGGAGCGCAGGTTGTCAAGCTCCTCAACGGCAT
>JAEAMG010000468.1_pt1 | contig 45842 bp, 43 predicted proteins | sample 8958741 | NCBI WGS metagenome assembly JAEAMG01 (sample SAMN16933256, study PRJNA681125) | bioreactor sludge metagenome | isolation source: anaerobic bioreactor treating anionic surfactant - SDBS | place: India: Bengaluru | collected 2019-02-28 | reverse complement strand
GTCGGAGCCGCCGTCCATGGCCAGGGCCACGCTCTCCTCCAAGGACGGCCGGCCCGTGCCGCCCGGCGCGGCGGCCTTCAGGCCCTTGACCATGGTGTAGGCCTGATCGGCCTCGGCCGCGACCTCGAATCCCAGCCGCCGGTACAGCCGAAGCGCGGGATTGCGGACGTCGACGCTCAGCGACAACTTCTCGAAGCCCCGCTCCCGGGCCGCCGCGACGATCCCGCCGAGAAGCGACGACCCGATGCCGAAACCGCGGGCGTCCGGCCGGACGGCCATCGACAGCTCGGGGGTGATCTCGTCAATGTAGCCGAAGCCGCGCCCGCCGCCCGGGAAGAGCCGGAACCAGGCGGCCCCGAGACGCTCCTCGCCGCTGCGGGCGATCAGGCCGAAGTCGCCGGGCCGGCCCCAGCCGGCGGCATAGCGCGCGATCTCCGGCAGGCCCAGGACCGAGCGGGGCGGCCGGGCCTCGCCCGGCGGGATGAACAGGGCTTCGTAGAGCATGTCCTCGAGGAAGCCCTGGTCCCGGGGCCCGATCTCGGCGAAATCGATGCGCATCGTTACGGCCTTTCCGTTCCGTCCCGGCCTGTCGAAGAACGCCGGCAAGCCGTCATGCGCGCTTGAGCGTCCGGTGCTTCAGGCGATGGGGCTGGTCGGCCGCGGCCCCCTTCCGGCGCCGCAGGTCCTCATGGTACTCGGCGTAGTTCCCGAAGATCCAGTGGGCCGAGCCGTCCTCCTCGAAGGCCAGGATGTGGGTGGCCACGCGGTCGAGGAACCAGCGGTCGTGGCTGACGACGACGGCGCAGCCGGCGAACCCGGCCAGGGCGTCCTCGAGGGCCCGGAGGGTGTTGACGTCGAGGTCGTTGGTCGGCTCGTCGAGGAGCAGGACGTTGCCGCCCTCCGCCACGGCCTTGGCCAGGTGGACGCGGTTGCGCTCGCCGCCGGAGAGCGCGCCGCACTTCTTCTGCTGGTCGGTGCCGCCGAAGCCGAACGAGGCGCAGTAGGCCCGGGTGTTGAGCTCCCGGCCGCCGACCTTGAGCGCGTCCTCGCCGCCCGAGATCTCCTCCCACACGGTCTTGGCCGGGTCGAGGGCCCGGGTCTGATCGGCGTAGGCGACGCGGACGGTCTCGCCGAGCCGGACCCGCCCGGCGTCGGGCGCCTCCGCCCCGGTGATCATCTTCAGCAGGGTCGTCTTGCCGGCCCCGTTCGGGCCGATGACCCCGACGATCGAGCCGGGCGGAACGCTGATCGACAAGTTATCGATGAGGGCCCGCTCGCCGTAGGCCTTGGACACGTTCTCGATCTCGATGACCACGTCGCCGAGCCGCGGCCCGGCCGGGATGGGCAGCTCCTGCTCGTCGCGGTAGCGCTCGAAGTCCTGGCCGAGCAACTTTTCGTAGGCAGTGACGCGGGCCTTGCCCTTGGCCTGGCGGGCCTTGGGGGACATCCGGACCCACTCCAGCTCGCGGGCCAGGGTCCTCTGGCGCCGGGACTCGGTCTTCTCCTCGACGGCCAGCCGGGCCTGCTTCTGCTCCAGCCAGGACGAGTAGTTGCCCTTCCAGGGGATGCCCTCGCCGCGGTCGAGCTCCAGGATCCAGCCGGCCACGTTGTCGAGGAAGTAGCGGTCGTGGGTAACGGCGATGACCGTGCCCTTGTACTCCTGCAGATGCCGCTCGAGCCAGGCCACCGACTCGGCGTCGAGGTGGTTGGTGGGCTCGTCCAGCAGCAGGATGTCCGGCTCCTGGAGCAGCAGGCGGGTCAGGGCGACGCGGCGCCGCTCGCCGCCGGACAGGACGGCCACGGGCGTCTCGGGCGGCGGGCAGCGCAGGGCGTCCATGGCCACGTCGAGATGGTGGTCGAGGTTCCAGGCGTCGTGCTTCTCGATCTCCTCGAGCAGGCGGGCCTGTTCGGCCAGCAGGGCGTCCATGTCGGCCGCGGGGTCGCCCATCTTGTCGCAGACCGCGTCGTAACGGGCCAGCAGGTCGACCACCGGCTGGACGCCTTCGCGGACGATCTCGACCACGGTCTTGGCCGGATCGAGCTGCGGGTCCTGCTCGAGGAGGCCGATGGTGTACCCCTTGCTGACCGCCACCTCGCCGATATAGCCTTTGTCGCGGCCGGCGATGATGCCGAGCAAGGTCGACTTGCCGGCGCCGTTGAGGCCGAGGACCCCGATCTTGGCGCCGTAGTAGAAGCCGAGCGAGATGTCCTTGAGGACCTGGCGGTTCGGCGGGTGGACCCGGCCGACGCCGGACATGGAGAAGATGACCTGGGTGTCGGAAGGCATGGGCCCATTCTAGCCGAAACGGCGCCCCGGGAACAGGCCCCGGAGGGGACCGGCCGCCGGGGCTAGGCCCGGAAGATGGGGGTCAGCCCGCGGGCCCCGGACAGGAGGGTCCGGCGCTCTTCGGCCTCGAGCGGCCGGAACCGCCCGCCGCTCGCAAGGGCCATCCGGAAGAGCTTTTCCTCGCCCGGCGGGATGGCCGCGGTGATGTCCTCGCTCAAGGTGAAGCGCATGGCCAGATCCGCCAGGGCCGGGTCGTCGACAGGCTTGTACCAGCACTTGGGCCAGGCCGAGCGGTCGGCGCCTTCGGGCCAGGCCTGGTGGCAGAGGGCCTTGAGAGCCAGCCGGGCGATCCCTTTCTTCTTGGCCCGGGCCAGGATCTGCGGTCCGAACTTGCCCTCCTGGAAGAGGACGAAGTTGACGGGGAAAAGGACCGAATCCAGGGGGAAGCGGTCCATCAGGGCCAGGGCCGCTTCGGCGTCGTGGAGGGACGCGCCCAGGAAGCGGACCTTTCCTTCCTGACGGGCCTTCAGGAAGGCCTCCCCGGCCCCGCCGGGGGCGACGATCTTGTCCACGTCCTCGAGGCTGGAGACGGCATGGAACTGATAGAGGTCGAAATGATCCGTCTTGAGCCGCCGGAGGCTGCGCTCCAGTTCCTTGCGGGCCTCGGCGGCGTCCCGCTCCAGGGTCTTGCAGGCCAGGAAGGACTTGCCGCGATAAGGCGCCAGGGCCGGGCCGAGCTTGGTCTCGGCCTCGCCATCGAAATAGCTGGGAGCCACGTCGTAGTAGTTGACGCCGCGGTCGAAGGCCTCGGCCACGATCCGGTCGGCCCGGGCCTGGTCCAGCCCGCAAACGACGATGCCGCCGAAGCCGATGACGCTCAACCGGACGCCGTCTCTGTATTCACGGCGGGGCAGGGCCTCCGGGGCCGCGGCTCCGCCCGGGCCGGCTGCCAGGGCGCCGACGCCGGCCGCCGAGATGCGCATGAAGGTCCTGCGTTTCATGAGGTCCTCCTTTGTGCCGTGGACCCATGATAGGCGGAGCGCCGCGCCAGCGTCAAGGCCGCGGCCCCGGCCGCGACCGTTGACAAGAACCGGAGGCGGCCTTATGGTGGGAGCACCAGGGGGACGTCATGAAACATCGCCTCGCCGGCCCGCTCGTCGTCTTGGCCTTGCTGGCCGGCCTGGCGCCCCGGCCCGGCCTCTCCGGCCAGATCGGCGGCGAGGAGGTGGCCCGGAGGGCGGCCTGGGAGGCCTTTCTGGCCTCGGCGGAGATCGTCGCCCGGACCCAGCTAGGGGGGCCGGACGCGGTGACCAGCCCTTGGGTCCTGACCCTCCGGTCGGGCGGCACCGAACACCGGGCAGTCTGGAAGGACGTCGAAGGGAAGCCCCGGGGGGACCGATAAGACGCGTTACTCGAAGGAGGCCGGACCATGAAATTCCTCTCCAAGTTCTCCGATCACGCCTACGCCTTGCTGCGGATCGTAACCGGGCTGATGTTCGCCTTCCACGGGGCCCAGAAGCTGTTCGGGGTTCTGGGCGGCCACCAGGCCGCCCTCTTCTCGCAGATGGGGCTGGCCGGCGTTATCGAGCTCGCCGGCGGCCTGGCCGTGGCCTTCGGCTTCGGCACCCGGATCGCCGCCTTCGTCGCCAGCGGCGAAATGGCGGTGGCCTATTTTCAGGCCCACTGGAAGCTGCAGATGGACAGCCAGTTCTTCCCCATCGTCAACCACGGCGAGCTGGCGCTGCTCTACTGCTTCCTGTTCCTGTTCATCGCCACGCGCGGCACGGTCAAGTGGGGGCTGGACAAGAAGGCCTGACCGCCCGGGGGCTTCAATCCCCGCGTCCCTGTTCCTCCCAATGCCGGAAGACGGCGGCCGTGAGGGCCACCCCGGCGGCCAGGGACAGGCCGCCCAGCGCAGCGAAGGCGGCGCCGAGGGAAACGGCGTCGACGAGCAGGCCGAAGAGCGGCGACAGGACGATGAAGGCGACGCTCCCGGCCATGGAAGCGAGCGACAGGACGGTGGCCCGGACGTCCGAGCCCACGGCCCGGTTGAGCTTCTCGAGCAGGACCGGGTAGGCCAGGTTCCAGAGGAAGGCGGTGGCGGGGACGAGGGGCGAGAGCGCCAGGCGGGGCCAGGGGCCTAGCGCGGCCATGAAGACCGGGCCGAGGAGGGCGGCCGCGAGCACGGCCCGGCCGCCGAACCGCCCGCTGGCGGCGTGCGAGAGCCCGCTGCCGGCCGCGCCCGCCAGCTGGAAGACGGCGAAGAGGACGCCGAGCCAGCCCACGGCGATGCCCAGTTCGCGATAGAGAAGGAAATAGGCCCATAGGGCCGTCAAGTTCGAGGCCATGATGAGGCCGGAGAGCAGGACGAGCGGACGGATGGCCGGCTCGCGCAGGCAGCGGCCGCAGATGCGCAGGATGTCCAGGGCCGGGTTCCGGGACCGGCGCCGGTCCCGCTCGGGCTCGACCAGCGACAGGGCCACCGGTATCGTCGCCAGCGCGCTTCCGACGTTGAAGAGGAAGGGCAGGCGCAGGAAGACGGCCCCGAGCGCCCCGCCGGCGACCGAGGAAACGGCCGTGCCGACGCGGCCGACGAGCGCCGCCCGGCCCTCGACAAGCTTGTACTCGTTCTCGCGGCCGAGCTGCTTCAGGGAATCGAAGAGCAGGGCCGAATCGCAGCCCGAGCGCATGCCGACGTTCACGGCCAGTAGGACCTCGGCCGCGACGAAGGCGGCGAAGCTCCGCCCCGCGGCGTAGACGGCGAAGCCCATCGGGAAGAAGAGCGCCCCGAGGATCAGGGTCCGCCGCCGGCCGATGACGTCGGCCAGGTAGCCCGAGGGCACTTCGAGGGCCAGGACGGCCAGGTGGAAGATGGCCTGGACGGTGAAGATCTGGGTCGAGCTGAGGCCGTTGGCCGAATAGTAGAGGACGAGGACGGGCGCGATGGGCAGGAAATCTCCGAGGAACCGGAGGCCGAGGACGCCGCGGAAGTTCCTCTCGACCGTCCGGGTCGCGCGATCCGGGGACGACATCGGGCCCGCTCCCCGACCGCTCTAGTCCCCCGCGCCGAAACGGATATCCAGGACGGCCCCGGACCTCGCCGCCGAGCCCTTTTTAGACTGGAAGTCGACGAAGTCGAAGCCGTCCGCGCGGTCCGCGGTGACCTTGAGATAGGGATCGAGGTTGGCCTTGAGATGGGACAGGGCCGCCGCGGCCGCGGCCTCGTCGGGATAGGGCACGATGAGCCGGGTGTGTTCCACCCCCGCCGGCATCCGGTAGGCGGCCAGGGCGCCGAAGACGCGGCCGCCGAGCGACAGGATGTCCCCTTCCCCGAAGGTGAAGTAGGGCTGGAGGCCGTAGGGGCCTCGAATGAGCCTCTCCGTGCCGGCCTTCCGCCCTTCGGCGGGCAAAAGCTCGAGTGGCGTCCGGAAGCTCTCGTCCGCGACGCCGGCCAGGAAGGCGTTGGCCAGGGCGGCGGCCTCGGCCCGCGTCGCGGGCGCGTCGCCCAGGTTGTCGACCTGGACGAAATAGCGGCCCTTGAGGACGGTCAGCTGGACCTCCTCGCTGGAGTTGCGGGCGGCGATCTCGGGGAAGGGCGTTTCGCGGCCCATCTTCATCAGGTAGATGCCCAGCGCCGCCGCGGGGCCCTCCATCTCGTAGGCGTTGAGCGTCAGCTCGGACCGGCCGCGGGTGTAGGACTGCAGGCGGAGCCGGACGAAGCCGAACTCGAGGAAGAGCTCGGCGCCGCCGTCGATCTGGTTGAAGAGGTCCTGACCGGTGAAGGCCCGCAAGGGTCCGGACGCGGTCCAGCCCGCGGCGAAGGCCGGCCCCGGGACGGGCGCTTCGGGCCGGACGGCTTGAGAAGACGCCGGCGTCCCGCAGGCGGCGAGAACGGCCATGAGCGCCGCCGCGGCTCCCAGGGCGGGTCCGGAGGCGGGACGGGCCGCGCGTTCCGGCCGCCGGCCCCGGTCAGGCCTTGACATGCTGGATCTTGGCCGGGTCGGCGATCCCCAGCCCGAGCGTCTCGGCGTAGCGCAGGTAGTTCGTGAAGCGCGGGTTCTCGTTGACGGCGACGCCCATCTCCTTGCGCTTGGCCACGATCCGGTTGTGGCAGACCATGTCCAGGGCGAAGGGATCGGAAGCGAAGTAGAGCCGGTTGTCGATGTAGGCGAACTTGGCGTTCTTGTCCGGGCCGCCGTCGTACTGGGACCGCAGGCCGTCGGTGATGTTGAGGACCATCTTGTCGCGCACCGGCCAGAACGCCGGCACCTCGACGCAGACGTCCAGGAAGAGCGGCTGGTGGAGGCGGTTGGTGTTGCAGACGGCGCCATAGCCGATGTTCTTGGTGGCCATGGAGATGGCGTTGCCGGTGTTCTTGAACACGGGCAGGTTGACGATCTTGGTCAGCTTCTTGGTCAGCAGGTTGCCGAAGTAGGAGTGCTTGCCGTTGAAGACGTGCTGGTTGAGATAGGGCAGGTCCTTGGGGCCTTCGACGTCGGCCCAATAAAAGACCTTTTGGTCGAAGTTGGGGACGCTGACGTGGGTGCCGTCGGCATTGAGCCACTTGCTGTTGTCCTGGGTCTTGCCCTCGGCCGCGGCCTCATCCATGGTCTGCAGGCCCTCGATGCCGATGCCCGGATAGCGCTCGGCCGTGAAGCCGGCGTCCTTGAGCATATAATCGAAGCGGTCCCAGATGACGATGTTCCGGCGCGGCAGCCCGCAGGAGGTCAGCCAGTCGATGACGGCGTCAACGACCTCGAGCCGGGTGCTGATGAGGCCCGGGCCGACCGGGTTGACCTTCAGGCCGACGATGTCGTTTTTAGTGAAGAACAGGCCGAAGCTCTTTTTCAGGCTCTTGCCGGTCAGGCCGCGGATGCCTTTCTCGAACATGGCCTGGACCACGGCCCCGTCCACCCGGCCATCGGGCATCGCCGCCGGATCATGGACCTCGACGACCCGGCCGGGGAACGGCCCGGGCAGGCTCCACTTGGTCTTGGGGACCTTGAGGGCGTCCTCGATGTTGGTCTTGGGCTTGGCGGGCGGCCCGGCCGGCTTGGCGGCCGGCTGCTGGCCCTGGGTCTGCTGGGCGAAGACGAGGCTCCGGCCGGTCATGACCAGGCCGGCCCCGAAGGCCCCGGCCGACTTCAACAGGAAGTCCCGGCGGCCGACGGCGTTGTCGGGAGGCATCGAGCGGTAAGAGCGTTTCTTCATGCGGTCCTTCCTTTCACCAGTACCAGCCCTTATGGCGGCGCGTCCGCAGGCCCTCGGCCGGATGGGTTTTGCCCCGGCGGCGGAGCCAGCGGGCCATCTGCCGTTTGAGCGAGCCCTTGGTCTTGCGCGGGATCGGCAGGCAATCCTTGAGCGGGTGCAGCGTCGAGCCCATAGGTTCCATTCTAACCCCTGGACGGGCCGGATTCAAGGCTGCGCGCGGCCGAAGTCAAGCGGCCGGCCGGCCCTATTTCAGGAACAGCTCCACGACCGGGATCTCGACCGGCGGCTTGCGGACCGGGACGGCCAGGACCAGGTCGGCCGCCTCGTCCCCGCGGCCCGGGCTCATGCGCAGCTCGGACGCGTCGTGCAGGAACTGGGCGTATTTCACCTTGCCGGCCATCCCCGGCAGCACGACCCGGTCGAGGGGGTAGGCGAGCAGGTGGACGTAGAGCCGGTTGGCCGCCGGGTTCCAGGTCAAGAGCGTGTTGGGCGGCGCGGTGAAGCCGGCCGGGGCTTCGGTGCAGCCGTAGATCGCGCGGCCGTTGACCTTCATCCAGTCGCCCATGGCCTTCAGGCGGTCCAGGGCCCTTTCGTCGAAGGTCCCGCGGGCGGTGGGGCCGACGTTGAGCAGCAGGTTGCCGCCCTTGCTGACGGATTCGGCCAGCAGCTCGATCAGCTGGGCCGGGCTCTTCCAGGTCTGTTCGTCGCGATAATAGCCCCAGGAGCCGGAGAAAGTCTGGCAGGTCTCCCAGGGCACCCGCCGGCCGTTGCGCTCCGGCCACTTGGCGACCTTTTCCTGCTCCGGCGTCGTGAAGTCCCAGCCGCCTTCGACGTCGGCCAGGTCGAGCCGGTCGTCGACGATGATGCCGGGCTGAAGGGAGCGGGCCAGCTTGAGCAGGCCCAGCGAATCCCAATCGTCGCGGCCCTTGCCGTTCTTGCCGGGGAACGAAAAGTCGAACCAGACGATGCTGATCTCGCCGTAGTTCGTCAGCAGCTCGCGGACCTGGTTCTTGACGTACTCGCGGTACCTGGCCATGTCCTTGCCGGCGTTCATCCGGGCGTAGTCGGCGTCGTTGTCCGACCGCAGCGGGTGGACCCGGTCGACCGTGTAGTCGGGGTGGTGCCAGTCGATGAGGGAATAGTAGAAGCCGATCTTCAAGCCCTCGGCCCGGAAGGCCTCGACGTACTCCTTGAACAGGTCCCGGCCGATGGGCGTGTTGGTCGCCTTGTAGTCGGTGTATTTCGAGTCCCAGAGACAGAAGCCCTCGTGGTGCTTGGAGGTCAGCACGACGTACTTCATGCCGGCGGCCCTGGCCATCTTGGCCCATTCCCGGGGATTGTACAGGTCCGGATCGAAGGCCTCGAAATACTTCTGGTATTGCTCGTTGGTCAGCCGCTCGTGGTTCTTGACCCACTCGTGGCGGGCCGGCAGGGCGTAAAGCCCCCAGTGGATGAACAGGCCGAAACGGGCTTCGGTCCACCATCTCATCCGTTCGGCCTTCTGGGTCTCGGTTTCCTTCGGCAGCTGGGCCATCCCGGCCTGGGCGGCCAGGGCCAGGACGACCGCCAGGATGACGCCTCTCTGGATCTTGGCTCTCACGGTCTCCCTCCTCCTATTTCAGCTTCTCGACGGCGGCGATGACGTTGCGGGCCTCGGCGGCGGCCGGGCTGTCCGGCTCCAGGGCGACGAACTTGCGCAGATAATCCAGGGCTCTGGGGTAATCCCCCTTGTTCAGGCAAGCCATGCCGAGCTTGTGGTAAGGCCGGGGCCAGTCTTTCCTGATCTCGATGGCCATCAAGTAATGCTCGATGGCCTCGTCAATGCGCTGATGGGAAAAGAGGATCTCGGCCACGTTGTAGGCGACGAGCTCGCTGGCGGGAGGGACCGCCAGGGCCTCGCGGAAACGGGCCATGCCCGCCTCGAAGTCGCCGCGCTTGACCGCGGCCTCTCCCAGGCCGGCCAGGGCCTGGGCGGCCAGGGGGCCCTCCTTGTCGTAGGACCCCGAAGCCTCCATGACGGCCTCCAACAGGGCCTTCAACTCCGTTTCGGCCCGGTCCAGCTCCCCCAGCTTGAGGGCGCAGAGGCCGATCTGGAGCCGGACCCGATACGCGTCCGGATGGTCTATCAGGAAGGCCTCGAACAGGTCGCGGGCTTCGGCAAACCTCTCCGCCGCCAGGAGCCCGTTGGCCCGGCCCAGGACGTCCTCGGCGCTCCGGCGGGCCTCGTCGACCCCGGCCGCGACGGCGAGGTCCTTGAGGGCCAGGACGAGCGGCGGGTTCGGCCGAAGCTGGTGGACGTCGACGTCCTGGACGGCGTCCTCATAGCCGCTCTTGCCGGCCGTGAACCGCCACAGGCCGGTGCCTAGCCGGGCGATGACGAACAGGCCCTTGGCGTCCGTGCGGGCTTCCAGCTTCGTCCCCAGGGCGGTCAGGCTCTGGGCGACGACGAGGGCCCCTTCGACGGGCTTGTTCGCCGGGTCGACGACCTTGCCGGTGACCCGCCCGCGGCCCAGGTTCTCCTGGGCCGGCAGGGCGGCGGCCGGCCCGGCCAGCGTCAGCAGGACCGCCAGGGCCGCCCAAAGTCCGGCCCGGCGGCCCCGGCGGAAGGTGCGGTGCGCGATGGTCATGGGCCAGCCTCCCCGTCCATTATGCCCGTCCGGCGGACGAAAAAAAAGGGGGAGGGACCCGGCCCTCCCCCCCGAGACAGGAGATCAGAATGTGACGCGGGCCGACAGCTTGAAGGTCCGCAGTCCGGATACGCTGGTGACCTTCTGGTAGTAGTAGTCGAGCTCCCGGGTGCCCGACGAGGTGTTCTCGTCGTCCGGGTACCAGACGCCGCTGGGGTTCAGCCCGGAATAAACGTACTTGTTGCCGAGCAGGTTGAAGACGTCGGCGAAGACGGCGACCGTGCCGAAGTTGAACTTGAACTGCTTCTCCAGCCGGAAGTCGACGTTGTCCCAGGAGGCCTGGCGATGGGTGCCGTTGGGGGCCAGCTGGACGCCGATCCAGTTGAACCAGGTCACGCAGTTGTTGGCGGCCAGCCAGGCGTCCGGGACGTAGACGGTGACGTCCATGGACTTGTCCCAGAAGCTGCCGCCGTAGTTGAGCGGGCCGCCCTCGATGTGCCGGTAGATGAAGGAGCCGACGAAGTCGAGCGGCATGTGGAAGGAGCCGAAGAGCTTGATGGCCATGGGGATGTCGTTGATATCGGCGCCCCAGCCGTTGACGACGTAGTTCGGGTCGTAGGGGGTGATGCTCTTCGACTTGGCCAGGGTGATGGAGCCGCCCAGGGCCCAGCCGTTGGCGTAGCGCTTGTCGAAGGCCAGCTCGACGCCGTTGTAGAGGCGCTTGGAATAGGGGTTGCTGGCCTGCCGATAGACGACGTTGTCCCAATCGTAGTCGTTCGTCGGGACGTAGATCGTGACCGTCGATTCATCCCAGGCGCCGACGCCCGGCACGGTGGTCGTGAAGGGGACCCAGAAGCCGGCCGGGGCGTCCTGCAGCGAGCTCAGGTAGGTCTTGGTGGCGGTGTCGTACATCGTATCCCAGTGGTCCCGCCGCCCGAGCTTGTTGACATACTGCAGCTTGACCGAGAGGTTCTTGGCCAGCTCGTGGGAGATCGAGACGACTAATTCATTGTTCCAGGGCGCCTTCAGCTGGTACTGCTCGCCCTTGCCGGCGACGAGCTGGCGGAGGGCCGGCATGTCCTGTTCCACGAACGACCAGTAGTCGTCGGTCGGGTAGTAGGTGTCGATGCCGGGGTCGTCGGGGATGTGGTTGGCGTTGTCGTCCCACCAGTTGAAGCCGTAGTTCTGCTGGATCGAGGCCTGGGCGTTGGAGAACCACATGACCGGCATGGCCTCGTAGTAGCGGCCCCAGGAGACCTTGAGGGCGGTCTTGCCGTTGCCGAAGAGGTCGTAGCTGACGCCGATCCGCGGCGACAGGCTGGTCGTCTGCATGGTCTTGCGCATGGGCTCCCAGGTCATGGACGCGTAGGGGTTCCAGCCGATGGTCTCGGCCACGAACTCGCCCATCTTGTAGGCCAGGCCGTCGGTGGGGGTGCCGGTCGACGTGGCCCCGCCGAAACCGCCCCAGTAATAGTCGAAACGGACGCCGAGGTTGACGGTCAGCCGGTTCTTGACGCTGAAGGAGTCCTGCAGGTAGGCGCCGAAGCGGTTCCCGGGCAGGTCCTTGGTCGAATCGCCCTCGTTGGGGCCCATGTTGGAGAGCTGGATGTAGCCGTCGCCGTAGGTCTCCCGGTCCCGGCCCTGCGCGGCGTAGGCGTAGGGATCGCCGTCGTAGTAGTGCATGGTCAGGTTATTGCCCCGGGCGACGGTCAGGCGGTCGAACGAGTAGATGTACTCCACGCCCGCCCCGATCTCGTGGTTGCCGCCGAGGACGTTGTCCAGGAAGTGGGTCATCCGGGCGCTGACGGTCTCGCCGCGGCGGATGGTGTACTGCTCCTCGCCATCCTTGTTCCCCCAGACGTAGCCGGTGTAGTCGTCGATCTTGGTGACGTTGGCCCGGGCGTCCGGCTGGGAGGTCAGGGACCAGTCGAGGTTGTTGTAGCCGCCGCGAAAGTCGATGTAGGTGTTGGCGCCCAGCATCCAGTTCAGATTGGCCGTGACGGCCATGCTGTTCGAGAGGGACCGGGTCGTGGACTCGAAGACCTGGTAGTAGTTGGGGTAATAGAGGTTCTTGGTGAAGCTGCCGTTGAACATGACGTAGAGGCGCATGTCCTTGTTGATCTGCGTGGTCAGCTTGAGGAAGGGCGCGTATGTCTTGGTCGGATTCGTGAAGACGTCGTAGGCCGTCCCTTCGAGGGTCACCGGCACGTTCGTCAGCGTGTATTCGTTCTGCCGGTAGTCCATGGTGCCGTAGAACCAGAGGCGGTCCTTGACGATGGGGCCGCCCAGGGAGAAGGAGCCGTCCACGTCGTACTTGGCGAAGGCCGGCTTGGACCGGCCGAGCGAGGCCAGCTCCTCGTCCGTGAAAAGCATCTGGTTGAGGCCCTTGGCCGTGTAATAGGTCTGGGCCTGGCCGTGGAAGGCGTTGCCGCCGGACTTGGTGACGACCGAGATGAAGGAGCCGCCGGACGCGCCGACCTGGGCCGGCAGGCCGCCCGTGGCGATCTCGATCTCCTCGATGCTCTCGTACTGCGGGCTGATCTGCATGCCGCCCGTGGTCGGGCTTTCGCCGTTGACGCCGTCGATCTCGTAGGCCGTGGAGCCGGAGTTGGCGCCGTGGATGCTGCCGGAGTAGGCGGCGATCGTGCCCGAGCTGCCGGCGGTAATGTTGAAGAGGCCGTTGATGCTGCGGCTCAGAGGCAGGTTCTGGAGGAGCTCGGTGGCGATGACGCTGGTGATCTTGTTCGACTGCACGTCCACCACCGGGGCTGCGCCGGTGACCGTGATCTCCTCGCTCAGGGGGCTAGCCTCCGACTGCAGGTTGACCAGATAGGTCTGGCCGACCTGGACGATGATGCCGGTCTGCTTGACGGTCTTGAAGCCGGGCAGGCTGGCCGTGATCGTGTACGTGCCGGGCGGCAGATTGACCAGGCGGTAGGAGCCGTCGGACTCCGTGACGGAGGTCATCGTGCCCATCAGGCCCGGGCTCGCGGCCACCACGTTGGCGCCCGGCAAGGGGCCGCCGGCCATGTCCGTGAGGACGCCCTTGATGATGCCCGTCTGCCGGCCGGTCTGAGCGGTCAGGACCGGGGCCAGCAGCAGGGCGGCCAAAACCACCAGTACGAGTTTGCGGGATCTCATCGCCTCTCCTTTCTGTGCGATCTCGGACGTTCTATATGATCGCGCCGGGGCGCCGGGTCGGTCCTGCGTTATCGTACACCTGCGTTATCGTACACACTGATAATAGGCAGAATCGGCGGCTTGTCAAGCCCCTTTTTGCCGTCTCGCTTGACATTGGGCGGGCAAGGCTCATATATCATTAACGACGCCGCTCCCGGGAGCGGGCCAGGAGGACGGCCATCGGCACGATCAAGACCATCGCCCGTCTGGCGGGCGTATCTATCGGCACCGTCGACCGCGTGCTCCACGAGCGCGGGCGCGTCTCGCCCGCGACCGAGAAGCGCGTGCGGCGCATCATCAAAGACCTCGACTACCGGCCCAACATCTTCGCCCGGAACCTCAAGCTGGGCAAGACCTTCGTCTTCGGCGTCCTCATGCCCCGGCCGGCCCAGGACAGCGGCTACTGGACCCTGCCCCTGCGGGGGGTGGCCCGGGCCGAGGCGGAGCTGCGTTCCCAGCGCGTCCGCATCCGCCGCTTCTTCTACGACAAGCACGCCCCCGCCGCGTTCTCCCGCGTCGCCCGGAAGGTCCGGGCCGCCGGCCTGGACGGCCTGCTCGTGGCCCCCGTCGCCTCCGAGCCGTTCGAGAAGTTCCTGCGGGCGCTGCGGGTCCCCTGCGTCTTCTTCGACTCGTTCCTGCCCGGGGTCCCCCACCTCGCGTCCATCGGCCAGGATTCCTTCCAAAGCGGCGTCCTCTCGGCCCGGCTCATGAAGCTCCTGGTCGCCGGGCCGGGGCACGTCGCCATCATCAAAGCCCTGCCCAAGGACTTCCATATCGACGACCGGGTCCGGGGGTTTCTGGCGAATTGCCGCCACTGTCCCGGCATCACGACCGGCGTCTACGAGTTCGATGGCGACCGCGACCCGGCCGCCGCCGCGGCCCGCGTCGTCCGCCGGATCCTCGAGGCCCACCCCGACGTCCGCGGCATCTTCATGTCCAACGCCAGCACCCACCTGGCCGCCGACTTCGTCCGCTCGCGGGCCGCGGACAGGCGGATCCATATCATCGGCTACGACCTCATCGACGATAACGTCCGCGGGCTCCGGGACGGGGTCATCGATTTCCTCATCAGCCAGCAGCCCGAGCGGCAGGGCTACGAGGGCATCTCCACCCTTTACCGCCACGTCGTCCTCAAGGAGCAGGTCCCCCGGAAGCCGACCATGCAGATCGACATCGTCACCTCGGAGAACGTCGACTTCTACCGGAGCTGACCCGGCATGACGATCACCTTCGACAAGTACCAGGGCGCCGGCAACGACTTCATCATGGTCGACGGCCGACGGCAGGCCCTCGATCCCGGCGCCGTCGAGACGATCCGCCGGCTCTGCGACCGCCGCTTCGGCGTCGGGGCCGACGGCCTGATCCTGCTTTTGCCGGCCGAGGGCGCCGATTTCGAGATGCGCTATTTCAACGCCGACGGCCGGCTCGGCTCCATGTGCGGCAACGGCGGCCGCTGCGCCGCCCACTGCGCCCGCCGCTGGGGGCTGGCCGGGGCGCGCCAGAGGTTCCTGGCCTACGACGGGACCCACGATGCGGAGGTCGAGGGCGACACCGTCCGGCTCGGCCTGGCCGACGTCCGCGGACACCGGGTCGTCGAGGGCCACGACGTCCTCGATACCGGGTCCCCTCACCTCGTCGTCTTCGTCCCGGATGTCGAGGCGGTCGACGTGGCCGCCGAAGGGCGGGCCTGGCGCCGCTCGCCCCTCTTCGCCCCCGGCGGCACCAACGTCAACTTCGTCCAAGCGGCCCCGGACGGCCTGATCATCCGGACCTTCGAGCGCGGCGTGGAGGCCGAGACCTGGGCCTGCGGCACGGGCGTAACGGCGGCGGCGATCGCCTACGCCCGGAAGACCGGAGCGGCCGGGGGCCCCGTCCGGGTCCGCACCCGGGGCGGCGACCTGCGGGTCGATTTCGAGGTCCGCGGGGAGCTCGTCACCGGCATCCGGCTGGCCGGCCCGGCCGTGTTCGTCTTCGAAGGCTGCGTGGAGGCCTAGATGCTTGCCCTGATCATCCTCGGCGCCCTGCTCCAGATCATCGGGCTCGTCGGCTGCGTCCTGCCCTGGCTGGCGGGTCCGCCGTTCAACTTCATCGGCCTGCTCCTGCTGTCCGTGGCCATGCATTGGAAGGCGTTCAGCCCCTGGTTCCTCATCGTCATGGCCGTGCTGACCGCCCTGACCCTCGTTCTCGACTACGCCATGCCCCTGGCCGGCACGCGCCGGTTCGGGGCGACCAAGCGGGGATTTTGGGGCGCCCTGATCGGCATGGCCCTGGGCGCCCTGCTCCTGCCGCCCTTCGGGCTCATCCTAGGCGCCTTCGCCGGGGCGGTCGGCGGCGAGCTCTCGGCCGGCCGGGACCGGTCGGAGGCCCTGCGCGCCGGCTGGGGCGTCTTCGCCGGGATGATGGCGGCCATGGCCGTCAAGCTGGCCGTCTCCGGCGTGATGACGTTCTATTTCGTCCGGGCCCTGTTCTGATCCGTCCCCCGCGCCGGCCGGGCGCGACGCCCTGCCGCGGCCCCGCCGCGCTCAAGGCTTGACGGCGACGGCCAGCATCTCGAAATCGTCCGCCGTCAGGCGGTCGGACCGGCTGAAAGCGCCGAGCCGGGCGCCGAAGATTTCGACGGACGCGAAACCGGCCTGCTTGAGCAGCCAGGTCAGCTCGGACGGGACGTACCAGCGCTCGTCGCAGTCGAGCTCGATGGTCCGGCCCAGGTCGTCGCGGGCCTTGAGCCGGGAGCGCATCCGGAACGTCAACAGATCGAAATCGTGGCCCGCCGTGGCCGCTTCGGACGCGCCCTTGCCCTCGTTCTCGAAGGCGCCGACCGAGCGATGGAGGGGGAACAGGGCGTTGAGGGTGGTCAGGATCAGCTTGCCGCGCGCGCGCAGGGCCCGGCCGGCGCCGCGCAGGATCTCGAAGTTCATCTCGTCGGTCTCCATAAGCGGGAAGGCCCCCTCGCAGATCATGAGGGCCAGCCCGAACTCGGGGCCGAAGCGCAGGGCCCGGGCGTCGGCGACCCGGAGATCGGGCGCCACTCCGGCCGTGACGGCCTTGGCCCGGGCCCGGTCGATCTGGCCGGGCGACAGGTCGACGCCCGTCACCCTGTAGCCGCGGCGGGCCAGCTCGATGGCATGCCGGCCCGTGCCGCAGCCGATGTCGAGGATGGGGACCGACCGGTCGCCGGCGATCTCGGCCTCGAAGAAATCGCACTCCCCCGTCGTACCTTGGGTGAACGACTCGCCGTCGTAGTTTTCGGCGTAATCGGCGAAAAGGGCTTCATACCATTTCACGGCCATGTCGTTGTCCTTTCGAAAGGCCGGCCCGTCCCTCTGCAGACCCGCGGGCCGGACGGACGGCCACCGCGGTTCAGGCGGCCAGGCTCTCGGGGCCGATCAGGCCTGGCCTCCCTTGTCGTGCGGATCCTCCAGCCCCGGCGCGGCCGGGGCGGCCAGGGACTCGGTTTCGATGTAGACGCGGTGGGTCTCGGGGAAGGCCCGCTGCAGGTCGGCCTCGATGCGCCGGATGGCGGCGTGCATCTCCTCGGCCGCGGTGCCGGGCGCGAAGCAGACCCCCATGTTGACGAGCAGGTCGTGCGGGCCCATGTACATCGTCAGGATGTCGCCGGCGCGCATCACCGCCGGGTCCGCTTCGACGCGGCGCCGGATGTCGGCCAGCTCGTCGGGGGGAACGCCCTCGCCGAGAAGCAGCCCCTGGGTCCGCCAGGCCAGCACGCCGGCCACGCTCATCAGAAGCAGGCCGATGGCGATCGAGGCCGCGCCGTCGATGTAGGGGTTGTGGAAGAGGTGGCCCAGGAGGATGCCCGCGAACGCGAAAAGGAGCCCCAGCATGGCCGCGCTGTCCTCGAGCACGATCGTGTACAGGCTCGGGTCCTTGGACCGGCGGATGAACTGCCAGGCGGTCCGGCGGCCCTTGGCCCGGCCGAATTGCCGGATAGCGACCAGGAACGAGCCGCCTTCGACCAGGACCGAGATGGCCAGCACGATGAACGCCGCTGTCGGGTCGCCGGACTCGGCCCCCGGCGCGACGTGCCGGATGTGGGAGACCCCTTCGTAAAGGGACATCCCGCCGCCGATGGCGAAGACCGAGATGGCCACGATGTGGGTCCAGAAATAAAGGGATTTGCCGTGGCCGAAGGGGTGCCCTTCGTCGGCCGGCTTCCGGGCGCCCTTCATGCCCAGCATCACCAGGCCGCCGTTGCCCATGTCCACGAGCGAGTGGATGCCCTCGGAGATCATGGCCGACGAGCCGGTCAGGGCCGCGGCGACGAACTTGACGACGGCGATGATCAGGTTGGCGGCCACGGCGGCCACGACCGCGATCTTGGAGCCGCTGGGAGATGACATGATGGACCTCGGGGGGGGACGGCTACAGGGGCCGGTGGGGGTATTCGGCCTGCCGGCGCTGGAAGGCCAGGATGTTCGGGTCGAGCACGACGCCGTCGCGGATCGCCACCGCCCGGCGGATGGTCGGGTCCGACTCCCAGGCCGAGGGCCCTTCGGCCACGCGGCCCAGGTACGGGAGCAGGGCTTTGGAGATCTCGCGCGAGGCGGCGTTCCAGAGGTAGCTCGGGGTGTGGTCCACCGAGTAATAGGCGATCCCCTCGCCGACCGTGAACACGGGGTCGGCGAAGCTGGTCGGCCGGGCGAAGGAGAAGCCCATGCCCTCGTCGCAGCTGATGTCGATGATGAGCGAGCGCGGCCGGAGCTTCGGCAGGTCGCCGTCGCGGACGAACATCACCGGCGCCCGGGGGTCCTGGAGAATGCCGTTGCAGATGATGTCGGCGTCGCCGAGCTCGTCGATGAGCGGGCGCTCGCGGCCGTCCGAGTCGCGGGCCAACAGGGTCCCGTCGGGGGCCGGATAATAATAGTGGCCGTAATAGACGTCCGGGTTCTGGTCGCCTACCTGGTGGGGCTGCCGCCGGGTGAAGACGTGGATGTTGTTGAAGCCCCGGCCGTGGAGCGCGTAGATGGCGCCCCGGCTGACCGACCCGTGGCTCAGAATGATGACCCGGCGCCGCGGCCCGTAATGGCCGTCGATGCCCCGCAGCTGGAGCACGTGCAGGATGGCGGCATAGCCGGCCAGCTCGTTGTTCTTGTAGAAGACATGCATCAGCTTCTCGCCGGCGGCGCTCCAGAGATGCATGGCCTCCCAGGCGATCACGGTCAGCCGGCGGTCGATGGCCGCCTGGGCGATGGCCCGCTGCTGGACGGCGTGGGCCCAGCCGAACAGGATCTGGCCGGGCCGCATGAGGGCCAGGTCCCCGGGCATCGGCTTGGGCAGGACGAGGAGCTCGCAGGTCTCGAACAGGGCCTCGCGGGCGGCGACGGAGGCCCCCTGCCGGGTCAGGAACTCGTCCGGCAGCCCGTAATCGCGCCCGTAACCGGTCTCGAAGACCATGTCCCGGACCAGGGGTTCGGGAAAGCGGCGCAGGTGCTCGGGATAGACGGGAACGCGGCGTTCATTCTCTTTGGCGGACGTTCCGAAGACACCGATCCTCATATGCACCTGCCTTGGCCCCCGGGATACGGACGAACGCCAGGAAAGATATGCCAGCCGCCGCCGGGTGTCAAGAGCGACCGGGCCTTGCGCCGGTCCCCGGCCCGCATATAATAAGAGGACATGAGGATCGAGGACTGGCGGATCGAGGAGAGCGGCGGCCAGGTCGAGGTATCGGCCGCCATCGACGGCTTCCGGCTCTGGTTCCGGGCCCCCCGCGGCATCGCCGTTTCGCGCGCGGCCGATCCGTTCGTGGCCGCGGCGCTGCTGCCGGCCATGCTCTCGGGCGAGCCGTTCGAGATCGTCCCGCCCCTGACCGTCTCACCGCGGCTTCTCGAGGGTCTGACAGAGCTCCAGGAGATCCATCATCGCTGGAACCCGGTCTTCCAGGTCGTGCCGGTCCGGGCCAACGCCGCCGAGGGGCGGCCCGTCAACGAGGGATCGATCGTCTTCTTCTCCGGCGGCGTCGACAGCACCTGCACCTTCCTGAAGCGCCGCGACGAATTGACCCATCTTGTTTTCATCCAGGGCTTCGATTTCTACGTCAACGCCGGCGCGGCCGGCCCGTTCACGGTCCGGGACATCGCTGATCTCTCGCTCCTCGCTTTCCGGCTGACGGCCCCCCGGACGCCACTGGCATCCGCCCTGGTCGATGCCCTGACGCCCGCCCTGTGGACCGCCCTGGCGACCGCGCTGCGGGAGGCCCTGCATCCGGGGCGCGGTTCGGCCCCCCGGGCCCCTCGCCCCGTCGAGAACTCCCGGGCGGACTTGGAGGACGGTTTGGCGGCGGGGATCGAAGCGGTCCTGTCCGGCCCGCCGCTTTGGCAGCCCGGCCGGTTCGCGGGCGTCAGGCTGCGCCCGGAGACCCGCGGCCTGATCGAGCAGGCCCCCCAGGGCGCAGACCTCTATCGCCTGAACCGGATGCTGCTCGAGGACGCTCTGCCTTTGGAGATCGCCCGGCGCGACGAAACCGTGTACCGGACGGCCATCGACCGGAATACCCGCTTCGCCCGCGCCAACGGCAAGACGCTCCTGCCGGTCTCGACCAATCACTACGCCTTCGGCTACCGCTACAATTTGAGCCGGAACCTGACCCAGGGGGGCGCCCTGGCCAGCGTCGCCCTCCTCCTCGGTTTCCCCAAGGCCTTCGTGCCGGGTTCGTACGCCTACGACCAGCTCATCCCGCTCGGGTCCCACCCGCTGACCGATCCCCTCTATTCGTCCGGGAGCGTGCGCATCGTCCACGACGGCGCCGAGTCGCGGCGGGTCGACAAGATCGCCCGGATCGCCCGGGACCCGGCCGGCCTGGACAACCTGCGGGTCTGCTTCGACGACATGAACAGCAACTGCGGCCGCTGCGCGAAGTGCCTCCGGACCATGATCCCGCTCCGGCTGCTGGGCGCGCCCGCCGGGCCCTTCCCGCCGCTGCCCCCGCCGGAACGGGTCCGCAAGATGATCGTCCTCAACGACGTCGAGGAGATCTTCTTCCGGGAGAACCTCGAGGCAGCCGAGGGCGCGGCCGACCGCGCCCTCGTCCGGACCCTGGCGAAGAGCTTGAAGCGCTACGAACGGCAGAAGCTCTTCCGCGACTTCGACCGCGTCGTCCTGGGCGGCCGCGTCAAGCGGGCCTATCTGCGGCGGTCCGTTCCGGCCGGCATCGACCGCATCCACACGACGCCGGGCCGTTAGCGGCCCGGCCGCGCGCGGCGGGACCTCTTCCGCCTATTGCTTGACGAACTCCACCCGGCGGTTCTGGGCCCGGCCCTGCGGCGTGTCGTTGGACTCGACCGGCTTGGTGGCGCCCAGGCCGGCCGTGGTCAGGCGCGAGGCGTCGATGCCGAACTGGGAAGCCAGGACGGACTTGACCGACTCGGCCCGCCGCTTCGAGAGGTCCAGGTTGTGGTCGGCGTTACCGACCGAATCCGTGTGGCCTTCGATCAGGAGCTTCAAGGCCGCATTGGTCTCCAAAGCCTTGGCGATCATCTTCAGGACCGGCGCCGACTCGGGCTTGATGCGGTCGCTGTCGGTGTCGAAGAGGATGCCGTGCGTCACGTAACGGCCGGAGGAGAAGAGCGTCTTGCTGAAATCGGGGGCCGATTCGGCGACGCGGAAGAGCTGGAAGCCGACGTACCCCTGGCGGTCGTTGCCGCCGGGCCCGTTGATGTCGATGTCGAACGGGCCCAGCTCGGGGAACTCGATCTGGTTCACATCCATGACCCGCTGGCCGTTGACGTAGAAGCGCAAGCGGCCGTTCTGCAGCCACAGGGCCTGCTTGACCGGCTTGGTCCAATCCATCGGCAGCTGCTGGCTGGTCAGCTCTTCGTTCCTCCCGCCCATGATCTGCCGGATGGTCAGGGAATACTTGTCGTAGTTCACCCCAGCGATGAGATTCAGGACCTCGTTGCCGGCCTTGTCGTGGAACTTCCACCAGGTCCGGGCCCCGTGTCCCTTGAAAGCGACGTCGGCCTCGATGGTGAAGTTAGCCGGCAGGCCGGTCACGTTGGGCGTCAGGATGATCCGGTCCGCGGTCATGGTCAGCTGCCGGATGCCGCCGCCCTCGCGCAGCTCGGCCGTGCCGCCTCGGACCTTCCAATGCGGCGGCGGCTCGTCGGCGCCCATGTCCGAGAAATCGTCGAAAAGGACGATCTTGTCGCCGGGCACGAAGTCGACCTTCACCGCGGTCAGGTCGGGCTGGCCGCCGGCCGGGGCCGCGGGCGCCGCCGTCTGGGCCGCCGCGCCGGGTGCGGCCGGCGCGGGAGCCGCGGCGGCGGGAACCGCCCCGGCGGCCGCGTTCGGGGCCAGGCCGGCCAGGTCCGCTCCGCCCTTGGACTTGGCCAGGAGCGTGATCCGGCTGCCGGGGGCCAGGGTGAGGCTGGGAGCGTCCGAGGCCAGATCGATCGACATGACGGCCTCGGCCGCGCGGGACGCGGCCCCCACGGCCGCTCCCTTTCGGCCGCCGAGCAGGCCGCCGACGGCCCCTCCGGCCCGGGCCACGCCGGAGGGCTTGGACGAGCCGCGGCTCTTGCGGATGGCGTTGCCGTTCTCGTCGACGTCGACCTGGCCCTTGGAATTGGCGATGGATTGGATCTCCGAAGTGACCGGGATGGCCTGGCCGCCGTGGCGCAGGGTCTCGAAGCTGAACTTCAGGACCGCTTTGCCGCTCCCCTGCTCGACGTTGACGACCTTGCCCTCGACGATATCGCCCTGGAGGGCCGCCGGAGATACGACCCGGCCGGAGACCAGGTCGCCTTTATGGCTGGACCCGGTGCCGACGCCGTTCATCAACTCCACCTGGACCTGGATGTCCTGCGCCAGCAGCGCGGACGCCAGGAGCAACACGCCAACCAAGACGATGAATCTGGAGCGCACGCGACACCTCCTGTCGGAATGGGCGGCCGGGACGCGGCCGGCGAGAGGCGACTATAGAAAAGTCGCCCGGCAAAGTCAAACAAGGGGCGGCCGGCCGCCAAGAGTTAGAAGCTCAAGCGGACCTGGAGGCCGCCGCCGCGCGCCGTCGCGAACGGGGCCACGGCCAGGTTCGGGCCCCGCTTCTCCAACCGGGCGGCGTTGCGCCTGCGGACGGCCGACTTGACCGTCGCGCACTCGTAGATGGCCGAGCCCACGAGCGTGCCGAGCATAAGGACGCCCGCCACGGTATTATCCTTCTCATCGTTGGCAAGGAAATAGGCCCCGCCGGCCACGGTGACACCCAGGCGGAGCCCCGTCAGCAGCAGCCCGCGCCCCCAGCAGCCGCCGTAGAAGCCGCCCACCGACGGCCCGATGTACAGGCCGATCGCGCCAAGGATGGTCAGGGCCGAGTTGAGCTCGCTCTGGGGCTCCTCCCCGAACGCGCCCGAGACGCCGAGCAGGGCCGCGGAGACCAGGACCGTGCCTAACGACAAGGCGGAGGCCGTTCTCTCGGAGGGCAAGCGGAGCTCCGGAGGCTCAGGGGCCCCCAGCCCTCCGGCCCCGGGGAGGGTCTGGGCCCGAAGGGGCCCGGCCAGGTTCGCCGCCAGGACCAGGACGCCGACCCCGGCCCGCCATGCCGCGCTCTTTTTCGACTGCCGCCCGCCGGACTCGGACATGGCGCCCCCCCTGCTCGTGGTGTCGCTGTCTCCGCTTACAGGTTAAGATGAGGCGGCAGGCAAGTTGTCAGCGGTCTGTCAAGTTTTCCACGCCCCGATTTGCATCGGGGGCGTCCCCTTTCATAGAATGGCCCCGGTACGGATCGCCGCCGGGCCCAAGGCCCCGGCAAGGAGGAACCTGTGAAAAGAGCGCGCGTCGTTGGCACGGTCGTCTTGTCCCTTTCGGCTCTCTCGATCCTGGTCGCGCCGCTGGCCGCCCAGATGGACAACCTGACGAACTTGAGCGTGGAGTGGATGCGCATGCCGGCGCGCAACGCCGCCACGGACGCGGCCGACATCGTCGTCTACAACCCGGCCGGCCTGGTCCGCTTGGCCGACGGCTTCCACCTCGACATCGGCAACCAAAGCCTGATGCGCAAGCCCCGCCACGCCTACGCCCTGGGCGAGTTCGATCGCTCCTTCGGCCAGGACGGCCTCGATCCCTTCCTGCCCAATCTCTATGCCGCCTACACCAAGGGGCGTTGGGCCGCCTATGGCGGCGTCTACGTTTCCGGCGGCGGCGCCGTGGCCGACTATCCCGACGGCTCGCTCTCCCTGGACCTGATCACGGCCATGGTCCTCGCGGCACCGGGCTTCCCCGCGGACGTCTACCAGGGAGCCCAGGATCAGTACCTGAAGGCTTCGTCGTACTATCTCACCGGCACGTTGGGGGGCGCCTTCGCTCTCACGGACACGCTTTCGGCGTCGGCCGGCGTGCGCTACGTTAGCGCCGTCAACAAGACCCAGCTGGGCCTGACCCTGCTATCCGTCTATCCCATGGAATTCCCCGACATGCCCCTAGCCTACGACGCCAAGGACAAGGCCTCGGGCCTGGGCTTGGTCCTGGGCCTCCATTACGCCGTGACCCCGAGCCTGGACCTGGCCGCCCATTACGAGAGCCGGGTCAAGCTCGACTTCGAGACCTCCGTCACCCAGGACGACCTGGGGCTGACCGTGGACGGCGCCAAGAGCCGCCGCGATCTGCCGGCCGTCCTCTATCTGGGGGCCGGCTATCGCTGGACGGGGAAGCTGCAGATGCTCGTCGACTTCAATTACTATTTTCAGAAGGCCGCGGATTGGGGCCTGGCAACGGAGGGCTTGGGATGGTCGAAGGTCGCCGGCGACTGTTGGGCCGCCGGGATCGGCTTCGCCTATGACCTGACGGACCGGGTCAAGGTCAGCGCCGGCACCGTGTTCACCAAGTTCCTCTTCGACGACAAGCCCCTCTACTACACCCGGCTGGGAGAGTTCGAAGCGCCCAAGGGCGACAACTGGAACAACGGCGTCGGCGTCGCTATCAAGGCCGCCAAGGGCCTGACCCTCAATGCGGCCCTGGGCGGAACGTTCTGGAAAAAGACCTCGGTCCCGTCCCTTCTGGGCGTTCCCGTCCAGGTGACGGCCCACGCCTATTCCCTGTCCGTCGGGGTCAACATCGGTCTTTAAGCGCCGCCCCCCGGGCGCCGGCCGCGGCGCGGGGGCCGGCCCCGTCAGGAGCCGGCGGCCGAGATGACGGCCGCCCGGACCGCCTGGACGGTCTGGGCGACGGCGGCGCCGATCGGCTGGTCGGCGGCGATGGTTTTAGCCCGCTTGCGGGCCTCCCGGCGTTCGTCCTTTTCGAAGACCGCCCCGATGAGCTCGCAGGCGTGGACGAGCCCGATCAAAGCGGCGGTCCGCTCGTCCGGAGCGCCAAGGCCCCGGACGGCCGACCGCACCCGTTCCCGGATCCTGTGCCCGGCCATGGCGTCGGCCTGCGGGTAGCGGTAGGTCATGAAAAGCCAGAAGACGTGGCGCTCTTCCTTGGTCAGGATGCGCTTGGCCACCAGCCGGTCCAGGAGGACGTGTTTGGGCCGGCCGGCCTTCTGGCCGAAGCGGCGGACCCAGGAGGCGATGGTCCGCGCCTTCGGGGCCGAACGGAGGGCCTCGAGATAGCCGTCGAGCAGCTCGTCGCCGGCCGACCCGGCCGGGGCGGGCACAAGCCGCTTCCCTTCGATCCGGACGCGCCCGGCCAGGACGAGCTCGATCAGCAGGGCCCCGGCCAGCCCGTAGGGCAGGGCCGTGGCGGCGGCCAGGCGGACCGTTCCTGCATCCTCTTTGAGGGCCAGCAAAAGCAGCTCCTCGGCCAGGTTGAGCTTTTGGTCCATGGTCATCCCTCCCGCCGCGGCCCGGCCAGGCCGCGGACCCTCCGGTATTCCGATCGGACGAGTTCGGCCCCGTAGCGCCTTTCCAGGCGCCGGACGACGAAGTGCCCCTGGGCCACGTTCTGAAAATGGCTCATGAAAGCCGTATTGACGAGGGCCCCGCCGAGCGCGCCGATGGCCGGGATGGCCATGGCGGCGATCTCCTCGGAGACCACGATCCCGAAGCGGGAGGCGATGGCGGCCACGAACCGGACCAGGATGGGCGCGCCTTTGGAGGTCACCCCGCGCTCGCCGATGTACTCCACCGCCTCCGAGACGGCCTTGGACAGGGCCGCGCGGACGGCGTAGTAGCCGGTCTCCGCGTCGTCGTCCCGGCCCGACCGGCCGCCAAGAGCGAAGACCTGCATGCAATTCATCATCGTCTCGGGCGATTTGAGGTCCTCGCCCTCGCTGCGGGCGATCTCCGAGATGGAGCGCAGCATCAACACGGTGGACAGCGGCAGCTCGACCGGCAGGGCCGCCAGCCCGAAGGCGCCGCCCGTGACGCCGCAGGCCGCGGCCGCGATCTTGTGGAGGCGCCGCGAGCGCCGGGGCCGGTCGGGGCCTTTCACGGTCGCGATGGCGACGGCCAGGCCTTTTTCGATCGACAGCCGGGTCGCTTTGTGGACGATCGCCGACCAGCGGCGCGGCAGCCGGGCCAGGCCTCGTCCCAAGGGCGAGGCCAGGGCGTCGGTCATCCGCGCGGCCAGGCTGGGGTACTCCAGCCGCGCCATGGCCAGCTTCAACGCGTCGAGGTCCTCGGGAGCGAGTGCGCCGGACGCGCCGCCCGTGCCCGGCGCGACGGCTGCGGTCTTCTCGGAAGGGTTCCCCATCCCATGGCCATGATAAGCGGGCCGCCCGGGGGGCGTCAAGGCGTTTTGCGGGGCGCCGGCCTAAGCGTCGATCTCCTCGAACATGCCGGTCTTGCGGTTCTTGCGCACCTTGTCCCACGGCAGGGCCCGGCCGTTCATGGCCACATAGACGCCGTGCGGCAGGATCTGGACGAAGGCCAGGGCGGCGCCGAGGTTGAAGAGCCCGTCGGAGGAGCCGAACTTGTAGGGCACCATGGCCCCCGTGAGCACGATCGTCTTGTCCAGCTTCGACTGGCCCAGCAACCGGGCCGTGACCTCCATGCGGTCCGTGCCGTGAGTGACGACGAGGCGCTCCCGCGGCGAATTGCGGCAGTGTTCGAGGATGCTGGTCCGGTCGGCGTCGGACATGTCGAGCGAGTCGACCATCATCAGGGTCCGGACCTCGACCTTGAGGGACGACCGGCCCAGCCGCAGCATCTCGGGGACATGGGTGTCCTGGAAAAAGAGGTTGCCGGTGAGCTCGTCGTACTCCTTGTCGAACGTGCCTCCGGTCACGAGGATGCGGATGATGTCCATGGGACTGTGTCCTCCGTCTCGGGCGAGGATATGACAGCCCGCGGGGGGAGTCAAGGCGGGCCGGCGCCGGGACAGCACTTCCCTGTTTTACAACTTGACATTTTTTATTATCAAGTGTTAGATTATCGGAAAGGAGAAGGACCATGGCCATCCACGACGAAGTCCTCGAGGCGGCCCGGCGCACCTGTCGAGAGCGCGGGAGTAGATCCTTTCGGGTCCTGGATGTGGTCCAGGCCCTCCCCCACCTGAACCCGAGCTCGGTCCGGACCCACGTCGTCAGCCGGTGTTGCGTCAACGCGCCCAAGAACCATCCCCATAAATGGGCCTATTTTCGGCGGAAGGCCCGGGGCGAATATGTCATTCTCTCCCCCTATCAAGCGGGGCCGGAGCCGGCCAAGCACGTCGCGGAGAGTCCGGCCGCCTACGCCCCGGCCGGGCCCGCCCGGGGCACGATCCACATCGTCGTCTGCCGCTCGGAAGGGGTCTTCGTCGCCGAAGGCCTGGAGATCGCCTTGGTCACGCAGGGGCGGTCCCTCGACGAGCTCATAAGGAACGTCCGCGAGGCGGTCCGTCTCCATCTCGAAGGCGGGGACGGAGCCGCCCTCGGCTTAACGGCGCGGCCCCGGATCGCGCTGACCTACGAAGAGGACCTTTCCGCCGATGGCAAGACTTAAAAGGCTGACGGCCCGGCAGGTCCTGGCGGCCCTCCGGGACTCCGGCTTCTCGGTCGTTTCCACGCGGGGAAGCCACGCCAAGCTCAAACGGGAGATCGAAGGAGGCCCGCCGCAGATCCTGATCGTCCCCCTCCACCGCGAACTCGCTTCGGGCACGATCCAGGCCATCTACCGGCAAGCCGTCCGCTTCATTCCCGAAGCGGAGCTTCGGCCCCGGTTCTATGGACCGGACTGACGGCGCGTCCTGCCGGCATCAGGTCTTCGGGAACGGACGCCTCCACGCGACCGGAAGTTATCACTTTGCGTGGACCGGACGTTTTCATACAGCCTTGACGGCCATCCGGCGCGTGTTGATTCGGGTCCCGGATTGAACTACATTGGCGCCATGCCCGACGACGACGGACGCGTGAACATCCTGGGCCTGACCCGCGCGGGCTTCGAGGCCCTGGCCGGGGGCGGGGGGCGTTCGCGGGCCCTGGGGCGCCTCTACCGGACGGCCCTCACGGAAGGCCGCTTCGAGCCCGGATCGGAAGCGATCTCCAGGGCCACCGCGGCGAAACTGGGCGCCCGCGTCGTATGCCGCTGGCCCGACGTCGAGCGCGTCGCCGAGGAGGACGGGCCGTTCGGCACGACGGCCAAGGCCGTCCTCCGGCTCGAGGACGGCCTGCGGGTGGAATGCGTGCGCATCCCGGCGGCCCGCCGCGTCGCCGACCCCGGGCCGGACACCCTGTGCGTCTCGACCCAGGTCGGCTGCCGCATGGGCTGCGTCTTCTGCGAAACCGGGAGAAGCGGCCTCGCCCGGGACCTGGCCCCGGCGGAGATCGTCGGCCAGTACGCGGCCGCCCGCCTGGCCCTGGGCTGGAACGTGGGCAAGATCGTCTTCATGGGCATGGGCGAGCCCCTCGACAACTTCGAGGGACTGGCCGGGGCCTTGGCCGTCTTTCTCGACGGGTCCGGCCTCGGCTTTTCCCAGGACGACCTGACGGTCTGCACCGCCGGGCTGCCGGAAGGGATCGACCGGCTCAAGGCGCTCGGTCTCAAGCGCCTCAATCTTTCGATCAGCCTCAACGCCCCGGACGACGAGCTGCGCCGCCGGCTCATGCCGGTGAACGGGCGGGCGGACCTGGGGTCCTTGGCCGCCGCGCTGGCCCGCTATCCGCAGCGCCGCAATTTCGTCCTGGCCGTCAATTATTGCCTTATCCCCGGCCTCAACGATGGCGAGGGTGCGGCGGAGGGCGTGGTCGCGTTCCTCCGGGCCGCGGCCCCGCCGGGGCGGGCCATCGTCAACATCATCCCCTACAATCCCGGAACGGCCCCCGTCGGCCGGGCCCCGGGCGAGGAAGAGGTCGAATCCTTCGCCCGGCGCCTCCTTGCGGCCGGGGCCCCGGTCAAGGTCCGCCATCCCCGGGGGCGCAAGCTGATGGCCGCCTGCGGCCAGCTCGGCCGCGGCGACCCGCCGACTCGAAAACCCCGGCCGGCGGCCGGAAAAGCGGGCTAGGGCATCCCCGGCCGGTTCACCTCCGGAGGGGGTTGACCCGGGCCCCGGGGCGATGGAGAATGTCCCCCGACCGGCCCGGCCCGGATCGGATTTCACGGAGGTCTCGAGATGGCGAACACGCCCCGCGGAATGACCGCAAGCTTCCTATTGCGCAGCTGTGGGTCGGTCGTGCTCTGTGCCCTGGCTCTGGCCGCGGCCGCGTCGGCCCAGGAGACCGGCGCGTTCAAGGACCCCAGGGACGGCCGGACCTACCGCACGGTCACGATCGGAGGCCGGACCTGGATGGCGGAAAACCTGGCCTTCAAGGCGAAGGGCGGCTGCCACGTCTACGGTTGGGACGCCGACAACAAGAAAGCCAACGCCGCAAAGTACGGCTATCTCTACGAATGGAAGGCCGCCAGGAAGGCCTGCCCGCCCGGCTGGCACCTGCCGACGAAGGACGAGTGGGACGAGCTCGTCGCCGCCCTCGGCGGAGAACCGGAGGCCGGGGCGGCGATGAAAAGCCCCAAAGGTTGGGGCGGATCGGACGGCGGGCCGGATGCCTTCGGTTTTTCGGCCCTGCCCGGCGGCTATCGGGACGATTCCGGCTCGTTCGATCAGCTCGGCCGGGCGGCCTACTGGTGGACGTCCACCGAATCGGATAGATACACGGCTTTTTGCTGGTCGCTCCACGCCGGGTCGCCGCAGGTCCACCTCGGAACGTACGGGAAGTCGGCCGGCGGGGCCATGAGCATCCGCTGCGTCATGGATTGAGCGGGACCGCCGGTCCCCGGCCGGCGGCGCCGGCCGCCAGGACGGCTTCGAGAACCGGGTCCCGCAGGGCCAGGTGATCCTCGAGCGACAGGTCGATCCGGACATCCGGCATCAGGGAGGGATCGTCGCCCTCGGCGTGCCGGAAATACTTGGTCGAGTACGAAACCTGGAGCTTGAGATGGGGCAGGGTCAAGGCCTGGATCTCTCCGTAGTGGTTGGGCCTGCCGCCCGTCGGCTCCCCGTAGAACACGGCGCCGGCTTTCTGCTTGAGGTCGATGGCGTTGAGGATGGCCGAAGAGAACGTCCTCCGGCCGATCAAGACGAACAGGCGGCCCTTCCAGCCCATCCGCTGGGGCGAGGCGAGGTCGGCGATGAGCGGATCGAGGATCGAGGAGTCCCCGCCGCCGTTGGTGCGCAGATCGATGACCAGCTTCTCGACGGGATGGCTCCGGAGCGCGTCCCGAAGCTCGGCGGCGAAGGCCGCGAAGGGACGGCCGGGCAGGTCGCGGCAGGAATTGTAGGCGAAATAGAGCGTCTTCGACTCGGGCAGGAAGGAGAACTCGTAAGCCGAGCCGGCCAACCGGCGGTGGAGGGGCAGCCGCGACGGATCCGGCGCCGGCGCCGCCCAGGAGACCGATCGGGCGGCGGACACCGGGAGGCTGGCCGTCTTCACGGTCACGGTCCGGCCGGCCGGCGTCACGGCCTCCCAAGTCGCCGCGCCGGGATCGGCGATGAGGCCGAGCCCGAACAGGTGGTCGGACGAGGCCAGGAACCGGGGAACGAAATCCATGACCTGGGCGGTGTTGTCGTGAGGGAAGATGCCGGCGAACGCTCGGACCACCTCCTCGACGGGATGCCCGTCGACGGCCGTCAGGCGGCCGTTGAGGAGCGCCGCATATTCGGGCGCCGTGTCCGTGACGCAGATCCCCTCCTTGAACCAATAGAGCTTCAGGGGGAACGCTTTGGCGGGCATGATCATCAGGGAGGTGTGGGAATCGCCGACGGAGGCCACGAGGCGCGCCAACCCGAGCTCGAAGCCCATCAGGTCGAGCCGGGGGATGCGGGCTTTCAAGTCCTCGACGGCGGACCGGAATTCCTCGGCGGTGATCTTGAAATAGAGGTTCTTGTGCCGGGCCGGGAGCTCCCGGGCCAGGACCTCGAGGTCGGCGGCCCAGCGGTCCCGCTCGGCCATCCCTGTCCCCGGCCCCTGAGGCCCGGCGGCGGCCGAGACCGCAGCCGCCAGCAGCAGGACCGGGAGGATCGTTAAACGCCGCATCATTTTCTTGCCTCCTGTTCGGATGATGACGCACGGGCGCCGCAAGATTATCCATACGCAAAGGCCCCGCCAGATGTTCCAGGGCCGGGCCGAAACCGCGACTTGGACCGGGCGGTTTGCGGAGAGCGGGTGGCCTGACGAGAAGGCCTTGACGCCGGGCCCGGCCCGAAATATCCTCGGATGAAGGAGGACGCGACGATGACGATCCGAATCCTGCTGGCCGCCATGGTCCTGGCCGCTTCCGTTCCCGGCACGGCCGCCGAGGTCCACCGTTTCCAGCCCAAGCAAGGCCACCAGACCTACGCCGTCCGGGAGCCGGTCCTGCGGGTCCGCCCGGGCGACACCATCGAATCGAGCACGCTCTACTCCGACTTCTTCACCGCCAAGGACGGGCCCTGGCCGGGCGAGGTCGGCCCCGTTTACGTCGAGGGCGCCGAGCCCGGGGACACGCTCGTCGTCCGCATCCTCAAGATCCGGCCGAACATCGCCACCGGACGCTCGGGGACGTCGAAGACCTACGCCGTCCTGTCCGCTACGGCGATGACGCCCTCCCTGCAGGAGCCCGTCCCCGCGCTGATCCATGTCTGGAAGATCGACCCGGCCCGGATGACGGCCTCGCTCGACCTGCCCAAGAGCCGGATGAAGACGATCGAGGTGGCGCTCAAGCCCATGCTGGGGCGCCTGGCCACCGCCCCTCCCGACGACCAGGCCGTCCCCGGCGGCGTGCCTTCTGTGTTCGGCGGGAACATGGACACCTCCGAGGCCTGCGAAGGGGCCACCGTGTATCTGCCCGTCTTTCACGCCGGGGCGCATTTCTACTTCGGGGACGTCCACGCCCTGCAGGGGGACGGCGAGATCATCGGCTCGGGCATCGAGACCTCGGCCGACGTGGCCTTCGAGATCGGGCTCCTCAAGGGCAAGACGATCGCCTGGCCGCGCCTGGAGAACGCCGACTTCATCATGGTGGCGGGCTCGGCCCGGCCGCTCATCGACGCCTTCCGCATCGCCCACGTCGAGATGGTCAAATGGCTGGAGGCGGATTACGGCTTCGAGCGCTGGGAGGCCCTCCAGGTGCTGTCTCAGGTCGGCAGCGCCCAGGTGGCCAACGTCGTCGACCCGAACTACACGGTCGTGGCCAAGTTCCCGAAACGGCACCTGCCGCGCTGATCCGGCGCCGGGCTGGCGGGCCCCCGGGGGAAAAATCGCCGCCGACCAACGTTCGGCGGCCCTGAAGCGTATTGCCTTATGAACCCCAGGAGGCAACGCGCATGAAAAAGTCCCCCTTGATCCTTCTCGGCTTCCTCGTCCTCTCGGCCTCGGCCCAGTCGCAGGCGATCTTCGAGCTGCTCCGCAAGGGCGACGCGCCGGCGGTCAAAGCGCTGGTCGAGAAGACGCCGCAGCTGGTCGACGCCCGGGACCAGGACGGCGATACGCCGCTTCACTATGCCGCCGTCGGCGCCGACGCCGGCCTCATCGATGTCCTTGTCGGCCACGGCGCCCGGCTCGAGGCCGTCAACGCGGCGGGCAAGACGCCGCTCCATCTGGCCGCCGAAAACGATCGCCGCGAGGCGGTGGCCGAGCTCCTCAAGAAGGGAGCCGGGCTCGGGTCCAAGGACGCCCAAGACCGGACGGCCCTCATCCTCTGCGCGCGCGAGCGCGGCCAGGCGGCGACCGGCCGGCTGCTCCTCGAGGCCGGCGCGGACGTGAACGCCCTCGACAGGTTCGGCGATTCCGCCCTGAATCTCGCGGCCTGGCGCGGCAAAGCCGAGCTCGTCGATCTCCTTCTCGAGAAAGGGGCCAAGGTCCCGGCCGACCGCCAGAAATGGTGGACCGTCCTGTCCTCGGCGACATCCCAGGGGCTGGCAAACCTCTTCCGGCGCATGACCGACACGGTCCAGGACCTGAAAGCCTCCGAATCCCCGAGCTTCTCGCTCCTCAACGAGGCGGCCCGGGGCGGCTCCGCCGAGATCGTGGAGATGCTGCTCGAAAAGGGCTTCGGACCCGCCCATGTCGACCGGCTCGGCTGGACGCCCCTGCACTATGCCGCGCTCTTCGGCCGGACCGAAGCGGCCCGCAAGCTCGTCGAGCGTGGCGCCGGGCTCGATATCCGGACCATCATGGGGCAGACGCCCTACAACGTCGCCCGGGAGCGTAAGATGGCCGACGTCGCCCGCCTCCTGGCCGACCGGGGGGCGGATACGTCCGATATCAGGTTCCCCGTCCTCACCGGCGATTACCTGGGCCAGACGCCGCCGGCCGAAGGCCCCGAGCTGTTCGGCCGGGGGATCATCTCTTCGGTTTGGGGCCTCTACAGTACCGCCGTGTTCTCGCCGGACGGCGCCGAGGTTTATTGGGCCCCGATGGTGGAATATCCCGGCGCGATCTATTCCCCCGGCGGCCTGCTGATGATGAAACGCGCGGACGGCCGCTGGACGGCCCCGGCCGTGGCGCCGTTCTCCGGCCCCGATGACGGTGACGCGCCTTTCTTCTCGCAGGACGGAAAGCGCATCTATTTCATCTCCCGACGGCCCCTCCCCGGCGGCGAGGGCGGCGCGAAAGAACGCATCTGGCTGGCCGACAGGACGTCATCGGGCTGGTCCGAGCCGCGGCCGCTGGACCATGCGGTCAACGACCACCCCATGCACTGGTCCTTCTCTCTGGACCGGTCCGGCAACCTTTATTTCGCCGGGCAAGCGCCCCAAGGCCGGGGGATGAACGACATCTACCTGGCCCGCTTCGTCGACGGGAAATATGAACGGCCCGTCAACCTCGGCGAGCCCATCTCGACCGCCGCGGAAGAAACGACGCCGTTCGTCGCCCCCGACGGGAGCTATCTGCTCTTCTCGCGCCAATACGACCTCTGGGTGAGCTTCCGGGCCGGGGACGGATCATGGACGGCGCCTGTGAGCCTGGGCCCCGAGGTCAACAGCGAGGCCATCGATCTCGCGCCGAGGGTCACCACCGACGGCAAGTACCTGTTCTTCCTGAGCCAGCGCCAGGGCGAAAGTCACGCCTACTGGGTCGGCGCCGGCATCCTGGACCGTCTCAAGGCCGGCGCGCGGCGCTGACCCGGGGCTCTGGGGCGGTGGGGCCGGCCCTCACGGCCGGGGCGGGGGCCGGCCGCGGGGGCGGTCAGGCCCGCGCGTCCTTCCTGGCCAGCCCCCGTCCGATGAAGCCGAAGGCGATGAGCAGCGCGCCGCCGACCCAGCCGCCCAGGCTGAAGACCGGAGGCCCGTACAGGGCCAGCCCGGCCCCGGCGAAGACGAGCAGGCCGGCCAGGACCCCGAACATGCGCATGCCGTAGAGGGTGATGAACGGCAGATAGTGCGAGCCAACCACGATCATGGCGGCCGGGAAGAACCAGGTCTGACGGTAGAGCGTCGCCGCGGCGACGAGCAGGAAGTTCAGCGGCACGGTGAAGGCCGTCTGCGCGCCGAGCGGCCAGAGGCCGTTCCCCGGACTGACCCGGGCCGGCCGGCCCATCGCCCGCAGGACGAGCTGCGTCAGCGGGAAGATCATCGTGCAGCCGAAAAAGAGGACGATCATCCCCCAGCGGGGCCCGGCCAGCGCCCCGGCCAGGGCCGCCGCCAGCCAGATGAGGCCGGACACAAGCTGTCCGGCGAAGCCGCCGAGGAACGCCGTGCGCATCTCGCGTTGGGCATCGAGAACGTCCATGGCCACTCCTTTCTCTCGCGCGTCAACAGGGGACCTGCAAAGGCGGTTCCCCCTTCAAGGCTTTCCGGGAGTCGCGTAGCCGGCCGGCGGGCCCTTTCCGCATCAGGCCTTGTCCCCGCCGCCATAGACGCCGATCCTGTGGATGAGCTGGTGGCGGCTGGTGACGTCCATCTTGCGGTAGAGGCTGTAGACGTGGCTCTTGACCGTATGGATGGAGATATGGAGCGCGCTCCCGATCTCCTTGTAGCTCTTGCCGTCGATCATGAGCTCCAGGATCTCCATCTCCCGGGGGGACAGGCCGCGGGCCCGCCCGATCGCGGGCAGGTCGAACCGCGTATCCAGGACCTTGCCGAGGCCGCCCGCCCAGGGCAGGAACCAAGCCTTGAGCCAGATGAGGGGCATCAGGTTCGTGTACAGGCCGAGGAGCCTCGTCAGCGACAGGGCCCAGATCCCGGCCCCGGCCGGGTTCCAGACGCTCAAGGCCAGGTGCACGGGATAGCGGGCCAGGAACAGCCAGACGAACGCGGCGTCGACTTTTCGCTGTCCCGGATCGGCGGACTTCCGGTTTGCGGCCAGCAGCCAGCCGAGACAGGCGATGTCGAGGAGGCCCGGCGGCCAGACCAGGGCGAGCCAGAAGGTGTTCTCCGGCCTCGCGGGAGCCAGGGCCGGGAATCTCAACGATAGGAAATACCAGGCCAGAACCGCTGCGGCGAAGGCCCCCGCGACGGGAACGAGCCAGGGCGGCAGTCCCCTGTCCCGGCGCCTGAAGATGAACATGTAGAGCGAGATGTGCGCGCCCAGAACCAGGGCGGCGAGGACCGGCCAGTCGACGAACCTGTACCAGAACGAAAGCCCCGCCAACTGTTCCGGGGTGAGGTTGCTCTGCCCGTAGGCCGCGAGAAAGGTGACCACGGCCAGGGCGTTGTAGAAGATCAAGAAGTACCAAAGGCCGCCCAGCCGGTGCCGCGGGAAACGGCGGGCCTGCTGGCGGAACTCGACCAGGACCCAGATCCCGACGGCCAGGACGAGGCCCATCGTCAGAACATAGTAGTGCTTCAAGAAGGTTTTCTGCCCGCGGCTTGAGGGGATTATAGGGGAACGGGCGCCCCGGAAGCAAGGCGGCGCATGGACAGGGGGCCCGGGGGGCCCCGGCCCTCTTGGGGAGGGGCAGCATCGGGAATCGGTATGATTCGCCGATTTCAGGCGCTTTCCCGATTGCCGGTGCCTGTCGCCGGGCGTATTCACCGTAGCGAACCGGCGACAAGCCGCTTATTTCATGGTTATGGAGGCTTCCATGAGCGAAAGACACGATCGCAGGGAATTTCTCGATCACGGCGTGAAGATCTGCGCCGCCTTCTGCGCCCTGGGCGTTTGCCGGTCGATAGCCCCGGCCCAGGAGAGCGCGGCGGCAAAGCCAGGGCAGGCCCAGAAGCCCCTCGACCCGAAGGCCCTGTGTTATTGCGGCATTCCCCAGGCCTACTGCGAACAGCAGTGCGAGCTGTTCAAGGCCACCCGGGAGAACGACGTCACGCTGAAAAAAACCGTCTACGAGAAGTGGGAGATGAAGAAGAAATTCGGGGTCGATTGGGACCCCGAAAAGATCTTCTGCCACGGCTGCAAACCGGGCGACAAGCCTCTGAAGGTCGGCATGGCCGAGTGCCCCGTCCGCGTCTGCCCCTCGGCCAACGGCCTCGAGTCTTGCGTCCAGTGCCTCGACCTGGCTTCGTGCGACAAGGCGTTCTGGAAGGATTGGCCGAACGCGTTCGACCTGGCCAAAAAGCTGCAAGCCCGATATGCCGGCCAGCCCGGCGCCTCGCTCAAACACGTGCGGATATAGACCGGGTCCGGGTCGAACACATGAAGGCCGTATTTGCTCCTGGTCTCGTCTTTATGGCCGGCTTGATGACCGTGCTGGGTGTGCCGGGGCCGCCGGCCTTGGCCCAAAACGTTCCCCCGCCCATTCCCCGAGTGCGCGTCGAGCGGATCGCCTCGGCCTGTCTCGGTGAGACCCGGGAGGCTTGGATCTCCCTGCCCGACCGCTACGACGAGAGCCGGGACCGCTACCCGGTCGTCTACATGCTGGACGGGGAGATCAATTTCAACTCGGGCGTCATCGGCGGCCTGCGCCAGGCGGCCTTCCTGGGCGAGATGCCCGAATTCATCGTCGTCGGCGTGGTCAACACCGATCGCTCCAAGGACATCTTTCCCGAAGTCGTGACCTACGGCGACGGGACCAAGGACGGCGGCCGGGCCGACGCGTTCCTGGATTTCGTCCGCGAGGAGCTCGTCCCCTATATCGACAAGACCTATCGAACGGAGAAGCTCCGCGTCCTCTACGGGACTTCCAACACCGGCTTCACGGCCGTCTATGCCCTGTTCCGCGATCCCGACACCGCCGATATCTATGTCGCCGCGAGCGCCACGCTGGCCGTGCCCGTTTTCGTCGCCCATCGAGACGCCTGGATCCGGAGCTTCAAGGGCGGGGACAAGCGGCTGGTCCTGATCATGGGCGAGAACGACCTGCCCACCGTCTTGAGCCAGAACGGAGCGCTGAAGGAGCAATGCGACCTCCTCGCCCCGGCCGGCCTGACCTGCCGCCTGGCGGTCATCGGAGGGGGCGGCCACGTCCCCGGCGATTCTCCTGTCAAGGGGCTGCGGCTCGGATTCGAGGCTTGGAAGGTCAAAACGCCCCTCGTCCATGAGGATGCGCTCCTGACCGGGCCCGGCCGCGCGATGACCGGGACTCCGGCCTCGCAGAGAAGGACGCCATGAAGATAAAAGCAGCGTTCTATTTGGCCGGTATCATCCTAGGCCTGGGATACGCTTCCGCGCAGAGCGGCGGACCGGCAAATGCCCCGTCCTATGCGCTCGGCTTCTCGACCTATCTCTTCCATACGGACAAATACGCGGCTCGATTCTCCCTCGTGACCGACGACAAGGGATCGATCTATATCTCGGGCACCACCCGGGACAAGAATTTTCCCGCCTCCGCCGGCGCGTATCAGACGGCGCTGAAGGGGGAGGCGGACGCCTTCGTCGTGAAGCTCTCCCCCGATGGCAAGATCGTTTTCGCCACATTGATCGGGGGCCGCAAGAGAGAGCACCACACCGGGATCGCCGTCGATAAACAGGGATTCATCTACCTGGTCGGCGGCACGCATTCCCCGGATTTCCCCGTCACGCCGGGCGCCTACGACACGGGGTTCAACGGCGAAGGCGAATGGGCCGGCGACGTCTATGTCGTGAAGATGAACCCCTCCGGGAGCGACATCGTCTTTTCGACGTTCTTGGGCGGAAAAGCGGAGGATACGGCCTATCAGATCGGCCTCGACTCCCAAGGGAATACCGTCGTCGCCGGCGCCACCTGCTCGCCCGACTTCCCCGCCACCGCGGGCGCCATCGACGATCGATATACCAAACAGGATTGCTTCATCTCCAAGATCAGCCCTCACGGCGACAGGCTCTTGTTTTCCACTTCCCTGGGAACCGGCATGTACGAAATGATCACCGGCCTGGCCATCGACGGCCGGGACAATATCTACGCCACCGGTTTCACGTTCGCGGCGGACCTCCCGGTCACACCCGACGCCCGGCGCGGGACCTTGATCGAGCCAAAAGTCCGCGGCTATGAAGGGGGCAGCGACCACTTCCTGGCCAAGATCGACGGTTCCGGGACGAAGATCCTGTACATGAGCTATTTCGCCGGCGGGGGGAACTTGGCCTCCACTCTGTGCTGGACCGCTCCCAACCGGTTATTGATGGCCGGCAGCGTCAACGAAGCGGGCTTCCCGGTCACCGCCAAGGCCTTGAGCATGGACTGCCCCGGGACATGGGACGGATTCCTCTCGGTCTTCGATTCGGACGACATGACCCTCGTCTCGTCTTCGCGGATCGGGGGAAAAGGCGCGGATCACATCAGTTCCGCGACCCTCCTCAACCCCGATGTCATCGTCATCGGAGGCCTGACGACCTCTCCGGATTTCCCCCTGACCGAAAACGCCTTGTTCAAAGAGTATCCCGTTTGGGAAAAGACTTTCAACAGCACCTTCCTCGGCCGCCGCAAGGCCTTCGTGTCCGTGGTCGATATAAAGAACGGCCGCCTCCTGTATTCGACCTATCTTGGGGCATGCTTCCAGTTCCAGGCTTGTTCGGACGGAATGGGAAATGTCAGCTTCGTCGCCGAAGCCGGCCAGCGCGAGGCCTTCGGCATGACCGGATTCCCCGTGGCCGGGGACACCTCCGAAGAGCCGCCGACCTATCTGATGCTGGGCCGGTTGGCGATCGGCGAGATCTCCGGCCGGTACTGAGGCGGGAGGCTAAAATGTTCCCCAACGTCTTCGCTCGACTTCAACAGATCGGCACGGGGGCCGCGTTCATCGCCTTCCCCCTGGTCTTCGTGTTCGCCTTCGCCATTCATCCCCGGCTTCTGAAGCCGCGGCTTCTCGGGCCCGAGGCCATCATGCGGCGGGCCCGGCGGCAAAAGCTGCTGCAACTGGGACATGTTTTGGTCCTTCTCAACACCGCGCTCATCATCGTCGCATCGCTCCACTTCATGAAGGTCCTGAACCCGGGCCGGGGCGCCTGGGCGGGATTCGCGGGCGCGATACCGGCCGTTCTGGGGGCCGTCCTTCTGGCCGCCGACAAAGGGGCGCTTTGCCTGACGATGAGCGCCCTGGACACGGTCCCGGACGATGAGTTCGCGGCCATGAGGCCCGGCCTGCGGGCCATGTTCTCCAAGAAGGGCTGGATGTGGCTCCTCTGGGGGATCGTGCTCCTGCCGGCCGGGTTCGCCATCCAAACCATCGGCCTTCTCCAGGCCGGGGCACTGCCGCGATGGGAAAGCCTCCTCTTCCTCGTCGGGGTGCTGTTCGTGGGCACGCCGGACGGACTGGAGATCGTCAATCTCGGGGCCTCCCTTCTGATGGCCGTGGCCATGGTCCCCTATGGGATCAGGCTCATCGCCCGGGCGCTTTGAGAGTCCCGTGCCATGGGTAGCGGCCGGTGGCTCGCATTCCATAACAGGATCACGGGATCCGGGATAGAATAAGGCAGGAGAGGAGGCCCAATATGCAAGCTGTGGTTTACAGGAAGTACGGCCCCCCCGACGTTCTCGAATTCACCGAAGTGGAACGCCCCGTCCCCAAGGATGACGAGGTCCTGGTCGAGGTGCGGGCCGCCGCCCTCAACGCCTTCGACTGGCATCTCATGAGAGGCCGGCCGTTCGTGGCCCGGCTTTCCGGAGGGCTGTTCAAGCCCGGGAACCCGGTCCTCGGCGAAGACATCGCCGGGCGCATCGCGGCCGTCGGCCGGAAGGTCGAGCGGTTCAAGCCGGGCGACGAAGTTTTCGGCGATCTCGCCTCCTGCGGCTCGGGCGGGTTCGCCGAGTACGCCCGCGCCCGCGAGAGCGTCCTGGCCCTGAAGCCGGCCGGCCTGACCTTCGAGCAGGCCGCGGCCGTCCCCATGGCGGCCCTGACCGCCCTTCAGGGCCTTCGCGACAAAGGCCGGATCCGGGCCGGCCAGAAGGTGCTCATCCACGGCGCCTCCGGCGGCGTCGGGACGTTCGCCGTGCAGATCGCCAAGTCGTTCGGGGCCGAGGTCACGGCCGTCTGCGGCCCGGCCAGCCGGGACATGGTCCGCTCCCTCGGCCCGGACCGCGTCCTGGACTACACGCGGGACGATTTCGCCGGCGAAGGGCGGCGCTACGACCTGATCCTGGCCGTCAACGGGTCCCGACCCTTGTCGGACTACGCGCGCGCCTTGGCTCGCGGCGGGATCTATGTCGCGACCGGGGGCTCCAACGCGCAGATCTTCCAGGCCATGCTCCTCGGGCCGTGGCGGTCGATCGGCCGCGGCCGGACGATGGGCGTCCTGATCGCGAAAACGGATCCGGAAGACCTGGCCTTCGTCGGCGGTCTTCTCGAGGCCGGAACGATCCGGCCCGTCATCGACCGCCGCTACCCCTTGAGCCAGGTCGCCGAAGCCATCCGTTATCTCGAAGCGGGGCATGCCAAGGGGAAGATCGTCATCAACATGCCCGGCGCGCCGTCCCTTCCCCGCGGCCCGCGTGAAGGAGAAGACAAGACATGAAGAAGGTCGCTCCCCTCGCGCCGAGCATGAAAGCCGTCGTTTGCGCGGAATTCGGCGCCCCCGACGTCCTCCGGCCCGCCGAGGTCGCCCGGCCCGAGCCGCGGCGCGACGAGATCCTGGTCCGGGTCCGGGCCTCGAGCGTCAACTTCGGGGACATCATGGCCCGGAGCTTCCGGTCCGTGACGCCCCGCGGCTTCAACATGCCGCTCCCCTTCTGGCTCGCCGCCAAGATGGCCTTAGGCTGGAGGAAACCGAAGAGGAGGATCTTGGGGAACGAGTTCGCCGGGGAAGTCGTGTCCGTCGGCCGGGACGTCACGCGCCTCAAGCCGGGCGATCAGGTGTTCGGCTGCGCCAGCGACCGCTTCGGCGCCTACGCCGAATACATCGCCCTGAGCGAGAAGACCCCGGTGGCGCTCAAGCCGGCCAACCTGTCGTTCGAGGAGGCCGCCGTCATCCCCTACGGGGCCGTGCATGCTGTGTCGCTCCTGCGCCGGGCCAGGCTCCGGCCGGGACAGCGGATCCTGATCAACGGGGGCAGCGGCGGCATCGGCGCGGCCGCGGTCCAGATCGCCAAGCACCTCGGCGCGGACGTGACCGCGGTGTGCGGCGGGGCCCGCCTGGATTATGTCCGGGCCCTGGGCGCCGACCGGGCCATCGATTACGCCGAGCAGGACTTCACCCGGAGCGGCGAGACCTACGACGTCATCTTCGACATCCTGGGCTGGACGCCCTTCTCGCGCGGCCGGCGTTCGCTCGGGCCCCGCGGCGTCCTTCTCTACGCCAGCTTCAAGACGCCCCGTTTGCTGGCCATGGCCCGGACGTCCCTTTCCCGCGGCCGGCGGGCGGTCTGCGCGCTGGCGCCCGGAAGCCTCGAGGACCTGCTGGCGGTCAAGGAGCTGGTCGAAGCGGGCCGGCTCAAGCCCATCATCGACGGGCGATTCCCGCTGGAACAGGCCGCCGAGGCGCACCGCTACGTCGAAACCGGGCTGCGACGCGGAAGCGTGGCCATCCTGGGCTTCCCTGACGTACAATAGGCCCATGACAAAGCCCCGCGTCTATGCCATGAGCTTCGCCAGCGTCTATCCCCTCTACGTCGCCAAGGCCGAGAAGAAGGGCCGCACCCGGGCGGAGGTGGACGAGATCATCCGTTGGCTGACCGGATACAGCCAAAAAGGATTGGAGGCCCAGCTGGCCAGGCAAACGGACCTGGAGACCTTCCTGGCGAAAGCCCCCCGGCCGAATCCGGCGCGGTCGCTGATCAAGGGCGTGGTCTGCGGCGTCCGGGTGGAAGACATCCGGGAGCCGACGATGCGGGAAATCCGCTACCTCGACAAGCTCATCGACGAGCTGGCCAAGGGCAAGGCCATGGCCAAGATCCTGCGGCAGCCGTAGGCCGGGGACGGACCGGCGGCGCTTCCCCTTCCCTAATTTCCGCAAACTCGGGTATACTTGGCGGGTCCTTTGGGCCTCCGCCGCAGCGGAAGCCCGATCTCATGCTCGAGCCGAGGAGATCTCATGGACGGTGAAAAGCGACAGGGCCCCCGTTCGCTCGCTATCGCGGACGTGACCTTCGAACACAGCGGCATGCGCTTCCAGGGACGGATCAACGATCTCGCCCTGGGCGGGATGTACGTCGATACCATCAACCCGCTGCCGGAGGGCACGTCCATCGGGTTCCAGTTCAACCTCCCCGGCGACGAATCGGGCCGGCCCATCGTAGGCGAGGGACGGGTCGTCTGGATGGTCCACATGCAGGGCATGGGGATCGGCTTCATGCGGCTGTCGGAGGAGGACCGGGACCGGCTGAAGGCGTATCTCTCGCGCGGCTGACCCGCCCCGATCGGGGGCCAGTCTGGGTGCCGGGGGCCGCGCCTGCCGGACGCCGGGCTTGATCATGCCGGAGCCGCCGGAATCGGGGATCATCTCGCCCGGCCAGCGGCAAAACGAGAACTCCGAGACTTGTATGACAAACTCTAATTGGCGCGAACCGGCTTTCTGACAGACTTCGTTCCCGGTCGTTTCAAGTCCCAAGTGACTTTTATGGAACCGTGGCCGTTTTCAGCGGGAAGCATGGATGGATCGATCGGGCGTACGTCCTGGCCTTTTTGCACGTTTGGTCTTTTATATCATTTTGATCTGTGTTTGTTATCAATTTAATCGAAATGATCATGGAACCGCGTTGAAAGCCGCTCCCGGTTTTGCGCCCTAAGCTGGATGAAGCTTCAATCCATCACACGATTTCTGCTTTGCTTACTTTGCAGCACCGGATCTCGGCGGCGGAGCGTTGCCAGGATCCGGTCGCAGAGGACCTCGAGGTGACGGGGTCCCGGCCTATCGAGCGACGCGGACGACCACGAATCCACGGGTACGGGGGTCGGTCCCCACGACGAAGGGCGAGCCGTCCACCTCGGCCAGGGCTCCTGTATCTTGGCGGATCCTGAAGATCGACATCCCTGCCCCTCCCAAAACGAAGGCGAAACGACCAGACGGACAGATGGCCAGGTGCCGTGCGCCGCTCGGTGCGGCGAACGGCGAGCCGACGGTCTCCGTGAGCGCCCCCGTGGAAGGATCGATCAGATAGACCGAGACGCAGCTTGAGCCGGAGTTCAGGACAAAGGCGAATCGGCCCGACGGATCTATGGCCATCCTTCCCGGGGGGGTCCGGGCCGAGAAGGGCGAACCGGAGACTTGCGTCAGCCCCCCCGTGGCCGTGTCGATCGACAATTGGGAAATGGCGCCTGACGCCGAGTCCGTCAAATAAAGGAACCGGCCCGAGGGATGGATGGCGTATCCGTCTCCCCCCTCTTCGCCGAGTGGCAGACGGGCCACCTCCGTCAGCGCGCCGGTATCGGGATCGACCGCGCACGTTAAGATACTCGCTGTGGGGTTAGAGCCCACCATGTAGGCGAACTCTCCCGTCGGGGCCCACGCCATGCCCCCAGAGACATCGAACGGCGAGCCCGCGACGTCCTCGAAGGCCCCGGTTTCGGCATCGATCGAAAAGGCATAGACGCGGCCGTAGCCGTTCACGTAGACGCGCTTACCCGAAGGATCTATGGCCGCCGAACCGGGGAACGGCACGAAGCGATAAGCTGTCGGCACATCCGACAATGAGCCTGTGCCTGGATCGATGGCGTAGCCGCTGATGGAATTGCCCCGGAAGAGTTCCTGGTCCGTCACATAGACGTATTTACCCGAAGGGTGGCCCAGGATCGAAGACGCTTCCAACGCGCCCGCAAAAGGCGACCCGGCCGCGGAAACCAGCCCGCCCGATCCCGGGTCAAAGGCAAAAGCCGAGATCTTCCCGGACCCGGGGACGTAACCGTCAACATCCAAAAGGCCCTGATTTGCCACATAGACGAAGTATTTGTCGACCGGAGGCGGCGGGCCGTCATCGCTTGCGCTACAGGAGGCCAAGAAAACGGCCAGGAGCCCCAAGACAAGGACCCATCTCCCCATGCCTTTCATGGGACACCTCCCCCCTGGTCAGCGAGTCCGAGCCCCCAGAGACATTATTCCTTTTGCGGTTTGAGCATCGTTTATTTATCGATCATTGTCAAGCAGACGCTCGGGGAACGGGTGACCGGGTGCGTCGCGCGGGCCGGATGAGTTTGTTCGGCCGACCGGCGTCTCGCGCCGATCCGTCCTTCCAGACCACCATGAGGAAGATGGGCCTGGAGCCTCGGGCGGACCCGGAAGCCGCCCCGGGCCCGCACTTCAAACCCCCCGCTTAAGACTTACTGCCCGGCGCCTGTCTTACTGAGGGAGAGGTCGCAATAGAGCATGGCTTGGCCGCCAAGGTGGTTTGTGCCCGTGTAATAGTACAGCATCATGTCGAATTTCGGCTCGGACCCATCCCAGTGACATCCGATAGCGATGTTGATCGTAAAGGGGTCGGAAAAGACCTCGCCCTCCATCTCCAGGGACCCGTCCAAAAGAGGCTTGGCCACGAACGGCGACGAAAAGCCGTTCCACCTTACGGTGCCTTGCAGGACTTCGCCTTCCTGCGTTAAGACGAGATCGATAGGAAGTCCCGATCCGCCGTGGGTCTCGCTGAACCCCGAATCGGAGACAATGTTCCGGAGCTCGCAGCGCCGGATCGTGTAGGTCCCCGACCAGGCGCCCCGGCAGTCCACCCGGCCCCAGATCTGCTTGGAACCCGTCAACCCGTGGGAGGCACAGGAGATATTGGCGAAACCCTCGCCGACGATCGTGACCAGCCCGGCTTCGCTCACCGTCGCGACGTTCGGCGTGTCGGTGGTCCACGAGGCGCCGGCCACCGGGGCCGGCTGGCCGTCGATTGTCAGGCTCGCGGCGAAGGCCTCCGTTTCGCCGATGAAATAGGCCCCCCTCGACGAGGTCACGGTCAGGCTCGAAGCCTGGTCCGCGTCCGCTGTCTCCGCGATCGAATGGGCCGAGCTGAGCGGGGACGTCGGGCCGACCCTGTCGCAGGCCGGCAGGCAGAGCAACAGACACCCGGCAAGGCCCCAAATCGCTATGTTCTTCATGGCACCCCTCCTGACGAAGCGATACGCTCGATCTCGATGGGACGACACAAATAGATATAGTTGGCGGCGAGGGCCTTGGCCATAGACAAGGCATGTAATTTTTATGGCTTTTTTATTTCCGAGGCGCCCGGCCAAGGCCGAAGATTCTTGAAACAGCGCGCCGGCCGCGATATCATGGGTTTCGTCGTGAAGATGGCCGATCTCCTCAAGAACCCCGTCCTCGGAAGGTTAACCGCATCGCCGGCTTATCCTCTCGCCGCCCAGATCTTCACCTTGATCTGCTTCGGACTCCTGATCGCCGGCGGGCTGGCCGCCCCGCGCGTCCCGGCCAGCCTCACGGGGACGTTGCGCAACACCAACCTGGCCGCCCTCGTCGCCTGGTCGCTGTGGTGGCCGCTGGTCATCATCGCGGCCGTCCTCGCCGGCCGCGTCTGGTGCCAGGTCTGCCCCATGGAGCTCGTCAATTCGCTTTCGAGCCGGATCGGCCTCAAGCGTAAGGTCCCCCGCTTCATCGCCTCGGGCTGGGGCTCGGGCCTTTTTTACGCCCTTGTCCTGCTGGGATTCATCCGGACGTTCCAGGCCCACCGCTACCCGGAGCGCATGGCCATCTTTTTCATTTTTCTCTTGGGGTCCGCGGTGGTCGCGGGGCTCGTCTTCGAGAAGCGGGCCTTCTGCAACCACCTCTGCCCGGTCGGCCGGCTCCTGGGTCTTTACGCCTGCTCTGCGCCCCTGGAATGGCGGGTCCGCGACGAGAAGACCTGCCGGGACTGCCGGACCAAGGACTGCATAGATCCCGGGAAAGTGTATCGGTTGACCGGCCGGAGCTGCTCGAGCGGCCTCTATCCCGCCGCCCTCAAGGACAATCG